>SL_7KL_010_BRINEDRAFT_10000689_pt1 | contig 16068 bp, 8 predicted proteins | sample SodLak_010_BRINE_FD_10663 | JGI IMG/M metagenome (IMG submission 10663)
CACAATCAATGGAAGGGTGATTGTGTAGTTTTATACGCAGTGATCGTGATCATAAAATTTACAGTTTAAACTGTAACATTCTATGAAAGCGGGAGTGTAAATATAAATAATTCATGCGTAAAGATTTTGAATATAAAATCTGTAAAAAAATGATAAAAAATAATCTTTGTTTTTCTATTTTTTTATTTTTTGTAATGAACTTTTAGGCATTTGAAATCTAAAAATCTTCATTTGTAGAAAATTCAAACAAATTACGAGAAGTATCCACACCAACATTTGTTTTTGCATACTCTGATAGACGCGTATGTTCAAAAAAGTTACTTTTGTTTTCCAAGCAAATACGATCCATAAAGTTAAACGGATTGGATACGTTCCAAATTTTTTCGTAATCAAGTTGACATAAAAGTCTATCTGCCACAAATTTAATATATTGATTCATGAGATCAGCGTTCATTCCTAACAGACGACATGGAATTGATTCATTTATAAACTCATTTTCAATCTCTACAGCTTCTTTTACAATTGTGTGGACATCTTCTTGAGATAGTCTATTTTTAACATATTTGTAAAGAAGACAAGCAAATTCAGTATGCAATCCTTCATCCCTACTAATAAACTCATTGCTTAAGCATAATCCAGGCATAAGTCCCCTTTCTTTCAGCCAGAAAATAGAACAAAAAGATCCTGAGAAGAAAATACCCTCTACACAAGCAAAAGCAATAAGACGTGTTGCAAATCGTGCTGTTTCATTTGAAATCCACTTCATTGCCCAATCAGCTTTTTTACGAACACATGGTACAGTATCTACTGCATTAAGAAGTTTCGTCTTTTCTACGATATCTTTGATATATGTATCGATCAGAAGAGAATATACTTCACTTTGACCTGTTAGAATACCATTAAAAATTCCTGTATGCTTTTTAGGTTCATTAAAGCAATATGTGATATGTTTTCCTTCCATTTCTTCTATATTAACGACAATGATATCTTCTTCAACGTATCCTTTTTCTTTTTGTGTATTGTAATAATCCAATAATTTTTCATCATAAATAGAATTGTTATGAATTACATTTATACCCACATTTATCATTTTTGCTGTATTAAATTTGTTAAAAACAAGACGACACATATTGCTTTCTTCTCTAACAAGAGTAGATCTAATATCAAATGTAGTGAGAAGTAATTGTACGCACTCCATAAATGGAATAGTATTAGAAATCGAAGAAAAACATTCCTTTTCATTATCAATATTAAAGTGAATGTTTCTAGAAAATAATCCGGATAACCAATCTAGTTTTGTTTCCTTTGAATAATTCATTGGAACTTGATATTTAGGACGCATATTAAAATGGAAAATATTGTAATCATCTCTTTGATAAAGTGCACAAGCTTGTCCATGTTCATAAGGATTAGAAAATATTTCAAAATCGATATTTGGACTCGTCTCATCATTTGTATTTGGGTAAACAAATGGCATAATAGTCATTCCTTCTTTCAGATTTTCTGTTAAAACACGGTCATCATATTCTTTAATCAACCATTTATGTCCAGGAGTACATTTAAGATACATTCCATTAGATAAGAGAACTTTGAATAGTTTAGAATCAGAAGATGTCTGAACAATTTTAACGTTTGAAAATTCTTCTCCATTCCAAACTTCAACATTTGGCTCTTTTTTGCTCAAATATTCGATATTAAAATAACCTTTTTTGGTAAGAATTTCAGTATCTCCTGATACACAATGGATATTCTCGATAGCAATCTGAAATCCATAAAATGCTTTTGCTTCAGCAGGTTGAATTTCATTAATAAATCGCATAGCCAAATTTTCATTTACAATACCATCGCTTGCAGCGAAAAAAGCAAGTACGTTTTTGATAAAGTGTTTTTCATTATCAGATAATGTTTCCCAATCATCATGATCCTTAGATAAATCTATCTCTTCAGCTGTCCAAAAAGAACTAACCGCTTTTTTATACATAGACCAAATAGGAGGATATTTAATTGGAAACATAACGTGTCTGTTGATTTCATCACAAAGCAGTTCTTCATCCTTGTCTAGTTCTTTAGACACTTGTTTGACAAACAACTTATCTTCATTTTTTAAAACAAGATTTTTCAAAGACAATTCAAGATTTTCTCTACTCACTTCTTTCACTTCTTTCACTTCTTTCACTTCTCTCGTTTCTCTCTTTTCTTCTACGCTCATTTTCAATTATCTAGTTTTGAAATTATTAATTCTGTAATAAATGGAGATTTTTTTTCGATCTCTTATAAATAAATTAGACTATAAGATTTAACAAAAAATGTAAGTTTAGCGTCAGATGTATGAGAAGAATTAAAGTAGAATCAAAGAAATGTTCTATATACTAATATAAAAATTATCTTATATAGTTTCAAATTTTTTTATCTTGAACAATCTTTCCTCATTTTTATCATTTTATCATTTTATCTTTTTTATTTTTTGTATTGATACGTTTTCATTATATGTAAAAAACGAATCATTATTATAGAAGAGTAAAGTAAATTATGACGACATTATCAGGCTTTATAAAAAATGAAGTTTATGATGAATTATACCTTTTATTGATACAAAAAAATAGGGATAGAGATAAAAATGAGAATAGAAGCAAAATTATTCAAGCATTATCTCCGATTTTAGTAGAATTATCTTTGACACAAAATGAAATACACAATTTATTATCATTCTGTATAGATTATTATTGTAAGCATATTTTAACCAAAAATCCTTGTTTACAAGGTATTTTTATTAAAACGATACTTGATCTTTATGATTATCAACATATTTCATTTGAAAAAAAAATAAATGATACTTACTTTTATAAACTTATATCAGATTTGATTGTTTTTCTTTCATTAGAAAAACATGTAGATAATGAACATGATGTATGGCATAAAATTCATATGAAAATTCAAAATAATGATTTGATTAAAGAATACGAAGCAGAATATATGTATCATGATCAAATATTCTTAAAATATGCTCCTTTATTTCCCAATATAGATGGATGTATTTCTAATGATTTATTCAGAAAAATATGTGTTTTACTCTATTGTATTAAGAATAATGAAATTGATGTATTACAATCGATTATTTATCAGTTATTTTCTAATCAAGTATTATTTTCATCAAAAAAAGATAAAAGTAATAAAAGTAATAAAAACAATAAAAATGATTTAACAATCAATTATTTTGTATTTCCTGAAATTCATTATATGAAACCATCACTATGTTTAGATATTTTATGGGTGATTTGGAAAGGTATATTAATGTATATTCGCAAATATCATTCTCATTTTCGTAATGACATAAAAGGTCTATTTAAACTTTCCCAAATAGGGTATCAAAAAAAAAATCGTAAAACAAGAATATTATTACTTATTCATATATTATTTATTTTAACAAATGAAAATAAAGAATTAAAAAAGAAGGATAAGTACAAAGAAGATGCTAAAGATATAGAACATTGGATAGAAAAAGTTTCTGGAAAAATCGATATTTTGTTTGTACAAAAAAAGGAACAAATAGAAAAAGAAAAAAAACAAGAATATGAGGAAATTTTACAATGGAAAGAACAAAAACGTCAACTTATGAGAGAAAAATATATGGAAAATAAAAAGAATCAAACTAATAATCAACCTAATAATCAGAATAATCACTCATTTAATAATAATGAAGAACGAACAAGTCAAAAGAATCAAAACAATGAAAACAATGAAAACATTCAAGAAAATAATAAACAAAATATAAATATTACAAATGATGAGAAAGAAGAAAATGATCACTTTTCTACATCATCTATAATATCTTCTGTACGATTATCTTGTGGTTCTTCTGATGATATTAAAAGTTCTCATCAAACTTATGTAAAAGAGCATAAAGAAAAAAATAAGGATAGATCATCTTTAGGAAAAGTTAATTATGATAAAAAAGATAAAAAAGATAAAAAAGATGAAAAAGATGAAAAAGATGAAAAAGATGAAAAAAATAAAAAGAATAAAACACACAAAAAATCTTTTGTGAAAAATAAAAAGAAAATGCGACAACAAAAAGAAAATACACAATCTGAATCATGTTCAGAATACGAAGAAGAAAATGTAGAAGATATATTACCAGATTATCTCAACATTATTACTTACAAATAATCTAATAAAGTATGTTCAAATATTGATTAGATTATTCAATCCACTTCATCTACATGAGGTTCTGTAGGAACACTTTGACCAGACTCATTTCCCATTGCTCCATTCTTGTACATATCTTGGATGATAGGATTTGTAACTTTCATCATTTCTTCTAGTTTTTCTTTATAAATGTCTTTTGTTGCATTCTGATTCTGATCAAGCCAATCTAGGTTTTCTTGTACACAAGTCTTAATTTTTTCTTTCAAATCGGATGAAAGATTGATATCTTCTTTTTCTATTGTACTTCTCATATTAAAACAAAAATTTTCCAGCTCATTTTTAGCATCTACACATTCTTTACGTTCTTCATCTTCTTTCTTAAATTTCTCTGCTTCATCAAGCATCTTTTCAATTTGTTCTGCAGAAAGCCTTCCTTTATTGTTTGTGATAGAAATAGATTGTTTAATACCACTCTTCTTCTCAACTGCAGATACTTGCAAAATACCATTCGTATCAACATCTAGTGATACTTCAATTTGTGGTTCACCTCTTCTTGCAGGAGGAATATTAGTAAGTTCAAACTTTCCAAGAAGGTTGTTATCTTTGGTAAATTTACGCTCTCCTTCAAAAATCTGAATTGTAACTGCTGGTTGATTATCCGAATAAGTCGAAAAAATCTGTTCTTTTCTACAAGGAATAGTCGTATTACGAGGAACAATAGTTGTCATCACTCCACCTGCCGTTTCAATTCCTAATGATAGAGGTGTCACATCTAGAAGAATCATACTATTTGTTACTTCATCAGTTTCACCTGAAAGAATATTTGCTTGAACGCACGCACCTACTGCAACAGCTTCGTCAGGGTTAATAGATTTATTGAGTTCTTTTCCGTTAAAGTAATCAGAAAGAAGGTTTTGAATTTTAGGAACACGTGATGTACCACCTACAAGAACAATCTCATCGATTTCATGTTTGGCAACTTTTGCATCAAGAACACATTGTTCCACAATTTTCATGTATTTATCGAAATGAGAAGCATTTACTTCCTCAAATCGTGCACGTGTAATAGTACTTTGAAAATCAATACCTTCGAATAGACTATCTAGTTCGATTGTTCCTTGAGATGATGTAGACAAGTTCTTTTTTAATGCTTCACATGCATTCTTAAGACGTTTCATTGCACGTGGACTTTCCGTTAAATCTTTTTTATATTTTCTTTTGAATTCTTGACAAAAGTGTTGCGTCAATGCATTATCGATATCTTCACCACCTAGATGATGATCACCATGTGTTGCTACAACCTCATAAACACCATCATCGATTGTCATGATCGTTACATCAAAAGTACCACCTCCAGCATCAAAAATAAGAACCTTTTTCTCATTTTTAGAATTCTGACTCAATCCATAAGCAATAGCTGCAGCAGTTGGTTCGTTAATAATACGCAGAACATTTAATCCAGCAATAGCACCTGCATCCTTAGTTGCTTGACGCTGACTATCTCCAAAATAAGCAGGAACTGTGATAACTGCATCTTTAACAGGATGACCCAAGTAAGCTTCTGCTGTTTCTTTCATGTAAGACAAAACCATAGCAGAAATTTCTTCTGGATAATATGTTTTTTCTTCACCTTTATACATAACTTTTACTTTTGGCTTGTTATTTCCATCATTAATTGTATTAAAACTCCAATATCTCATATCATCTTGAACGGTAGTATCATTGAATTGTCTTCCAATCAAACGCTTTGCATCATAAATCGTATTTTTTGGATTCATAGAAGACTGATTTTTAGCAGCATCACCAATAAGTCTTTCCGTATCATTAAATGCGACATATGATGGAGTAATACGATTACCCATTGCATTTGGAATAACTTCTCCACGTCCATCTTTCCAAACACTTACAGCAGAAGTGGTTGTTCCAAGGTCAATGCCAATTGCTACCATTTTGCGATAAGGATATGAAGAAAAGTTAGAGTAGAATAAAGTATGTAGTAATTAGTAATCAGATCCAATAAAAATAATAAAAAAGGGAAAAGGGAAGGAATATATAAATATTATGAGAATTATCTCCTTATATAGTTTTCAAGTTTTCTAGATGTTTAAAAAATTTGAAAAAAAGTTATTTTTTATAGAATTACAAAAAAACATTTACAACAATCTTCCTAAAGTAAGTGAAATAAGATCATCGATCTCTATTCTACCAAAATTATCACTATTTACATAATACCACCAATGCATAGGTAAAATAAGAATTTGTCTTTTTTTAAGTTTAACTTCTACATATTCTACCATTTTCATAGAATCCGGTGTTAATGATCTTAGGTATTTCGATTTTTTAGGATGTACAATTTGTAATTCTAAATCATTTTGACGCGGATAAATAACCAAATATTTACATTTATTTTGTTGATAAATATGAGGAATTGTCTTTGGCTTGTAGACCTTTTTAATGTATAAGTATCTGAATATAGATGTTAATAAATCATGAGAATTTACAATAGGTTCTGTTATAACAATAGGATATTTTTCAAACAAATGCTTGGGTTCTAGTTTTGATATAGGTATATTCAAAATCTCAAAGTTCAAATTATATTGAACAAAAAACCTTAAATAAACCACAAGTATCAAGATAAAAAGTACTAAAAATAGTATATTCATAAGTGTTTATTATTAATATAATGATAAGATAGACCAATTGTAAACGATCATTTTAAAACTTTTTTCATTTTTGTATTTTTACTTTTTTTACATTTTTTACTTTTTTTACTTTTTTTACTTTTTTCATTTTTTCACTTTTATTTTACATTTTTTGTATTTCAATGCTTTTAGAGATCATGAAAACTATATAAGGAGATAATTTCGTATATGAAATATAAAATTCCTTCTTTATTTTTTTACTCCTTTACTTTATCATTTACATTGTATTACATCTATTCTATCTGGTAATTAAATTGAAACTGCAAAAATGTCTTCAGACGTCGTTTACAAAGAAGAATCTGACGATAAATGTTATGGACCCTTTTATGGAAAATGTAAATGGTTTAATAACAAGTATGGTTATGGATTTATCACTGTTTTATCTGGTGATAAAAAAGGTAAAGAAATATTCGCTCAATATACTGGTATTAAACCCATGAACAGTACTTATAAAACTATACTGAACGGTGAATATGTTAACTTTGATATTATTCAAGGTATTAAAGATTTGCAAGCGGTCAATATCACTGGTATTAACGGAGGACCTTTGATGTGTGATACTAATCCAAACATTAAGTATATCTTTCCTAAAATTAGAAAAAATCTAGAAGAAGGGGGAAATTCCGAAAATAAACAAGATACATCTGAACCATCGAAAACAGATAAAGTAACTGAAGGTATTATTGATCATTGCGACGGAATTTGTAAATGGTTTAATGATATTTCTGGGTATGGTTTCCTTGTTATTGAAACTGGACAAAACAAAGGAAAAGATGTATTCGTACATTATAGCGGTATTACTCCTCAAAAATCTTCATATAAATCTCTTGTATCAGGTGAATATATTACATTTGATCTAATTAATGGTCAAAAAGGATTGCAAGCAGTAAATGTCACTGGATATAAAGGAGATACATTGATGTGTGATATGAATCATATTCCCAAAACATCTGTTCCTAAATCAGGTGCAAAATCAATTCGTCATGATACTCGTAAAAAAGCATAAATTAAATTAATTACGTTATTTTTGTACCCTTATATCTTTTTATCTTTTTTTATATCATTTCAATGAAATGATATCTTTATATTGTGACCATATCATATAAAAAATACAAAAAGTAAACGCACAAAAAATATATTAATAATGTAAATATGAATGTAAATCAATCAAAAAGTATTTCACAACTATTAATACCAAATAAACTTATTAATACCAAAAATCAAAATAGTGAAAATAGTGAAAATAGTGAAAATAGTGAAAATAGTGAAAATAGTGAAAAATATGGTGGCTTACTAGAAATAGACAAGAGTAGATTATCTATCCAAAGAAATCCGATTTATCAATATGATAATCTTAGTAAAAATAAAATAGAGTTAAATATTCCTAATCAAGAAAATATACAAAATGAAAAAAATAGTTCAATAAAATCATCCATTCATGTTATCAATAATATTCATGAAATATTCACATTTAGAAATTTAGGAGATGATTTGGTTATTAAAATAATAGAATCAATGGAAAATGAATATTTTGAAAAAGATTCTATAATCATAAATCAGACAGATGAAAATAACTGTCAGAAAATGTATCTTATAATTCAAGGATCTTTTGATCTTATATTCTCAAAATCTAAACAAAAAAATGATAATGAAATGTTAATTGTAAAAAAATTAGAAAAAGGCAATATTTTTGGATTAAAAGAAATCATTATTAAACCAACCAACTATTACACATCATTAATATCTAACGAATATTCCCATGTTTTGACATTACATTTAAATAAACTTAAAAATATATTAAAAACATCACAAATCGATATAGTGCAATTTTTACAAAAATTATCAAATGAATTACTTATTATTGATACACATTTATTCAATGATATAAACAAAGATGATTTTGGATATATCTTGAACAATATTAAAAACTATTCTTTTGAACCTTATAAAACAATCTACAGCGTAACAAAAGAAAATAATAATTTTGTTTTAATTCTTGATGAGTGTGCTCAACATTTAAAAAATTCGTCTCAAATATTTTTGATTAAATCTGGATATGTTGATATATTCATTAATAATACATATTATAAAAGAATGCAAAGTGGAGATATAGTTGGAAACATTATGTTTTTACATTTTGTTAACACATATAAAATTATTACAAGTTCTAATGTTGATATTGTTACATTTAATGATGATTTCTTAGAATTTATAAAACCATACAATCAAAATATAATTGATTTTTTGTTAGAAAGTCATGATTTTGCTTCTTTAAAAAACGAAAAATCTCCAAGAAATAAAAATAAACATATTTCATTTTCATCAACAAACCATATATTCAAGAAAAAAAAAACTTTTGATTCAATGCAAAATTTATCTACAGAAAGTAATAGACATACAAATAATTCTTCTGAAGATAATGATGATATCAATACAACAAATTTAACCGAAATTTGTGAGACTGATCAACAAACGAATTTTAATCACATATCAAGCTTTAAATCATCATTCAGTGGTAATACTGAAGTAGATTTGATAATAACAAATGAAAATAATGAAAAAATATTATTATTTAATCCAGTTTTTTTATCATCTTATTTCTTTAATCAAAGTATCAATATACAAATCAAACAAAATATATTAACAAGAAAATACATGAATAGATTTATTATAAGTACAAACATAAATTTAAATTTGTACCTATTACAAGTACACAAAAAAAAAGGAATTGATGAAAAAAATTATATAAATAACTTCAAGATGATGGCCCCCTATTTATCAAATTTTTGTGCACGTTATCATCTTATAGGTGAAACTGAATATCAATATTTTTTCTTGACACAGTACTATCCATATAATATATGTGATTTGCTCAAATCAATCCAAATTTATAATAAAAAAAAGAATTTTTTGCAACAGAAAGAAAAAACAAATATTTGTACAAATTGTTTTGCATGCTTTAAAGAAAATAAACATGAAAATGAAGAAAAAGAGTATTATAAATTTACTATCTTTCTTAGTGCATGTATTCTTGAAGGATTAGAATATTTACATTCATTAAATATATTATATTTAAATTTAACTCCCGAAGATATTCTTTTAGACAAACAAGGATATCCTAGATTGTCTAACATTGAAAATATGGTGTACTTAGGAAATGATAAAGAATCTAAATCTGTATATAATGCATCCCATTTAGTTGCTCCAGAAATTACATTGACTGATGAATATAGCTATGCTTCTGATTATTGGAATTTTGGATTATTAATGTATTTTATTTATACAGGAAAAAATCCTTATTTTATTAATGATAATGATACTTTGTTAGATATTATCAAAAGATCATGCGATGATTCTTTTAAAATAAATTTTTCACAAGGTACACCTTCGGAACTTATTGATATTGTTTCTCAACTCCTTCATTTTAAACCACACGAAAGGCTTGGATTTAATCAATATAATCCTAAAAAAGGTATCAAAAAAATTAAAAAACATCCCTTCTTTAAAAACATAGATTGGATTTGTATAAAAGATAAAAAATATAACGTTAACCCTGGTATTTTATATGAACTTGAATGTATAGAAAAAGAAAGACTAAATCGATTTCAAAAATGATCTTTTTTTGTATATCTTGCGTTATTATATATTTATTTTTTTGTACTTGAAATCAAGAAATTCATTTCATTTATCATTTATGAAAAATAAAAATAATAATATTAATGATACTAAAAGTCAATATACCAATTGTGAAACACGTCAATTATTATTATTTCACTATAAATTACTTTTAGAAAAAGATTCAAACATAGATAGTAAATCATTACATTTCTGGGAAAAACAGATAAATTCTGGATTATCAACTATAGATGACTTTATTAATGATACCATAAATACTCTTGAATATAAAGATAAAATTACAACAAAATTCCGACAACTTTATTATGATTTAATAGATGTTAAATTATCATTGAATCATATAAAAGATTTTCAAGCATTTTTTAAAAATCAAGAAGTTCATGATAAAGATTTATTCCTTTATATTGTATATTTACCAAACTACGAACAAAAATACAATAATATCATTCATAATATGTATTTGAAAACACTTCATAACTCTGATATGATAATGCATATAAATCATGATGATAGCCAAAATATAGAAAATGAAGAGAATGTACTGGAAATACAGAAATACTATTTAGAAAAATTTCGTTTTTTTCCAAATTATGATTTAGATCAATTAGCTGATGATATGATGAAAAAAGAACACGAACGTGATTATAAAGAAAATATCGCATTTTTAGAAATGATTAAAAAAGAAAAACTAAAATCATATGATGCACAAGATAATAATAAAAAGGAAAATTTATTAAAGAATTTAAAAATACATCAAGAATATATTCTTGAACCTCTAAAAGATAAACTTAAAAATGGCATCAAAAAAAATGATACACAAAAATCAATAAATGATAAACATCATATATGTGAAACAAATAATATAAATCGAAAGAACGAAACTGATCAAAGTATTGATCAAAAAGATAATTATATGAATATTTTTACAGAAGGATATATAAGATTGAAAAACAAAGAAAGATTTAATGATGATATTTCTGATTATTATGTAGATTTAACAAAAGAGTGTTTTTTTGATCCTTCAAAACTTACTTTGAAATTCAAACAATTAGAAAAACTTCAACATACAGTTAAAGAACTTGAATCTAAAGTAGAAGAATACACAAAATATAAAAAACTTATCGATGAACATGATCTTGTCAAAAAAAATAAGAAAAACCAAAATACTTTATTGATAAAGCTTAATAAAGAATCAGTTGAATCTTTTGAATCAACTTATAAAAGACCAATGTTTGTTCAAGAGTATTTCAAATACATAGTTGAAAATGAAAGTGAAAATCCACATATACCATTTTTAAAAATATTCAATTCTTTTTGCGAAAATTATAATAAAACACGAACTTTATTACATGATTTTACTAATATCAAATTATCTGAATATGATTTTGTAAAACAATACTTATATGCTGTAGATGACCCAGCTTTTTACACAAAAGTAATCGATCATATTGTTCTTTCAAAGGAATATAAAGCACAAATGTGTATTAAAATATCGCAGTTATATTCTGAATTGTTTAATGAGAGTCTTAAAGAGCATGATATAGAATATGTTTTCCTTAAAATTCTTGAAAAAAAATTATACTTGCATCATGAAGAAATAAACGAAATTTTAGTCGATCTTAAAAGTGAAACAGATAATATTATTTCACATATTTTCACTCAATACGAAAAAGTTTTACAAAGACAACCTGACGTATATGAAATAGATGAACTAGTTAAAGAATATAGATTACTTCTTCCAGATAAAAGATATGAAGAAATTGATTTAGAAACTGAAAAGAAACTCATTTTATCTCTCGAATTTCACGATGTTATTAAAAATAAATTTAAATCAGCATTACCCAGTATTAAACCACGCATTCTATTCGATTATTTACGTTTTATTTTGGAAGGATTAGAAGAAGAAAATTTTTCTTCAATAGAAAAAAAATTAGAAAATATTATAAAAAATCACAAAAACGATTAGAATATCATTAATATCATATTATTCTGGTATTTTTGGTTCAGAAACAGCATTGAATGTCATTATAAGGCCAAATGATACCATGATAAGGATGATTAATGCATAAACAAGAAGAATAAATATACGACCTTTCTTACGACGTTGGATTACTATTTCAGGTTCTTCTAAATTCAAAAATTCTCCACAAAATGAATATTTCCTTTTAGCACTTGGAACATGGAATATTTCAGATGATCTCTTATTAGACATTTTATTTCTTGTTTCACCATCTGTATCATATCCATCATTTACAATATAATAAGTTGAATTTTCATCAGAAAGTTTTTTTATTGCATGTCTTATTTGAGGTTTCACATCTTTTCCTGCATTATTCATATCTTTGTCTAATTCATCTCTTATTCTAGTTATCAAAGAAGGATCTATTTTTGATAAAAATTTACTTTCTATATCCGTAGAATCATTTTGATTATTATTTATCTTAAATATTCTTAAATATGATTTATGATGCATTCTGCAACCATCTTTTACAAAATAATACTTACAAAAGCATCTGTAACATGCTATTTTAACATCTTCTTTTTCTTCATCACTTACATTATTTTGTATAGAAAAATCTTCCCAATTGTTACAAATATCTTCCAATATAAATCTATTTTCATATAAACTCTCTGAACACTTTTGAGAAAATTTTTTTTGTCTATCATGAAAATCTGCAATTATATCTTTCTTTTTACTTGAATTACCATTTATATAATCCGCATTAATTCGGAAATTATAAAATTTAGGTCCGTAATTGAAAACACTACTTGTACCCTCTCTATTTAATGCATGGTGAGTGTAACTACTCATTATTAATTGTTCAGGACACATAGGCGGTTGTCCACTCGGTTTTCTTTTGCAGAAAAATCCAGCAGGAAGATAATTTTGGTTACATTCATAATTACAAAGAAAAAATCGTCTATTTATATTCTCAAAAATATAATTAGGACCTTCATGCCAAACATCTGGCAAATTTTCACAACGAAGTAAACTGAATACAAACCCATTTGTAGCATAATCTAATATCCAAAGAATAAAGAAAATTATAGCTAATGCAATAAATAACAACAACCAAGCTACCGTTCCTATTATACTAAAAGTTAAAACATATATAAAGGCTGGTATCATAAAAAGAGGACTTATAATGCATATAACTAAATAAACAATGTAAAGAGCAAAACCTATAATAAGACCAAATAATAGTCTAATAATACTTATTGGATTTGTTATCATTTCAACAAATGCTAATACAATTTTTAACATATTAGGAAGCAACATCATCAAACTTTTTATTATATTACCAAAACCTTCCCCAAAATTCTCTATTATAGGTTCACGTGAATTATTTTCTTCCATCCCTTCCTTCATTTTCTTTCTATTCTTTTTATTTTCTTGTTCTAAATGATGATCATCTACAGCTTTCTTTATACTTTGAATAAATGAAATATCTGCATTTTGTGTAAACTCATCTACACCCGCAATAACAAGAGGTAACCTAGCCATATATGTAGATACAGCTTCACTAGTAACAACATCAAAGAAAAGTTGACCTGTTATCTTTACACGTTCGATAAAATTATTCCATATACTAGGAATTTGTTCTCTGAAAATAAATTGTACATAATCTTCCATTAATAAATTATAAACTACAAAATTCGCAATCCCTCCAGATTTTCTGAATGCATACATTATTTCAATATCACGTGAATATCTGAATAAAAGATAAGATAAATGCTTTCTAGCTAGTTCAGCTTCATAATTATTTTGCAATGGATTATCATACTTTTCTTTTTGTTTACATATTTTATATCTCTTTTCACACCTTCTTTTAGAACTACTATAACTTTGACCTTTATAAGAACAATCTATTTCTCCAAAATAATCACATAAATCAAAAATCTTTTCTACTTTCTTTTTTATATGTTCAGCAACTTCATCACGAACAGTTGTTTCACTATCTATATAAATATTAACTTCTTCACCATTTATTTCTAATGTATCCATTCCTGTCAATCTTCTTATCAAAGTAAGTTCATTTTTCTTCCACATATTCAAATCACCTGTCAATGCTCTCTTAAACATAAAATTAAAATATATATAAGGAGCATTTTCAGGTGTATATTCTGTAAATAACTCATCTGGAACAATACCTTCATCAAACAATACATTCACTAATTCTCGTAATCTTCCTCCACCACTCCCTCCAGAATCATAAAAACGTTTTAATATATGTAAATATTTCACAATTAAATAAACATGATGTTTCATATATTCTTCAATAGGGGCAGTTTTTCCTAACATACGTGGTCGTGGATAAGCATGATAAATTTTATAAATAATATAACCAATGATAAGTATCAAAACAACCAAAAAAAGTAGCTTAATTACATTTATTATTGTCTTAATATGTCTAAAATGTGGTACTTTTTCTAAAGCTTTATCCATTACATTTTCTCTAATGTTTGTCTTTAAATTTTCTACCATTTGTACGGTAGATGCTATTCCATCTTCAGCTTTTTCTTGAAAATCATTATATTTTTTCTGTAACTCCTTATTACCATCTTTTATTCTATCAACCGTTTTTTTCAAATTATTTACAGTACTTTCAAAATTATTTGGAGCATCAGCTTTAGCTTTTTCAAATTCCTCTTTATTTTTTTCTATCTCTTTTTCTTTATTTTCTCTATCTTTATTCAAATCATTTATTTTATTATCTATGTTTTGTAGATTACCTGCAAAATTTGGATCATTTCTTCGAGAATGTAATTCATTAGCTTTTCTTTGATTTCCTAAAGCCCTTATAGTTCTATTCATGTTTTCCATATCTCTTTGTGAATCTTGTAGGTTTTTTTGTGCATCATCTCTTGCTCTTTGACTTTGTTCTCTTGCTTGTCGTTCTTGTTGTTCTTTTCTATTTCTTTTTTCTTCTTCATTTTTTTTTCTGGCTTCTTGTCTTTGTATATTTGCTTGTGTAACTCTTTCAGCTTCTTGATTTCTTTGAAAACGATTATGTTTCTGTCGATCATCTCTTGTTATTATCATTTGATTATTTTGTATTTTTTTATGGATCTTTATCCTTATAATATATGATAGTATTTATTGTAACATTTTTCCACATTCACTTTACCAATTATCGAATTTTATATTCATTATATTTTTATCCAATAAAGATTGAACTTTCATATCATCATTTTTATCAATTTTTGAAAAATATTTCTTTATTTTCATATTAAACTCTTTATATTGATCTATTGATTTTTGCATCATTCTATGATATAAGTCATAGTCATTCTTCATTTCTGCAAAGTTGGATTCGTTTTTATTTTTTGTATAATTATCATAATAATCATCCCAATTTTTAGACAAATAAACATTATTAGAATTTACATTATTTTCTATTAATTCTTTATTCTTATCGTTTAATCTTTTTTCTGCAAAATATCTTTGTAATATTTTATATATTTTTATAATTCCATATACAATTGCCAATACTAAAAATGAAAAGATAAAAAAGAAGAATAATAACATCTTTTTTGCAAAACTCATTTCTTCTAAAAGTCTATTATATCTGTATTCATAAGA
>SL_7KL_010_BRINEDRAFT_10000690_pt1 | contig 16067 bp, 20 predicted proteins | sample SodLak_010_BRINE_FD_10663 | JGI IMG/M metagenome (IMG submission 10663)
CCCCATCACGGTCGTCACTTGCCCGCGCGGGATGCGCATCGACAGGTCATCGAAAATCATCTTGCGCCCGCGCCGGAAGCACAGGTTCTCGATCACGATATGCGGACTGTCTTCCACTGCCGGGTCAGCCACGCGCGCTCCTCGCCCTTAAGGAAACACTGATTAATGTACACGCTCGCGCTCGAGCCGCTTTTGCGTGCGAACAAGGCGCGGTGACCGCCGTGCAGTCAATCTGCACAAGGGAGCCGCAACGCCGTGCGCACGCCCGTTTTTGATGACAACGGGCGGCCGAGCCCCTTCGGGGTTGGCACCCCAGGTTCCCCGATCCTGCGTTGCGGCCCGAATCGGTCAAAAACGGGCCGGTAGAACCACTACCGGCTGCGCGCCGCGCCTGGGCTCGGAAAACCTGGGGTACCAACGCGAGGGTGTACATCAATCAGTGTTTCCTTAGGCCCACAGAACCCCGAAGTCTGGGCGCAGGCCGGGAGACCGTCAAACGGGCGGGTGCGGTGCTCATCCCAATCCCAGCAATGCGGCGATAGTGCGGAAATCCGACAGCCGCTCCGGACGCGCGCGCAGGAACACCGGGATCTCGCCGCTGCCACCGGCCTGCCCGAGGGCCTCCACCAGCGCGCGCCAGCCCGGCGCATCCAGCCCTGCCTCGGGGTTGACCTGCCAGGCCCCGCCCCCGGCGGCCGACGCTGACCTCGACACCGGGGCGGGGTAAAAGCACGCCGCCTCGGCGCGCGCGATCACCCGCTCCTCGCCGGCGCCGTATACCATCAGGCGCCCCAGTCCGGCCGCCTCCAGCGCCGCGCGGATCGCCTGCACCTGCGCCGGCCCCATCGGCCCCGGCGCCACCGCCTGCAGGCCGTCGCCGACAGCCTCGGCCAGCGCGCGCGCCCGCGTCGCACCCGTCTCGAGGCCCAGCTCCACCGGCCAGTCCAGTGTCAGCCGCAGCGCGGGTGGCACGGCCTCGGCCCAGTCGCCGAAGGCCGGCGCCCCGGCCTCGGTCCACACCGGGGCGGGCAGCAACAAACGGCTGTGGTAATGGGTGTAGTACTCCAGCTGCCAGTCCTGCGGCAGGTCCTCGGGGAAGAAGTCGTCCCACCAGTCCTCTCCGGGGCCCGCCACCCCGGCGGCCTGCAAATACCGGCGCTTCCTGATCCTGCGACATGCCTCAACCTCCACGACGTAACCGCAGCTTTGCGCGGATTGCTTGTATCACCTGCGAGCGCGCGGCACAGTTGGCGCCATGCGTTTCGACCTGTTCCACGAGCTCTCGGTACCGGACTTCCTGCAGACCTCCGAAGCGGAGGTGCTGGAGAACACCCTGCGCCTGTGGGAGCGCGCCGATCATCTCGGCTTCGGCACCGCCTGGCTGGTGGAGCACCACCTGATGCCGGAGTTTTCCCACTCCACCGCGCCGGACCTGGTGCTGGCCGCGGCCAGCCAGCGCACCAAACGCCTGCGCCTGGGCCTGGGCGTGGTGCCGCTGCCCTACCACCATCCGCTGCGAGTGGCGCAGCGCGTCGGCATGCTCGACCAGCTCTCCGGCGGGCGACTGGATCTGGGTATCGGGCGCGGCTTCTCGCCGCGCGAATATGCCACATTCGGGGCCGAGATGAGCGAGTCCCGCGCGCGGGTCGATGCCGGGCTGGATGCGCTGCGCCAGGCCTTCGCCACCGGCCGCATCACCCAGGACGGGCCGTTCCATCACCTGGACGACGTGCCCGTGATGCCGCGCCCGGTACAGGCCCCGCACCCACCGATCTGGACCGCCGCGGTCAGCCCGGAGTCCTTTACCTGGGCGGCGAAGCAGGGCATCGGCGCGCTGGCCGGGCCATTCAAGCCCTGGCAGATGATCCGCGAGGACATCCGCCTGTACCACGAGGCCTGGGACGCGACACGCACGGACGTCGCCCACCCGCCCCGGGTCGGCATGACGCTGGGGGTCCTGTGCCTGCCGGACGGCAAGCGCGCCCGGCGCGAGGCCAAGCCGGCCTTCGAGTGGTTCTATCGCCACATGTTCCAGCAGACCCTGCCGGTGCTGGAACGCCTGATCGAGGGCTACGACTATTACCGCTCGCTCGGCCGCTTCCGTCACCTAGTCAAGGCCGGGATCAACCTGAAGGTCCTCGACATGCTGGGCATGACGCTCGTCGGCACCCCCGCCGAATGTCGCGAACGTATCGAAGGCCTGCGCGCGGCCGGGGTCGACCAGGTCCTGCTCGCCTTCGGCGCCGGGGCCGTTCCGCATGCGCTGGCCGAGGAGTCCATGGACTGTTTCGCGGAAGAGGTCATGCCCGCGTTTGCCGATTCGATCCCGGTCGCGGCCGCCCGCACCGCGACCTGAGGGAAACACGGATGCACGTCGCCGTGACCGGCGCCGCCGGGCGCCTGGGGCAAGTCCTGCTGCCCGCCCTGGCACGCGCGCCGACGATTGAACACATCCTCGCTCTGGACCGGGCCGCGCCGGCGCTGCCTCCCCCCGAAAACGGCACCGTTATCGAGGCCCGGGTACTCGACCTGGCGCAGCTCCAGCCGGACGACCTGGCCGGGGTGGACACCCTGGTGCACCTGGCCTTTCAGTTGATGGGCGGTCACGGGGGACGCCGCCGGCATGACCGCACCTGGGTCCGCCAGCAGAATGTCGCCCTGAGCCAGCAGGTGTTCCACGCGGCGGTGACCGCCGGTGTGCGCCACATCGTGTTCCTGTCCAGCGCGGCGGTCTACGGCCCCTGGCCGGACAGCCCGCAGCCGCTCCGCGAGGACCATCCCACCCGGCCGCGCTTCCCCTATGCCGAAGACAAGGTCGTCGTGGAGCAGGCCCTGCTCGCGCTCGCCCGGGAACACCCCGAGTGCCAGGTGACCCTCCTGCGCCCGCCCGCGATCGTCGGCCCGAACGCCCACCCGCTGTTGCTGCAGATCGCCCGCGGGCGGCTGTATCCCGCCGGGGGCGAACAGCCAGTGCAGATCCTGTGGGAGGACGATGCCGCCGCNGCGATCGTNCGCAGCATCACAACGCGCACCGCGGGGATCTTCAACCTGGGGGCCGAACCTGCCTGGTCGCTACGGGCGATGGCGCGCCACCAGCGGCGCTGGGGGATCCCGGTGCCACTGCGGCTGATCCGCACCCTGCACCCGCTGGCCTGGCGCCTGACCGCCCGCGCCGGGGACCCCGGCTGGGTCCACGGGCTGGACGGCCCGCTGGTGCTGGACTGCACCCGCGCCCGCGAGCAGCTCGGCTGGACACCTCAGGTGGCGACCGCCGAGTGTCTGGAGCGCCTGCGCCGCTGAAACCGCAACCCGATCGGCTACAATCGCGGGCCTGACCCTCGCCGGACCTGACTGTCCATGGTGCTACCCGTTGTCGCCATCATCGGCGGGCTGATCCTGCTGACCTGGAGCGCCGACCGCTTCGTGTTCGGCGCCTCGGCCCTGGCCCGCGGTCTGGGCGTCAGCCCGCTGATCATCGGCCTGACCATCGTCGCCTTCGGGACCTCGGCCCCGGAGATCGTGGTCTCGATCCTCGCCAGCCTGCAGGGCAACCCGGGGCTGGCGGTGGGCAACGCCATCGGCTCCAACATCGCCAATATCGCGCTGGTGCTCGGCGCCGCGGCCCTGGTCGCGCCGCTGGCGATCGGGCGCGGCATGGTCCGGCGCGAACTGCCGATTCTCCTGCTGGTCAGCTTCGGCGTGCTGCTCCTGCTGGTGGACGGCGAACTGGGTCGACTGGAAGGCATCGGGTTGCTGGCTGGACTGGTCGCATTCACCGTCTGGATGGCCGTCAGTGCGCGGCGCGCCCGGCCGGCCCCACATGACGACACCCCCGAGGTGGTGCGCGGCATGGTCGAGACGATCCCGGAGGGCAGCCGCCTCGCCCCCGCCATCGCCTGGCTGGTCTTCGGACTGCTGTTCCTTCTGGCCAGCAGCCAGGCACTGGTCTGGGGCGCGGTCGAGATCGCCGAGCAACTGGGGATCAGCGACCTGATCATCGGCCTGACCATCGTTGCGGTGGGCACCAGCTTGCCCGAGCTGGCCACCTCGGTGGTCGCCGCCTTCCGCCGCGAGGCCGGGCTGGCGATCGGGAACGTGGTCGGCTCCAATCTGTTCAACCTGCTGGCGGTACTGGCGGTGCCGGCCCTGATCGCGCCGCTGGCAATCGACGCCGACGTGCTGACGCGCGACTATCCGGTGATGCTGGCATTGACGGTGGCCCTGCTCCTGATCGCGCTGGGGCGCCGCGGGCAGATCCTGCGCTGGCAGGGCGCCCTTCTCCTCGTCGCCTTCGCAAGCTACCTTGTCTACCTGGGAATTACGGCTACCGCATGAACTTCAACCCCGAAACCACCCGTACACTGGCACTGGCCGTCCTCAATGACGAGGCCGAGGCCGTGCGCAACCTCGCCCAGCGCATCGACGATCACTTCCTCGAGGCCTGCCGCTGCATCCTCGCGTGCAAGGGCCGCGTGATCGTCACCGGCATGGGCAAGTCCGGGCACATCGGCAGCAAGCTGGCCGCGACCCTGGCCTCCACCGGCACGCCGGCCTTCTTCGTGCACCCGGGCGAGGCCAGTCACGGCGATCTCGGCATGATCACCCGCGAGGACGTGGTCATCGCGCTGTCGAACTCCGGCGAGACCGACGAGATCATCACCATCCTGCCGCTGATCCGGCGCCTGGGCGTGCCGCTGATCGCGATGACCGGCAACCCCGGATCGCGCCTCGGCGCGGATGCCACCGTACACCTGGATGTCAGCGTCGAACGCGAGGCTTGCCCGCTGGGCCTGGCCCCCACCTCCAGCACCACCGCGGCGTTGGCGATGGGCGATGCCCTGGCCGTCGCGGTGCTGGACGCACGCGGCTTTACCGCCAACGACTTTGCCCGCTCGCACCCCGGCGGTCGCCTTGGCCGGCGCCTGCTGGTGCATGTCGCCGACATCATGCATACCGGAGGCGCGATCCCGCGCATCACCCCGGACGCCCCACTCAAGGACGCCCTGTTCGAGATCACCCGCAAGGGTCTAGGGCTGGTGATCATCACCGACGGTGACGATCACATCCAGGGCGTGTTCACCGATGGCGACCTGCGCCGCACCCTGGACGCCGGGCACAGCCTGGACGGCCTGACCATCGGCGCGGCGATGACCACCGGCGGCTACACTGCGCAGCCCGACTGGCTGGCCGCAGAGGCCCTGGAGACCATGGAAAGCCGGCGCATCAGTGCCCTGCCCGTCACCGACGCCGAGCAACACCTGGTCGGCGTGATCAACATGCACGACCTGCTGCGCGCCGGGGTGGCGTGATGAACCTGGATGCTACCACTCTGCGCACCCACCAGCAGGCCGTTCGCCTGCTGATCCTGGACGTGGACGGCGTACTAACCGACGGCAGCCTGTTCCTCGGCGACGGCGGCGAGCAGTACAAGGCCTTCAACAGCCGCGACGGCCACGGTATCCGTCTGGCCCTGGACGGCGGGATCGAGATCGCCATCCTGACCGGGCGCACCTCCGGGGTCGTCGAACACCGCATGCGCGACCTGGGTGTGGAGCATCTGATCCAGGGCCGCCGCGACAAGGGCGAGGCCCTGCACGAACTGCTGCAGCGCACCGGCCACGACCCCGCCGAAGCGGCCTTCATGGGCGACGACATCGTGGATCTACCAGCGATGCAGCGGGTCGGGCTCGGGATCGCGGTCGGCGACGCCCACCCGCTGGTGCGCCAGCATGCCCAGTGGGTGACCGAGGCCCATGGTGGGCGCGGGGCCGTGCGCGAGGCCTGCGAGGGCCTGCTGGCCGCGCAGGGCCGGCTCGACGCACTGTTCGAGACCTACCTGAACGGATGAGCCGCAGGATTCGCAGCCGACTCGGATGGGCCCTGGCCGTGCTCGCATTCGCGTCCGCGCCCCTGGCGCAGGCCGAGGTAAGTCCGCCCGAGGGCGAGGTCACGCTGCAGATTGACGGCTTCACCCTGCATGCCACCGGCGACGACGGCGAACTGAGCCATCGTCTGCGCGGCACCCGCCTGCGCGAGTTTGGACGTGACGGCCCCCAATGGGTGGACGACCCGGACCTCGACCTGTTCGCCGAAGGCGGTATCGAATGGCGCTGGACTGCCCCTGCCGCGCTGCATCAACCGGCCGCCGCGACCCTGGATCTGGTGGGCCCCACCCACGGCGTACAGCCGCCCCGCGGCGAACGCGTGGAGACCATCATCGATTCGCGGGATGTTCGCGTCGCCACCGACACCATGGTCGCCACTTCGGATGCCCTTTCCACCCTGAACCAGCCGGGCCTGTTCCAGCGCGGCACCGGTCTGCGCGTGGACTCGCGAGGGGATACCATAGAGTTGTTCCATGACGTGTACTCGCTCTACAGCGAGACGAGCGAGGAGGATCCCGCGCATGACCCCGAATCCCCATAGCCTTCGCCACCGTCCGGGCCAACCGGGTGCCCGCGTGGCGGCGCTCCTGCTGCTCGCCCTGCTGGCCACGCCCGCGCTCGCCCAACAGGGCTCGGGCCCGGCGCTGCCGGTGGAGATCACTGCCGACCGCGCAGAGATGGACGAACGCCAGGGGCTGGGGACCTACACCGGCGACGTGATCGTGATCCGCGGCGACATGACCCTGGAGGCCGACAAGGTCTACGTGCGCACCCGCGATCGCCGCCCCTACGAAATGGAGGCCCACGGCGAGCCGGCACGCCTGGAATCACCCGATCCGGAAACCGGAGAGATGCGCATAGCCACAGCCCTGCGCATCGACTACCTGCTGAACGAGGACCGCATGATCCTCACCGACCAGGCCCATGTGATCACCAGCAGAGAGGAGGCGCGCGGCAAGCGCATCACCTACGACCTGACGACCGACGTGATCGAGGCCGAACGCGGCGAAGGCGACAGCGAGCGCGTGCGCATCACCATCCAGCCGCGCGACGACGAATGAACGCCACCACCCCCAGCCCATCCGCCACACCGGCACAAACCAACGACCGCCTGATCGGACGCGAGCTGACCAAGCGCTACGGCCAGCGCACGGTGCTGGACCAGGTGGACGTCGACCTCGCGCCCGGCGAGGTGGTCGGCCTGCTGGGCCCGAACGGGGCCGGCAAGACCACCTGCTTCTACAGCCTGGTCGGGCTGATCCGTCCCAATGCCGGGCGCATCACCCTGGGCGAGCGCGACATCACCCGCGCCCCCATCCACGTGCGCGCGCGCGCCGGCCTCGGCTACCTGCCGCAGGAGGCCTCGATCTTTCGCCGCCTGAGCGTGTGGGACAACCTGCAGGCCGTGCTGGAACTGCGCCCCGGGCTGGATCGCCACGAGCGCCGCCGCATTGGCGACGCCCTGATCGAGGAGTTTCAGCTCGAGACCGTGCGCCACAGCCCGGGCATCGCGCTGTCCGGTGGGGAACGGCGCCGGGCCGAGATCGCCCGCGCCCTCGCCGGGGATCCGCGCTTCATCTGTCTGGACGAGCCCTTCGCCGGGGTGGACCCGATCTCGGTGGGCGACATCCAGGACGTGATTCGGCATCTCGCCCAGCGCGGCATCGGCGTACTGATCTCCGATCACAACGTGCGCGAGACCCTCGGCATCTGCCACAGGGCCTATATTCTAAGCGAAGGCCGCCTGCTGGCCGCCGGGACACCGGACGAGCTGCTGGCCGATCCCCAGGTGCGCCGGGTCTATCTCGGCGAGAACTTCCGCCTGTGAAAGCGCCCCATATGCGGCCCGGTCGGTGCACAAACCACAAGGCAGGCTTTAAGATTCCATCAATGCCAACCCTCGCCCCGCATACCCGATGCTGAAACCCGGCCTGAATCTGCAGCTGGGTCAGACGCTGACCATGACCCCGCAACTGCAGCAGGCGATCCGCCTGTTGCAGCTGTCCACGCTCGAGCTCCAGGTGGAGATCCAGCAGGCGCTGGAGAGCAACCCCATGCTCGAACAGGTCGAGGACGAAGATGCCGAGGCCGACACCGAGCGCCTGAACCAGGACGGCGAGCTGGTGGAAGGCGATCGCATGGAGGCCACCACCACCAGCGACGACGTGATCCCCGAGGAACTGACGACCGACAGCCGCTGGGACGACATCTACGAGCCGGCCCCGACGCCCAACAAGGGCGTGGATGACCGCGACCCGCTGGAAAACACCAGCGACGACGACGGTGAGGGCCTGCAGGATCACCTGCTGTGGCAGCTGCATCTGAGCCATCTGACACCGCGCGACCAGCGCATCGGGGCGGCCCTGATCGACGCCATCAGCCCCGACGGCTATCTCGAGGGTGACCTGGAAACCCTGGCCGAGACCATCAGCCGAGGCGAGGATGAAACCGTCGGCGTCGACGAAGTCGAGGCAGTGCTCCACTGGATTCAGCAGTGCGACCCGCTGGGGGTCGGCGCGCGCAACCTGCGGGAGTGCCTGGAGATCCAGCTACGCGAACTGGCCCCGGACGCCCCGGCCCGCGAGGCCGCACGGGCGATCCTNGAACACGGCATGGACAGCCTGGGCAAGCGCGACTACAAGGCCCTGCAGCGCCAGTCCGGCGTACGCGACCCGGACGAACTGGCCCGCGCACTGGATCTGATCCGCACCCTGAACCCGCGCCCCGGCGCACAGATCAGCTCCGCCACCTCGGAATACGTAGTCCCGGATGTCTACGTGCGCCACACCACCGAGGGCTGGCGCGTGGATCTAAACCCGGAGATCGCACCGCGCATCCGCATCAACGACCTCTACGCCGGCATGGTGCGCCAGGTCTCGGATGCCCGCGACAGCGCCTTTATGCGCGATCAGCTGCAGGAGGCACGCTGGTTCCTGAAGAGCCTGCACAGCCGCAACGACACACTGCTGCGGGTCGCCGAGGCGATCGTCCACCGCCAGCAGGGCTTTCTCGAGCATGGCGACGTCGCGATGCAGCCATTGATCCTGCGCGACATTGCCGAGACCCTGGAGATGCACGAATCGACCATCTCGCGGGTTACCACGCAGAAATACATGCACACCCCGCGCGGGGTCTTCGAGTTCAAGTATTTCTTCTCCAGCCATGTCGGCACGAACGATGGCGGCGAGTGTTCCGCCACCGCCATCCGTGCCATGATTCGCGAATTGATTGGCGACGAACCCCCGAACAAGCCGCTCAGCGATGCCCGGCTCGCCCAGGTCCTGTCGGACCGGGGCATCAACGTAGCGCGCCGCACCGTGGCCAAGTACCGCGAGGCGATGCACATCCCTTCATCCAGCGAACGCCGGCAGATGGCCTCGATGCCCACCGGCAGCAAGTAACCAAGGAGTCCTGACCATGCAGATCAACCTGACCGGCCACCACGTGGACATCACCGACGCCCTGCGCGACTACGTCAACGAGAAGTTCGCGAAGCTGGAGCGCCACTTCGACAAGGTCATCGACGTCCACGTCGTGCTGACCCACGAGAAGACCCGGAATCAGCACAACCAGGCCGAAGCCAATCTCCAGGTCAGCGGCAATCACATCCACGCCGAGGCCTCTCACGAGGACATGTATGCCGCGATCGACGCGCTGATCGACAAAGTCGACCGTCAGCTGATCAAGCACAAGGAAAAGGTCAAGGACCACCACCGCGCCGAAGGTGCCCAGCGCAACCGCGAGCAGGCCTCCTGATCCATGACGATTGCCGAGTTGATCACCTCCGAGCGCATTGGCCTGCAACCCGAGTGCTCCAGCCAGAAACGGGCCCTGGAGGCCCTGGCGGACCTCCTCGCCGGCGGAGGTGACGGCACGGGACCAGGAAGCAATGCGATCTTCGAGGCCCTGTCCGCACGCGAAAAACTCGGATCCACCGGTCTCGGCCATGGGGTTGCGATTCCCCATGGCCGCCTGGCCGATCTCGAGGCGCCGCGCGTGGCCGTGCTGCGCCTGGAAAAGGGCGTCGACTTCGACGCCATGGATCACGAGCCGGTCGATATCCTGATCGCACTGCTGGTCCCGGAGGCCGCCACCGGCGACCATCTCGACCTGCTGGCCCAGCTCGCCCGCGGCCTGTCGCAGCCAGACACCATCGGAGCGTTGCGCCGGGCCGGGGACGCGGCGGCCCTGGAACAGGAACTCGTGCGCCGCTTCAGCGAGGACTAAGCCCGTGGAACCCGCCTCCAGCCGCGATTCCGACGCGCAGCGTCTGCCATGAACGAGGCGCTGGGAGAAGGCGGGATCGCCCGCGACATCAACGTGGAGAGCCTGATCCAGGCCATGGGAAACCGCCTGGATCTTCGCTTCGTGCACGGCGAACATGCAGCACCCGACCGCAAGCTGGTCGGCGACGACGGGGACGACCTGCCGCTGGCTGGCCATCTCAACCTGATCCGGCCCAACCGCATCCAGATCATCGGTGACTTCGAGGCCCGCTACATCTCCAGCCTCAGCGCCACCCAGTGCAACGACCTGATCCTGGAGATGGCCCGCACCGGGACCACCGCGGTGATCTTCGCCGAGGACACCTGTCCGTTCTCGGAGATGCCCGACGCCCCGCAGGAGGCGCTGCCGCTAATCCTGTGCTCCAGCACCAGCAGCCACGAGATCATCTCGCTGCTGCGCTATTTCCTGCAGCAGCGCCTGGCCCATTTCGAAGTGCGCCACGGCGTGTTCATGGAGATCCTCGGGATCGGGGTGCTGATCAGCGGCGCCTCCAGCGTCGGCAAGAGCGAGGTCGCACTGGAACTAATCTCGCGCGGGCACCGCCTGATCGCCGACGATGCCCCCGAGTTCGCGCGCATTGCGCCCGACATCGTGCGCGGCCACTGCCCGGCCCTGCTCCAGGACCTGCTCGAGGTGCGCGGTCTTGGGGTGCTCAACATCCGCGCCATGTACGGCGATTCCGCGATCAAGGGCGGCAAGTACCTGCGCCTGATCATCGACCTGCGCGATCATGGCGAACCCTCGCCGGTCCCCGATGACCGGCTGAACGGGCGCCGCGGCGAGATCGATATCCTCGGCCTGCGCGTCCCCTTGATCAGCCTGCCGATCGCGCCGGGGCGCAACATCGCAGTGATGATCGAGGCGGCCGTGCGCAACCACATGCTGCACATGCAGGGCTATATCGCTGGCGACGACCTGCGCGCACGCCAGCGCCGCCAGATGAGCGGCGAGACGGAGGAGCCGCCCTACCATCGCGCGGTGCCCGCCACTACGGTCCCCAACCCGGACCCGGAGGGCTGAATCGGCCATGCGCCTGCTAATCGTCAGTGGCCTGTCCGGGTCCGGCAAGACCGTGGCCCTGCACACCCTGGAGGATGCCGGCTACTTCTGCGTCGACAACCTCCCGCTGCCGCTGCTGCCGGACCTGATCGATCAGGTCCGGCAGGGCCACTACGACACCGAGACCGACCGCCACCTGGCCGTGGGCGTGGATGTGCGCAGCGGCCTGGAGGCCCTGGAGGGGTTCTCCGATCTCCTGGCGCAACTACGGGCGGACGGGGTACAGGTGGAGGTCCTGTTCCTGCAGGCGGCCAGCGAGGTGCTGCTGCGGCGCTACCACCTGACCCGCCGGCGCCACCCGCTGGCGCGCGACGGCGTGCCACTGGTCGAGGCCATCGACCGCGAACGCGAGTGGCTGGGCCATGTGGCCGCGGAGGCCGACCTGACGGTCGACACCTCGCGCCTGTCGATGCACGATCTGGCCCGCACCCTGCGCGACCGCATAGGCGAGCGCGGAGAACACGAGCTATCCCTGCAATTCCAGTCTTTCGGCTTCAAACACGGCGCGCCTCTGGATTCCGACTTCGTGTTCGACGTGCGCTGCTTGCCCAATCCGCACTACGAAAGCGATCTGGCCGCCCTGACCGGTCGCGACCCGCCCGTGTGCGAGTTCCTTGAGCGGCACGCGGAGGTCGCGGCCATGTTCGACAGCATCCAGGGATTCCTGTCCCAGTGGCTGCCGCGCCTGCTGGACGATCACCGCAGCTACGTAACCGTCTCCATCGGCTGTACCGGCGGGCAACACCGCTCGGTGTATCTGGTGGAGCGGCTTGCGGAGGCGTGGCAGGATCGGGAACATGTTACTGTTAGCACCCGTCACCGCGAGCTGGGGAAACAGTAACCACTGGACGCGGGACGAGGGCCTTCTGGAACCCGCAATCGGAGCAGATCCATGGGCGTTGGTCTCATTCTGATCACGCATCAAAACCTGGGCGATACCCTGCTGCAGACCGCGCAGAGCATGCTCGGGGGCCTGCCCGAGGACTGCGAGTCCATGGCGATGTCCCAGAACGACGACCCCGACGAGGTCCTGGCCCGCGCCCGCGAGCGCCTGGCGACCCTCGACAGCGGCTCGGGGGTGCTCGTTCTAACCGACATGTTTGGCTCCACGCCTTCCAACGTGGCGATTCGTGTCGCCCGGGGTGCAAATGCCCGCGTGATCGCCGGCGCCAACCTGCCGATGCTCATCCGCGTGCTCAACTATCAACACCTCCCCCTGACCGAACTGGTCAACAAGGCCCTTTCGGGCGGCCATGACGGGATTCTCCTCTGCGATCAGGAGTGCAGCGATGCCGCAGCGCGTAGTCCCCATCGTTAATCGCCTGGGGATGCACGCGCGCGCCGCGGCCAAGTTCGTCAGCCTGGCCAGCAAGTTCGCCGCGGACGTCTCCGTCTCCCGCAACCAGCAGGAGGTGAATGGCAAGAGCATCATGGGCGTGATGATGCTGGCCGCCGCCCAGGGCAGCGAGATCACCATCGAGGCCGAAGGCAAGGATGCGCCGGAGGCGCTGGATGCACTCGCAGAGTTGGTTGCCGATCGTTTCGGCGAAGAGGCCTGAACCTCCGAGTCCCGCCCGCACCGGTCAACAACCACCATCCCCCTGCGGGGCTATCCGGGCCACGCTCCCGGGTCGGAGGCCGCGTCACCCAGCCCGTCCAGGCCGACCTGCTCGAGCTTGCGCTCCGCCAGGCGCACAGCGGCCGTCAAAGCCTGCTCCGGGGGCTCCCCGGAGACCAGCGCGTGGATCAACCCGGCATTGAAGGTATCCCCTGCCCCCACGCTGTCGACCACCCGCAGTCCGGGCGTCGCTTCACAATGGTGGATCGCGCCCCGCACGGCCATCCAGGCCCCTTCGCCCCCGGCGGTCACGGTCAGGATGCGATCAGGAAAGCGCTCGGAAAGCTGCTGCAGCGCAGCCTCGGGAGTGCCCGCCACGCTCGCGGCCCAGTCGCGCGAGAGCATCAGGACATCGGCATAGTCCAGGCATGCGTCGAGCCCTGGCCGGGGCTTCTCCAGCTCCAGCGACACCGGCTGGTCAAAGATGCTCTCGCGCACCGCGCGCAGGATGGACGCAAGGGCCTCCGGGTTACGCCCCTCGAAGTGCAGCCAGTCATATTCCGGCCAGGGTACGCCCGCGAGATCCTCCACCCCGAGTTCGGGCAGGTCGCGATGATGGACGATGGTGCGACTTCCCGTCGCCCTAGAGCGAAGAATATGGGAGGTCGGCGTCGCTCCGGGCCGGCGTACGCAGTGACGAACATCCAGTCCGTGCCCCTCCAGGGATTCGCTCAGGGCATCCCCGGCCGCACCCTCGGCGATGACCGCGGCCAGGCCCGGACGGTGGCCGAACTGCGCCAGGATCGTTGCGGTGTTGGTCGCGTTGCCTCCGGGCTGGGTGGTGCTGGAGAGCGCCCGGACCTCGTCGTCCTCGGCCGGGAAGGCTGCAACATCGAGGGTGTGATCAAGCGTGACAATGCCAGTCGCGAGGATACGTGCCATACGGGCTCCCGTGATGAAGGAGCGCCATTCTGGCGGGTCGCGCCCATTACGTCATCTCGCATATTCGTCATCCGCGGATGCTCCTGCGACAATAACTCCTCTGTCTCAGGAGGCCCCGACCGGTATGGCCACGTTCCCTTCTCCCGAATCCGCCGAAGCCGCCTTTTACGCGGCCTTTCAGGCAGGCGATGAACAAGGCATGCGCGAAATCTGGCACGACAGTGCCGAGTGTGTCTGCATCCACCCAGGTGGCGAGCGCCTGCAGGGAACGGACATCATCCTGGAAAGCTGGGACGACATCCTGCCGGGGATGCGCGGGGTGATCGTACACCGAACCCAGGTGACCGCCATCCCGGGCGAAGACCTCGTCCTCCACGTATTGCGCGAAAACCTGTATGTCCAGGGTGAACGGCGCGGCGTCATGCTGGCGACCAATGGCTACCGCCATGATGGGGAAAGCTGGCGCATGGTGCTCCACCACGCCAGCCCGGACCCGGAACCCACGCCGGAATGGCCCACCGGGGGCGTGCACTGATGGCGACGGATGCCGATCGCTGCGTCGAGGCGTATTACGCCGCCTTTCGTGCCGCCGATATCGAACAGATGATGCGCCTCTGGGGCGAGCGTCCCGACATCGTCTGCATCCACCCGGGCAGCCCGCGCGCCCACCGGGGCGTGGCGGAGGTGATGGAGAGCTGGCTGCTGGTCTTCGCGCGTGAACTGAATATCGGGATCGAACCGAAGATCGTGGGGCGCCACGAGACCGGGGAGATCATCAGCCTGGTCATCGAGGAGGCGATCACGCGACCGGGCGACGTCGCGCCCACCGGGACGATCCTGATCAGCCAGACCTGGCGCTGGCTGGACACGGGCTGGCGCCTGCTGTTTCACCATGCCTCGCACGGGCGCCGCTCACCGCCATCGCAGGACGGCATGTTCGTCCCCGATGGCGGCGGCAACACCCGCCACTGACGAGCAGTGGGATCGACCACGAAGCGCATGAACGCACGAAGAAGCTCCAAAGCGAGTGCACCACGGAGCACCTAGAGAAGGGCGTTCGGGGCAGGTGTTTTCCGAGGCAAAAGGATCCGCGAACGGTATGGATGCGTGTCGTGAAACGCCTGAACAACCGGAAACTGCCTCGCTGTGCTCCGCCGTCATCGGGGGGTTCAAAAAATCACGTGACCACCGCCACCAGGCGTCCGGAAGATCGATGGAGCCCAGGACCTTCCTCTGCCCGTTGACCCCATTAGAATCACGCATGGGGCCGCAACCGGCCACTGTGGATGACTCGCGCCCTTGCTTGGTGTCTTCGTGCGCTTAATGGTTACCAACTAGCCTTCGGAGCGCGGCTGGCAAAGATCCGGGCGCTGCACCTGCAGGGCCGCGCATACGCCCTTGACCGCGTCGCGCACCCGCCGCCCCTTGCCCTCCAGCGTAAGGTCCGCGACCTCCTGATAGAGCGGATCGCGAACCGCGAACAACTCCTGGAGGCGGGCCTAAAGCGAGTGCACCACAGAGAGCACGGACAAGGGCGGACGGCAGGTGTTTTCCGACGCAAAGGGGTCTGCTCACGGTATGGATGCGTGTCGTGAAGCGCCTCAACAACCGGAAACTGCCTCGCTGTGCTCCGCGTCCTCCGGGGTTCAAAACATCAGGTGACCACCGCCACCAGGCGTCCGGAAGATCGACGGAGCTCAGGGCCTTTCACTGTCCGCTGACCCGAATACGACCCCGCGTTGTGCCGGAACCGGCCACCGTGGATCGCTCGCGCCCTTACTTCGTGTCTTCGTGCGCTTCGTGGATAGAAACTAACCTTCGGAGCGCGGCTGGCAAAGGTCCGGGCGCTGCACCTGAAGGGCCGCGCATACGCCCTTGACCGCGTCGCGCACCCGCCGCCCCTTGCCCTCCAGCGTAAGGTCCGCGACCTCCTGATAGAGCGGATCGCGGACCGCGAACAACTCCTGGAGGCGGGCCCTCGGGTCCGCGGCCTCCGCGATCAGCGGGCGCTTGCGGTTGCGGCGAGTCCGCCGGAACTGCTCATCCACCGGCACCCGCAGGTAGATCACGAACTGATCGCGCAGAAGCTCGCGGTTTTCCGGACGCTCGACGATACCGCCCCCGGTGGCAATCACCGCGCCCTCCTGTTGTAGGAGCAACTCCAGCATCGCCGTCTCGCGCTTGCGAAAACCGCCCTCGCCCTCGAACTCGAAGATGGTCGGGATATCCACGCCGGTACGCCGCTGGATCTCCTGATCGGTATCGAAGAACGGCCGACGTAGCAGCCCCGCGAGGCCGCGCCCGATTGTGCTCTTGCCGGCCCCCATCGGGCCTAC
>SL_7KL_010_BRINEDRAFT_10000692_pt1 | contig 16059 bp, 16 predicted proteins | sample SodLak_010_BRINE_FD_10663 | JGI IMG/M metagenome (IMG submission 10663)
CCGAAGGCGGCGCAGCTGGGTCGCGGTGCAGCGGGCTCGCGGTGCAGCGGGCTCGCGGCGCGGCTCGGTCGCGCTCGAACCCGTTGTTGCGGTCGGCCGAACGGTCCGACCCGGGCCGTCCCGGCCCAGCGGCGTGCGGCGTATCAGCGGCGCAGGGTCGCGCCGATCGACTCGGCCGCGTCGGCGACACCGTTGATCACCGTCTCCGCGTCGGCGTCGGTGAGCTGGCGCTCCGGGTCCTGCAGCCGCAGCCGCATGGCCACCGACCGCCGACCCTGGCCCACCTGCGCGCCGCGGTACTCGTCGAAGAACCACAGCTCGTCGAGCAGCGGGCCGACCGCGTCGCGGACGCACCGCTCCAGCGTCGCGTAGGACACCTCGTCGTCGGCGACCAGGGCCACGTCCACGGTCATCGCGGGGTGGCGCACGAGGCTACGGGCCGCCACCGGCGGGTGGCCCTGCACCGGCATCACCGCGAGGAAAGGCTCGAGCAGCAGCTCACCCACGACCACCGGCTCGGGCAGGTCACGCCGCTCGGCCTCCTCAGGGTGGAGCTGTCCGACGACCCCGACCTCCTGGCCGGCCAGCAGCAGCGCGGCCGTCCGGCCGGGGTGGAAGCCGTCCCGTTCCACGGCCGAGCGCTCGAGGCTCCACGACGCGTCGTCCGGCGGCGCCAACCGGCGCGCCACACGGTCCAGCACATCGAGCAGATCCCACACCGACCAGGTGTCCTCGGTGTCCAGCCACCCGTGCCCGAGCTTGCGGCCCTGGGCCACCAGCGCCAGCACCCGCGGCTGCAGCGGGATCGCCTGGCCCTCGGGGTCGGTCCAGCGCCACTGCGTGCCGATGACCGTGTCCAGAGCGGCCCCGAGCGGGTCGTCCACCGGACGGAAGCAGCGACCGAGCTCCGCCAGCGCGACGCCCGGGCGGCCCTGCCCGTGGTTGTGTCGCAGCGCCTTGACCAGACCCTCGAGCAGGGACGGCCGCATAGCGGCCGCGTCCTGTGCCAGGGGGTTGGCGAGCCGGACCCGCCCCTCGGAGGGCAGCACACCGGCCAGGGACTGCTCGCCCACGAAGGGCCGGGTGCGAGCCTCGTGGAACCCGGCGGCCAGCGCCAGGGACCGGGCCTCGCGTTCCGCGCGCTGCGCAGCGGTCAGTCCACCGGTGGTGGGCAGCGCCGGCAGGTGGTCGGGGATGTTGTCGTAGCCGTGGAGACGGGCGATCTCCTCGGTGAGGTCGGCCGGACGTGCCAGGTCACGCCGCCAGGTGGGCGGGGTCACGACGAGGTAGCCGGCTCCGCCACCGACGGGTGCGGCCGGCCCTGCACCCACACCGGCCTCAGCAACGGCCGCATCACCGGTCGCACCACCGGCGTCGTCCGGCACAGCGGCCGGCTCCACACGCGCCCCGGCGCGCTCCAACAACGACTGCTGGGCGTCATCGGTCAGCGCGTCGACCGCCAGGGTCGCCCGCACCCGCGCGGGGTCCAGGGTGACGGCAGGGCGCTCGGCCCAGGCGGGCGTCGGCGTGGTCTCGACCACGTCGCTGCCGGCGGCCCGCGCGCCAGCCAGGCGCACCAGCAGGTCCGCGGCGCGCGCCACGGCCCGCGCGGCACCGGCCGGGTCCACGCCACGCTCGAAGCGCTGGCTGGCCTCGGAGGTCAGGCCCAGCCGGCGCGAGGTGCGGCGGATCGTGGTGGGCTCCCACACCGCGGCCTCCAGCAGCACGCGCGTGGTGGTGGCCTCCACCTCGGTGTCGAGGCCGCCCATCACCCCGGCGAGGCTGACGGCGTGATCGGCGTCGTCGATGACCAGGTCCCCGGCCTCCAACCGGCGCTCCACGTCGTCGAGGGTGACCAGGGTCTCACCGGCAACGGCTTCCCGGACGCGCAGCGACGGACCGCCCAAGCGGCCGAGGTCGAAGGCGTGCAGGGGCTGGCCGAGCTCCAGCATCACCAGGTTGGTGACGTCCACGGCCACGTCGATCGGGCGCATCCCGGACTGGGTGAGCCGCTGGCGCAGCCACAGCGGCGAGCCGCCGATGGTCACGTCCTCCAGCGCCCAGGTGTGGAAGCTCGCGCACCCCTCGGTGTCGAGGGTCACGGGGATGCTCGGGCCTGAGGGCCGTGCGGGCACCTCGGGTGCACGCCAGGTGGTGTCGAGGATCGCGGCGAGGTCGCGGGCGACCCCGAGCACGGAGAGGTGGTCGCCGCGGTCGGCCTGCACGGCGATCTCGATGACCGGGTCACCGACGGGGATCAGGTCGTCCAGGGACGCGCCCAGGGGTGTGTCCGGGGGCAGGACGAGGATCCCACCGGCGTCCTCGCCGAGCTCCAGCTCCTTGGGCGAGGCGAGCATCCCGTGGGAGGTGACCCCGCGGATCTTCCGGGAGGACAGCGTCATGCCGCGACCGCCGTCCGGCCCGGTCACCCCGGGGACGTGTCCGCCGGGCAGGGCGTGGGCGACGATGTCGCCGACCTCGAAGTTATGGGCCCCGCACACCACCTCGATCTCGCCCTCGCCGCCGTCGCCGGTGACCCGGACGAACCGCAGCTTGTCCGCATCCGGGTGCGGCTCGTGGTGCAGCACCCGGGCGGTGCGGATCCCCGTGGCGCCGGCACCGGGGGTGGTGACGTCCTCCACCTCGAGCCCGGAGAGGCTCATCACGTTGACGAGCTCCTCGAGGGGCAGGTCGATATCGACCAGCTGGGTGAGCCAGGACAGGGGCAGCTTCACGGGGTCCTCCACGCGGGTGGTGCGGGTGTCATGCGGCGGGGCGGCGGCCGGGGTGGTAGGCGCGGCGGCCGGTGGCAGGCGGGCGCGTCAGAAGCGGGCGAGGAACCGGGCGTCGGCCTCGAACAGCTCCCGGATGTCGCCGATGCGGTGGCGCAGCATCGCCACCCGCTCGATGCCGATGCCGAAGGCGAACCCGGAGTAGCGCTCCGGGTCGATCCCGCAGAAGGACAGCACGTTGGGATCGACCATCCCGGCGCCCAGGATCTCCAGCCACCCGTGGTTGCCGCCGGGGCCGTCGAAGGAGACGTCCACCTCGGCGGAGGGCTCGGTGAAGGGGAAGAAGGAGGGCCTGAGCCGGATCTGGCGGTCGGCGCCGAACATCGCCCGGGCGAAGGCCAGCAGGGTGCCGCGCAGGTCCGCCATGGTGACGTGCTCGGCGACGTAGAGCCCCTCCACCTGGCTGAACACCGGCGAGTGCGTGGCGTCCACGGCGTCCGCCCGGTAGGTCCGTCCGGGCACCACCACCGCGATGGGCGGGGCCTGGGTCGTCATGACCCGGGCCTGCACCGGCGAGGTGTGGGTGCGCAGGACCACGTCGTCGAATCCGTCGACGTAGATGGTGTCCATCTCCTGGCGCGCGGGGTGGTCAGGCTCGATGTTGAGCAGGTCGAAGTTGTAGGCGCCGGACTCCGCCTCCGGGCCCTCGGCGACCTGGAACCCCATGCCGGTGAAGATGTCGAGCATCTCCTCCTCGACCTGGGTCAGCACGTGCGGGCGGCCCGGGGGCACACGCCGGGGTGGCAGGGTGAGGTCGAGGCGCTCGGCCTCCAGCCGGGCGGTCAGCGCCGCCTCCGCGAGCTGACCTCGGCGGGTGTCGAAGGCCTCCTGGAAGCGGGCCCGGAAGGCGTTGAGCTGCTGGCCGAGCGCCTTGCGCTCCTCGGGTGAGAGATCGCGCATCGAGCCCTGGATACCAGCGAGCTCCGAGCGCTTGCCCGTGAAGGTGACGCGCACCTGGTCGAGGGCGTCGAGGTCCTCGGCGGCGGCGATGGCCTCGAGCGCGCGCGGCTCGAGCTCGTCCAGCGTGCTCACGGTGCGCCTTCCTGATCGGTGGTCGGGGGTGGGACGGCAGGCCCGCTGTCCGGCCGCGCAGGGTAGACGGCGGCGTGGATCGCGATGGCCGCGGCTGCGGCCACGTTCAACGACTCGGCCCTGGGGTGCAGCGCGATGGCCACGCGGTCGTCCAACAGCGCCGAGGTGGCGGTATCAAGCCCGTGCGCCTCGTTGCCGAGCACCAGCACGACCCGGCCACCCGCCGAGGTCAGCGCTGCGAGCCCCCGGTCGGCGTGGGCGTCCAACCCCACCAGCCTCCGCCCGGTATCCAGCGCGAAGGCGGCCAGCTCCGCACCGTCGACCCCGCTGACCACGGGTAGGTGGTAGGTCGAGCCGACGGCAGCCCGCACCGTCTTCGGCGCGTAGACGTCGACGCTGCCCCGGGTCAGCACCACACCGGCGGCCCCGAGCGCGTCGGCGGTGCGCAGGATCGTCCCGGCGTTGCCCGGATCGGACACCTGGTCGAGGGCGACCACCACACCCTCCCCGATGTCGGCCAGACCGGTCGCGGGTGTGCGCGCGACCGCCACGACGCCCTGGGGCGTGGTCGCCTCGGCGAGATGGGCGAGCACCGCCGAGGTGACCTGCTGGACCGTCACCGCGCCCGGCGCGGTCGCGGGCAGCACCGCGGCGGCGTCCACATCTTCGTCGAGGTAGAGCTCCTCGACCACGCCGGCAGCCAGTGCCTCGGCCACGGCCCGCGGCCCCTCGACCAGGTGCCGTCCGGTGGCGCGACGCTCCCGGGCACGTCGCAACCCCCGCGCCGCCTGGACGCGGGGGTTGCGGGTGGAGGTGAGCGTGGCTGCCGTGGCCGCCCCGATCGTCAGGTCCTGCTCAGGCCGCCTCGGCCTCGAGCGCGGTCTTGGCCTGGGTGACCAGGGCGGCGAAGGCCGGCTGGTCGTGCACGGCGAGGTCGGCGAGGTTCTTGCGGTCGACCTCGACCTCCGCGAGCTTCAGGCCGTGCATCAGCCGGCTGTAGCTGAGGCCCTCCTGGCGGGCTGCGGCGTTGATGCGGGCGATCCACAGGCGACGGAAGTCACCCTTGCGCGCACGCCGGTCGGCGTACTGGTAGCGACCGGCGTGGTCGACGGCCTCCTTGGCCACCTTGAACCGGCGGCTGCGGGCGCCGCGGTAGCCCTTGGCGCGGTCCATGACCGCCTTGTGGCCCTTCTTGGCGTGGACGCCACCCTTGACGCGTGCCATCGTTGCTCTCCTTCGCTTCGGTGTGCCGGTCGAGGTGGGATACGGACCGACAGGTGCGCCGCACCGGGTGGGACCGGCGGGCGGGGATGCTCACTGGTTGAGCAGCTTCTTGATCTTCCTCGCATCGGGAGCGGCGATCTCGGTCTCCCCGTTGAGCCGACGCTTGCGGCGGCTGCTCTTGTGCTCGAGCAGGTGGGCGCGGTTCTTCTGGCGCGACATCACCTTGCCGTTGCGCGTGACACGGAAGCGCTTCTTCGCGCCGCTGTGGGTCTTCTGCTTGGGCATGACGACTCCCTCGGGGCTTCGTGGGTGGGCAGGCGGGATCGGGGGCGCGCAGGAGCGCGCCGGGCCGGCACGTGCGGGTGCGCGGCGTGGGTGCGTGGCTAGGAGGCGGCGTCCTGGCCCGAAGCGCCGTCCTTGCCGGCCTTGGACTTGAGCGGCGCCAGCACCATGACCATGTTGCGCCCGTCGACCTTCGGTGAGGCCTCCACGGTCGCCAGGTCGCTCATGTCGTCGGCGAGGCGGTCGAGCAGCTTCAGGCCCAGTTCCGTGTGGGTCATCTCACGGCCGCGGAACATGATGGAGGCACGGACCTTCGCGCCATCCTCCAGGAACCGGCGGACGTGACCGGACTTGGTGCCGTAGTCGTTGTCCGAGATCTTGGGGCGCATCTTGATCTCCTTGACGGAGATCTGGCTCTGGCGCTTCCGCGCCTCCTTCTGCTTCTGCTCGGCCTCGTACTTGGCCTTGCCCCAGTCCATGATCCGGCACACGGGCGGGTCGGCCTGCGGAGCCACCTCGACGAGGTCGAGGTCCTGCTCGCGGGCGCGGCGCAGGGCCTGGGCCAGGGGGACGATGCCCACCTGCTCCCCGTCCGCGTCGACGAGCCTGACCCGCGGGACCTTGATGTCCGCGTTCAGCCGGCGCTGCTGCTCTTCGATGTCCGTGCCTCCTGGCTCGGGGTGGGTTCTGGGATCAGCTGGGATGGATCGGCGGCCGTGGGACGGCCACACGACGACGGATGGCGGCCCACACGGGGCCGCCATCGGGACGACGCCTCCGCGGCCGTCACGCTCCGGGGGAACGGACGGGCCGCGGGTTCGGCATCGACCCGGAGAGGCTGCACCTCACGGGTGGGCGCACAGCGCCGCTTGGTCTGTGGTTGTGGTCGACGCCACGCAGCGGTGCTCCGGCCGTCGACGTTGCGGGCGAGGGTAGCACCCCGCTCGCGTCAGCGGCCGGGGACCCACAGCCGGGACGCCGCGCTTCCCCCCGCGGGTGGCTGCTGCGGCGGTGCCTGCCGTGGCTGCTCACCCGCACCGGCGTCAGCGCCCGAGCCAGCCTGCTCGCCGGTCGCGTCGCCGGCTTCGTCGCCGCCCGAGGGGTCGGTGGCGAGGTCACCGGACTCCGCTTGTCCGCTGGCAGCGGCCTGGGCGACCTGCTGCTCCCCCTCCACCTGCGCCATGCGCAGCTGGGTGAGCGCCTGGTCGAGCTGGTCGGTGAGCTCCTGCGCGGCGTGGCCGCGGACCGCGTCGGTCATGGCGGCGGTGGCGTCGATCAACAGCCGGCCGTCGCGGCGGCCCACCTTGACCTGGGCGGCGTTGAGCAGGGCGTTGGACACCTCGGCGAGGACCTGGTCCACGGGGGCCTCACGCAGCTGCGAGAGGTAGGCGCGGATCTCCTCCTCGGAGGGCTGCTGCTGACCACCGAGGTCAGCGGCGGTGGATGGGTCGAACGGGACGTCGCTCACGCGGCGCTCCTCAGGGTCGGTCGGGGGCCGTAGCCTACCGAGGAGATCCCCCACCCCTCCCGGCCACCGAGGTGGAGCGTTGAAGACCTTCGAAGCCCTGTTCGCCGAACTGTCCGACAAGGCGGAGCACCGCCCGCACGGCTCCGGCACCGTCGCCGCCCTCGACGCAGGGGTGCACGCGATCGGCAAGAAGGTGGTCGAGGAGGCCGCGGAAGCCTGGATGGCCGCGGAACACGAGTCCCCGGAGCGGGCCGCGGAGGAGATCAGCCAGCTGCTCTACCACGCCCAGGTCCTGATGCTGGCGACGGGGCTGACCCTCGAGGACGTCTACGCTCACCTGTGAACCCGGCCGTCGCCCTGTCCGCACCCCGCACCCGCGGCGCCCCCTTCGACCCGTGAGAGAGCCATGCTGCGCATCGCCGTGCCCAACAAGGGCTCGTTGTCCGAGCCCGCCATCAAGATGCTGTCCGAGGCCGGCTACCGCCAGCGCAGGACCGCCAAGGAGCTGGTGCTGGTCGACGAGGCCAACGACGCGGAGTTCTTCTTCCTGCGACCCCGCGACATCGCGACCTACGTCGGTGCCGGGCAACTCGAGGTGGGCATCACCGGCCGCGATCTGCTGCTGGACGGCAACGGCGGCGCCGAGGAGGTGCTGGCGCTCGGCTTCGGTCGCTCCACCTTCCGCTACGCCGCGGTCCCCGGCACCGCGGCGACGATCGAGGACTTCGCGGGCAAGCGGGTGGCCACCTCCTACAGCGGCATCGTGCGCCGGAACCTCGAGGAGCACGGCGTCGACGCCGAGGTGATCCACCTCGACGGTGCGGTCGAGACCGCCGTCCGGCTGGGGGTCGCCGACATCATCGCGGACGTGGTGGAGACCGGCGCCACCCTGCGCGAAGCGGGACTGGAGGTGTTCGGCGAGCCGATCATGCGCTCCGAGGCGGTCCTGATCCGCGACTCCCGCATCGACACCAACCCCCGCATCGAGCAGCTGATCCGCCGCCTCCACGGGGTGATCATCGCCCGGCAGTACGTGATGATCGACTACGACTGCCGGGTGGAGGTCCTCGACGAGGCCTGTGCGATCACCCCGGGCATCGAGTCCCCCACCGTGAGCCCCCTGCACGACAAGGGGTGGGTCGCGGTCCGGGCCATGGTGGAGCAGCGCGAGACCAACCGGGTGATGGACGAACTGTGGGAGCTCGGTGCCCGCGGGATCCTGGTCACCGACATCATGGCGTGCCGGTTATGAGGACCTCCTGCTCCATGTGACGGCTGCCGGGCAGCTCCACCTCGCCGGTGGTGACCAGCGTGAGGGTGCGGGTGGCACGGGTGACGGCGACGTAGAGCTGGTGGGTGCCCACCGCGCTGCGCGCCATGATCCGCTCCGGCGCCACCACCACGACGTCATCGAACTCCAGTCCCTTGGACTCACGGACCTCCAGCACCCGCGTCCGGTCCCACCCGTCCTCGTCGAGGTGGCCCTCGAGCCGCTCGCGCACACCGGGGAGGTCGGCCGCATCGACCAGCACACCGAGGGTGCCGCCCCGGGCGGCGAGCAACTCGGTCACCACCACGGCGGTGGCGGCCACCGGCTCCGGCGAGACCACCTGGCGCGGCCGCTGCCCCGTGGCGCGCACGGCGCGCGGCGCCAGCCCCGGATCGTGCCCGGCGGCGGCCAGCACGTCGGTGGCCACGGCGGCGATCTCCTCAGGAGTGCGGTAGTTCACCTCCAGGGTGGTGATCTCGACCGACCGCCGGCCGATCAGGCCGGCGACCTCCTCCCAGGTGGCCGGGTCCGACACCCGGCTGCGCTGGGCCAGGTCCCCCACCACGGTCCAGGAGGCGTAGGGACCCCGACGGCTGACGGCACGCCACTGCATCGGTGAGAGGTCCTGGGCCTCGTCCACCACCACGTGGGCGAAGTCGCGGTAGCCCTCGGACTCCACGTCCACGACCGGGGCCTCCACGTGCAGGGCCTCGGTGGACAGGCGGATCCCGCCATCGTCCTCGCCGCCACGGGTGGTGGGACGTGGTCGTTTCGAGGGCGCCTCCCCGAGCAGGGCGTCGAGCTCGTCGAGCAGCGCCACATCGTCGGTGGTCCACCCCTCGGCCCGCTCCCAGGCCTCGGCGAGCGCCGCGAGCTGCTCCTCGGGCAGCAGCCCCCGACCCACCTCGATGAGGTCCACCTCGCCGCGGGCGAGCTGGCCGAGCACCTCCTGGGGGTCGCGCTCCGGCCAGAAGCAGCGGCGCAGCAGCACCACCTCGGGTGCGGCGTCGAGGGCGGCGGCGAACCCGCTGCCCTCCCGGTCCTCGGGGACCCGTCCCCCCGCCGCCCGCTGCGCCCGGCTCCAGGCGGCCCACAGGGCGTCGTCGAGGGCCTGGGTCGCCACCTCGGTGCGGTCGTGGTAGGCCCCACCGGCCACGTCCGCGCGGATGCGGTCCAGGTGCCGTTCGCGCAGCGCCTCGAGGTGGTCACCCCGGACGGTGACCGTGGTCCCCTCGAAGGAGAGCCGGGTGGTCGGTGGGATCGGTGGCAGGACGGCGTGGAGGCTGCGACGCACCACCTCGGCCATGGCCAGATCGCCCTTGGTGCGGGCCACGTCGAGCTCATCCCACCCGCTGATGCGCGCGCCCCGCGGCGCGAGGCCGGCCAGGGGCCGCTGCACGGCGCGATCCTCGCCCAGCGCCGGGAGCACCCGGGCGGTGTACTCGGTGAAGGCGGCCGAGGGACCGATGACGAGCACCCCGCGACCCTCGAACCGTTCCCGGTCCCGGTAGAGCAGGTAGGCGACACGGTGGAGAGCCACCACCGTCTTGCCCGTCCCCGGTCCCCCGGAGACGACCAGGGTCCCGCTGGCGGGCGCGCGGATGATGCGGTCCTGCTCGCCCTGGATCGTGGCGACGATGTCGCGCATCCGCCCGGAACGCTCGCGGCTGAGCGCGGCGAGCAGCGCACCCTGCCCGGTGACCGCCCTGAGACCCAGGCGCTCGGCGGCGGTGCCGTCCAGCACCTCGTCATCGAGATCGACCAGGCGGCGGCCCCGGGTGACCAGGGTGCGCCGGCGGGCCACGCCGATGGGGCGGGCCGCGGTGGCCTGGTAGAAGGCCGCGGCCGCGGGTGCACGCCAGTCGACCAGCAGGACGTCACCGTCCTCGTCGATCACCGACACCCGGCCGACGTGCAGGTCATCACCGTCGGCGAGGTCGAGCCGCCCGAAGGCCAGCGACTCCACGTCGCCGAAGGTGTAGCGCTGCTGCCGGGAGGCGTGGTGGTGGGCGGTGACGTCCCGCTCGTAGCGGGCCTGGAAGGTCGCCCCGGAGCGGTCGGCGGCGGCCTGAGCAGCCCGCTCCTCCGCGCGGCGCCGGAGGTGCTCCACCCGGTCGTGGACCCGGTCGAGATGGGCCTGCTCGGCGGTGATGGCCGCACGTTTGTCCCCCGGCCGCGGGTCGGCGACCGGGACGGGGCCCGGCTGCGACTCCTCGGCGGGGGTGGTCACAGGCTCCGCAGCAGGGTCGCGGTCTCCACCGCGGCCAGGGCGGCCTCGGCGCCCTTGTTGCCGAGCTTGCCGCCGGCGCGCGCCACGGCCTGGTCCCAGGTCTCGGTGGTCAGCACCGCGTTGCCGATGGGGATGCCGTGTCGGCGGGCGACGGCGGCGGTCCCGTTGGACCCCTCCCCCGCCACGTAGTCGTAGTGGCCGGTCTCACCGCGGACCACGCAGCCGAGCGCCACCAGCGCGTCGACCTGGCCGCTCGCGGCGAGCCGGTCGAGGACCACGGGCAGCTCCCACGCACCGGGGACCCACACCACCCGCAGGTCCTCGGGCCGGGCACCGTGGCGCAGCAGCGCCCCCGTGGCCCCATCGACCAGCGGCCGCACCACGGCCTCGTTGAAGCGGCCCGCCACCACGGCGATCCTGAGGCCCGAGGCATCCAGGTTGCCCTCGAGATGGGTGATCTCGCTCACGTGCTGTCCTTCCCGTTCCTGCGGCCGCTCGCAGCGCCCTGCTCGTCATCATCGGGTGGCGGGGCCATGGCCAGACCGCGTACGGGTTTCTCCACCGCCCGCGGTGCCCGGGCCCCCTGCGCCGCGATGTCGCCCACACCGGTGGAGACCGGCAGGTCCTCACCACCGAGGTCGTGGCCCATCCGCTCCGCCTTGGTGCGCAGGTAGAAGGCGTTGTTGGGGTTGGGCCGGACCTCGACGCCCACCCGCCCGACGATCGAGAGCCCGAACCCCGACAGCGCCGCCCGTTTCTCCGGGTTGTTGGTCAGCAGCCGGAGCGTGGACAGCCCCAGGTCCGCCAGGATCATCGCGCCGACACCGTAGTCACGATCGTCGTTGGGCAGCCCCAGGTCGAGGTTCGCGTCCACGGTGTCATGGCCGTTGTCCTGCAGCTCGTAGGCCCGCAGCTTGTGCAGCAGGCCGATGCCTCGCCCCTCGTGGCCACGGAGGTAGACCACCACACCGCGGCCCTCCTCGGCGATGCGGGCCATCGCGAGGTCGAGCTGCGGGCCGCAGTCGCAGCGCAGGGACCGGAACACGTCGCCGGTGAGGCACTCGGAGTGCATCCGCACCAGGACGTCCTGCTCGCCCTCCGGGTCGCCGTACAGCAGCGCCAGGGACTCCGTGCCGTCGATCGAGTTGCGGTAGCCGATCATCGTCCAGTCGCCGTAGGGCGTCGGCAGCTTCGCCACGGCGACCCGCTCCACCAGGCTCTCGCGGGCGCGGCGGTAGGCCACGAGGTCAGCGATGGTGACCATGAGCAGGTCGTGCTCGGCGGCGAAGCGCTCGAGGTCCGGCACCCGCGCCATGGTGCCGTCGGGGTTGGTGACCTCGCAGATCACCGCGGCTGGGCGGCGACCGGCCATGCGGACCAGATCGACCGAGGCCTCCGTGTGGCCGAGGCGGTGCAGTACCCCGGCCGGGTGGTAGCGCAGGGGCAGCACGTGGCCGGGCCGCGTGATGTCGTCGGGCTCGGTGGCCGGGTCGGCCAGGACCCGACAGGTCCGGGCGCGGTCCGCGGCGGAGATGCCGGTGCTGGTGCCCTCGGCAGCGTCCACGGAGATGGCGTAGGCGGTGCCCTTGGGGTCCTGGTTGCGGACCACCATCGGCGGCAGGTCGAGCCGGTCGAGGTCGTCGCCGAGCATCGGCACGCACACGAACCCGGAGGTGTGCTGGATCACGAAGGCCATCTGCTCCGCGGTCACGGCGTCGGCCGCCAGGACGAGGTCACCCTCGTTCTCGCGGTCCTCGTCATCGACGACGATCACCATCCCGCCTTCGGCGAGCACGGCGATGGCGTCCTCGATGGGTGCGAAGCTGCTCACGCGCCCTCCTGCTGCTGCGCGTCGGTGAGTGGTGTCCCAGGCTGGACGTCGGTGGGTGCGGCGTAGGGGCTCGGTGCACCACCGGCCAGCAGTTGCTCGACGTACTTGGCGATCACGTCCACCTCGAGGTTGACGCGGTCGCCCTCCTCCAGCACCCCGAGGGTGGTGACCTCCAGGGTGTGGGGGATCAGCCCGATCCGGAAGGTGCCGGCGTCGGTGCGGTCCACCACGGTCAGGCTGACGCCGCTGACCGTGATGGAGCCCTTCGGGACGAGGTAGCGGGCCAGCGTCCCGTCGGCGGAGATGGTCATGAAGACCGTGCCGGGCAGGCGCTCCAGGTGGGTCACGGTGCCCACGGCGTCCACGTGCCCCTGGACCAGGTGCCCGCCGAAGCGGCTGTCGGCCCGCATCGCCCGCTCCAGGTTGACCGGTCGGCCCACCTCGAGGTCGCCGAGGGCGGTGGCGCGCAGGGTCTCGGCCATCAGATCGGCGGTGAAGCCCTCCTCGGGCAGGGTGGTGACGGTCAGACAGGTGCCGTCGACAGCGATGGAGTCACCCACCACCGCACCGTCGAGCACCTGGTGGCAACGCACGTGGAGGCGTGCGTACCCGTCGTGGACGTCGATGGCGGCCACGTGGCCGAGCTCCTCGACGATGCCGGTGAACATCCTCGCTCCTTGACTGTCGCGGCTCGTGGTGCCGCGGGTCCTGCGGTGGTCTGCGGTCAGCGCGTGCTCCAGGGTGGCTGCAGGTGGACGATGGCGTCCAGACCCGCCCCGCCACTGCGTTCGGGACGCCAGGGCGCTCCGGGTGGTGGGGCCAGGCCGCCCGCCAGCGGGCCGTCACCGATCCCGACCGCCACGTGGAGGACGAGCCGGTCGACGAGCTCCGCGTCGAGCAGCGCGTCTGCCAGCGTAGGGCCCGGTTCGGCCAGCAGTGACACCATCCCGAGCTCGACCAGTTGCGTGAGGGCTGCCGGCAGATCGACACCCCTGCCACCGGCACCGGGCGGGACGAAGCGCACCACCGCCCCCCGGTCGGTGAGCGCCGCTGCGCGCGTCCGTGGACCGTCCTCGGGCCCGGTTCCGGCGGGTGCCGCCGCGATCAGCACCGTGCCCGGCCGGACCAGCCTGGCACCGGGTGGGGTCCGCAGTTCCGCGTCGAGGACCACGGCCCGGGGCTGTCGGGGTGCTGCCACGTCACGGACGTTGAGGCGCGGGTCGTCGGCGAGCACGGTGCCGATGCCGACCAGCACGCCGTCCACCGCCGCACGCCAGCGGTGGACGGCGCGCCGGGCGAGAGGACCGGTGACCCACCGCTGGCCCGTGGGGTTGGTCACGGCACCGTCGGCGGTACGGGCCAGCTTGAGGGTCACGTGGGGCCTGCCACGCTGCACGCTGGTCAGGAACCCCTCCAGGGCACCGGCCACCGCCGCGCGGTAGGGATCGCCCCCGGGCAGGGGGCCGACGACCTCCACACCCGCTGTGGCAAGCCGCTCGGCGCCACCCGTGGCCGTCGGGTTCGGATCGGGGTGGGCGATCACCACCCGGGCGACGCCCGCGGCCAGCAGCGCGTCGGTGCACGGCGGGGTGCGACCGTGGTGCGCGCAGGGCTCCAGGGTGACCACGGCGGTCGCGCCGCGGGCCGCCGGGCCGGCTGCGCGCAGCGCCACCACCTCGGCGTGGGGGCCGGGCGGGGGCTCGGTCACCCCCGCAGCGACGACCGCACCATCGCGCAGCAGCACGCAGCCCACCGCCGGGTTGGGGCTGACGGCGGTGCTGTGCGGCGCGGCCATCGCGACAGCGTGTGCGAGCGCCGCGCGCTCCGCGGCGCACGGTCGCCGGCCCGTCACGAGCGGCCGGCGGTGCGGTGGGAGGCGGTCACGGCAACTCGACCTCCATCTCCACGCCGTCCTCGGGCGAGCGCCGGTCGATGCGGTACGCGGAGCCGGGGGTGGTGCGGCCCTTGGCGTACCGCTTCATCTCCGTGGCGGTGGCGACCATGTCCCCGTGGTGGCCGAAGTCGCGAATCGCCGTCGAGGCGATCCCGATCGACAGCGAGAGGGGTTCGAACCGCTGGGGCACACCNCGACGGTCGGTGACCTCGATGCCGCCGGCGGCGAGATCCCCGGCGTCGTACAACGTCGGGACCAGGTCGTCGAAACGCGCGCAGATCAGCGCGGCGGTGGGCTCCGCGAGGTCGGGACGCACCAGAACCACGAAGTCATCGCCGCCGACGTGCCCGACGAAGGCCTCGGGGTCGTCCAACTCGTCGCGGATCTCCTGCAGCAGGGTGCCGAGGGCGGCGAGGGCTTCGTCGCCGCGCAGGAACCCGTAATGGTCGTTGTACGGCTTGAACCGGTCGAGGTCGACGTAGAGCAGGGCGAATCCCCCGGGGGCGGCCAGCAGCTGGGCGAGCTTGGCCAGGATCGACTCGTTCCCGGGCAGGCCGGTCAGCGGGTTGCGGGTGCGTTGGGTGTCTGCGCGGCGCATCGCGGCGCGGACGCGGGCGACCAGCTCATCGGGATCGAAGGGTTTGGTGAGGTAGTCGTCCGCGCCGGCGTCCAGGCCCGTGATCGCGTCGCCGGTCTGCACCTTCGCGGTGAGCAGCATCACCGGCAGGTGGCTGGTGCGCGGGTCCTCGCGCATCTGCCGCAGCGCCTCGATCCCGTCGAGGTTCGGCATCATCACGTCCAGCACCACCACGTCGGGGTGCTCCGTGCGCGCGAGCTGCAGCGCCTCGGTCCCGTCGGTGGCCAAGAGGACCTCGAACCCGGCGAGCTGCAGCGTGACCTCCAGGTAGGCGCGGATGTCCTCGTCGTCGTCGGCGATCAGGATGCGCGTGGTCATGGCTGGTGCTCCACGGCCTCAGCCAGCTCAAGGAGCTCACGCACGGCAGCGGCCCGGTCCGCGGCGCCGAACACCGCGGAGCCGGCCACCAGGATCTCAGCGCCGGCAGCGGACGCCTGGCCCACCGTGGCCGGTCCGATCCCACCGTCCACCTGGATGCGGAAGGCCGCGTCGTGGTCGGCACGCCAGCGCACCGCCTCGGCGACCTTCGGCACCGCCTCGGGGATGAAGGCCTGGCCACCGAAGCCCGGCTCGACGGTCATGACCAGCAGCAGATCGACGTGCGGCAGCAGCTCGGTCACCAGCGACAGCGGGTGGGCCGGCTTGATGGCCACACCGACGCTGGCGCCGCTCTCGTGGAGCTGGTCGATCAGGGCGAGCGGGTCCTCCTCCACCTCGGGGTGGAAGGTGACGTGGTCCGCGCCGAGCTCCACCAGTTGCGGTGCGTAGATCGCCGGGTCGGTGATCATCAGGTGGCAGTCGAGGAGGCGGTCGGTGGCACGTCGCAGCGAGGCGACCACGGGGTGGCCGAGGGTGATGTTGGGCACGTAGTGCCCGTCCATGACGTCGACGTGGATCGTGGGTACGACCTCCGCGACCTCGGCCACCTCCGCGCCGAGCCGCGCGAAGTCCGCGGACAGGATCGAGGGGGCGATGGACCGGTGCTGCACCGAGGATCTCCTCCGCCGGACACGGTGGCGGCTGCCGGCGCCCGGCCCGCTCCGTCGCTACGAGCGTAGTCACCGGGCTGTGGCGTGGTCACAACGGGACGCTGGTTGAACGGCGGGGTCAGCCAGCCTGCCAGGTGGCGATGAACATGCCGTCGGTGTCGTCGCTGTCGGGCAGGAGCTGGGTCCACCCCGTGGGCGTGAGACCCGCCGCGGCCGCCGCTGGCGCGAAGCGCTCCGCCACCTCGACGGTCTCCGCCGCGGTCCAGGTGCACACCGCGTAGGTCAGCTGCCCACCGGGTGCGACGTGACGCGCGGCTGTGCGCAGCAGCTGGTCCTGGAGGCGGGCCAGCTCCGCGGCGTCCGCGGGGGTGCGACGCCACCGCACCTCGGGACGCCGGCGTCCGGTCCCG
>SL_7KL_010_BRINEDRAFT_10000693_pt1 | contig 16059 bp, 13 predicted proteins | sample SodLak_010_BRINE_FD_10663 | JGI IMG/M metagenome (IMG submission 10663)
CCAGGCCTGCGCCGCAACCTGGTCCGTCACGAGCTCCTGCCGACGCTCGCGCGGGTCGGTCCGGATCCGGTGGGTGCGCTCACCCGGTTGGCGGCCCACGCCGCACGCGATGCGGCCGCGCTCCAGGCGGCGGCCGCGAGCTCGGTCCCGCTGCACGCCTTCGGACCGGTCATCGTGCTCCAACGCCCGGCGCTGCGTCGCGCGCACCCGGCGCTGGCCCTGCGGCGCGTGCGCGACGCCCTCACCCGGTGCACGGGAACCCCACCCTCCAGTGCCGTCGCGGAGCGGGTGCTCGCCCAGGAGCCCGGCACCCGGCTGACCCTGCCGGGCGCTATCCGTCTCGAGGTCAGCCGGGCGGTGCTGGCCTTCGCCCCGGCCGACCAGCCCACCCCGTCGCCCCGTCTGATCGCGGTGCCCGGCCACACCCCCTGGCCCGAAGCGGGGGTGCTCCTCGAGGTGCGCACGCCGGCCAGCGAGGGCCGTTCCCCGGGGCGTCAGGAACAGCTCGCCCTGGGGTTGCCCGAACCGTGGTCACCCTCGCCGGTCGCCCCTGAGCGCTTCGCGGTGCCCACGGGTGCCCGGCGCGACCGCCTCACCGTGCTGCTGCCTGCGGTATCCGAAGCCTTGCACCTGCGACCCGTGCGGTCCGGTGACCGGATCCGCACCACGGTGGGCACCCGGCGCGTGAGCGCGGTGCTGCGTGACGCCCACGTGCCGCGCCTGCTGCGGGCTCGCTGGCCGGTGCTCACCGTCACCGACGAGGTCGGTGGGCAGCGGGTGCTCTGGGTCCCCGGCTTCGCGGTCGATGCCGCGCTCGCAGCCGAGGGCCGTCAGGACCCGCAGCTGGCGCTGGCGCTGGTGCGTGCCGAGCCGCCGACCGGCGCCGCCGCGCAGTAGGCTGCCACCCCCACCTCCGGTGGCCACCGGAGCCCTCGAACCGACGGGTGTATCGAGATGTCCGAGTCGGCAGTGACCCTGGAGCGGCTCCCGGCGGCGTACCGGTCGCAGGTGGAGGAGATCCTCATCCCTCGCGAGGACATCGCGGCGAAGCTCGATGAGCTCGCGGCGGCGATCGACCAGGACTACGCGGGCAAGGAACTCCTGCTGGTCGGCGTGCTCAAGGGCGCGATCTTCGTCGTCGCTGACCTCCACCGCCGGCTCAGCGTGCCCTCTGCGGTGGACTTCATGGCCGTGTCCTCCTACGGCTCGGCCACCACCTCCTCCGGGGTGGTCCGCATCATGAAGGACCTCGACACCGAGATCGAGGACCGCCATGTCCTGGTGGTCGAGGACATCGTCGACTCCGGCCTCACGCTCGACTACCTGCTCAAGAACCTGCGTTCGCGACGACCCGCCTCCGTCGAGGTGCTCTCGCTGCTGACCAAGCCCTCCCGCCGCGAGGTCGATCTGCCGATCCGCTACGTGGGCTTCGAGGTGCCGGACGTGTTCGTGGTCGGCTACGGCCTCGACTTCGCCGAGCACTACCGGGGCCTGAGCGACATCGTCACCCTCAAGCCGGAGGCCTACGGCGGCTGAGACCGGGCGTGCACGGGACGCCCACCTGCTCCCGCTTCCGGCCCCGGGGGCGCACCCTGACCACTGGTAGCATCGAACCTCACCCGCGGGCCCGGTGACCACACCTCACGAGCCCGGCGCCTGCCCGCCCCGGCCCCATAGGTGGTTGTCCCGTGGCCAACGAGAAGCCGTCCCAGCGCCTGCTGCGCGGCCCGCTCCCCTGGATCCTGGCGCTCGCCGCCGCCATGTGGATCGGTTTCAGCGTCTTCTCCTCGGCGACCGCGCCCACGGAGCTGACCTGGAGCCAGTTCCAGGCGGCGGTGGAGGACGGTCAGCTCCAGGACTCCGACCTGCAGGTCACCTCCATCGGCAACCGGTCGGAGACCATCGAGGGGGAACGCCGCAGCGGTGGCTCGAACGTCAGCTTCACCACGATCTACAACCCCGACATCAACGGCGACCAACTGCGTCGGTGGATCGACCAGGGGCTGATCGCCGAGGTGGAGTTCAACGCCGAGCAGACGGGCGCGGTGGTCCAGATCCTGGCCACGGTGATCCCCTTCGTGCTGATCCTCGGGATCTTCTTCCTGCTGATGCAGAACATGCAGGGCGGCGGCGGTCGGGTCATGCAGTTCGGCAAGTCCAAGGCCAAGATGGTCTCCAAGGACGCGCCGAAGGTGACCTTCGCCGACGTGGCCGGCGCGGAGTCGGCCGTCGAGGAGCTCCGGGAGATCAAGGAGTTCCTCGAGCACCCACAGAAGTTCCAGGCCATGGGGGCGAAGATCCCCAAGGGCGTGCTGCTCTACGGGCCCCCGGGCACGGGCAAGACGCTGCTGGCCCGTGCCGTCGCCGGCGAGGCCGGGGTGCCCTTCTTCTCCATCTCCGGTTCCGACTTCGTGGAGATGTTCGTCGGTGTCGGTGCGTCCCGGGTCCGGGACCTGTTCGAGCAGGCCAAGGCCAACGCCCCGGCCATCATCTTCATGGACGAGATCGACGCCGTGGGACGGCACCGGGGTGCCGGCATGGGCGGCGGCCACGACGAGCGTGAGCAGACCCTCAACCAGCTGCTGGTGGAGATGGACGGCTTCGACGTGCGCACCGCGGTGATCCTGATCGCGGCCACCAACCGCCCCGACATCCTCGACCCGGCCCTGCTGCGTCCGGGCCGATTCGACCGCCAGATCGTGGTCGACCGCCCCGACCTGGTGGGCCGCGAGTCCATCCTCGGCGTCCACACCAAGGGCAAGCCGCTCGGCGACGACGTCGACCTGTCCGTGCTGGCGCGGTCCACGCCCGGGTTCACCGGCGCCGACCTCGCCAACCTCGTCAACGAAGGTGCCCTGCTCGCCGCCCGTCGCGGCAAGCAGGAGATCGACATGGCGGAGCTGCAGGAGTCGATCGAGCGGGTCATCGCCGGTCCGGAGCGCAAGACGCGACTGATGAGCGAGGACGAGAAGCGCACCGTCGCCTACCACGAGGCGGGCCACGCCATCGTCGGCCACGCCCTGCCCAACGCCGACCCGGTGCACAAGATCACGATCATCCCGCGTGGTCAGGCGCTCGGCTTCACCATGCAGCTGCCCACCGAGGACAAGTACCTCATCTCCCGCTCGGAGCTGATCGACCGGCTGGCGGTGATGATGGGTGGCCGGGTCGCCGAGGAGCTCAAGATCGGTGACATCACCACCGGTGCTGGGGATGACATCCGCAAGGCCACGGCCACCGCGCGTGAGATGGTCACCCAGTACGGCATGAGCGGCCTGCTCGGCCCGATCACCCTCGGCCAGAAGGACTCCCAGCCCTTCCTGGGCAAGGAGTTCGGTCACCAGCCCGACTACTCCGGACAGGTGGCCCAGCTGATCGATGAGGAGGTCCGTGCGCTGCTCGACGAGGCCCACGATGAGGCACTGGAGATCCTGGTCGAGAACGACCACGTCCTCGAGGACCTCTCCGCCAAGCTGCTCGAGGTGGAGACCGTGGACGGCAAGCTGCTCGATGAGGTGTTCGCGCCCGTCCATCACCGCCCGAGCCGGGCGCTGGTCGCCCCGAAGGCCGACGACCCCGGTGCGGTGATCGAGAAGCTGCGCCGCAGCACGGTCGGCGGCCACGGCAACGGCAACGGTGCGGGCAACGGCGCAGGCAACGGTCACGCCCACGACACGTCCGCATCCCCCACAGCGTCGAAACAGGCCTGAGCGGCCACGACCTGTCCACACGCCCCCCGACGCGGGGCGGGTCGCTCCCAGGAGGTCCGACGTGAGCGTGTATCCGCTGCCCCACTCCGCGAACGGGCTCGACGCCCACGACGACGACGCGCTGGCAGATGAGCTGGTCCAGCGGGGCGCTGAGGAAGCGGCCCGCCGCGTGCGGCACATCACCGGCATCTCGCCGAGCCGTTCCTTCGATCACGAGAAGATCGAGCAGGCCGTGCGCATGCTGTTCGAGGCCATCGGGGAGGACCCCGACCGGCCCGGCATCGCGGACACGCCCGCCCGGGTCGCCCGGGAGTACGACGAGATCTTCGCAGGCCTGCTCGTGGACCCGGCGGAGGTGCTCTCCGTCGCCTTCGATGAGGCCTACGACGAGATCGTGATGATGCGCGACATCGAGTTCCACTCGATGTGCGAGCACCACCTCGTGCCCTTCACCGGCGTTGCCCACGTGGCCTACCTGCCCAACGCCTCCGGGCAGGTCACCGGGCTGTCCAAGCTGGCCCGGCTCGTGGACGTGTGCGCCAAGCGTCCCGGGCTGCAGGAGCGGATGACCGCGATGATCGCCGACGCGCTCGAGCGCGCGCTGGAGCCCCGCGGTGTGCTCGTGGTCGTGGAGGCGCGGCACATGTGCATGGAGATGCGCGGTATCCGCAAGCCCGGTGCCAGGACGGTCACCTCGACGGTGCGCGGCAAGTTCCGCGATGACCCCAAGACCCGCGCCGAGGCCATGACCCTGCTCAAGGACTGAGGTGCGANCGNGNCGTCCCACGCNGGNCGGANNTCGCGTNNGTCTTCCGCCGTCCGNCCCNGGCCGGATNCGCGCTCCCNGGGGCGCCGACGCCGGTAGCGGNCCGGCCTAGCATGCGGCAGCGCAGGAGGGTGGGATGGCCGATACGTCGACGTCGTCCAGCCTGCGCGTCTGCGAGGCCAGCGGCTGGCCGCTCGCCGGGCCGGTGGAGGTCGAGCTCCACGCGCCGGCGCACCTGATCGACGCCGTGGTCGACGGTGCCGACGTCGAGGTGGTGGTGCGTCGCACGCACGAGCATCTGGTGCGTCTGACCGGTCGGGCAGCCGGCTTGCGGGCCGCGCTGGTCGCCGCTGCGCCCGAGGTGGCCGACCACCTCGATGCCCGCCTCGCCAGCTGGCGGCAGCCCCCACCTGACCTCACCACCCCCGCCGGGACCCTGCCGACCGCCTCCCAGCCGGTGGTGATGGGCATCCTCAACGTCACCCCCGACTCCTTCTCCGACGGTGGGGCCGCCTACCTGCCCGACCAGCACCCGGCGCCGGCGCTGGCCGCCGCGGCACAGCTGCTGGAAGCCGGCGCGCAGGTCATCGACGTCGGGGGCGAGTCGACCCGTCCGGGTGCCGATCCTGTGGACGCGCAGGAGGAGCTCGCCCGGGTGGTACCGGTGGTGCGGGAGTTGGCCGCCGCCGGCGCGATCGTGTCGATCGACACCACCAAGGCCGTGGTCGCGCGGGCCGCACTGGACGCCGGAGCGGCGCTGGTCAACGACGTGTCCGCCGGTCGGCTCGATCCCCGGCTGCTGGACACCGTCGCCGCCGCCGAGGTCCCCTACGTGCTGATGCACATGCAGGGCACGCCGCGCACGATGCAGCGCGACCCCACCTACCTCGATGTCGTCGCTGAGGTGCACCACGACCTCGATGACGGGTTGTCGCGGCTGGCGGAGCGGGGGGTCACCCCCGAGCAGGTCGTCCTCGACCCGGGTATCGGCTTCGGTAAGCGTCTGGAGCACAACCTGGCGCTGCTGCGTGCGCTGGCGACCTTCACGGCCTTCGGCCGGCCCGTGCTGGTGGGTGCGTCACGCAAGTCCTTCATCGGCACGCTGACCGATGACGCCCCTGCACAGCAGCGGCTCGAAGGCTCCCTGGCCGTCGCCGCGCTGGCGGTCGCCGAGGGCGCACGCATCCTGCGGGTGCACGACGTCGCGGAGACCGTGCGCGCCGTGCGCGTCGCCCACGCCATCAGCACCTCCTCGTGACGGTGCGTTCGAGCGCCTCACCGCACCCAACCTGAGCGGAGCAGCAGACGTGGATCGCATCACCATCACCGGTATCGAGGCCTTCGGTCATCACGGCGTGCTCGCCCACGAGCGCGAGTACGGGCAGCGGTTCGTCGTGGACGTGGCCCTCGAGGTGGACCTGCGTGCCGCGGGCGCCTCGGACGACCTCACCGACACCGTCGACTACGGCAGCCTGTCCGCCGACGTCGCCGCGCTGGTCGCGGGCGAGCCCTGCGATCTGATCGAGGCGCTCGCCGAACGCATCGCCGCCCGCTGCCTCACCGATGCCCGGGTGGGTGCGGTACAGGTCACGGTGCACAAGCCCTCGGCTCCCGTCCCGGTGGTCGCGGATGAGGTGTCGGTCACGATCCGGCGGGCGCGGTCATGAGCGCCGCGCCGCGCCCTCGGATCGCCCTCGGGCTGGGCGCCAACGTCGGCGACGCCCTGGAGACCCTCACCGCGGCGGTCTACGCCCTCGATGAGATCGAAGGCGTGGTCATCGACGAGGTGTCGGGGGTGTACCGCACGCCACCCTGGCCGGCGCCGCCGGACCCCCGCGCCGTGCCCCAGGACGACTTCCTCAACCTGGTGGTGACCGGGCTGACCTCCCTGGAGCCGCTCGCGCTGCTCGACGAGCTCCAGCTCGTGGAGGCGGCCTTCGGACGCGACCGCGAGCGGGAGGTCCGCTGGGGGCCCCGACCGCTCGACATCGATCTGCTGCTCCACGGTGACACCGTCATGGACACCGAGCGGCTCGCCCTGCCCCACCCCCGCATCACCGAGCGGGCCTTCGTGCTGGTGCCCCTGCTCGAGGTGCTCCCGGGCGGCGTGCTTCCCGGTGGCCAACGGCTCACCGCTGCACTGCAGGCGCTGGCTCCCGTGGAGGGCATCGAGCTGGAGGTCCGGTTGGAGGAGGTCCCGGGGAGTCGGGTCCCCCGGCCGGACGGACCCGCCGGTCCCGCGCCGAGCTTCCACCGGCCCGGCGCCACCGACGCCGACCCGCGATGAGGGTCGCCATCGTCGGGCCCGGCCGCGTCGGCACCCTGCTGGCCGTGGCCGGTGCGCGCGCCGGCTGGCGGGTGACCGGCATCGCCGGGGGGAGCGAGGCGGCACGGGACCGTGTGGCCGCTGCGGTCGCCGGTCTGCGCTGTCATGCTGACGCGGCCGAGGCGGTCGCCGGCGCGGACGTGGTGCTGCTGAGCGTGCCCGACGACCGGATCTGGCAGGTGGTGGATGACCTGGTCCGGCGCGACGCGCTGTCACCCGGCCAGCGTGTGGTGCACCTCGCCGGGTCCCGCGGCCTGGACGTCCTGCACCGTGCGCGGCTGGCTGGTGCGCGCACCGCGGCCTGCCACCCGGCCATGACCGTGCCGTCGGGCTCGCGCGACCCGGACCGGTTGGTGGGGGTGGCCTGGGGTGTCACCGCGGGCGCCGACGACCGCGGCTGGGCGCACCAGCTCGTGATCGACCTCGGCGGGGACCCGCACGCGATCGCCGAGGACCGTCGGGCCCTCTACCACGCGGGCCTGGCTGTGGCATCGAACGCGGTCAGCGCTGCGGTCATCACCGCCCGGCGGCTGCTGCTGGCTGCCCGGGTCGAGCGGCCGGAGGCCTTCCTCGTCCCCCTGGCCGAGGCCTCGGCGGTCGGTGCCGCGGTGGAGGGTGTGGCGGCGCTCACCGGGCCGATCGCACGGGGCGACGTCGGCACCGTCACCACCCACGTCGAGCAGCTGGCCGCTGACCTTCCCGAGCTGCTGCCCGCCTACCGTGCCCTGGCGAGCGCGACGTTGGAGCCGGCCCGCCACCACCTCGATGCCGAGGTGGTGGCGGCCCTCGAGGCCGTGCTCGCGCCACCGTCGTCGAGCTGAGGAGGCACGCCGTGGAGCGGATCACCACGATCACGGCGGTCCGGGAGCGGGTCCGCCGTGCCCGTGCTGACGGCGTCCGCGTCGGGTTCGTCCCCACGATGGGTGCGCTGCACGAGGGCCATCTCGGTCTGGTCCGTCTCGCTGCGCAGCGCGCCGGGCTGGTCGTGGTGTCGGTGTTCGTGAACCCGACGCAGTTCGACCGGCCGGACGACCTGGCCGCCTACCCCCGGGACCTCGCCGGTGACGAGGCGGCCCTGCAGGCGCTCGGCCTGGCGGTGCCGGTGGTGGTGTTCGCACCGCCCGTCGAGGAGATGTACCCCCGGGCGCCGCTGACGACGGTGTCGGTGGCAGGTCTGGGCGAGCACCTGTGCGGGGCGTCACGCCCGGGGCACTTCGACGGGGTCGCCACCGTGGTGACCAAGCTGCTGTCGATCGTCGGGCCCGACCTGGCGGTGTTCGGTCGCAAGGACCGCCAGCAGCTGCAGATCGTCCGACGACTGGTCGCCGACCTGGACCTGCCCGTGGAGATCGTGGCGGGGCCCACCGCGCGCGAGGCGGACGGCGTGGCGCTCTCCAGCCGCAACCGCCGGCTCAGCGTCGAGGGGCGATCGCGGGCCCGGGCCCTGTCCCGCGCCCTGCGTGCCGCGGTGGAGGTAGCCGAGGAGGCCCGTATGCAGGGGCGTGCGGTGGAGCCGGGGGAGGTCCGGGCTGCCGCCGCTGCGGTGCTCGCCGACGCCGCGGTCGATGTCGACTACCTCGAGGTGGTGGACGCGGTGACCATGCAGCCGACCACCGCTCCGATCACCCCGACCACCCCGGCCGTGCTCGCGGTGGCCGGCGAGGTCACCGGGGTCCGGCTGATCGACAACGTGGAACTCGGCGACGCGGACGACGAGGCCCGGCTCCTGGCTGCCACATCCTGAGCCGGCGGTCCGGAGCGGGCGGGGCGCTGTGGGCGGGGCGGGTGCGGCGCTGTGGGCGGAGCGGTCGCGGTGCTGTGGGCGGAGCGCTGCTCAGTGCGCGAGCGGACCCGTCGCCGGTGAGCGGGCCAGGCCCCCCGGTGCCAGGGACCGGGTGACGACCGCGCCGGGCTCGATGATGGCGTGGTCGCCGATGCGCAGGCCCGGCAGGATCAACGCGCCCGCGCCGATCGCCACGCAGCTGCCGATGGTGACGTCCCCGCTGATGCGGGCCCCCGGTGCCACGCACACCATGTCAGCCAGCACGCTGTCATGACCGACCGCGGCACCATGACCGATCAGCACGTGTTCACCCAGTTCGCACAAGGGCGAGACGGCGGCCTGCCAGAAGACCTGCGTGCCAGGCCCGAGGACCGCGGTCGGTGACACCACGGCGGTGGGGTCCACGAGCGGCTCCGACGCCGGGCAGGGGACCCGTGGTGCCAGCTTCTGGCGGACCTCCGGCACCCCGACCCCGAAGGTGAAGCGTGCATCCGTCGGCACCTCGACGATCGTGCCGCTGACCGGGATGCCGCGTCCGGCGAAGCGTCGCGCCTCGACGCGACGGTCGTCCGCGACACCGGTCGGGGTCAGCCCGCAGCGCAGCGCCAGGTCGGCGACATCCGACCCGTGACCGCCACCCCCCACGATGTAGAGCATCCTCCGACCCTAGCCGTACACGGCGACCGGACGCCTATCGGCAGCGCCCCACCTCCGGGTCCGCCCGGTCCCGTGAGCGGCTACCGTCCGCTGACCGCGCCTGTCGGTCGGAGGCTCGCCGTGCTGCTCGCTGTCGACGTGGGGAACTCGACCACGGTGGTCGGTGTCTTCTCCGGTGACCGGCTGCTCCACCGCTGGCTGTTCTCCACCTCGGCACGTCGCACCCTCGACGAGCACGCGCTGCTCCTCGCCGGGCTGCTCGATCGCGCGGGTATCGAGCTGGAAGCCGACCTGACGGGTGCGGTCGTGGGGTCGGTCGTGCCCACCGTCACCGAGACGCTGCGCGCCCTGTTCCGCCGGGACCTGTCCGGTGACGCCCACCCGGTGGTCATCGGTCCGGGGGTGCGCACGGGCATACCCATCCGCCACGACCACCCGCAGGACCTCGGCGCGGACCGCATCGCCAACGCCGTGGCGGTCGCGGCGCTGTACGGCGGACCTGCGGTGGTGGTCGACCTCGGCACCGCCATCAGCGTGGANGCGATCGACNGCAGCGGCGCGTTCATCGGTGGCGCGATCGCCCCGGGGATCCTCACCGGCGCNGAAGCGCTCGCCGCGCGGGCCGCCCGGCTCCCGACGGTGGAGCCGGTGGCCCCGCCATCGACCATCGGGCGTTCCACCACCACCGCGCTGCAGTCCGGGATCGTCAACGGCGCTGCGGGGCTGGTCGACGGCCTGGTGAGCCGGATCAGCCTGGAGCTGGGGCAGGGTGTCACCACCGTGGCGACCGGCGGAACGGCTGATCTGGTCCTCGATCGCTGCGGCACGATCGACCACCACGACCCCGCCCTGACCCTGAAGGGCCTGCGGCTGGTGTGGGAGCGCAACGCCCGCTGACCGCTCCGGTGCGGTGCCGCGCCGCCAGCCCCGGCGCACCGCGGGACGCCCGGTTGCGCCGTGCGACCGCCAGCTGCGCCGCGTGACCACCGGCCGCGCCGTGGGTCCCCCGGTGGCGTTGTCGCGAGTAGCGTTGGGGTGTGGGGGCGGTCGCGGGTGACCGCTCTGGCGCACCAACCGCGCCGTGCGGACGGGTTGGTGCGTTCCCGTGGTCGCTGGCGGTCATCGGGGCGCACCGGTCCGGCGCGACGGCCGCGGAAGGCGCGGCGAACGCAACGGCGCGGAAGGCGTGGCGAACGCAACGGCGCGGCGGGCGCGACGCCCCCCACGACCCGCAACCGAGCCCCGCGACCCCAGCTCCCGGCACCGTCGGCGCGACGTGCGCCGTCACCACCACCTCGACAAGGAACCCCCGTGGACGTGCACCAGCCCGAGGACCAGGAGGGCGCCTCCACCGCAGCGCCGGGCGCCGCTGACGAGGCGTCGGGTTCCAAGCTGCAGGAGATCATCGCCACCCGTCGTGAGAAGGTCGCGCAACTGCGCGCCGCCGAGGTGGAGCCCTACCCCGTGCGGTTCTCCCCGACCGCCTCACTGGCAGCGATCCGTGACCGCTACCCCGACCTCGCACCGCAGACCGACACCGGGGAGCGGTGCACCGTTGCGGGTCGCGTCGTGGGCATCCGGCGCCTCGGCAAGCTGACCTTCCTGGTGCTGCGCGAGGATGGGGTCGACCTCCAGCTGTTCTGCCCGCGGGTGGCCCTGGACACCCCGTCACGCGAGCTGCTGACGCTGCTCGATGTCGGGGACTGGCTCGGTGCCGAGGGGGAGGTCGTGGCGACCAAGACCGGTGAGCTGTCGGTCAAGCCGACGACCCTGACCCTGCTGTCCAAGGGGCTCAGGCCGCTGCCCGACAAGTGGCACGGCCTGTCGGACACCGAGGCGCGGTTCCGGCAGCGGGAGCTGGACCTGGTCGTCAACGCCGACGCGCGGCGGGTGTTCGAACTGCGCGCGCGGGTGCTCGGCGCCCTGCGGGCGGAGATGGAGGAGCGGGGCTTCGTCGAGGTGGAGACACCGATGCTCCACCCGATCCCGGGCGGCGCGGCGGCGCGGCCCTTCGTCACCCACCACAACGCGCTCGACGCCGACCTGTACCTCAGGATCGCTCCCGAGCTGTACCTCAAGCGCCTCATCGCCGGTGGCATGCCCCGGGTCTACGAGATCAACCGCAGCTTCCGCAACGAGGGGATGTCCACCCGGCACAACCCCGAGTTCACCATGCTGGAGTCCTACGAGGCCTACGCCGACTACCACGACGTGATGGCGCTGACCGAGGCGTTGTTCGCGCGGGCCGCCACCGCCGCGCTCGGCACGACCGAGCTGACCTACCAGGGGCGCGAGGTGTCCCTGGCGGCGCCGTTCCGGCGGGTACCCCTGCTGGAGCTCGTGCGTCAGGCCACGGATCGATCCGACCTCGACTACGGGATGGACCTCTCGGCCTTGCGCGCGGTGTGTGACACCCACGAGGTGCACTGGGAGCCGGCCTGGGGGGCCGGGAAGCTGGTGCTGGAGCTGTACGAGGCACTGGTCGAGCACACCCTGTGGGATCCCACCTTCGTGATCGACTACCCCGTCGAGGTGTCACCGCTGGCGCGCCGGCACCGCAGCCAGCCCGAGGTGACCGAGCGTTTCGAGCTGATCCTGGTGGGTCGGGAGCACGCCAACGCCTTCTCCGAGCTGATCGATCCCGATGACCAGCGCACACGGTTCGAGGCCCAGGCCGAGGCCAAGGCCGCGGGTGACGAGGAGGCGATGGTCGTCGATGAGGCCTACCTCAGGGCGATGGAGCTCGGCCTGCCACCGACCGGCGGGCTCGGTGTCGGGGTCGACCGCCTGGTGATGTTGCTGGCCGACGTCGCCAACATCCGGGATGTGATCCTGTTCCCCACCCTGCGCCCGCAGCGCGAGTGAGCGACCGCCCTGCTGCGAGCCACGTGCCGTCGCGGACGGTGCTTCGGGTTCGCCGACGCGCTGCGCGCACAGCAGCTCAGGGCACCCTGCCTCTAGCGGCGGTGCTGGTCGCAGTGGCACCATCGCAGGTCACCACTGGTGGGAGTGGGAGGTGGTGGCGGTGGCTCGGCGGTGGCGGCGACGTTCCCGGAGCACGGCTCCGGCGGGGATCCATGACCGACAGCGGCGTGCCGCCGGGCGGTGCGACCAGAGCGCCGATGGTGACCCGGCCGTCGTCGATCTGATCGATCTGACCCGGCCACCGCTGAAGCTCGTGCCGCTGGAGAACCTGCTCCCCTCGACCACCGCCCTGGGCTCGGACACCGAGGTGTCGGACGCTCCCCGGCCGGTACGGATCCCGCCGACGACCGGGTGAGGGCCGGCCCCGGGCTCCCGCGGGGGCCGCGCGTCGGGCATGATGGCCGTGCCCGGCCAGGCTGACCGCCGCGCCACGGCCACCCCAACGCCTACGTCGCGGAGCCAACGTGCGCTTCACCGCCTACACCTCCTCCTCGGACGCCGTCGACGATCGCTACCGGGCGGTCGCACGCAACCTCGGCTACCGCATCGGTGAACGTGGTGATGCGCTGGTCTACGGCGGTACCGACGTGGGCCTGATGGGTGTGCTGGCGCTCGCGACCCGTGAGGCCGGTGGCCACGTCACCGGCGTGCTTCCGCAGCTGATGGCGGACCGTGGTCTGGCGGACCATGCGTGTGACGAGCTGCTCATCACCGACGGTATGGGGGACCGCAAGCGTGCGATGTACGAACGCGCTGACGCCTTCGTGGCGCTGCCTGGTGGGCTCGGCACGATGGAGGAGCTGCTCGAGGTGCTGACGCTGAAGCAGCTGGGGTTCCACGCCAAGCCGATCGTGCTGGTCGATGTGGACGGGTTCTGGCAACCCCTCCTGGCGGTGTTCAGCCACCTGTTCGAGCAGGGGTTCGCCAAGCCGGAGTACGCCGGCCTGTGGCACGTCGCTGCGACGGTGGATGATCTCTTCGACCACGTCGACGCCTACGAACCTGCAGAGCTGCCCACCAAGTGGTTCTGAGCCCGCGGTGAGCTGAGTCGCCTCGGCGCAGGTCGGGTGCGTGCGCAGCGCCCAGGATGTGGGCAGCCACGGGCTTGTGGCGGCACCGTGAGCGCCCTGGCCGCGCACCGACCCACTCGCGCACAACCACCGGACGGGTGGGCGTCGAACGGCTGATACGACAGGTTCACAGCGTCCGACATGGGTTACGCTCGTGCGGGGCAGCAGGTTCGGTCACGACCGGACGCACAGCCTTCACGATCCAGGGACCCCCAGCCAGAAAGTCCTCCGCATGTTCGAGCGGTTCACCGACCGGGCCCGACGGGTGGTCGTCCTCGCGCAGGAAGAAGCGAGGATGCTCAACCACAACTACATCGGGACCGAGCACATCCTGCTCGGCCTGATCCACGAGGGGGAGGGGGTCGCCGCCAAGGCGCTCGAGTCCATGGGGATCTCCCTGGAGGCGGTGCGCAACCAGGTCACGGAGATCATCGGCCGTGGCCAGACCGCGCCGGCCGGGCACATCCCCTTCACCCCCCGCGCCAAGAAGGTGCTGGAGCTCTCCCTGCGTGAGGCGCTGCAGCTCGGCCACAACTACATCGGGACCGAGCACATCCTGCTCGGCCTGATCCGGGAGGGCGAGGGGGTCGCCGCCCAGGTCCTGCAGAAGCTCGGCGCCGACCTCAACCGCGTCCGCCAGCAGGTCATCCAGCTGCTCTCCGGCTACTCCAGCGGTGAGCAGGGCAAGGCCGGTGCCGGTGTCGGAGAGGGGTCCGGCCAGGGCTCACGCGAGGGCAGCACGATCCTCGACCAGTTCGGCACCAACCTCACCCAGTCGGCCCGCGACGGCGACCTCGACCCGGTCATCGGCCGCTCGAAGGAGATCGAGCGGGTCATGCAGGTCCTCTCACGGCGGACCAAGAACAACCCGGTGCTGATCGGTGAGCCGGGTGTCGGCAAGACCGCCATCGCGGAGGGCCTCGCCCAGCGGGTGGTCGCCGGTGAGGTGCCGGAGACGCTGGCAGACAAGCACCTCTACACCCTCGACCTCGGTGCCCTGGTGGCGGGATCGCGGTACCGCGGTGACTTCGAGGAGCGGCTGAAGAAGGTCCTCAAGGAGATCACCTCCCGCGGCGACATCATCCTGTTCATCGATGAGATCCACACCCTGGTGGGTGCGGGTGCCGCCGAAGGCGCGATAGACGCCGCCTCCATCCTGAAGCCGATGCTCGCCCGCGGGGAGCTCCAGACCGTCGGTGCCACCACCCTGGACGAGTACCGCAAGCACCTCGAGAAGGACGCTGCCCTCGAACGCCGGTTCCAGCCGGTCAAGGTCGAGGAGCCGTCGATGGAACACACCATCGAGATCCTCAAGGGGCTGCGGGACCGGTACGAGGCCCACCACCGCGTCACCATCACCGATGACGCGCTGATGGCCGCCGCGGAGCTCGCCGACCGCTACATCTCCGACCGCTACCTCCCGGACAAGGCCATCGACCTGATCGACGAGGCCGGCTCGCGGCTGCGGATCCGCTCGATGACCACCCCGCCCGATCTTCAGGACCTCGACGCGGAGATCGAGGATGCGCGCCGCCGCAAGGAGGAGGCGATCGACGCCCAGGACTTCGAGCGGGCGGCCGCGCTGCGCGATGAGGAGAAGCAGCTGATCGACCGCCGGTCGCGCCGGGAGGACGAGTGGCGTTCCGAGGGCCTCGACACCGTGCTGACGGTGGACGAGGAGGTCATCGCCGAGGTTCTGTCCACCTGGACCGGTATCCCGGTGCTGAAGCTCACCCAGGAGGAGACCGAGAAGCTGCTGCACATGGAGGACGAGCTGCACAAGCGCGTCATCGGGCAGGAGCAGTCGATCTCCGCGGTGTCCAAGGCGATCCGCCGCACCCGTGCGGGACTCAAGGACCCCAAGCGTCCAGCCGGCTCCTTCATCTTCCTCGGGCCTTCCGGTGTGGGCAAGACCGAGCTCGCCAAGACGCTCGCCGAGTACCTCTTCGGCGACGAGGATGCGCTCATCCACCTCGACATGTCGGAGTACATGGAGAAGCACACGGTCAGCCGGCTCATCGGCTCGCCGCCGGGCTACGTCGGCTACGACGAGGGTGGACAGCTCACCGAGCAGGTGCGCCGCAAGCCCTTCTCCGTCGTGCTGTTCGACGAGGTGGAGAAGGCCCACCCGGACGTGTTCAACACCCTGCTGCAGATCCTGGAGGACGGCCGCCTGACCGACTCCCAGGGTCGCACGGTGGACTTCAAGAACACGATCCTGATCATGACCTCCAACCTCGGCACCAAGAACCTGACCTCACCCTCGGTCGGGTTCGCCTCCGAGGACGACTCGACGATGTACGAGAAGATGAAGTCCCAGGTGGATGATGAGCTGAAGAAGCACTTCCGCCCGGAGTTCCTCAACCGCATCGACGACACCATCGTGTTCCACCCGCTCTCCCACGCGGAGATCAAGCAGATCGTCGATCTGATGCTCAAGCGGGTCAAGTCGCAGCTCAGGACCAAGGATCTCGACCTCGAGCTCACCGACCAGCTCAAGGGCTGGCTCGCGGAGCGGGGCTACGACCCGCAGCTCGGTGCCCGTCCGCTGCGTCGCACGATCCAGCGCGAGCTCGAGGACAAGCTCTCCGAGCAGCTCCTGCACGGCGAGCTGAGCAGCGGCCAGCTCATCGTGGCCGACCTCGACGAGGAAGCTGACACCGTGGTGTTCCGCTCCGTCGAGTCGCCGGAGGCGCCGGACACCCCGCCGGTGGAGCTCGCCGGTGGCGGTGACCACGAGGACCACGGCAACGGCGGCAACCACGAGGAGTGAGCCGCAGCACGTGACGGACGTGTCGGGGCGGGCCTGCGGGCCCGCCCCG
>SL_7KL_010_BRINEDRAFT_10000695_pt1 | contig 16045 bp, 13 predicted proteins | sample SodLak_010_BRINE_FD_10663 | JGI IMG/M metagenome (IMG submission 10663)
CACAATCTTGAAACCGGGGAGGAAATACAGTTAACACACTCGTCTGAAAAGCATCTTTTCAATGGTCGCTTTGCGTGGGTTTATGAAGAGGTATTCAAGAAAACAAAAGCATGGAAGTGGAGTAAAGACAGCCGGCATATAGCTTTTTGGCAGACTGATGAACGTAACGTGAAATTACTCAATTCAAGCAATTACGAAGGAGTTCACCCAACCTATAATACCATCCCCTTCCCGAAGGCCGGTGATAATAATCCCGAAGTAAAAATCGGAATTATAAATATTGAGACCGGTAACAAGCAGTGGATTGAGCTGGATAGTAAAAATGGATTGATACCCCGTATCTACTGGACGGCAAACCCTGAAGAACTTGCCGTGGTTTGGATGAACAGAGAACAAAATCACATGAGGCTCTATTTTTACAATGTGAATTCAGAAGAGAAGAGACTGGTACTTGAAGAGAGCTACGAAACAGGCTGGATTGATATCTATAACTATTTCACCACTGCAAACGACTATCTTTTCTTTCCGGGTAATATGAATGAATTTTTCTGGATATCAGACCGGACAGGATTCAACCATATTTTTCGATATGACTATGATGGCAATCTAATCAATCAGATAACAGATGGAGATTGGGAAGTAACTGAGTTATTGGAAATTAACTCTCAAGAAGAAGTTATCTATTACGCATCAACAGAGAAAAGCCCATTGGAGCGGCACCTCTACTCTATTCGTTTTGATGGATCTGAAAAAGTTCAGATTTCAAAAAATTCCGGGCGCCATGAGTTCAATGTAAGCCCAAATGGAAAGTTCTACATCGACAGGTGGTCAAATACGCAAACTCCGCTCCGAGTCGATCTCAGAACCACACAAAACGGAGGCGATTTGATTGAAGTATTGGGTGATAACAGTTCGGTAATAACCTATTTAGAGCAGTACGCTTACCAACCACGGGAGATGTTTTCATTCACCTCTTTAAATGGCACCAAGCTGGATGGATATCTCATTCGTCCACACAATTTTGATCCTGATAAATCCTATCCACTTGTTCTGATGGTTTATGGCGGCCCCGGTTCACAGGGTGTTTATAATGAGTTTGAAACGTCCACCTGGGTACAGTACCTGGCCCAACAGGGTTATGTGATTGCCAACATCAATAATCGGGGTAGCAGTGGATATGGTCGTGACTTTAAAAAAGCTGTTCATAAAAAGCTTGGTGTTCTTGAGTCAGAAGATTATGCGACAACAGCAAGATACCTTTCCCGCCGAAGCTGGATTGATGAAAATCGCATTGCCATTCGCGGACACAGTTATGGTGGCTTTATGGCTGCATTGACGGCAGTTCTGCATCCTACAACTTTTAAAGTTAGCCTTGTAGGAGCTCCTGTGACTGACTGGAGACTATATAATTCTATTTTCAGTGAGCGCTACATGGGATTTCCTGATGAAAACGAGGAGAACTATCGGTACAGTTCTGTGATGCATCACGCCGGTAGACTGAGAGCCAACATGCTTATAGCCCACTCCTCTATGGATGAAATTGTTCACATACAAAACACCATGCAGCTAATAACTGCACTTACCGAAGCAGGAAAAGATGTAGATTTGAGAATCTACCCTAAAGGAGACCACAGCATAGCCTATAACGAGCAGAGCCACCTTCTTCTCTACAAAGTGTATACAGACTATCTGGAAAGACATTTAAAATAATTCAGAACAAATCGCCGAAAGTATATGGCTATTCCCAGTATTGAATTCATGAGAGCTGCCATTGCAGAAGCTGAAAAGTTCAAAACCCCGTTTGGTGCTGCCCTGGCGATGGGAGATGAACTTTTTGTAACCGCCGCCAATCAAACCAAAGAACTGCACGATGCTACCGCACATGCAGAAGTAATGGTGATTCGGAAATTATGCAGCCAGCTTAAGAAAACAGACCTGTCCGGGTTTACGCTTTACACCACTTGCGAACCCTGCCCGATGTGCATGAGTGCTGCAATTTGGGCAAGGATTGACCAAGTATTCTACGGTTGTGATATACCGACTATATCCGATAAAATGGATCAGATTAATATCAGAAGCAGAGATGTCAGCAAATATAGCTTCCATAAACTGCCATCACATGGCGGAGTTATGGAAAAGAAATGTCTGGAACTACTGCAACAGTTTGCATAAAACACCAATAACACGCATACGAATTGCTTCGGCCCAGTACGTTTTCAATTTAACTTTTAGAGTAAATTCCTCTTTGACAGAAAAAATTTCTAACTTTGCTAAGTTTGAAGTACAAATAATAGTCTTTCCATTTTGAAAATAATTATTGCAGGTGCCGGTGAAGTTGGCTTTGAGCTCAGCAAAGTTTTATCTGAAGAACGTCATGATGTAACCGTATTGGATGAGAGGGTAAAATGCCTTCAGCGTGTTATAAACAATTTGGATGTACTCACCGTTGAGGGGAATGCAACTTCACCAAATACTCTGGTTGAAGCTGGCGTAAAAGGTGCCGATATGCTGGTTGCCTGCACCAGTGTAGACGAAGTAAATATTATCGCATGCATGATGGCCAAACGGCTTGGCGTAAAATCTGCCATCGCCAGAGTTCGGAATGACGAACTCTCCCAAAAAGATGCTCCTATTACTCCCTCAGAGCTCGGTATCGACGTTCTGATACATCCGGAAGAGAGTGCCGCTACCGAAATTCACCAGCTCATTAAACGTGCTTCAGCCAGCGATATAGTTACTTTAGCAAACGGTAGAATGCAGCTCGTGGGTATCAGAGTTGAAAAAAATGCTCCAGTAGTTGGTAAAACACTGCGAGAACTTGCAATTATGTATCGGAATGAAATTTACCGCATTGTAGCAATTTCGCGCAGAGGTACAACAATTCTTCCAGACGGTCAAAATAAGCTCATGCCACTTGATCATATTTTTGTTTTATCTAAAACAGAGGGAATAGAAAAGTTAGCGGCAGCTACGGGGCATGAGAAAGAACGAATTCGAAATATCATGATTGCCGGTGGTAATGAAGTCGGCCGAATACTTGCTAAAAAGCTGAGCAGCGATAATCAAAGTTGGAAAATTAAACTAATCGAACCCGATAAGGAAATTGCAAACCACCTTGCATCTGAATTTCGCAACGTTCTGGTTCTAAATGGAGATCCGACCGATCCAAATCTGCTCGCCATTGAAGGTATTCAGGAGATGGATGCGTTTATCTCCGTAACTGAGGATGAGGAATCCAATATCATCTCTGCCCTTATGGCCAAACACCTTGAAGTGAAAAAGACTGTTGCAATGGTCTCAAAATCACAATATGTGCCCCTCAGCCAAGCAATCGGAATCGATTCAATTGTGAGTGTTAAAGCAGCCGCTACCGATGAAATTCATCGAAATATTCGTCAGGGCAACTTGCTAACGGTTAAAGGACTGCACGGTATTAATGCAGAGATCATAGAGGTAGAAGCAGGTAAAAACTGCGAAATTCTTGATCGTCCGCTCAAATCCATCAATTTTCCACATGGAATGATTGTAGGGGCACTCCTTAAAAACGATGAACTGGAGATTGCAACCGGTAATTCGGTCATCAAGAAAGGAGATCGCGTCATTTTGTTTGTTCAACCTAGAGCCATCCAAAAAGTAGAAGAACTTTTCCATGATTGATCTGTTGAATCAAACCTCAAACAGACCCAGAATAGATTTCAAAATCGTATCAGGAATTATGGGAGGGCTGATCTTCTTTCTTGGAGTTGCCCTACTCTTTCCATTTTTCATTGCTCTTATATATAACGAACCTTCCTGGACAGCATTTCTCTATACTGCTGCCCCATCTATGTTGATCGGGGCTGCACTTTTCTACTTCTTTAAACCTCAAGATGAACTGCGAATGCGCGAAGCATTTCTGATTGTTACCCTGACATGGTTCGTCGGATCTTTGATTGGTGCGTTTCCATTTACGCTATCCGGTACTTTACATAGCTATACCGATGCCGTTTTTGAAACGATGAGTGGTCTCAGCACCACCGGAGCTACCATTCTGGGAGGAGTTACAAGCGATGGGATACAAAACCCTGCCATCGAAGAGATTGATAAAAGTTTGCTTTTTTGGCGGTCACTCTCTCACTGGTTGGGTGGTATGGGAATTATTGTATTAACCCTGGCACTCTTACCCCTGCTTGGAATTGGAGGAATGCAGCTCTACAAAGCTGAATATTCCGGTTCTACATCTGACAAACTCACTCCGCGAATTCAGGAAACGGCACTGCTTCTTTGGTCAGTCTATGTAGGAATGACTTTTTTCCAATTCCTTCTCTTGTGGGTCCACCCTTCCATGGATTGGTTTGATGCTATAAATCACGCTTTCTCAACTTTGGCAACCGGTGGTTTTTCAACAAAAAACGACTCCATAGCGGGATTTGACTCTGTCTATATTGACGTTGTAATCACTATTTTTATGTTTCTGGCCGGTATTAACTTTGCCATGCACTACAGACTATTGAGCGGTAATACCAAAAGTTTCTTCGAAAACCGGGAGCTCCGATTCTACTCCCTGCTAACTCTCTTGTTTATCGTACTGATTTCCGGTGGTCTTTGGCTCGTTGATAACTACGAGTTAGGAGAAGCACTCCGTTATGGTTCATTCCAAGTTTTAGCCATTTTAACTACTACCGGATTCGGGACAGATGACTATGCCTTATGGATGCCATTCTCCTCTTTTTTACTTTTCCTTCTCTTTTTTACAGGAGGTACAGCCGGCTCAACCGGGGGTGGAATTAAAATGATTCGAATTTTAATCATCCTGAAAAATGTAGGACGTGAGTTTAAGCAGATTCTTCATCCACAAGCAGTTATCCCTGTAAGGTTGGGCAACCGGGTAATTGAATCCAACATTTTAAAAAATATTCTTGGCTTCTTTGTGGTCTACTTCATCATTTTTGCAATCGGCTCTATCATCATGAGTTTTATGGGATACGATTTCATGTCGGCCATGGGAGCCAGTATCGCCAGTTTGGGGAACATCGGTCCCGCTTGGGGAGAGTTTGGCCCTACAGAAGAGTACGCCGGTGTACCCTATATCGGGAAATGGGTACTTCTGATATTAATGATGATTGGCCGCCTTGAGCTATTTACCGTATTAGTAATTTTTACCCCTTGGTTTTGGAAAAATTAAGCACCTGCTTAATCTATGTAACGGCTGGTAAATTTCGTTTCGCCTTTGTCAGATCCGATCAGAACAATTTCGTCACCCTCTTTCAATACGCGATCGGGTGGTGGGTTTACAAGCATCTGCTTATTCTTACAGTTGACGGCTATCACCGTACATCCGGTTTTATGGCGAATGTCCGACTCTATCAATGATTTTCCTGCCAGTGATTTGTCTACCTTAAAGTTGAAAATATTGAGACCTTCAGCTAGCATCATCACATCCTTGTCTTCCAAAATATTAAAAATGGAGCTAGCCCCCATAGATGCGTACGACATGACAAAATCAGCTCCGGCTCTGTGCAAGGTGTTTACATTTCTCTCGTATGTAGCCCGGCTTACAATCTCAATATCCGGGCAGAGCTCCCGGCAATAGATGGTTAGATAGATATTTACATCGTCGTCGTGAGTTGTAATAAGCACAGTGTGAGCATCTCTGAGCCCGGCTTTTTCTAATATTGAAAGATCTGCTGCGTCACCTAAAATATACTTCCCGTTATCGTGTTCCTTCACCCGCTCAGGGTTTTTGTCAATAATCCGGTAGTCTATCTGCCTCTCTTCCAGATTTTTAGCAGAGGCCCTTCCAACCCGACCCGCTCCGATAATCACAACCGGTTCATCCGAAATATGATAGATACTTACAACCTCGTCGTACTTACGGAGCTGGTCAACCGTTCCGGCCAAAACCAATACACTTTCATTCTTGATTTCAGTATCAGGTTTGGGATGAATAAAGTCTCCGCGCTCCCAAATCCCCACAACGTTAACACCAATGTTTTCTCTGAGTTTACTCTCCTTTAGAGTTTTACCAATCAGAGGTGTTTCCTGTACGGTAGCCTCGCCAATCACAAGATTATCAATATGGCCAATTACGTGAACTCTAGCATTCCCTCCCAACGTGCGGCGGGCTAACGCCCTGCCAAGCATTTCTCCCATCTGAATTACATGATTTGATCCAGCCAGCTTCAATACATCCACAGAATCAGTGGAATTTGCTGTTGCCACAATCTTAATAGATTCACTGAATTCTCTTGCGGTAAATGTAACATTTGTGTTGATGGTATCGGAATCTGTCGCAACAAGCATGGCTGCTTTCTTTATGCAAAGCCTGTTATAGGTGTCGTAATCAGTAGGATCAAGGTTCAACACCTTATAATCCAAATCTGAAAGATCCAGAGCCTTCTGAAGATCGGGCTCTAAAATAACATACTCTATTTTGTAAGCCTCCAGTTTTTTTATTAACGCCTCCGTTACCGCTGTCAGCTTGGTAATAATAACATGACCTGATAATCCGGGATCTACACTTTTTGGAGCGCGGGCCTGATTTTGCGCTTTCATCCATGGCGCATAGAAAAATTCAATAAATGTAAATGGAAGCATTACCAGCAGAAATAGAACACCCGAGAAAAGTACCAGCATGGAGAAAGCACGCCCCACATCAGTTGTAAAAACAATATCTCCGAACCCGAGTGTAGACATCGTCACAATTACCCAGTAAAACCCTGTCAGCCAGGTATGATCCTGCCCTTCGTACAATGCCACATAGTGAAATGTAATAGAATAAGTCACATACAACAGAAATAGAACACCGACAAACTTCAGTAGTTTTTTTACATTTGTCTTGGTACGTCTGTTAGCAAAAAAGTAAGAGAGTTGAGATCCTAAAAACTTCAAATGGAGCCTCGCCTGTTGTTAAATTTTAATTTCACATCAAAAAAAGGAAAATAAGACATAAAGCATAAACCGTTTTACAAATTGCTACTTAATAAATTGGAAATTCACATCTTTAAATGGTTACTTTTGAGTGCCTAAATCCTAGCCGAAAATTTTAGATAAAATATTTGTGTTCCGCTCATTTTTAATTGTCGCCAGCTTACTGTTTTTAGTCTCTACGACTCTCTCGGCTCAAAGCTCAGACCGTCTGGCCCCTATTCCAAATGTATATCTGGACTGCAGTTCGTGTGATGTTTCCTATATCCGTTCAAATATCACTTTTGTTAATTATGTGCGTGACCAGGACGATGCCTCGATCTATTTACTGATCAACGACCTTGCCACCGGTGGTGGCGGAAGAGAATATACGCTTATATTTTCTGAAATCGGACCACAAGATGGCCGCTCCGATACCCTTCGATATGTCTCATCAAGCACAGACTCTAGTGATGAACGCAGAATTGGATTGAACCGGTATATAAAAATTGGCTTGATGCCCTACATTACCGGAACTGTAGCCATTCGATCTCTCGACATTTTTTATGAAGCTCCGGAAACAGACCTCTCTGATGATGAGGATGAAATTGTTGATCCATGGGACAATTGGGTGTTTGATATAAACATTAGGTCTAACCTTAACGGACGGGCTAGCGAAACAAACTTTGGACTTTACACAGGCCTGGAGGCAGAACGTACCACTCATACCTGGAAAATCAGGGCCCGTGCACGCGGAGAGATTCGCCGTCGTACACTTGATGTCTCTAGCGGAACGCTGAATATCAACCGAGACTGGGGTAACTATTGGCACATGATTGGTTACAGCATTAGCGATCACTCCACATTTGCCATATTCTCAAGTGCTTCATTCAACAGAACAAATAATATAGCTCTGCATTCATATATTGCACCGGCTTTTGAGTACAACTTTTTTCCGTACAGTGAATTTCAGGAGCGCCGGTTTATTGTTCAGTATCAGCTAACCCCAATGTATAGGCGATACTACAACACTACCATTTTTGCTAAGGATTCCGAGCTCATCATGTCTCAGGAGCTCTCAACCCGGTTAAGATACGACCAGCGATGGGGACGAATTGACATCCAGCTATCCGGCTTAAACTACTTCCATGACACTTCCATCAACAGGCTCGAAATTAATCCTTCGTTTAACATTAGGGTTATGCGAGGCTTATCTGTAAGTCTTTCAGGCAGATATCGTGTTATCAACGACCAGCTTTCCCTGGAAGGAGCCGTCGATCCGGATGATCCGGAAAACATCATCCGTGGCGGACAGCGGCCAACATCTTACGATTACAGTATCTCCTTTGGGCTCTCCTACACCTTTGGCTCAATCTACAACAATATTGTAAATCCTCGATTCTAATACCTCAGGGTATCATTTCCGGCACTTTGTTTGTAACTTTAAGGCTATGGAAAAAGAGAAGACAGATACCCTGCTAAAGAAAGATTTAAAATCACTAAACAGAGCCGATCTTACGGAATTTCTGAGCGGACTGGGACTTGCCAGCTACAGATCTGACCAGGTATTTCAATGGCTTTATCAAAAGGGTGTCTCATCTTTTGAGGAGATGACAAACCTGTCGAAAGATCTGCGTGCCAAACTGGAAGAGATCGCAGAAGTTAAACGACTGAAAGTTCATAGCAAACAGGAATCGAAAGACGGAACCATTAAGTTTCTTTTCCAGCTGGACGATCCAAACGACTATAAAGTTGAAGCCGTAATGATCCCGGATTTTTATCCGGACGGAGCCGCCAACCGTTTAACGGTGTGCGTTTCATCTCAGGTTGGCTGCATGTTTGGCTGCTCATTTTGTGCCACCGGTAAGATGGGGTATTTCCGCAGTCTGACTCATGGCGAAATTGTGGATCAGGTGCAGATCATAAATGAGTTAACCGAAGAGCGTTTTGATAAAAAGATCACCAATATTGTGTATATGGGCATGGGTGAGCCGTTGCATAACTACAAAGCTGTAGTTGAATCTGCTCGCATTATTTCTGATCCGCTTGGGATTGATCTCTCACCCCGCAGAATAACAGTTTCAACAGTAGGCCTTACCAAACAGATTAAGCAGCTTGCCGATGAAGAGACCGGCGTTAATTTAGCGATCTCACTCCACGCCGCAAATGATGAAAAGCGGGACGAGATCATGCCCATCAATGAGTCTCTGAACCTGGAAAAACTGGAAGAGGCCGTAAAATATTATTTCATGAAAACAGAACAGCCGCTCACATACGAGTATCTGCTGTTTGATGAATTCAACGATTCACCACAGGACGCTCATAACCTCGTGCAGATTGCTCGCTGGGTCCCCTCCAAAGTTAACATCATTATGTACAACGATGTAGCCGGGGTGGCTTTAAAACGTGCCAGAGAAGAGCGTCTTAATAAATTCATGAAAACACTTACCGACCAAGGCGTTACTGCAACCGTTCGCCGAAGCCGAGGTGACGACATCGATGCCGGCTGTGGTCAGCTGGCTATTCGTGAGGGTCAGGAGAAAGGAAAGAGTTTGGTGAAGGCGTAGCAGGTAGCAGGTAGCAGGTAGCAGGTAGCAGGTAGCAGGTAGCAGGTAGCAGGTAAATTTTTGTTTTACCATGCAAAATCAAATTTCAATTATCTGATCGGTACTTAATACCTGATATCCAATACCCACTACTCAAAATTAGTGAATTAAGTTGAACAGGCGACTGAATCTTGGCAGCCATCTTTCGCCATCCCATGAGAAGTAGATAATTCCGGCTTTGCCAATCACATGATCCTCAGGCACAAACCCCCAATATCGGCTATCCTCACTGTCGTCCCGGTTGTCCCCCATCATAAAGTAGTAATCTTTTTTGATGGTATACCTGTTGGTCTCTTCACCGTTTATGACAAACTGATCGCCATTTTTCTGAATATCGTTACGCTCATAGCGCTCCATAATATCCTTGTAGAGATGCCAGTTGCCTGAAGTCAACTCAATCTCCTGCCCTTCGTAAGGGATGGTAAATTCTGCCATATTATCGTGGTTTGTAAAGCCATCAGAAAAACTGAACGGCCGGCGGCTGAACTCATCAAAATCGTCAGGAAGGATAAAAAACTCTACGGCCTCAATTTCAGACCAGTTTCGCATCTCATCGGCCAGCACCGGTGTCATGTTGATGATAGATGTACCGTTATTCGACTGCAAGATATTTCCACCTGCCTCGCGAACCTTAGCCGGACTGAGGCGTATTCTCTCTCGTGTTTGTACTCTGTAATTATACATCAGAGTCTCGTAGGTTTCAGCCTGCTCGCCGTTTATATAAAGTATCTTATCCTCGATTCTCAATCGGTCGCCTGGCACTCCAACGGCGCGCTTAATGTAATTTGTTTTGGTTGATATAGGGCCAATATCGACCGGGTAGTTAAACACAACGATATCATTCCTGTCTATGTCGGAATAGCCGGGAATTCGTGCCCATGGCAAATTGACGCCCGGCATATAGATATCGGTAAATGGCACAGAGAGGGTCATCGGTGTGCGCGGACCATAAGCGAGCTTGGTAACAATTAAAAAGTCGCCCGTGAGCAGCGTTTTTTCCATGCTTGGGGTGGGAATACGATACGCCCCAAAGAAAAAGGTTCTAAGTATAATGGCCGCAATTGCCGCCCACAAGAAAGCATCAAGCCACTCTCTCGCCCAGTGTTTCGCTTTCGCGTCGATAGAATTTTCCTTCTCTGATTTTTTAGAGCTTCCCCAAAAACGTTTTTTCTTTTCTGAATCTTTTCTTCTTGCCAACTGTAGTTCTGGTCTTAATTAAGGTTTCTGGGTCTGTCGATTGCTTCGTGAACAAATTCTCCATTCTGATACTCTACCAGGTACCACTGATCCCGTTCAGGAGAGTAAAAGTAATCGCTGAATGATGCTAAATCTCCTACATCATTCATCAACATCCGATTCAGAACGCGTTTCACCTGCGGCATCATATCGATAAAACGGCTTGCTCCAACATATACCAACCCATTTTCAAACGGACCATCCAGGTCAAGAACCATCAATGGCATTTCACCGTCTATTATAAACCAGTACTCGAACTGAACTGCTTTACCCGGTCTGAAATTACGTTCGTTGATCAGGTCTCCGATGGTTTGTGTTGGATCCCCAAACGCAGCCTGCAATCTAGAACGTATCTCTACAGTAGGGATGCGGTCGATGGTTGTTGGATTGTAAAGCCCCTGCCCTGTCCAGCTTATATCTGCAAATCTCTGTTCAAACTGAACCCGTTCATTGTGTTCAACTTTCCGGATATCCGGATCTTCAAACTGAGCGTAAGCATCAATACTAAATAGCGCGATGAATAAAACTAATACTATTTTCTTCATAAAATTCCTGGTTAATCTTCGTCGTCCATCGACAATACAGCAAGAAAGGCTTCCTGAGGAATATCCACAGCACCAACCTGTTTCATTCGTTTTTTACCTTCCTTCTGCTTTTCGATCAATTTTCGTTTACGTGAGATATCGCCACCGTAGCACTTCGCCGTAACATCTTTACGAAGAGCGCGAATGGTATCCCGAGCAATAACGCGCGAACCGATCGCAGCTTGTACAGCAACTTCAAATTGTTGCCGGGGTATCAGCTCTTTCAGTTTGGCACACACCTTTCTGCCCTGGTAGTAAGCTTTATCTCGGTGCGTTATACTCGACAGCGCATCCACAGGTTCCCCGTTTAATAAGATATCCAGCCGTACCAAATCCCCTTTTCTGTACTCAATAAATTCGTAGTCCAGTGATGCGTATCCGCGCGTTCCACTCTTTAGTTTGTCATAAAAATCAAAAACCACTTCAGCCATGGGCAGTTCATAGGTGATCTCCACACGGTTATTCTGCATAAAGTGCTGGTTAACGTAAATCCCCCGACGTTCCTGGCATAGCTTCATGATTGGGCCGATAAAATCTGCAGGCGTAATAATACTCGCTTTGATGTAGGGTTCCCATACTTTTTCAATATCCCCCGCCGAAGGCATTTCACTCGGGTTATCGACCTGAACACGCTTCCCTTCTTCGGTATCTACTTCGTACTGAACGTTAGGTACTGTGGTAATGATATCGATATTAAACTCCCGGTCGAGCCGCTCCTGAACGATCTCCATATGCAACAGTCCTAAAAACCCTGCCCTGAACCCAAAACCGAGTGCCTTCGAAGTTTCCGGCTGATATGTCAGTGAGGCGTCGTTAAGCTGAAGTTTCTCCAGTGCTGCCCGCAGGTCTTCAAAATCCTCGGAACTGGTAGGGAATATTCCGCTAAAAACCATCGGCTTTACATCCTTATATCCGGGAATAGCTTTTTCCGCACGGTTCTTCTGATTTGTTATGGTATCACCCACTTTGGCGTCCTGCAGCGATTTCACACTACCAATCACGTAGCCCACATCCCCGGCTTTGAGTTCTTTAACAGGCTCCTTTTTTAGTTTCAGATAGCCAATCTCTTCGGCATCGTACTCCTTACCGGTCGCCATAAAAAGAATGGGATCCCCTTTTTTGAGAGTCCCTTCCATCACTCTTACGTAAGCAATTGATCCCCGATAAGTATTGAATATGGAATCAAAAATGAGCGCTTTAAGTGGCCTATCCTCGTTTCTTTCAGGTCCCGGAATTCGCTCAACGATGGCCTCTAAAAGACCCTCCACTCCTTCACCGGTTTTCCCGGAAACCTTGATAATTTCATCGTGGTCGCAGCCAATTAAATCCACAATTTGCTGGCCAACACCATCGGGATCAGCTCCGGGGAGATCGATTTTATTTAATACAGGTACGATTTCAAGATCCTGATCTATCGCCTGATAGAGATTGGAAATGGTTTGCGCTTCAATCCCCTGAGCAGCATCAACCACAAGCAGAGCCCCTTCACAAGCTTTCAGTGCCCGGGATACCTCGTAGGCGAAATCAACGTGGCCCGGTGTATCAATCAGATTAAACGTGTAAACCTCACCGCTCGGGCGTTTATAGTCCATCCGAATGGCGTGACTTTTAATCGTAATTCCGCGCTCCCGTTCCAGGTCCATATCATCGAGAACCTGCTCCTGCATCTCTCTTTCACTGATGGTTCCGGTACGTTCCAGTAACCGGTCAGCTAACGTTGATTTGCCGTGGTCTATGTGCGCGATAATGCAAAAATTGCGAATATTATTCATACAGATGGATAGAAAATGCTAAAAATTAATCAGCCCTAAATATACAAAGCTTAAACGGTCATTGCATTTAATTGTTATATGACCCTCTCCCGGAGATTGTAAACCAACAACAAATTTATCAGAAAGGCATTTATGACCCTGACAAATAGAAAAGCCGAAACTCTCTTTCGAGAAAGAGAATTCTACTCACTTGTAGGGCTAAGCAGTTCAACATGAAATCTGAATTTCTGNCCTTCNAGTGNCATNGAGTCGTATACATCACGAACCACTTCAAAAACGGTTTCTGTATCTCCTTTAATACTGGTTGATAAATAGTTTACATCTACTTCCACATCGTGCTGCGCTACAAATTCGAGCAGATCCTGTACCTGTTCTTTAGGATGTTCTGAATAGAGAGGGATATAGGTTAACTGAGCTATTGTCTTCATTTTCAAGTCTTTGGAAGTTAAATTAATGTTCTAATATTGAAACTATACCGACAGATGGAACATTTTATATATCGGGCCATAAAATAGACTGTACCGCAGTCAAAATACAAACTAAATTAAGAGTAAAAAGATGAGATTATTAAGCTATATATCAATGCTAATTGCAGGTATTTTTCTTCTTGCATCCTGCGATTTGTCTGACGACTTATCCAATGAACCGGGAACACTTCAGGTTTTTTTAACAGATGCACCCGGCAACTATGATGAAGTATGGGTAGATATCCAGGAAGTTCGGGTCCACCGACAGGCAGATGCAGAAGAGGAAGATAGCGGATGGAGAACCATTAACGATCAGCCGGTAAGAGTTGATCTGCTGGAACTGACCAATGGAAACTATGAAATTCTAGGCGAAGCCGAACTGGAGGCAGGCACATACAGCCAAATCCGGCTCATACTTGGAGACCAAAACGAACTCGTTATTGATGGTGAAGTGCATCATTTAACAACTCCAAGCGCTCAGCAATCCGGCCTCAAATTAAATATAAATGCAGAGATTGAGGGTGGTGAAAATTACACACTCCTACTGGACTTTGATGCTTCCAGATCTATTGTCCGTGCAGGCAATTCTGGTAAATACATTTTAAAACCGGTTATTAAAGCTGTTAACCTTGCACAGACCGGAGCTATTGGCGGTTCAATTGAACCTGCGGAGGCACTCCCATGGGTTTATGCAATTGCAAATGAAGATACTCTTGCAGGAACCCAAGCTACTGATGAAGGAGATTTCCTGCTCATTGGACTGGAAAACGGTACCTATCAAGTTTCGATCGTGCCAAGTGTGGAAGGATACAACTCCGAAGTGGTTTCGAACATTGAAGTTTCTGCTCCGGATACCACATTTATCGATACAGTTACTCTTTCTGAAACCGGATCAAACGGCAATGGTGAGTAACACATAAATCAAGATCTAAACAACTCAAAGCCCGATTCTTTACAGAGTCGGGCTTTTTCTTTTTCCCGGAATGATTTGAACAAATCCGAGTGTTTTAAACTTCTCTTGGCATACTAATTTTTAAATGCATAATTTTAAGAAGTGAAATATACAAACCGACATATCTCCTCACATCATCACTCCCACCAAGGAGATCACGGTCATTCTGTGCATCATCATCACTAATTACCTCCTCCGTCGCGCACAGATATAAACCATTTTTTTCACACTACCCTTTTAATAACTAAAAATTTACACATTCTATGAGAACTCTGGATTCTTCCACCTCACTGAGAATTGCCGTTCAAAAAAGCGGCCGGCTAACTGATAAAACCCTCAACCTGCTCGAAGGTATCGGGCTGAAATTTGACGACTATAAACGAAGCCTGCTGGTAAAATGCCGGAACTTCGATGTTGAACTCCTGCTTATTCGCGACGATGATATTCCGGAGTACGTTGAAGACGGTGTTTGTGATCTCGGATTTGTTGGCGCTAACACTGTTGCGGAAGACGAAACCGATGTAACCATCCTCAAAGGTCTCGACTACGGTGTTTGTCGTCTATCCATCGCTGTACCCAAAGATGGAGATATTCAATCTGCTAAAGATCTTCAGGGAAAACGCATTGCCACCAGCTACCCTGTTTTGACCCGAAAATTTCTTGATAGCAAAGGTGTTACGGCAGATATCATCACACTTTCCGGTTCAGTGGAAATTGCGCCCCGTCTGGAAATTGCAGACGCCATTACCGATCTCGTTTCAACAGGCGGAACGCTGAAAGCCAACGGCCTGAAAGAGATTGAGAATATTTTCGATTCAGAAACTCAGCTTGTAAAAACAAACAAGCCGCTGTCTGAAGGAAAACAGGCGCTGATTGAAAAATTTCTGCAACGGATTGAGGGGTACCAAAAGGCTGAAAAGAGCCGATATATAATGATGAACGCCCCGGAAGAATCGGTTAATGAGATCAAAAAAATAATCCCGTCTCTGAAAAGCCCAACCGTAATGCCGCTGGCCGACAATGGAATGGTGGCCATTCACACTGTGATTACAATTTCTACTTTCTGGGATCTGATGGAAAAACTGAAAGAAGCCGGTGCCACAGGTATTGTTGTTCTTCCGATTGAATCGATGATTGTTTAACAGGCTTAGGATATAAGTCTTTAGTCTTGAAAATTTAGAAGATGAAAAATATGAAACATTACGAATTAAAATCGCTTACTGAGCCTGACATAGACCGGCTTTGTAAGCGACCGAAAATGGACTTTGTTTCTGTGTTCAGTCAGGTTCAGCCTATACTGGATGATGTGGAGAAAGATGGCGATCAAGCTATCCGGAACTACACAAAGAAGTTTGACAGCGTGGACCTCGATTCAGTTTCCCTGAATCCGGAAGAATTAACGGTTGAGCTGCCTGAGAATGTACAGTCCGCGATCGACAGGGCTATGCAGAACATCTACCTATTCCACCAGCAGCAGATGCCAATGGACCTGGAGGTAGAGACTATGCCCGGCGTTGTGTGCCGGCGGGTAGCCAAACCAATT
>SL_7KL_010_BRINEDRAFT_10000696_pt1 | contig 16030 bp, 12 predicted proteins | sample SodLak_010_BRINE_FD_10663 | JGI IMG/M metagenome (IMG submission 10663)
CGGAGGGCACCCGGCTGTCGGCGATGGCCGTCGACCGGCAGCTGACCGCCGGCCACTACGACCATGCCCGCGAGCTGGTGCGGCACGGGCTCGAACGCGTCCCGCACAGCCTCCGTCTGCGCGACCGCGAGGTGGCCCTGCTGTCCCACGCCGGCGCGCACGACCAGGCGCTGGCGTTGGCCCGGGAGACCGCCGAGCTGCGCTGCCGGACCTGGCAGGATCGCCGACCCGCCGACCGTACGCCCCGCCACCTCGACGTCCACCAGCGCATCGCGATCTCCGGGTTCTTCTACTCCGGTTCGGGTGCCGCCAAGGACCACCTGAGGGGCTACCGCGGGGTGGAGCCCTTCCCGCCGGTCGGGGAGCTGCGCATCATCAAGTTCCCGGGCGGCTTCGACGACCTGGGTGGCCGGATGGCGTCCCAGGGGCAGCTGACCGCAGCTGATCTGGTGGACCACTACCTGCACATCGTGGGCCGCAAGATCACGGGGACCCCGCCCGGGGTGTACGACAAGTGGGAGGTGGTCAACGCCAACAGCCGCCGCTTGCTGGGTGACCGCGACCGCACCGCCGGCTACCTCGCCGCCTGCATGGAAGGCTTCCTGGCGCTGGTCGATCGCGTCGATGCCGGCCCCATGGGCCTCGAGGACCTGCAGGCACACGCGCGGTCGACCCTGCAGCGCGCCTTCGACGCCGCTGCCACCGACAACGACGCGAACTGGCTCGTGATCGATCAGGTGGTCACCGGGTGGCATCTGGACCAGGCCGCCTACCTGCCGCCGTCCAGCTTCGTGCTCGTCCACCGCGATCCGCGTGACCGCTTCGCGGAGGTGCGTGCGGTGCTGGACGAGCCCGGACGTCGCTCCACGAACCGTGACCCGCGCAACTTCGCCCGCACGGCGCACCGCCACCTGGACGCTGCGGCCCGCCGGGTGCCCCGGCTGGAGGAGCTCGGTCACCGGGTCCTGCGGCTGGCCTTCGAGGACCTGGTGCTGGAGCCGGAGCGCACCATCGCGACCCTCGAGGAGCATCTCGGTCTGACTGGGATACCGCTCGAGGAGCAGCACTTCCACCCCGAGCGGTCGCGCCGCAACGTAGGCAAGCACGTCACCCACGTGCCGCCGGACGAGCTCGCGGTTATCGAGCGGATCGCCACCGACCTGCTGGACGCCCGTGCGGTCCCCGAGGCGTGGACGGCTGAGGCCGAGCCACCCACCGGCGTGTGACCGTCGCTGCGCCGTGGCCCGGGCCGTGGACGCAGGGCCAGCCACTACGCTGCGCGGTCCTCAACGAGGTCGGAGGACGGCGTGCACCGGATCACCATCGGCGGAGCCCGGCAGGCGACCGTCGGCTACACCCTTGACGATCTCTCCCTGGTCCCCAGCAAGCGCACCCGGGACCGTGGGCTGGTCGACGTGTCCTGGCGGCTCGACCACCACGAGCTCGCCGTCCCGGTCCTCGGCGCCCCGTTGGATGCGGTCACCTCGCCGCACACCGCCGCCCTGCTGGCCGAGCTCGGTGGGCTGGGCGTGCTCAACCTCGAGGGCCTGTGGACCCGGTACGCGGACCCCGAGGAGGTGCTCGCGGAGATCGCGACGCTGCAGCCCGGCCCCGACACCACGGTCCGCCTCCAGGAGCTGTACGCCGAGCCGGTCAAGGCGGAGCTGATCGGACAGCGGATCGCCGAGCTCCGGGCGCGCACCGGGTTCGTCGCGGCCAGCCTCACCCCCCAGAAGATCGAGCGCTGGCACGGCGCGGCCCTGGAGGCCGGCCTCGACCTGCTGGTGATCAACGGGGTCACCGTCACCGCCCAGCACGTCGGTCATGGGGAGACCACCCCTCTGGATCTGCGCTCCTTCACCGCGCGCTACGACATCCCCGTGGTGGTCGGTGACGTCTCCTCCGCCAAGAGCGCCATCCACCTGATGCGCACCGGCGCCGTGGGTGTGCTGGTCGGCGGCGGGGCCTCCAGCGTCTCCACCACCCCCGAGGCGCTCGGGATCGGGGTGCCGCTGGCCACCGCCATCGCCGAGGTGGCCCACGCCCGCACCCGTTACCTCGACGAGTCCGGCCGCTACGTGCACGTCATCGCCGCCGGCGGGATCAGCACCGGTGGGGACCTCGCCAAGGCCATCGCCTGTGGCGCGGACGCCGTCATGCTGGGCAGTGCCCTGGCAGCCGCCGACGAAGCCCCGGGCCGCGGCGCCAACTGGGGGGTGTCCGCCGCCCACCACGAGCTGCCCCGCGGCCGCTACGCCCGGGTGGAGCCCCTCGGGCCGATGGAGGTCATCCTCCACGGCCCCGCCCACCGCGATGACGGCACCGTCAACCTGATCGGGGGGCTGCGCCGGGCCATGGGGGTCACCGGGTACGAGTCCCTGTCCCTGCTCCGCGACGCGGAGCTGATGGTGAGGGGGAGCCGGTGAGCGCCGCGCCGACGCCTGAGGGTGGTCCTGCCGACGGCGAGGTGGTGGTCGTCGTCGACCTCGGTGCCCAGTACGCCCAGCTGATCGCCCGACGGGTCCGCGAAGCCCGGGTGTACTCGGAGATCGTGCCCCACGACATCACCGCCGAGGAGCTGCTCGCACGCCGCCCCGCCGCCATCCTGCTCTCCGGCGGCCCGGCGTCGGTGTACGCCGAGGGCGCCCCCGCCCTCGACCCCGCGATCCTGGAGGCCGGGGTCCCGGTGTTCGGGATCTGCTACGGCTTCCAGCTGATGACCACCACCCTCGGCGGGACCGTCGAGCACACCGGGGTGGGGGAGTACGGCCACACCCGCCTGGCGATCACCGCGCCCGACGCCACGCTGTTCCACGGCCTGCCCACGGACCAGACGGTGTGGATGTCCCACGGGGACCAGGTCACCGCCGCCCCCGCCGGGTTCGACGTGACCGCCGCCACCGACATCACCCCCGTGGCGGCCTTCGAGGACCTCGACCGGCGTCTGGCCGGGGTCCAGTTCCACCCCGAGGTGCTCCACACCGAGCATGGGCAGGCGATGCTCGAGCACTTCCTCTACGAGATCGCCGGCTGCCGGCCCACCTGGACCACCGCCAACGTGATCGACGAGCAGGTCGAGCGGATCCGTTCTCAGGTGGGGGACCGCCGCGCGATCTGCGGGCTGTCCGGCGGGGTGGACTCCGCCGTGGCCGCAGCGCTGGTACAGCGGGCCATCGGCGAGCAGCTGACCTGCGTGTTCGTCGACCACGGGTTGCTGCGGGCCGGTGAGGCGGAGCAGGTCGAACGCGACTTCGTCGACGCCACCGGGGTGCGGCTGGTCGTGGTGGATGCCGCCGACCGGTTCCTCGACGCCCTCGCCGGGGTGGTCGATCCGGAGGAGAAGCGCCGCATCATCGGCCGGGAGTTCATCCGGGTGTTCGAGGGGGCCGCGCGCGACATCGTTGACGCCCACGGCGGGGACGTGGACCTGCTGGTGCAGGGCACCCTGTACCCGGACGTGGTGGAGTCCGGCGGTGGCAGCGGTGCCGCCAACATCAAGAGCCACCACAACGTCGGCGGGCTGCCCGACGACCTGGCCTTCGAGCTGGTCGAGCCGCTCAGGACCCTGTTCAAGGATGAGGTCCGCCGGGTCGGGTCGCAGCTCGGGCTGCCCGAGGCCATCGTGCAGCGCCAGCCCTTCCCCGGCCCCGGGCTCGCCATCCGGGTGGTCGGCGAGGTGACCCGCGACCGGTTGGAGCTGCTGCGCGCCGCCGACGCCATCGCCCGTGCGGAGCTGACCGCCGCCGGCCTGGACCGCGCCATCTGGCAGTGCCCCGTGGTGCTGCTGGCCGACGTGCGCTCCGTCGGCGTGCAGGGCGACGGGCGGACCTACGGCCACCCGATCGTCCTGCGGCCGGTGTCCAGCGAGGATGCGATGACCGCGGACTGGTCGCGGGTGCCCGACGACGTCCTGGCCCGGATCTCCACCCGGATCACCAACGAGGTGGCGGGCGTCAACCGGGTCGTGCTGGACATCACCTCCAAGCCTCCCGGCACGATCGAGTGGGAGTGAGCGGTGACGCGGTGAGGACTATCGTCGCTGCGGTCCCTCGAGGAGCGACACCGTGGCCGACGCCCGACACCGCCTGACCTACCGGATCCGCTACGCCCTGCGCCACCCCGACCGCATCCGGCCCTACCTGCGCCGGTGGTGGCGGGATGTCCGGTTCCGGCTGTCGGGCAAGCGTGACCACGTCAGCTACTACCGCGAGGTGATGCGCGACGACGCGGCCCGCGACCCGCGTCAGGCGGTGGGCAGCGCCAACGAGGCCCGTTGGCTGGCGCTGGGCGAGCTGCAGTACGACTACCTCGTCGAACACGGGCTGCGTGCCGACCATGACCTGCTGGAGATCGGGTGCGGGAACCTGCGCGCCGGGTGGCGGTTCATCGACCACCTCGATGCGGGTCGGTACCACGGCATCGACATCTCCCCCGACATCCTGCTGGCGGCCAACCGCACCGTGGTGGACCGCGGGCTGCAGGACAAGGAGCCGCGGCTGCGGCTGGTGGACGACCTGACCTTCGACTGGCTGCCCGACGACCGCTACGACGTGATCCACGCCCACAGCGTGTTCTCCCACTGCCCCATCGACGTGATCGAGGAGTGCTTCGCCCACGTCGGCCGCATCCTGCGGGCCGACGGGTGGTTCGACTGCACCTTCAACGCCACCTCGGGCAAGGAGCACCACGTCCTGCACGAGGACTACTACTACCGGCCCGCCACCCTGATCGCGCTGGCGGAGCGCCACGGGCTGCACGCGGTGTTCCAGGAGGACTGGGAGGGCCGCCACAAGCAGTCGAAGCTGCGGCTGACCCACCCCCGTCCGGCGTAGGCCTCGTCCGGTCCGGGAGGCTGGGTCGGGTGGGAACGTGCTGGTTGTTCCGGGCCGGATCGGGCAGGGCTGTCGTACCGGCCAGGCGCCTGAGCGTGGGGCTGCTGGGTGCGCACTCCCGGCCCGGTGTCCTCACAGGCAGTAGCCTACGTCCCGTCAGCGCCGGCCGACCCGAGCCGGTCACCGCGCGCCGAGCGCTGCACGCCGGTCAACCGCGGAGGTCGCCCCGTGCTCGCATTCTCCCTCGTCCTACTGCTCCTGCTGGTCGCCGTCGTCGGCTGGGTGGTCGCCGGCTACAACCGCCTGGTGCGCGCCCGGGTCCGCATCGATGAGGCGTGGGCGCAGATCGACACCCAACTCCAGCGCCGGCACGACCTCATCCCGAACCTGGTCAACACGGTCAAGGGCTACGCCGCCCACGAGCGGGAGACCTTCGAGGAGGTCACCGCCGCCCGTGCCAAGGCGATCAGCGTCCAGGCACCCGGTGAGCTCGCCGAGGCGGAGAACGGCCTGACCCAGGCGCTCGGCAAGCTGCTGGCGATCACGGAGAACTACCCGGATCTGAAGGCCGATCAGAACTTCCGCCAGCTCCAGGAGGAGCTCGCCCACACGGAGAACATGGTCGCCGGCTCCCGCGGGCACTACAACGCCTCCGTGCGCGACTACGACACCGCACGCAAGGTGTTCCCCACCTCGGTGATCGCGGGCATGTTCAACTTCGAGGACCGCGAGTACTTCGAGGTCGACACCGTCGAGGTCCGCCAGGCCCCCAACGTCTCCTTCGAGTGAGACGGGGCTGCGGCACGGGGCGAGGGGTAGCGGGGCGTGACCACGGCCGGCAGCACCTACGACCAGCTGCAGCGTGAGAACCGACGCTCGACCCGGTTCCTGCTGATCGGCTCCATCCTCATCGTCGCGGTGATGGTGTGGGTCGTCGCGGGCGCGTTGCTCGGTGGGGTGGTCCTGGACCCCGTGCTCGGCGTGTCCATCACCGCGATCGGCACCGTGCTGGGGATCGTGTTCGTGCTGGCGGCCTCCCGTTCGGGACCGGGGTTGGCGCTGCGTGCCGCCAAGGCCCGGGAGGTCACCCGCCAGGAGGCCCCGGAGCTGCACAACCTCTTCGACGAGGTGTGCGTTGCCGCGGGCATCATGGGCACCAAGCCCAAGCTCTACCTCGTCGACGACCCCGCCCCCAACGCCTTCGCGACGGGCCGGTCCCTCGAGGACTCCCACGTCGCGGTGACCACCGGGCTCATCGAGCGGCTGCCGCGCTACGAGTTGCGCGCCGTGCTGGCCCACGAGGTCGCCCACATCCTCAACGACGACATCCGTACCGTCACGCTCGCGGTGGCCACCGCCGGCCTCGTGGCGCTGCTGGCCGACGTGCTGGTCCGCTTCCTCTACCTCGGCGGGATGCGTGGTGGCCGTGGTGGTCGCGGGGGGCAGGGCGGGGGCGCCCAGGCGATCTTCCTCCTGCTTGGGTTGGTTGCGGTGATCCTGGCGCCCATCGCCGCCCAGATCATCCGCTTCGCGGTGTCCCGGGAGCGGGAGTACCTCGCGGACGCCACCGCTGCGGACCTGCTGCGGGACCCGCAGTCGATGGTCAACGCGCTGCGCCGCATCGACGGCGACCACCGCAGCTTGCAGGAGTTCGAGGTGGCCACCGCCCACCTGTGGTTCGAGGAACCCAACGACGTCGAGCAGCAGGGCGGCGCGTCGAAGATGGCGCGGCGCTTCGCCACCCACCCCTCGATCCGCGAGCGGGTCGAGCGGCTGGCGACGCTCAACGCGGGCACGGTGCGCCCCGATGCGCCCCTGCCGCCCCCACCGTCGCCCGGGGAGCGCGGCTACCGCTGAACGCCGCCGATCCCGTCGTCGGGTCCGGATCGTGCCCCCGCCGGCTCCGCCGGTGCCTGGCGCACGAGCGTAACGCTATGGAGTTGCCTCAGCACCCTGCGTGATGGAGCCGCTAGCGTCACCGGGAGGACGCGCGTCCTAGATGCGTGCGGTCATGTCCCGTGCTCCAGCGCCGTCCGTTCGAGGGAGGGTCTTGGACAGCCGCATCGGGCCCCGAGCCGGCGCACCCACCGTGGGCATCGTGGTGGCGGTGCTCATCCTGCTGTGGTCGACCCCGACCCTCGGGGACGTGGTGGGTGATGGCCACGACCACCCCGGGGCACTCGGCGCCGACCGTGCCGCCGTCGAGCGGGAGCTCGTTGACGCCGACGCGAGCTTCGACGCGGCCATGGCCCGCATCCGCGATCTCGAAGCGGAGCTCGCGGAGATCGACGAGCGGATCATCGCGGCGTCAGGGGAGCTGGCTGCGGCCCGCGCCCGGGCGGATGCCCTGCGAGCAGGGGCCCAGGCGGCGCAGGAGCGGGCAGCAGAGGCGTCGGCCGAGGCCATGGCGGCGCAGGACCGTGCCGACACGGCCGCCGTGCACGTCCGTGCTGCCGAGGTGGCGCTCGTGACCGCCGGCGAGGAGCTGGTCGTGGCCGAGGACACCGAGCGCGCCTCGGTCGAGCGGTTGCAGTCACGCGCGATCGGGGCGTTCAAGCACGGTGCCGGCCAGCCGCTCGCCCTGGCCGGTGGCATGTTGGGTGCCACCGACTGGCACGACGTCGGGCTGACGGTCGCGGTCCTGGTGCGCGTACTGGACGAGGACCGGACCATGGTGCGTTCCGCCGAGGACGCCCGCCTCGGTGCCGACCGGGCCCGCAGACGTGCGGTGCGTGCCGAACAGGCGGCACGGTCGCAGCTGGTGGAGGCCGAGCGGGCAGCGGTGGAGGCCGATCGAGCCGAGGAGGCCGCGCAGGCTGCCGCGGAGCTCGCTGCCCAGGAGCTCGCTGATGCCGAGGCCGCGGAGACGGTGCACCGTCAGACCTCGGCGCAGTTGCAGGAGGAGCGCTCCGATCAGGCCGCGCTCATCGCCTCCCTCGAGGACGACGCCGTGACCGCGGCAGCGCGGCGTGTCCGCCTCGAGGAGCGGCTCGCCACCCTCGACGTGCTCCAGGACGGTGCGTCCTCGCAGCCTCCCCCATCGCCGGCGCCCGGGCGACCACCCGACGGCGGCCTGCCGAGCTGGGCTGCGGCGCTGCCAGCGGTCGGACAGGCCTGGGTCCCCGACATCATCGCGGCGGCCAACGCCAACGGGGTGGACCCACGGTTGCTGGCCGCGGTGGTCTGGACCGAGTCGGCCTTCAGCCCCACCGCGGTCTCCAGCGCCGGGGCGATCGGGTTGGCGCAACTGATGCCGGACACCGCCCGAGGGCTGGGCGTCGATCCGTGGGACCCCCGGCAGAACCTCGACGGTGGTGCCCGCTACCTCGCTGCCCAGACCGCACGGTTCGGGTCGGTCACCCTCGGCCTGGCTGCCTACAACGCGGGTCCGGGGGCCGTGCAGCGGCACGGTGGTATCCCACCCTTCTTCGAGACCCAGAACTACGTTCCAACCGTGCTCGAGCGCTACTACCGGTTGCTGGCCTGACGCCGTCGACGGCGACCCGGGAACGACCGTGGTCGTAGGTGCAGCGGCCGATCGCCGCCACCTCGATGCCCGCGAACCCTGGTGAGTCGGAAGAACGTGTGTCGTTCACCTTTGCGTGCGGGGTGCGGTGGCGTTACGGTTCGCGCGCTGGCCACGCCCTGGGAGGGGCGCCACCGAGAGCAACAGGTGGCCGCGCGCGACGTCTGGATGGCGGCCGCGGGGAGGTCCGGCGGAAGACCGGGAGCGGTGCGCAGCAACGCGCACCAGCGGGAGCAGCGGTGAGCTGCAGGGAGATGACCTACCTATGCGAACGACCGTGAAGCGGCGCCAGCCGCGCTGGCGCGCCGTCGCCGCCTCCATGCTCGCACTGTCGCTACTGCTGGCGGCCTGCGGCAACGGGGACGAGGCGGCGGACACCGATGACACCGTCGACGACGTCGACGATGATGACGACGACGCGGACGCGGACGACGAGGCTGACGAGGACGCCGCCGACCCCGGTGAGATCGCCAGCGACTTCGGTGTCGACCTCGAGAACCAGGTGCTGACCATCGGCGCCCTCGACGACGTTTCCGGCCCCGCCTCCACCATCGGTCTGCCCTACGCGGTGGGCAAGCGCGTCGCCGTCGCTCAGCAGAACGCGGGCGACCTCGACCTCCTGCCCGAGGGCTGGACCGTGGAGCTNATCGAGCGGGACCACGGCTACAACCCGCAGCAGTCCGTCGCCGAGTTCAACGCCATCAAGGACGACGTGCTGTTCTTCGCCACCGTCTTCGGCACGCCCAACACCCTGCCGCTGGTGGACCTCGCGACCCCGGAGGAGATCACGCTGTTCCCGGCCTCGCTGTCCAGCGAGCTCGCGGTCAACGAGTTCACCCCGCCGATCGGCGCCCCTTACAAGGTCGAGGCCGAGCACGCGGTGGCCCACGCCCTCGAGGAGGCCGGTGACGACCTGGCCTTCGGCGTGATCTACCAGCTCGATGACTACGGCGGTGACGGCCTGGCCGGTGCGGAGTCCGCGGCGGAGTTCCACGGCATCGAGCTGGTCGGCGCCGAGGGTGTCGCCCCCGGTGAGACCGACGTGACCGCCCCCGTCCAGGCTCTGCAGAACGCCGGCGCCACCCACATCCTGCTGGCCGTCCTGCCCTCGACCACCGGTCCGGTGCTCGGTACCGCCGCGCAGCTCGGCTACGGCCCGGTGTTCTACGGCCTGACCGCCTCCTGGATCGACGCCTTCTTCAACCCCGAGGTGCTGCCGCCCCCGGTCTACGCCAACTTCCGTTGGGCGACGGGCCTGCCGCTGTGGGGTGATGACGTGCCGGGGATGGACGACTTCCTCGCGGCCTACGAGGAGTTCGGGGCGGACGACTACCCGCCGGACTTCTACATCCTGGCCAGCTACACCCAGGGGATCCTCGGGCTCGAAGCCTTCGGCCGCGCGCTCGAAGCCGGCGACGTCACCCGTGCCGGGTTCTACGACGCCCTGCGCACGATCGACAACTTCGACGCCTTCGGTCTGTACCCGCAGCCGATCGACATGACCAGCTTCCCCTTCGTGACGCTGACCGACACGCGGATCCTGCAGCCCGGCGAGGCGCTCGACGACTGGACCGTGCTGGCGGACTTCGCCACGCCGGAGAGCTGGACCGGCATCGAGTGATCCACGTCGAGGTCCCGGTCGCGGGCGGGTGCACGTCCCGGCCCGCCGCGACCGGGCCTCGCGTGTCGGCGCGCGTCGGTGCGCGTCGGCGCGCGCCGGACGCAACCCACGACCGGGCCGCGCCGACGCGCTGTCCGTAGCCCCTTCGGCAACGACCAGACAAGGGCGTGTCCGTGCTGGAGATCAACAACCTCGAGGTGGTCTACAACAAGGTCATCCTGGTCCTTCGCGGCATCAGCCTGACCATCGAGGACGGCCAGATCGTCGCCTTCCTCGGTTCCAACGGCGCAGGCAAGACCACCCTGCTGCGCGCGATCACCGGGCTGCTCGACATCCACAACGGTGATGTCACCAAGGGCACCGGCAGCTTCGACGGCAAGCCCCTGTTCGGGCCGGAGCCCGACGCCATCGTGCGCCGCGGCATCAGCCACGTGATGGAACGCCGGCGCATCTTCGCCGACCTCACCGTGGAGGAGAACCTGCGGGCGGGGGCCTTCACCCGCCGTGACGGTGAGGTGAAGGACGACATGGAGGCGCAGTACGAGCGCTTCCCCGTGCTCGGCGAGCGTCGCAACCGCACCGCCGGCTACCTCTCCGGCGGTGAGCAGCAGATGCTGGCCGTGGCCCGCGCGCTGATGGCCCGGCCGAAGATGCTGCTGCTCGACGAGCCGACGCTGGGGCTCGCTCCACGGCTGGTGGAGGAGGTCGCCCAGGTCATCAAGGACCTGAACACCGAGGGCATCAGCGTGCTGCTGGTGGAACAGAACGCCGCCGTGGCCCTCGAGATCGCCGACCACGGCTACATCCTGGAGACCGGCAAGATCGTCCACGACGGCCCGGCGGCGCAGCTGCGCGAGGACGAGGACGTCAAGGAGTTCTACCTCGGCGTCGGCGGCGAGGGCCGGCGCAACTACCGCGAGGTCAAGCACTACCGCCGCCGCAAGCGCTGGCTGTCCTGAGCGACCGGCGCGTCCCTGCGCGCCGCGCCCCTGCGCGGCCCGCCCCGCACCCACCACCTCGACGCACCCACCACCTCGACGCACCCACCACCTCGACGTCGCATCCGGAGCACCGATGGACGCACCCCCCACCGAGCACGCCACCCCCACGCCCGCGCCCGAGCGCACCGGCGACCCCCTGGTGCGCTTCGAGGACGTGACCCTGACCTTCTCCGGGATCACCGCCATCGACGGCGTCAGCTTCGACGTCCACCCCGGCGAGCTGTTCGCCATCATCGGCCCGAACGGCGCCGGCAAGACCTCCACCTTCAACTGCATCTCCGGGGTCTACCGCCCGAGCGAGGGCCGCGTCGAGGTGGCAGGCCAGGACGTGGCGGGCCTCAAGCCGCACGCGGTGACCAAGCTGGGTGTCGCCCGCACCTTCCAGAACGTCGAGCTGTTCCCGATGCTGACCACGCTCGAGAACCTGCTGGTCGGCCGCCACATCCACTACCGGACGCGCTGGCTCGCCGACGGGCTGTTCGTCGGGCGCGCCAAGCGTGAGGAGGTGGCCAACCGCGCCAAGGTGGAGCAGGTCATCGAGTTCCTCAACCTCGAGCGTTATCGCGACATGCCCGCCTCCTTCCTGGCCTACGGCGTCCAGAAGCGCATCGAGCTCGGTCGGGCGCTCGTCATGGAGCCGACCCTGCTGCTGCTGGATGAGCCGGCGGCCGGGATGAACCAGGAGGAGACCGAGGACGTCGCCCGCTACATCCTCGACATCAAGGAGGAGCTGGGCATCACCCAGATCCTGGTGGAGCACGACATGGGCGTGGTCATGGACCTCGCCGACCGCGTCACGGTGCTGGACTTCGGCCGCAAGATCGCCGAGGGCCTGCCTGACGACGTGCAGCGCGACCCGGAGGTCATCCGGGCCTACCTCGGTTCCAGCGCGGAGGTCTGAGACATGAGCGCAACCCTGACCGCCGACGTCGCCGAGCTGGTCCAGCGGGTCCATCGCGACTCGCTGCCCGGCCGGCTGGTCCACCTCGGCCACGAACGGGGCGACGACCCGGCCCTGCGCGAGAAGCGGCTGGGGGTGTGGGAGGAGCGGAGCTGGTCCAGCTACCTCGACCACGTCCTGGCCGCGGCCATCGCCATGCTGGACGCCGGCGTCACGGCCGGCGACCACGTGGCCATCCTGAGCGAGAACCGCGAGGAGTGGGTGTTCGCGGACCTGGCGGCGCAGGCGATCGGTGCGCGCTCGGTCGGGGTGTACCCCACCAACCCCGAACCCGAGGTGGCCTACATCCTCTCCCACTCGGAGTCGGTGCTGATCGTCTGCGAGGACCAGGAGCAGGTCGACAAGGTCGTCGCGATCGCCGACCAGACGCCCACGGTGCGTACCGTGGTCGTGGTCGACCCGCGCGGGACCCGTGACTACCCCGACCCGCGGCTGGTGACCTGGCAGGCGTTCCTGGAGCGGGGTCTTGCCCAGCTGGACGAGCGTCGCGCCGAGGTGCTGGAGCGCATCGCCGCCATCGACCCGGACGAGCCGGCGATGATCGTCTACACCTCCGGCACCACGGGTCCGCCCAAGGGCGCCATGCTGTCCTCGCGCAACGTCACCGCCTCCGCGGACGCCGGGGTGGAGGCCTTCGGGTACTCGCAGAAGGAGCAGGTGCTTAGCTATCTGCCCCTGTGCCACGTGGCGGAGAAGATCTTCACCCTCTACCTGCCCCTGGCGACGGGGGCGGTGGTGCACTTCGGGGAGTCCATCGACACCGTCGCCGAGGACCTGCGGGAGGTCTCGCCCACCGTCTTCGTCGGGGTTCCACGCATCTGGGAGAAGATGCACTCCACGATCCTGGTCAAGGTCGGTGACTCCTCCCGGCTGAAGCGGTGGCTGTTCCGCCGAGGCGTGGCCCAGGGCCAGCGGCTGTCGGCCAAGAAGCAGGCCGGCAAGCGCTGGAACCCGGTCGACCACCTGGTGTGGAAGGTGTTCGACCTGCTGGTGTTCCGCGCCCTGCAGGAACGTCTGGGGCTGCGCCGCTGCTGGTTCCCGGTCTCCGGTGCCGCCCCCGTCGCCCCGGAGCTGCTGCGCTGGTTCCACGGCATCGGGGTGGAGATCTCGGAAGGCTTCGGCCAGACCGAGTGCGCCGGCGTCAGCCACGCCAACCCGCCGGGAGCCGCCAAGATCGGCACCGTCGGCCAGGTCATCCCCGGGGTGGAGTGCGTCCTCGGCACCGGTGACGAGGTGCTGATCCGTGGCCCCCAGGTGTTCGTCGGCTACCTCCACAACGATCAGGCCACGCGCGAGACGATCGACGAGGACGGCTGGCTGCACACCGGCGACGTCGGCGTGATCGACGAGGACGGCTACCTGTCCATCACCGGGCGGATCAAGGACATCATCATCACCGCCGGGGGCAAGAACCTCTCCCCGGAACAGATCGAGAACCAGATGAAGACCTCTCCCTACATCAAGGAGTGCGTCGCCATCGGTGACGGTCGCAAGTTCATCTCCGCCCTGATCCAGATCGACGGTGAGAACGTCGGGGACTGGGCCTCGCGCAAGGGCATCGCCTACACCTCCTTCCACGATCTCACTTTGCGACCCGAGGTGGTCGAGCTCATCGACACCGAGGTGCGCCGCTGCAACGAGCACCTCGCCCGGGTCGAGCAGGTCCGCGCCTTCCGCCTGCTGCCCAAGGAGCTCCACCAGGACGACGAGGAGCTGACCGCCACCCAGAAGGTCCGGCGCACGGCGTTCTACGACCGCTACGCCGACCTGATCGAGGAGATGTACTGACCGTGCAGACCTTCCTGCAGCTGCTGTTCTCCGGGCTCGCGCTCGGGTCGATCTACGCGCTCGTGGCCCTGGGCTTCGTGGTGATCTACCGCTCGTCCCAGGTGTTCAACTTCGCCCACGGCGAGTTCGTGATGCTCGGCGCGTTCCTCATGATCTCGCTCGTGCGGGGCGGGGTGTGGTGGATCGTGGCCCTGCTCATCACCATGGCCGTCACCGGCGCGGTTGGGATGGGGGTGGAACGCACGGTGCTGCGCCCGATGATCGGCCGCCCGGTGTTCGTCACCGTCATCGTGACCATCTTCGTCGGCGCGATCATGCGGGTGGCCATCAACGTCATCTGGGGTGTGGGTGAACGTGGGATGCCCACACCCTGGGATCCCACCGGAGTCGTGGAGCTGCTCGGTGCCCGGGTGCTGTTCAACTCCGTGGCGGCGATCCTGGCGACCGCGATCGTGCTCATCGGCTTCTACCTGCTGTTCCAGCGCAGCCGGATCGGGGTCGGGATGCGGGCCACCGCCTCCGACCAGGAGGTGGCGCTCGGGCTCGGTATCCCGGTGGGGCGGGTGTTCGGGTTCTCCTGGTTCCTGGCCGGGTCCCTGGCGGCGCTGGCCGGGGTGTTCCTCGGCATGTTCCCGCGGATCGTGGACGGCAACATCTGGCTGATCGCGCTGGTGGCCTTCCCGGCGGTGCTCATCGGCGGTCTCGAGTCACCCCTGGGCGCGGTCATCGGCGGGTTCGCCCTCGGGGTGGTGCAGCTACTCGCGCAGGGCTACATCAACCCGCTGCTCGGCACCTTCGGGAACAACTTCCACCAGGTGTTCCCCTACGTGGTGATGATCGGGTTCCTGATGTTCCGGCCCTACGGCCTGTTCGGCACCCATGAAGTGGAGCGCGTCTAGATGCCCACCAAGCCGCTGTCGGTCCGTTACGAGGACGACCTCCGCCTGTTCGCATCGAGGTGGCGCCAGGCAGGCACGGTGCTGCTCGTGCTGGCCGTGCTGCTCTACCCCCTGCGTGCGTCGTCGCTGTGGTTGACGTTGGGCACGGAGATCCTGGTCTTCATCGTCGGTGCCGTGGGGCTGATGATCCTCACCGGGTTCACCGGCCAGATCTCGCTCGGGCACGCCGCCTTCATCGGGATCGGCGGCTACAGCGCAGCGATCCTCGGGGGCACCTTCGGGATCCCCTTCTGGCTGGTGATCCCCGTGGCGGGGATCCTGTCCGCGGCGGTGGGGCTGGCGATCGGTCCCTTCGCGCTGCGGCTGCGCGGCCTCTACCTCGCCATCGTCACCCTGGGGCTGGTGTTCCTGGTCGCCCACGTGCTGCGGTCCTTCCCGGACCTGACCGGCGGGCTGTCGGGCATCAGCGTGCCGATGCTGTGGTGGTTCGACGGGCCCGTGGTGTCCGCCTCCCAGATCGAGCTGCTCGGGACCCCGCTCAGCGCGTCGATCCAGAAGTTCTACATCTTCCTGGTGCTCGCGGTGCTCGCCGTGCTGTTCGCCACCAACCTGCGCCGCTCCCACACCGGCCGCGCGATGGCCGCGGTCCGCGACCGCGACGTGGCCGCCGCGGTGATGGGCGTCGACGTGGCCCGCACCAAGTACGTGGCCTTCGGGGTGTCCTCCTTCCTGGCCGGGGTCGCGGGTGCGATGTTCGGGTGGGAGGCGCAGTTCCTGACCATCGACGCCACCGTCAACCTGATCATCTCCATCGAGTTCATCGCCATCATCGTGATCGGCGGGATCGGGACGGTGGTCGGGGCGGTGCTCGGCGCGGTGGCCTTCGTGGTGCTCGGGCAGCTGGCCGACGCGCTGCTCGGCGAGCTGCCGCTACTCAGCGAGCTGTCGAGCTCCCAGCGGCGCGCCTCCTTCCAGGCGGTCCTGGTGGCGGTGTTCCTGATCGCGGAGCCCTTCGGGCTGTACGGGATCTGGCTCAGGATCAAGTTCTACTTCATGGCCTGGCCCTTCCGGTACTGACACCGGGCCCCCGCCCGGCCTCTCGCCTGCCCACGCCCGGGTCTCCGCCCGGCCTCCCGCCTGCCCACGCCCGGGGTCCCCGCCCGGCCTCCCGCCTGCCCACGCCCGGGTCTCCGCCCGGCCTCCCGCCTGCCCACGCCCGGGGTCCCCGCCCGGCCTCCCGCCTGCCCACGCCCGGGGTCCCCGCCCGGCCCGCTGGCCCGGGCTCCGTCCGGCCCCCGCTCGCTCCGCCTCGGCTGGCTTCCCCGCCGTCTCCGAGCCTGCGCGTTCCCGGCCCCGTGCCGGAAACCGCGTCATGTCACGGCTTGTGGCTACTCCCCGGGCC
>SL_7KL_010_BRINEDRAFT_10000697_pt1 | contig 16014 bp, 18 predicted proteins | sample SodLak_010_BRINE_FD_10663 | JGI IMG/M metagenome (IMG submission 10663)
ATCAGTAGGGATATCTTCATATTCACTACTGTCAAATGGAATGTCACCAACAAGTTCTCCATCGGTAATGTCATCTAAATTTAAATCCCCTTGTGTAAAGCCCATTTCAGTCGCATCATCATACGTTAAAAAGTTTTGTGGAAGTTCACCAAAAGTATCTAAGTATAAGGTGATGTCTTCAACTTCAGTATAATCTTCATCAGGGTCAATAGCGTGCGTTGGTACGGGATCTCTAGGAACGTGTTCCTCTTCTTCTAATTTAGAACTTACAACCACTTGAACTCTATCACCAACTTCAACTTCGGCTCCAATATTGTGGTTTAAATAGCGTAAAAACATTTCTGGTTGATCACGTTCAACACTTTCATCGTGAACGATGTAATAATCTAATCCAAGATCATCTAGCTGTTGTTCTATTTCTGAGCGTATAGATCCAGCCATGTTTGGAAGTCTTACCGTTTCACTACAAGCAATCAGTGTAAATGTTAACGTTAAAGTAATCATTAATATCAAAAGTTTTCTCATTTTTATCACCTTTCATTTTGAATATCATTAAAGTATAACACACCATAGATGTGTGCACAATGTGATTTACACTCTTATTTTAATTGTAAACTCTATGAAAACCTTAAAATATGATTTTAAATTAATTATCTTGCAAAAATATACGATGTGTTACTAAAAAACACTCACCAATTAATCAGTGAGTGTGTATTCATAGATAAAAGAAGTCATGATTTCATCTTGACTTTTTAATGAAAGATTCACACTTTCTGATGCTAGATGGGTGAACCCAAAATGATCATAAAAGCCATAATTACAGCTTGTGTCAGTGAATAAATAAAAACGATCAAAGTTTTTCTCTTTACATTGTTCAATAAAACGATTCATTAAAGTTTTACCTACGCCTTTACCTTGCATTGAAGGGTGTACGATGAATAAAACAACTTCACTTTGATATTTTTTATTCATTTTTTTATATAATTTTTGATACGAACGATCAATTTTTCTAAAATTATTCAAAGCGTCTTTAGCATCTTTATGGATGAACATTAGCTTAAATAAGCTGCCCCAAAACATTAAACGATACTTTAACTTTCTAAAAATATTTAAAAAATGTTTATTCTGACCAATTAAAATGCCTGCAGGGTTGTCATTTTCATAAGCAATAATGCTATAGTTACTACCCATTAACGCACCATATGCATCGGTTTTAACTAAAGCTTTTCTTGTCGTTTCGTTGGTTGTATAATCTTTAAAACTCCATGCCAAATTACAAAGCTCAATCAATGCATTGATATCTTTGTTTTCAAATGATCGATATGTGATGTTCGCCATACAAAGCTCCTAGTTATTTTTGTCATATTTTGCGAATGGGTCATCGTCATCATCGAACAATTCATTAGAATTGTCATTTTCCATAAGTTTATCAGTTTTATGAGATGTTTTAACATGATGACGGTCTGTCGATTGACTTTTTTGTCTTGAAGAAGCACTAATAATTGCTACAACAATAATCACAACTAACAACACAGCGGCCATGATTATAACATTCAAATAAGTATCTAAAATTTCTTGGAAATTTTCTTCGAAAAACATAAAATCCCTCCAATGGTATTTATATTATAAAGTATCTATCACTAATTCTAAAGTCAAATGGCTTTTAGTTTATTCTGTTTTTTACTTGATCAATTAAATTTGATAATGGGGTTTTATCTTTAAAATAAATTGCTTCTAAAGTTTTTTCAATGGTGTTAAAAAGATTATCGACTATTTTCTTTGTTTCTTTAGTTCCTAAAAGTTTAACATACGTTGATTTCTCATTTGTATCATCACTTAATGATTTTCCCATGGTCTTTTCATCCGATAAACTTTCCAATAAGTCATCTTGAACTTGAAAAACTAAGCCCAGCGCTTCTCCTAGGGAAGCGAGTGAATCTAAATCCTTCTGGCCTGCGATAATTCCAGCCATGAGTAAAGGCGCTTGAATTAATTTTGCAGTTTTATGAATGTGTATTTCTTGTAAAATTTCAATAGGGGTTACTTTATTTTCATAGAGTAAATCTAAGCTCTGTCCATAAACCATTCCATTTGAACCACTATGAGTTGATAGAATTTCAACAAGTTTTATCCGCTTTTTTTCATCTATAAAGGTTTGATTCGATAAGAGTTTAAAAGCGTCTGTTAACAATGCATCTCCCGCTAATATAGCAGTCGCTTCATTAAATTGAATGTGAAGTGTTGGTTGATTTCTTCTTAAATCATCATCGTCCATTGCAGGTAAATCATCGTGAATCAGTGAATATGTATGAATCATTTCAATACTCGATGCAACTTGTAAGTATGGTTTAGGGTCTAAGCCATAACTTTCTAAAGTCTTTAACAATAACAAAGGTCTTACCCGTTTACCCCCTGTATTTAAAGCATACTCCATTGCGTCCCTTAACTCTCCTTTAGGCGTATCTTTTATAATATATTTTAATGTTTGATTGATCAAATCTTTCATGATACCCTTCCCTTTCGTGTATATATGTGACTATAACACTGATTAATAAGAAAATAAAGCCATTTTACTTAAAAAGAACAACACTTATAAAACGTGTTGTTCTAATGGACTTATGATTGTTTTTAAAACTTTTATCATTTGATCAATATGTGTTTTATTAAACGTTAAGGCAGGTAATAAACGTATGGTAGTTTGTTGAACGGTATTAAATAAAACATTATGTTTTAATGCTTCAGTTTGAATTAAGTTAGCATGTTTACCAACATCAATCCCTCTCATAAAGCCTTTGCCTTTCAACCTTTTTATTGTACGTGGAAATAGATCTTTCAGTGCATTTAACTGTTCATCCAAATACTGTATAGCTTCATTTAAGTCCTCTAAAAAGGCATCATCCATATGTGATAAAATAGCGTCGCCAAGTGCGCAAGCTAGAGGATTCCCTCCAAATGTTGAGCCATGGTCGCCTTTATTTAAGGTGTGCTTTAATTTTTCGCTGACCAGAGTCGCCCCAAGTGGTAGTCCACCACCAATTCCTTTAGCAAGCGTAATAATGTCAGCTTCTAAAGGCGAATCAAACGAGGCTAAAAAGGGACCAGTTCTATAAAGACCTGTTTGGATTTCATCGACAATAATTAAGAAATTATATTGTTTGGCTAATGTTTTTACTTCCATTAAAAACTCATACGATAATTTGTCTAATCCCCCTGAACCATAGAGTAACTCTAAAAATATGGCACAGGTGTTTTCATTGACTTGTTTTTTTAAATGCTTGATGTCATTAAACCCTACATGGTGAATAGCCCCTAATAAAGGCGCGAATTCTTTTAATGTATGACTTGGATTACTTAAAGCCATCCCTGCAGAGGTTCTACCATGAAAAGCATTATTGATAGCGATAATGTCTTTTTTATTTGAATTAATCGCATGTCCCCATTTACGTGCAATCTTCAACGCTGCCTCATTCGCTTCGGTTCCTGAGTTAGAAAAAAACACTTTGCTCATTTGGGTTTTAAGAATTAATTGTTCTGCCAAATCTTTTTGTACAGAAGCCTCAAAAACATTAGATAAGTGTAAAAACTTTTTACCCTGATTTTGAAGGGTTTTGTCAATCACTGGGTGTCTGTGACCAAGAATATTGACAGCAATGCCGCTATATGTATCAAGATATTTTTCCTTTTTTGTATAAAGATAGTTATCATTCGCATATTCGATCTTAAGAGGGATTGGATTATATACACCAAGTAATGGAGAATCCATATTATCCTCTCAAATCATCTAAAATATGGGTTTTTGAACGTGTTTGTTCGTCTTTATCTTTAATATAGCGTGCAGGAACGCCGCCTACTACTGTGTCTTTTTCAACATCTTTAGTTACAATTGACCCCGCCGCAATAATCGCACCTTCTTTAACTCTAACGCCTTCTAAAATGACTGCATTTGCTCCAATTACCACATTATCTTCAACAATCACAGGCGTGGCACTTGGTGGTTCTAATACGCCTGCTAAGACGGCGCCTGCGCCTAAATGGCAATTCTTACCAATTGAGCCACGTGCACCAATAACAGCGTTCATATCAATCATTGTGCCCTCGCCAATAGAAGCACCTATATTTAATACTGCGCCCATCATGATAACGGCTTTATCTCCAATGTGAACATGTTCACGAATATGTGCGCCTGGTTCAATGCGTGCATTGATTTTTGAAATATCTAATAATGGAATGGCAGAGTTTCTTCTATCGGTTTCAATGACTTGATCGGTGATTAACGCTTGATTTTCTTTTAAAAAGGTTTTTATAAATTCAATATTTCCAAAAACCGTAGCGTGATGAGAATCTCCAAACACTTTTAAGGAATCTAAGGCTTTAAGATTTTCTAACTTTCCTTTGATATATAATTTGACAGGGGTCTTTTTATCAGCATCTTTAATGAATTTTGAAATGGCCCAAGCATCTTGTAAATGTACGTTTGACATATTATCCTCTACTTTCTTTTATTAGGGTTTCCATTGAATATAACCCTGGTTTTTTTTGAATAATGTATTGTGCAGCTTTTATGGCACCTTTTGTGAATAGGTGTTTGCTTTGTGCTTTATGAGTGAACATTAACTGATCATTTTCCCCAGCAAACATTACAGTATGATCTCCTACTATGTTCCCACCTCTTATGGCGTGAATTCCTATTTCATTTTGCGTTCTTTTCTCTTGCGTTTTAGAGCGATCACAGACAGTTTTATAGGGTTTATTGGACGCTTTTTCCATGCCTTCTTTTAACAGTAAAGCTGTGCCTGAGGGGGCATCAATTTTTTGATTGTGGTGTTGTTCTATGATTTCAATGTCATAGCCAACTTCTAAGGCTTTCATGTAGTCTTTTAATATTTGATTTAAGATATTCACCCCATAAGACAGGTTCGCACTTTTAAAAATTGGAATGCTTTGACTGGCTTTTAAAATGGCCTTTTCTATCGTTTCATTTAAACCCGTTGTGCCTATTACTAACGGTTTATTATGTTTGATGGCGTAATCTAATAAAATAGGATAAATACTTGGATGAGAAAAATCAATAATCACATCAAAGGCTTCTCCCCCATCAAAATCTTTAATTGATTGAATGGTTTTTGGGTTAATGCCTTGATAATTTAAATTCAAAGCTTCTAAATCTTTAACAAGGGTTTGTCCCATTAATCCATTAACGCCTATAACTAATACATTCATAAATTGATTGACTCCAATTGATAATTGTTGAGTGCATTAGATAAAGAGTTAAAATCTTTATCGTCCATTTCAATTAACGGTAGGCGCATCTCTAACGTATCTAAGCCTAAAATATGTAAAGCAGTTTTAACTGGGACTGGATTTGGGGCTAAATATAAAACATCGTTTAAGATATTGAGTGAATCTTGGATTTTTGAAGCATTCCTTGGATTTACTATGAAGGTCTCATAAAGTGCTTGTGAGGTTTCAGGGTCGATATTCGCAACGACACTAATAACGCCATCTGCTCCGCGTTTTAATGTTTCATAGTATAAATCATCATTGCCTGAATAAAGGGCAAAATCATCCGGTGTATTTTCAACAATTTCTTCTACCAATGATAAGTCTGCGGATGCTTCTTTGATCCCAACAATATTTTTTTCTTTTGATAGGGCTACAATTGTACTTAATGTTAATTGTACGGCAGTACGACTTGGCACATTATATAAAATAATTGGGATATTAATCGAATCTGAAATGGCTTTAAAATGTTCAAACATCCCTTTTTGAGAAGGCTTATTGTAATAAGGGGTAACGGCTAAAATTCCATCAACACCAAGTTTTTCAGCTTCTTTTGAAAGCATTACGCTTTCTATTGTATTGTTGGTTCCGGTATTCGCAATGATTGGAATTTTTCCGTTTGATACTTGAACACTACGTTTAAAAATCTCGAGTTTTTCTTGACGTGATAACGTTGCAGATTCACCGGTTGTTCCGCTAATAATTAAGGCTTTTGTCCCATTATCAATATGCCATTTAATGAGTGATTCAAATAGTTCCAAGTTGACTTGATGGTTTTTCATTGGGGTAATTAACGCTACGGCTGATCCTTTAAATAGTTTCATGATTTTCCTCCATTAATTGTTTTAAAATTTGTACAGCATTTGTTGCGGCGCCTTTTTTGATGTTATCGGCAACGGTCCATAAATGAATGCTGTTTTCCTTGCTTTTGTCATATCTTAAACGTCCCACTAAAACATCATCTTGACCTCTTGCATCTTGTGGGGTTGGGTAGGTGGGGTGTTCATAAAAAGTGATGCCTTGAAATGATTTTAGAGTTTCATTTAAAATGTTTAAGTCTGGTTTTTGTTTGGTTTGAACGGTTATGTTCACACCGTGAGCATGACTAACTGGAACCCTTATGCATGTGGCTGAAACATTGATGGATTGATCATTTAAAATCTTTTTACTCTCTTGAATCATTTTCACTTCTTCATACGCATTGTATTCATCATCAAAGACATCTATTTTTGGAATGACATTGTCTTTTATCGCATGCTCATCAGTAAATGCATCATAATGTTTTAATCCTTCTAACCCTTGATACCCAGCGCCTGAGACAGCTTGTAAGGTAACATATTGTATGTGGGTAATGCCATACAACTTTTTAATGACGTGCAAGGGTAACATGGCTTGAATGGTTGAACAATTTGGATTCGCGATTAATGATGAGTGTTTTAACGCTTCTCCATTCACTTCAGGGACGATTAAAGGAATGGTTTTATCTTGTCTAAAGGCACTTGAGTTATCAATAACCTTTATTCCTTTTTCTCTAAATTTAGGCGCATAAGTTTTAGACACATAGCTCCCAGCTGAAAAGAGTGCATAATCTAAGGTTTCATCAATGTCAGTGTTTAATGCCCTTACAGTATGTGACTTCCCTTTAAAGCTAATTTTCTTTCCTGCTGATTTTTCTGATGCATATAAGATAAGATTATCTATTTTTATATCATAGTTTTCTAACGCTTCAAGCATCGTTTTACCAACTAATCCTGTCGCGCCAACAATTGCGATATTAGCCATTTTCAATCGCTCCTTTATACTCTATTTTTGCGATTAAGTTTGCAGGGCCTTTTAAGGTTAAATCCTTCCCTATGCTTGTTTGAAGCATGCCACCAGGAACATGAACCGTTGCATCTTTAAAAGTGTTTTTAACCTTGTAAGCTATATACGCACTGGCTAAGACACCCGTTCCACACGATAATGTTTTGCCTGCACCACGTTCATAAGTGGTAACATGGATATTTTTGTGATCAACTACCCTTACAAAGTTAATGTTTATATCATTTGGGAAAAATTCGTGTGTCGATAAAGTTTTTCCAATTTCTAAAATATTGATGGTATCAAGATTCTCTACAAACAAGACACCATGCAAGGTTCCAACACTTAAAATATAAAGATCAATATCTACACCATGAATGTTAAAATGAACCGGTTCAAGGGTTTTTACTTTTTTTATAGTTTCAGGGGTGTGATGGCTCAAGGTTAACTCATTGATAGATAAACCGTAATGATTATCTTCTTTAAAGACTTTAATATCGCCACCAAGGGTTTTAACAGTAAATGTTTTGTCATTCACAAAGCTCATGTCTTCTAAAAATTTGACAAAACATCGCATGCCATTTCCACACATTGGTGCACGTGACCCATCACTATTAAAGTAATGCATCCATACTTCATTGTTTTTAAATTCTGGGTAAATAAGCCCATCCGCACCAATCCCAAAATGTCGATCACAGGTTTTTATCGCTAAGGTTTTAGGGTCATTTGGGATGTCTTTTGACAATATAAAATCATTGCCTGTAGCTTCATATTTATAAAGCATCATGATTCTACTCCTAAATTAAACGCTTCTGCTAAAATTTGTGTTGCTAATCTTGTTTGATTGGTTGGAATCGTATAAGAGATTGATATATCGGATGTTGTGGTTAGTTTATAATCAATTGCATGGATATTAAGCAACTCAAAAATTCTAGACGCAATACCAGAATATGAACGCATACCAATGCCTACTAACGATACTTTTGAAAGGGTCGTATCGATATCTATTGACGCAATGGTATGATTTTCTCTAAATGGTTTTAAGATGCTTTTTATCGCAATTAAATCTTCAATGGGTGCTGTAAATGCTAAAGACAATAGATTATTCTCTAATGGGGTTTGAGAAATCATATCGACATTAATTTCATGCTCAGCCAAGGCATTAAATAAAGTTGCGATATTTTTTTGACCATTTGCCATCTTATGAAGCGAAATCATTACTATATCATCTTTTACAGATAGACCGGTTATATGTTTTTGTTCAATCATTTTAGGATTCTCCTTTATCCATGTGCCACCCTTTTTTTCATGAGCACTGCCGACATAAACATTCACATTATATTTTTGTGCAATTTCAACAGCTCTTGGTTCCATAATATTTGCGCCTAAGTAAGCGAGTTCACTCATCTCTTCATAAGAGATGATAGAAAGTTTTTTGGCGTTTTTTTGAAATCTAGGGTCCATAGTATATATACCATCTACATCGGTGTATATTTCACAATCACAAAGATATTTTGCGCTTAAGGCAACGGCCGTGGTATCTGAACCCCCTCTTCCAAGCGTTGTGATATCACCAGTTTGATTCACGCCTTGAAACCCTGTAATAATAACAATCGTATCGTTGTTTAAATAATGATTAATACGGTTGATATCAATGTCTTTTATTTTATTTTTAGTGAATTTGCCTTCTGTTTTAATCCCAGCTTGAAATCCATTTAATGCAACTGCCTTTTTATTCGCATCATTTAACATCATTGAAAGTAAGGATGTTGACACTTGTTCTCCTGTTGCTAAGAGCATGTCAAGTTCTCTTTTTGAAGGATTTTTAGACGCGTTACTAGCAAGGTGAAGTAAATCATTGGTTGCGTTTCCCATGGCTGAGAGTACGACAATTAATGGGCCTTTTTCTTCAAAACTTTGAATAATTCTTGAAGCGATTTTACGCATTTTATCGATGGTAGAAAGCGAGCTACCCCCATATTTTTGAACAATCATTTTATCCCATCTCTCTTATCAAAAGGTCTTCATATGTTTCTCTTCTGATACTTAAAGTAGGGATTCCATCTTCTACAAAAACAACGGCTGGACGTCTTAACATATTATAATTAGATGCCATTGAGTGATGATATGCGCCCGTTGATTGAACGGCGATCAAGTCATCTTTTTGTGGCGTTGGAAACATAATGTCTTTAATGATAATATCTCCAGATTCACAAGCCTTACCAGTAATGGTATATAATTTTTCATTTTTTAGGTGCATGTTTGACGCTAATAAGGCACTGTACTTAGCTTGATAAAGTGCTGTTCTAATATGATCAGCCATTGATCCATCAACGAAAATATAATTTTTATTCGAGAATGTTTCTTTAGTTGAACCAACCGTATAAAGCGTTATACCGCCGTTAGCTGTGATACTTCTACCCGGTTCAATAAGGACTTTAGGAATGGTTAATTGATGGGTTAAAGCATAATTTTTAACCGTTTCTAAGAGTTCGCTTAAAAATTCAATGGACCTTATTGGGGTATCACTTTTAATATATTTAACGCCAAATCCGCCCCCTAGATTTAACACGTTCACATCAATTTTTAAATCTTCTTTCACTTTTTTCACAAATTCCATCATCGCAGTCGCATGTTTCAAAAAAGAATCCGATTCAAAAATTTGTGAGCCAATGTGAGAATGAAATCCATCAAATATAATATGACTATTTTCATACATGGTTTGAATTAAATTCATCGTAGAATTTGAAAAAATGGAGACCCCAAATTTTGAATCATTTTTAGTTGTGGCAATATATTCATGGGTGTGTGCTTCTATGCCTGGGTTAACCCTTAATAACACATGAATTCTTTTATCTTTAGGCATTAATGATCGTAGTAACTCAAATTCATGAGGATTGTCAATAATGATAGTTTTAACCCCATAATCAATCGCCATTTCAATTTCTTGAGCACTTTTATTATTCCCATGAAAATAAACCTTATCCATCGGGAAAGATGCTTTCTTAGCCATATATAATTCACCACCTGAAACCACATCTAGACTGAGGTTTTGTTCTTTAATTAAACGAACCATATCAAGCGATAAAAATGCTTTAGAAGCATAAATCACTTCTGAATCAATTCCATGATATGTAAAGTGGTTATTGTAAAATGCCATTTGATCTTTAATATGACGTGTGTCCATGACGTAAAGCGGTGTTCCGTATTTTTCTTTTAATACGTTCACGTTTACGCCACCAATTTCTAATTGACCTCGTTCATTGATTGATTGTGTTCCAAATAATTCCATAAAAATCACTCGCTTAAGATAGTTTTTTGTATACAAAAAAGCCATGAGCAAAAGGCTCATGGCTATAATTTATATAACTACCTTTCGCCCACCATGTCAAAGCGCTTTCTCCTAAGTTGGGCAACTTAGTCGAACAGTCCTATACTTATTCAGTATAGGCCCAGCGTGTTATCACGCTTCGGCGTTTTCCCCTTTCCCAAAGGTACTCTTGAAAAACGCGGCCTCCTTTTTCACGGCTTTTATTCAATTTTCAAAATAAAGAATAACATAGCTGATAAACAGTGTCAACGAATAAATCTTTTTTTAAACAATATTCATCTTCTTTAAGATTAAATCATAGGTTTTTATGCCATTAATAAGAACTTTCTCATCAAAGTTAAAGTAACAACTATGTAATGGATGAACATACTTTTTATCCTCATTGCGTACGCCTAACATCATAAAAAACCCTGGGATAATTTGTTGGTAATAAGAAAAATCTTCGGCAAACATCATAGGACGAATATAAGATTTCATCGTATCATCTAATGCATTATCGACTAGAGTAAATAACTTTGAATCATTAACCACTGCAGGGTAAAAATCAGTAATATTAACATCGACACTTACCCCATAACTATTTTCAATGTCTTTTGCCATATGTCGCATTTTATCTTTAATATGTGCATAATCCGTTTCATTAAAGGTTCTTACTGTCCCTTCAAAAACTGTGTTTTGAGCAACAATATTTCTTGCTTCGCCACCTTTAATAGTTCCAATGCACATGACCGTAGGATGAAATGGATCGACCATTTTGTTGATAATATTTTGATATTTCCCTATCAATTCAATCGCTGGAGTAATTGAATCATTGCCTTCGTGGGGTTGTGCACCATGTGCACTCTTGCCTTGAATAGTGACATCAAAAATTCCGCTTCTCGCAAGTGCAGGACCATCGATCAATCCGATTTTTCCTTCTTCTAGTTCCGGATATAGATGAAACCCAAAGATTTTGGTAATGTTAAAACGTTCTAACACACCTTCTTCAATAATCACTTGAGCGCCCCCTGGTTCTTCTTCAGCTGGTTGAAATAAAAATGCGATATTTTTATTTAAAGATTGGTAGGTTTTTGCATGTCTAGCAAATCCTAACAATAAAGCCATATGACCATCATGGCCACACGCATGCATGGCGCCTGGGTGTTTAGATTCAAAAGGGAGATTGGTTTTTTCTAATACACTTAAAGCATCCATATCAGAGCGAAAAGCAATGGTTTCATCACTATTACCTTTTAATAAAGCGATCACCCCTGTTTTGGCGATAGTATGGGTTTCATAGCCTAAGCTTTCTAGTTGTGTTTTGACATATTCATGCGTTTTATATAATTCAAATTCTAACTCAGGAATTTGATGAAGTGCCCGTCTATCTTTCGTCATTGCGTCTATTATTTTTTTTTCATCCATTATTTTTGCCTCACATTTTATATTTGCATTAACTCTACCATACAATTTTCCCTGAATCAATTTTTAAACGTCATATTTCAAGAAAAAACTGTACCTTTTTTGAAGGCACAGTTTATCATTATTATTTTACACGTTTTCCATTTACATACGTCTCATCAGCCTCAACTTGGCCTTCAGGGCTTAAACGTTGCCAATTGCCATGTTTTAATCCTTTTTTATAATGACCGATTTTCCACATATGACCATTTTTACGATAATGTTTCCATTCGCCTTCTTTTTTGTTACGCATATATGGCCCTTCTGCTTTAATCGAACCATCTTTAAAATAATAAGTTAAATAATCATCATGTAAATCATATACTTTTTGCCCGTTCGCGAAAATTTTCTTTTCTACCATTTATAAACACCCTCCTATAAGTGAAATCGTTTTCACGATTTTCTAAACTCATTATAACACTCATAAAACTCATATGTTAAGGGGAAATGTCCGTGTTCATAAAGTTTTTAATTTTAGTTTGTAAGTTCTTTAAATAAGTCTCCTTGTAAAAAGTTCTGTAGTTTTAACATATATCTGTTTTTAGGATGTTTTTTGCATGCTTCACTACAGCTACCGTAATACTTTTTCTCACTTTCTTTGGTACAAAGCATTTTTTTTATTGCATTCTGGGTTTCCACAATTTATATAACGTTCAGTGGGTTTTGATGTATAGTGATCTTTGCCAATAATTTTAGGGTCCACTCGATTTAATGGTGCGGTCATTCTTTTATCAAAGACATAAAGTGCACCATCCCAAAATTTTCCTCTGGTCGTTTCATTTGTCCCATACGTATGAATACCACCCTTTAGTTGGTAGAGATTATTAAACCCTTTTTGTTTCATGTAGCTGGTGAGTTTTTCACAGCGTATCCCACCGATACAATAGGTCACGATTCTTTTTCCTTGAAACCTCGGTTGATTTTTATCAATCCATTTAGGAAGATCTCTAAAATTTTCACATTTGGATTCAGTGCACCTCTAAAGTGACCGACTTCGTATTCATAATCATTTCTAGCATCGATTACAATAGTATTATCATCATTGAGTGCATGATAAAAATCTTCTGGACTTATATATGGCGCTTTCATCGTTTCGACATCTATATTTGATACGTTAAAATTAACGATTTCATCTTTTACACGGACATGAAGTTTATAAAAAGCATGAGCATTATGTGCGTCAATTTTAAACTGCATGGTTTTATAGTTAGGATGATTATTCAAAGCTTTCATATAATTTTCAGTATCTACTTTTTTTCCTGATACGGTTCCATTTAATCCTTCTTTTGATACATAGATTCTTCCTTTAAGATGATGTTTTAACGCTAAGTTGTAGTGAAATGCTTGATGGGTATCTACATCATCTATTGGTACAAATTGATAAAATAATAAGACATTAAAATTTTTCATATGGCCTCCTTTTTGTCATTATAAATCGTTATTTAAAATAATAGAAAAGGGTTGGCATTTTTTATAAAGTGACCTTTTGCTTTATAATTTATAATTTTTTTAACGTATTAACCCTTGAGTGGGGTAGTTCTCATGATATAATGGGTTCATAAAAGATTTTGTTTTAGAAGGGAGAATTTATGGAACCGAAAATTGTATATTTTAAAAAAGAACGTAAATCATCAGAAACATTTGACTTAATAGAAATTATGGAAAATGGTAACGTACTTAAAAGATCGTTTAAACAAGAAAAAGATGGGTACCATTTATATTCAGAAACTTCTAGTGATACCGAAAAACCTAAGGGTGAAATCAGGATTGATAAAGTAAGCTTTAATAGCGATGCAACCCTTAAAAAAAGCGATATTAAATCAAAAAGTGAAACGGTAGAAACCTTTAAAATTTCAGAATGGGAAGACGCTAGAAAGCGTGTAAGAGAACTTCAAGAAGAGGTTGAAGCAAATTTAGAGGTAGATTATCATTCTATATTAGTCTTTGATGCTTCAAGTGTTAAAAGTAAAATCCCTACCCCAACTGACCATTATGAATATCCAATCGTTAAATTAAGAGCATTACCTGGTAATGAAAAATTAACGAGAAAACAAGGGGCAGAAAAGTTTGAAACTGTCTTTATTCCTATTATTGATGAAAAATTGTATTTCCATTATTATCCAACCAAAAATTATGTCAACACTACAGGAGATAATATTTTTGCACTCGATACAAGAGTAACAGATGAGATGTATAGCGATGAAGACTTTTTAAATTACATTAGTTTTATGGTTGATAAAGTTAATGCAAAACCAGAACACTTTTTAACACTTATGAATATGCAACGTGAACAAAGAGCCATGCAAGAAGCTGAAGATATTGGGGATTTATTCCCACGCTAATAAGAAAAAGATCACAAGATTTTTTAACTCTTGTGATCTTTTTTATTGGTAAAAAATTGAATTTTATCAATGGCTTTTTGGTAAATTGGTTTCATTCTTTCTTCTGTTGATGCTTCTTTTAAATCATGTAATTTAAACCATTTTACCCCACTATTTTCATCAGGTTTAATTTTTAATTCATCGGTATCGTTGGCTTCAAGTAAATACGTAACATTTAAATGTAGATGGTCACTAATATATATTCCATTTTTTATATGATTTGGCACATAAACAACATCTACCATAAAGATTTGATTATCAAGTACTTTAAAATCCTTTATGCCAGTTTCTTCTTTCGCTTCTTTAAGCGCAACTTTTAAACAATTTCTCTCCCCATCATTATGACCACCAACCCATCCCCAAGAATTATAAATATTATGATGAATAAATAAAACTTTGTCCTTATTTTGGTTGAGAATGATGGCTGAAGATGTAACATGTGCTACTAAGTTTTCACGATCATAAGCATCGGGGTTATGCATTAAAAACTGTTTAAATAGATGAATATCATTTGCTTCTTGTTCGTTAAATGGTGAATACTTATTTAATGCGTCTAATAACATGTTAACTCCTTAAAATCTGACACTAAAATTGTTATATGGCTTTGTATCAATAGACTTTATTTCAACGGTTGATACGTCTCCAGGTGATTGGTGTTTTATCTTATCAATAAGTTTTTCAATCGCTTGATTTTTCCCTTGCACAATACATTGAACATCCCCATTACTAAGATTTTTCACTTCCCCTTTTAAGTAAAGTTCTGTCGCACTTCTTTTAATAAAAAACCGCATTCCAACACCTTGTACAATGCCTTTAATAACAAGTTTTTTTGTTTCCATATCATCCCTCTTTTACTGTATTTATTCTTGCTTCTCCAGCTTTAATTAGTCCTCTTTGCATTAATATCGGCCCAATAATTTGGAAGATTAAAATACTTGATAAAATAACCGCTTGGACAAGTTGGGTTTCTTCAGAAGGTAAAACGGCTGAGATTGCGACCAACATTCCTATGGTAATCCCTGCTTGGGGAAGTAAGGCAAACCCTGTATATTTTCTAACCGTTTGAGGACAGCCTGTAAGCGTTGAACCTAAAAATGAACCAAATACTTTTCCGATAAATCTTAGTGAAATGACTAGTAATGCTAACCCACCGGCTTGAATCATAATCGTTGGACTCAAAGAAAGTCCCGCTATAGTGAAAAACAAAATAACAAAAGGTCCCCCAAAATTACTGAGTGCAGCTTCTTGTATTTTAAACGTCTCTTTATTCACAAAGTTAGTAAACGTCATCCCCATGGATAAGGGGATAAGGATTAATGATAAATGATAATATTCAGCCATCCATACAGAGGCTAAAATAAACGAAAGAATAATCACCAAATAGATAATATAGCGTTCTTTTTTATACGCTTTTTGAATAAATAAATGCGATGCAACCCCTAATATAGAACCAAATAAAAGCCCTACGCCAATTGAAGCTAATATTTCAATAACCGGCTGAATCAATGCATTGTTAAGCGAGATTGGATTCCCATTTACTAAACTTACGGCTATGGATGAAAACAATGCAAACACAATAACTGCAATAATATCTAACATTCCTACAACGGGAATGACGGTGTTTTTTATAGGCCCTTTAGCACGCACTCTTTTAAGCACTTGCATAACTGGTGCTGGTGCACTTGCTACAGATAATCCAGATAATGCAAAAGCAAGCCATAATTCTCGAGTAATTAAATAAACACCGCTAAAAACTAAGCTAACCGTNACNAAAGCATGAAC
>SL_7KL_010_BRINEDRAFT_10000698_pt1 | contig 16000 bp, 14 predicted proteins | sample SodLak_010_BRINE_FD_10663 | JGI IMG/M metagenome (IMG submission 10663)
CTCAACACTCCCCAAACGTCACCTGGGAACCATGGAATATTACACGTGAGGAGCGGGAGAAGCGCAACGGCCACAAAGCTCTCGTCCTCTGGTTCACCGGAATCTCCGGAGCCGGAAAGAGCACGATTGCCAAAGCACTGGAGAAAAAACTTTGGGAAGAGGGTAAGCAGACCGTTCTTTTAGACGGCGACCAAGTGCGCCATGGGCTCAACGGCGATCTCGGCTTCAGCCCGGAAGACCGCACCGAAAATATTCGACGTGTAGGCGAAGTAGCCCGGCTCTTTTTTGAGCATGGGAATATCGTTCTCTGTACATTTGTCTCGCCGTATAAAAAGGACCGTGAACGAGTACGAAGTCTCTTTCCCGATAGACGATTTGTGGAAGTACACGTTACGTGCGACCGTGAAACCGCACAAGAGCGTGACCCAAAAGGACTGTATGAGAAGGCGAAGAAGGGTGAGATTAAAGGTTTGACCGGGTATAATGGAGTGTATGAAGAACCTGAATCATCAGCTTTAAAAGTAAATACGGATGAAATGGATGTTGAGGAAGCGATCCAGAAGGTTTTGGCAAAAATTTGGAGCGTAAAGTAAACAAAATATTATTGGACTGTAGGTTGGTAAATAGACGACCTTTGACTTAGGACTTTAGACTAAAAAATACGAAAGTAAATAGAATTATTTGATGGATTTAAATAACAAATCACTACTGATTACAGGTGGAACCGGTTCTTTGGGAAAGGCACTAACAGCTCATATTTATGATAATCACCCAAATATTAAGCGGTTGGTTATTTTCTCAAGAGATGAGCAGAAACAATTTCAAATGCGACAAGAGTATCCTGCTGATAAATTTCCACAAATACGATTTTTTATAGGAGATATACGAGATGAACAGAGAATTAAACGGGCACTGAAAGGAATTGACTACGTAATTCATGCAGCAGCGATGAAACATGTACCTATTGCTGAGTACAATCCGATGGAGTGTATTCGCACGAATGTTTTGGGGGCTGAAAATTTGATTAACGCCTGTCTGGAAACGGAGGTGGAAAGAGTTGTCGCATTATCCACGGATAAAGCAGCTGCACCCATTAATTTGTATGGGGCAACGAAGCTTACATCAGATAAGCTGTTTATTGCTGCAAATAATATTAAGGGTTGGAACCCTATTAAGTTTTCAGTAGTGCGATATGGTAATGTAATGGGATCTAACGGCTCGGTGATTCCATTTTTTTTAAAAAAGAGAAAAGAGGGAATTTTACCTATTACCGATCCGGGCATGACCCGATTTAATATTTCTCTTGAAGATGGTGTTGATATGGTTATGCATGCCCTTGAGTACGCTTGGGGTGGTGAGCTATTTGTACCCAAAATACCATCTTATCGAATAACAGATGTAGCTGAAGCGATTGGCCCTGAATGTGAAAAGCCGATTATTGGCATTCGACCAGGGGAAAAGGTACATGAAGAGATGATTACCTCATCCGATTCCTTCAATACGTATGATTTGGGAAAGTACTACACGATCCTTCCTCAAACTCCACGATTCAAGCTTAAGGATTTTATTAACACATTCAATGCGAAACCCGTTGAAAAAGGGTTTCGGTATAATTCCGGAGAAAATGAAGAGTGGGAAACAGTGGAAAGTCTGCGGAAACTTATAAAAGAACATGTAGATCCAACTTTTGAGGTATGAAAATACTTATTACAGGTATTAATGGTATGCTTGGAAATTCGATTTTTAAGTACTTATCTGAAAGTGATAAATTCGAATTATATGGTGTTGGTAGAAGCAAGCAGGTTCACCATGGTTTAAAGAATTACTTTAGGGGTGATTTAACCAATCAAAATTTTGTTGAAAAAATAAGCCATCGTAATAACTTTGATTGGATAATTCACTGTGCAGCGATAGTAGATTTGAAATATTGTGAAGAAAATCCTGATGATGCATACTCAACACACGTAACAGGAACGAAATTATTGAGCAGAAATAATCCTGATTCAAAATTCATATATATATCTACGGATTCAATATTTGATGGTTTTAAGGGAAATTATTCAGAAAATGATGAACCTAATCCCCTTAACATTTATGCTAAAACGAAGCATCAGGGAGAAGAATTCATTAGAAAAGCTCAATTAGCCTATTATATACTTAGACTGAATATAATCGGGCAAGGCAGTTCAAGTGGAAATTCATTGTTTGAGTGGGCATACCAATCATTGGAAGAAGAAAGTTATATTTTTGGATTTGAAAATGTGATTTTTAATCCTCTGCATGTCGAGCAGGTTAGTAATATCTTATTTAAGATGATAGAAATTGAGCCTCACTATGGTATATATCATTTAGGGTCACCAAAACCGATTTCTAAACTTGAATTTCTTAAACAAATTGCAGATGAAAATGATTTTGATACTAATTTAATTAGCAGTAAAACAGTGGATTTTAGTTCATCTAATATTAATAGACCATTAAATACTAGTCTGAACATTGAAAAGTTAAAATCATTAGAATTGGGAATTGATTTAAAACTTAATAAGTACTTAAGAATAAACAAATAGACAAATGAATACTATTAAAATAGGGAATAAGATAATTGGTGATAATCAACCTTTGTATTTTGTAGCTGATATTGGAGCCAACCATGATGGAGATATTAATAGGGCATATAAGTTGATAGAATTAGCTAAAGAGTCTGGTGCTGATGCCGCTAAGTTTCAAAATTTCAAAGCCAATAAAATTGTAAGTAAGACTGGTTTTGAAAGTTTAGGAGGTCAATTATCTCACCAAGAAAAGTGGAAGAAAAGTGTTTATGAGACCTATGAGGATGCTAGCTTAGCTGATGACTGGACTCCCTTATTAAAAGAAAAGTGCGATGAAGTTGGCATAGATTATTTTACTAGTGCCTATGATTTTGATTCAGTTGATCACGCTGATAATTTTGTAGATGTGTACAAAATTGGTTCAGGAGACATAACTTGGCATGAAATAATTCAATATACGGCTAAGAAGGGTAAACCAGTTATGATAGCAACTGGAGCTTCTGATTTTGAAGAAGTAAAAAAGGCAATGGATGTACTAAAAGAAAACACTGATCAAGTAGTATTAATGCAATGCAATACAAATTATACCACAGATGAGGACAAGTATCAGTTTGTAAATTTAAATGTACTAAAAACCTACAAAAAGTACTTTCCAGATGTAGTCCTTGGCTTGTCAGATCATACGTTTGGACATGCCACAGTATTGGGCTCAATTGCCTTGGGAGCACGAGTATTTGAAAAGCATTTTACCGATGATAATAATAGAGAAGGACCAGATCATAAATTTGCAATGAATCCAAAATCCTGGAAAGAAATGGTTACAAATTCAAATCAACTTTATTCGGCATTGGGCGATGGAAAAAAAAGAGTTGAGCCAAATGAAGAAAAGTCTAAGATTGTTCAAAGAAGGTCATTAAGAGTAAATACAGATCTTAAAAAAGACCATGTAATTCAAAAGTCTGATGTAGATGCTTTAAGGCCAATACCAAAAGACGGAATTGACCCCTATAAAATCGAGGGTATAATTGGAAAAACACTTTCCAAAGATATCAAAGCAGGAGACCATTTAACTAAGAGGCATATAGCAGATGATTAAAGGTAAAGAAACAGGTATTAGAGCCGTTGAACGAGATGATCTCCAACTGCTTAGAGATTGGAGGAACATAGCTTCTTTTAGAAAAAACTTTAGAGAAGTGAATGAATTAAATATGATGAATCAAGAAATTTGGTTTGAAAACGTCACAAAAAGTGCAAACGATTTTATGTTTGTGATTTGTGATTTAAAAACTTCTAAACCAATTGGTGCTTGTGGCCTGTTATATATCAATTGGATAATTAGATCCGCTGATTTTTCATTTTATATTGGAGAAAATGAAAAATATATAGATAAGAGTGGATATGCTAAAGATGCTGCTGAATTATTAATTAAATATGGTTTCAATAATTTAAATCTTAACAGAATCTGGATGGAGCTTTATGAATTTGATACCAAGAAGATCGAATTCTTTACTTCAGAATTTAATTTCAAAAAAGAAGCGGAATTGCGTGATAACTGTTTCGAAGAGGGAATATACTGGAATTCATTTATAATATCATTATTAAAAAATGAGTATAAATAAAATACTTGCGGTTATACCGGCGAGGGGTGGAAGTAAAAGAATTCCAAATAAAAACATTAAAGATTTTTGTGGTAAACCAATTATTGCATACTCCATAGAGCTTGCTTTGAAATCTGGATTATTTGATGAGGTGATGGTATCAACAGACTGCGCGAATATAGCTGAGATTGCTAAAAATTATGGAGCTAGCGTTCCTTTTTTGCGTAGCCAGAAAAACGCAGATGATTTTGCAAGCACAGTTGATGTATTAGTTGAAGTACTTGAGACTTATAAAAGTAAAACTAGGCTAATCTTTAATGTAGGCTGTTGTATTTACCCAACGTCTCCTTTATTGACTAAAAATAATTTGAAGAAAGGTTTAGATTTATTAGTGGAGTGCGATCTATTCACTACTTTCCCGGTAACAGAGTTTAGTTATCCAGTCTTAAGATCACTAAAGGTTGACGAATTTGATAATATACCTGACATGGGAAAGGCTGAAATGTATTGGCCAGAGTATTACGATTCAAGATCTCAGGATCTACCAAGTTTTTATCATGATGCGGGTCAATTCTATTGGTTTAACAGTGAAATATTGTTGAAAGAAAAAAAATTGTTTACAAAAAATAGTGGGGCTATTAAACTGAGTGAATTAGAGGTCCAGGATATTGATAACTTAGATGATTGGAAACTGGCAGAATTGAAGTATAAAATGATTAATAATCAGTCTTAAAGTAAAGGTTTAAAAAAACATTTAATCTTGATTAAATCTATACTGATTTTAATACCTTTAATGTACTTATAGATTTAAATAAAGTGAAAAAGTTTACTGTATAGATTTCGAGGATTGATTTGCCAGGGCACGTTGATATTCCCATAGAAAAAAAGGTTTGATATGAGGTGACCGAAAGAATTTTAAATTAAATAGATAAATAAAATGAATAGCGTACTATTGATTGGAGGACACAGGAAGTCCGGAACTACATTACTTCATTCACTTTTCGATGGGCACAATGATTTGTATGCCCCACCTCATGACTTGAACATTTTATATGCCTACTATCCTGAGTGGACGAAGGAAAAATATACAAGAGAAGACAGGAAAAAGAGGTTAGAAAAAGTGATTTTAAATGATTGGCTGAAATTTTATCAGAATGTATCTTCTGAAGATGATTATCAATTGATCAGTGATAAAATGAATAATCATTTTTACGATGTAATTGATAAGTATGATTTGAGAAATATAGATGAGGTTATGGATTTTGCAATAAGTTTGGTTGCAGTAGTAGCTCCAAAAGAAGCTAATATTTTTGTTTTGAAGGAAACTTCATCTGAAATGTATGCAACCCATTTTTTATCAAATAGATCTGACTGGAAGTTTTTACATCTTTTCCGAGATCCGAGAGATAACTATGCGGCTTTAAAAGCAGGTCAAGATAAATATTACGGTAAGCTGGGAGATGAGGAGTTGGATACCATAAGTAGTACTATTATAAGGTATAAAATGGGGCACAACTGGAAAGAGATGAATATGAATGCATTTAGTGAAGAGAGATACCATATTCTAAGATTTGAGGATTTGGTCCAAGAACCAAAACCAAATATGGAAGAGATTGCTACCTGGCTTGGTATACCATGGAATAATAGATTGACAAAACCTACAAAGTTTGGTAGTACATTTAAGGGAAATAATTATGAAGGTAAAAAATTTGAAGGGATATCTACTGAAAATCTCGGCAGATGGAGAGAAAGAATTACAGATGAAGAAGCTTCTATACTAGAAGCATGCCTGAAAGATGAAATGGAAAAATTAGGTTATGACAAGGCTTTTGATGAAAAGGAAGCAGCTATTGAAGCATCTGAGTGGTATGCTTTGATGAATCAGAAATATTTTTTCTCTGATAGATTTTCTTAAGTTTTTGTATAAGCGAAATTATAACAAGCTAAGATATTATTGTATGACTAAGCTTTATATTCATATTGGTACTCATAAAACTGGATCAACTGCGATACAAACAGCTCTTGGAAAAAAATCTGGTGAACTTAAGAAAGAAGGTATTATTTATATACCAAAACCTTCAGCCTTCAAAACTTTGAAGAAATCTAGAAAACTAAATCACGAAGTGATAAATACATGCTCAGAATATTTAATATCTAAAATAAATACCCATAAAATCGGTACCAACATACCCAAAACTTTAGTTATAAGTTATGAAGGACTTAGTGGTGATCAATATATTGGGTACTCAAATTCTGGTGTAGTTTGCCAAAGTTTAAAAAACATAATTGAGAGTCTAGGCGTTGAATTGGATGTTTACATAGTTGTTTACTTGAGGTCACAAGATGATTTTATAGAAAGTTTATATACTCAAAAAATACATGAAGGGGGCTCAGAGACATTTGAAAATTTCCTAAATCGATTTAATGAAAAATCTTTCAACTGGAAATTACTTTTAGATAGTTTTTCTAAAACTTTTGGTGAGGATAAAGTAATTGTAAAAAGATATCATAAAAATTATTTGGATAATGGTATTATCAATAATTTTGGAAAAATAATTGATAGTGATACTCTCTTAGAATATGAAGGTGAAAATATTCGAAATTCTGGGTATAATCGGGATGCTCTTGAAATTGCAAGATTAGTAAATCCAGCTCTTGATGATGAGAAGAAAAAAAAACTTCGTCACCTTCTCCAGAAATCTAATGCAAAGCAGCCTTTTGAAAAATATTCTTACTTTAGTAAAAAAGGTAGAATTTCATTTTTATCGCAATATGAAGATTCTAACTCTGCTGTAGCGCGGGACTATTTTGAAAATTCATCAGAATTGTTATTTCCTCCCAAAACTTTAGAATCAAAAGATGAGTATACGTATGAAAACCTTACAATTGAAAGATTGGCTATAGCTCTAATGAAAGTAAACTTAATAGAAGAAAAAAAACCTTTAATAATTAGAATTCTGTTCAAAATAGAAAATAGCATTCTAAACTTTATATCAAGGTTTCCAAAGTTAAAAAAGTTTATTTATAAGATAATAAAATGAAAATTCCTATTAGTAATACCGCCTCAAAGATGTATAAATGGGTTGAAGATCTCTTTCCTATAAATCGTAGTTTAACGGGTCCTGGTGTAAGGGAAACATTACAATATTTACAGAAAATTGTACCGGAATTAACGATTCAGGAAGTACCAACCGGTACAAACGTATTTGATTGGACAGTACCGGAGGAATGGAGTGTCCATGAAGCTTATATACAAGATGAAGATGGTGAGAAAATCGTAGATTTTGATGACCATAATCTACACTTGGTAGGTTACTCTGAGCCGGTAGATGAATGGATGACATTAGAAGATTTAGAGAACCATTTATATACCTTGCCGGATCAGCCAGATGCTATACCTTATGTGACATCTTATTATAAACGAAGGTGGGGATTTTGTATGACTCAGAACCAAAAAGATTCTCTTCGATCCGGGAAATACCATGTATACATTGATAGTCAGCTGAAATCGGGGGTTTTAAATTATGGGGAAATTATTCTACCGGGACAAACTGAAAAGGAGATACTGCTTTCAACGTATATTTGTCACCCCTCAATGGCCAATAATGAACTATCAGGCCCGGCAGTAACTACTGCACTTGCTAAATGGTTAACTAAGCTGGAAAATCGAAAATATACTTATCGAATAGTTTATGTCCCTGAAACAATTGGTGCCATAACATATATCTCAAAACATATTGATCAATTGAAGAAGAATGTTATTGCCGGTTATCAAATTACCTGTGTCGGTGATGAACGAAATTATAGTTTTTTATCATCAAGATATGGAAATACCTTGGCAGACAGAGTTGCAAAACATGTATTAAAGCATGCTGTTGATAATTATAAAGAATACAGTTTTTTAGAAAGAGGAAGTGATGAAAGGCAGTACTGTAGCCCTGGTATAGATCTGCCGGTTGCTTCAATAATGCGATCAAAGTATGGAGAGTATTCTGAGTATCATACTTCTTTAGATAACCTTGATTTAGTGACCCAGAAAGGATTAGAGGGAGCATATGAGGTATATAAGAAAGTGATTGAGGCTATTGAAAATAATTGTACGCCTAAGGTAAACGTATATTGTGAGCCTCAGTTAGGAAAGCGTGGATTATACCCGGATGTAAGTAAAAAAGACTCAGCTACTGAGGTAAGATTGTTGACTAATTTTATTGCTTATGCGGATGGCAAAAATGATTTATTTGAAATAGCTGAAATTTTGGATGTACCTATATGGAATCTCTATAATATATTATTTAATCTAATTGGTGAAGGTTTAATGCAATGTAATAATTAGTAGAATTAAAATAGTTTCTGACTAATATATAAATGTTGTAATTGTTAATGGTTTGTTAGTGATTTAAAATGGTTCTGAAAAATAATAGAAATCAATTGACTGAATTTATTCATCAAGTTGAAAAAGAGGTTGATGTTAATGAAATCAAGTATCGAGAGGTTAAAGTATGGCCTATTATTAGGTTGTTTTTTAAATTTCGTCTAAGAAAAAAAAGATCATCCATAATTTCTAATAAAAAACAAAAAGATAACATACTTAAAAAAATAATCCGTTATTCTATAAAAAATATAAGGTATGTCAAGTCAAAACTTTTATTATTTAAAATAAAAAATGTAAACACGTTATTTGTAGGGACTCCACATTTTCGTATTAATTTTAATGGAAAAGAGTATAATAGGTATTTCGATCACTCTCTTGATCATAAAAATGATCTTTTGATTGAGTTAGACTCTGATAGTAAAAAAAACTATCAAAACAAGGAGAATGTTTTTCTTTTTAATAACATCAAAATTGAAATTAAACTACAGAAACCAACTGGCTATATTCTCGATGAGCTTTTCAATGAACAAATTACAAGTTTGTTGAAGGAGCATCAGTTTTATACAGATAACATAATTTCAGAATTAGAAAATTATGTTAATTATTGTTTGTCCAGAGTTCATTCATGGGAAAAAATATTGCTTAAAACCAAGCCCAATGTGATAAAATATTTAGGGTATTCGAGTAATTTATTTGCACTAAATATTGCTGCACATAGAAGTGGTATACCAACAGTCGATGTACAACATGGTATTCAAGGAAAATACCATTCTGTGTATTCAGATTGGTTAAAAATTCCAAAAGAAGGATATGAAGCACTACCTAACGAATTTCATTGTTGGGATGAATTTTCGACAAAAAATATCAACAGATGGGCAATTAAAACATCGAAGCACTCAGCAAAATGCAAAGGTAATCCATGGATTGATTATTATAAACAGAATGTGAATTCGAAATCGCCTTTAAAGTCTGTTAGTAAGAAAAAAATAATTTTATTTACCTTGCAACCTTTTGAGGAGCCATTAGAAGAGTTCGTCTTGGATGCTATTAAAGAAACAAAACATAAATATAACTGGTGGTTACGGTTCCATCCCGCTCAAACAAATAAATCACAGGTTATTGATCTATTAAAGCAGAAAAATATTTATGAAATAGTAAATATCGAAGATGCCTCTAATAAACCACTTCTAGATATTTTTCAAGTTGCGGATCTACACATTACTAAAACATCAAGCTGTATACTGGAAGCTTTATCTTTTGATCTACCATCAATAATTACAGATAAGGAAGGAGTCGACATGTATGAAGATTATCTTGAATCTGAAGTAATTCATATCTTAGATAAAAAAAATACTGATGGATTTCTCCAAAAAATTAAAGAAATAATGTTGGTCCATAACAATAGAAATGATAAATAGAATTAATTCATCGCTGGCAAAGGTTTTTGGCGTGAAGGTGGTTAAAAGTAAATCACTTTTGCCCGAAGAACTTGGTTATACTCACCCGTTGTTAGCAAACTACAAAGCAAAAAAAACATTTGTTATAGATTTACCCATGAATAAAGGACGTGTTTGGCGTTGGTATACTGCGTCTACTGAATCTTATTGCCCCTTGGTTTTATGCGCAAAAAATTACTTAGAGAATACAGAAGATAAAGATAGACTGAGGTCAATACTCAAATATTACTATAAATCTATAAAGGGTCATGATGGAAATGAAGCATTAGGACTATATGGAGATAACTCAACATTTCCGATTGGAGAACATCAAAAAAAAATATCCTTTCCCTGGGATAGGAAAAATCCAGACCAATTTTATAAAAACTGGAATGAATCTAAACAAAATGAGATAAATACACATAAATCCAGAAGTGAAAATAAAACTAAAACGAATGACTATTTAGAATTTATATCTAATTTAGAAGTTGAAAGAACTATCAAACTCGTTGACTCCATTAAAAAAAATGGTTTAATCTATGAACCAACTAATTGCATTGGAGCAATTATATTAATTGACGGTCAAAATTGGAGATGGTCTGTAAATGGTGGCCAACATCGCACTTCTGTAATGGCAGCATTGGGTGAGAATTATGTTAAATGCCTTGTGAAAAATATTATCAGGAGAAGTGATGTTGAATATTGGCCTAATGTTCAATCTGGCCTTTACTCAAAAAAAGCTGCTTTGAAAGTTTTTGATCAAATGTACAATGCCGAATTGCCACCAGTTTATCATCCCTGGAAAAAAATTGCACAAGAAAAAATTTTATAAGCATGCCTGGTATATTTGGTTTTTTGAAAAATAGTGTACATCATTTTTCAATTCATTCAATGAAAAATGAGATGAAATCTGAAACTCATTTTATTTCAGATGAAAATTTTGAAGATGATTACATCGCATCTTCAAGAGTACACTTAGGAACTGTAGGTGAAAAAACATCCCCGGTCATTAAGAAAGGTGTAATGATTTGGGTTGAGGGAGAAGCTTATAATCACTTAGAAATATCAGATAGTTTTGGTTTAAAAGAGAAGAGTTTTACTAACCTTTTAATTGAAGCATACCGAAATAATATTTTAAGAGACTTTCTAAATAGACTTGATGGCTATTTTTGTGCCGTGTTGTATGACCATAATAAACAGCATTTAAAAATATTTACTGACCGATACGGTTTACGTATGCTTTATTGGTACAAAAAGGATGGTGTAATTGCTTGGGGCAGTGAAGTTAAATCAATTCTTGCATTAGAAGGTATAGATAAAACTGCTGATGAAACATCTTTACCATGCTTTATGGATAATGGTCACTTATTGGGTGATCATACTTGGTTCAAACATATAAAATTAGTAGAGCCTGCCACTATCATTCATATTGATATCAAATCTAAAGAGACTACTCAAGAATATTATTGGACTTGGTCAGAAATCGATAATAATGAATCTATTTCTTTTGATGATGCAGTAAAAAAACTGGGAGAGCTTTTTCTTAAATCAGTAGAGCGTCGGTTTTCGAAGGACGAAGATATTGGAATGGGGTTAAGTGGGGGTTTAGATTCGAGAGCTATCTTTGCTGCTTTGAAACATATCTATCCGGACTATAATGGGTTTGTTTACACTTTTGGTATTCCGGGTTGCGAAGATATCAAAATTGCCCAACAGATTATTAGCAATACAAAGTGTGAATATGAGAAGTATTATTTCACCAATAAAAATTGGTTCAAGCCCCGTATAGACCGAGTCTGGAAAACAGATGGTATGCAGGATATGAAACACATGCATGGTTCTGAATTTTCTAAAAAAATATCAAATCATTTAGAAATAAAACTAAATGGTTATCTTGGGGATGCCGTATTAGGAGGTAGTTATTTAAAGAATTCAGAATATCTTGACCAACCTATTACTTCTGATCTAGCCTATCATTACTATGGCCATCATTTTGAGCTTGGTAATTTAAAATCTTCCTATTTTGATATTCAAAGTATTGATCCCTTTTTATTTATGAATAGGGGAAGAAGATTTATCAATATGGGACTTGTAAATGGATTATCAGAGTCTGAATACAGAATGCCTTTTTTCGATAACCAACTTATCGAATTTGCCTTCTCTTTACCGGATGATTACAGGTTTGATAACAAGTTATATGGAAAAATGCTGATGAACTATTTTCCAGACTATTTCAGAGATATTCCATGGCAAAATACCGGTTATCCTCTTGGTTCTAAGATGCCTCAAATGAAAAAAACATTACTCTATCGGGCACTTAGAAAAGGATTAAAACTATTTGGAATTTCAATTGGTAAGAAATCAAATGCTAATTATACCGATTATAAAAATTGGATTCGGTCACCTGTAGTTTCAAAACAGTTAAGTGGAATTTTGAATAGTAAATCATGCTTTTATTCTGAATATACAGATGAAGATTTCAATGAGAAATATCTTCATCCTCACTTAGAAAATAAATCTGTTGATTACAGTGATCAAATATTACGAGCAGCAACATTTGAAATTTATTTAAGGCAACTAAATGGAAAGTTTAATTCAGACGAATTTAAACTAACAAATCATTCTATATGAAAGGAATTATTTTAGCCGGCGGTTCGGGAACTCGACTACACCCACTTACAAAAGTTGTATCTAAACAACTATTACCAATTTATGATAAACCGATGATTTATTACCCATTATCGGTTTTAATGTTGGCAGGTATACGTGATATTTTAATTATTTCAACCCCACACGATCTCCCAAACTTTAAAAATCTATTTGGAGATGGTAATCAGTTCGGAATGAATTTGAGTTATAAAGTACAACCTTCACCTGATGGTTTAGCCCAGGCATTTATTCTTGGAGAAGAGTTCATTGGAGATGATGATGTTTGCTTAATATTGGGAGACAATATTTTTTATGGTGCCGGTCTTCAAAAAATATTATCTGAATCTGTTGATATCGTAAAACGGGAAAACGAAGCGGTAATTTTTGGGTACAACGTTGATGACCCTAAACGGTATGGGGTAGCGGAGTTTGATAATGAGGGTAATGTTTTGAGTATCGAAGAGAAACCTGAAAGACCTAAAAGTAACTATGCAGTTGTTGGTCTTTATTATTATCCAAATAGTGTAGTTGACATAGCAAAGAATGTTAAGCCTTCAGAACGAGGTGAATTAGAAATCACCTCTGTCAATTATCAATATTTACAGCGGAAACAGCTTAAACTTAAAACTCTTAGTCGAGGTTATGCTTGGTTGGATACAGGCACACATGAAGCAATGACAGAAGCGACTGAGTTTGTTAAAGCCGTAGAAAAACGGACTGGATTAAAGATTGCATGCCTTGAAGAGATAGCATATAAGATGGGTTTTATAAATAAAGAAGACTTTATAAAGTTGATTGATGAACAAGATAAAGGTGCATACGCTGGATATTTAAAAAAGCTAATTGTTTGATCTATTAAAACATGAAAAAAATATTAGTATTAGGGACAGGTAATGCACAAGTGGACTTTATTAAGTACTGCAAAAGTTACGGTCTTGAAGTATTTGCTTGTAGTTACAAAAATGAAGGAAGAGGTATCGAAGAAGCTGATCATTTTGATATAATTGATATTGTTGATTCTGAAAAAATTAAAGGGTTTGTTCAGAGTAATAATATTGATTTTATATATACAGTCGGCAATGATATAGCTATGCCTACAATTGCAAAAGTGTCAACGGAACTCGGATTAAGAACATTTGTAAGTTTTGATACTGCTAAAACATGTATTAATAAATTAAAACTAAGGTCATCACTTAGAGAGTTAGAAAATGGGAAGTTTTCCATCGATTATGACATCTTAAACCGTAAAAATGGATTAAAATCTTGGGAAAAATTTCCTGCCATTGTTAAGCCTGCTAAGAGTCAGGGGCAGAGGGGGATTAAAAGAGTAACAAACATTGAAGAGCTAAAAGGTGCATATTCAACAGCAATTGATATTTCAAATGATGGTAGAGCTATTGTAGAAGAGTATGTTGATGGGTTTGAAATTTCATTAAATAGCTATTTACATAAAGGTGAACCACTGTTTTATTTTGTAACCGAAAGAGAAAGTTTTTCCGATTATCCTGGTGGAATTATTAAAAGTCACAAATATCCTGTAAAACAACCACTCGACGAAAGTAAACTCCAAACATTGGTTCACCAAACTTGTCAACATCTGAATATTCAGGAAGGGCCGGTATACTTTCAAATTAAAGTTAACACACATGGGCAACCAAAAATTATTGAAGTAACACCACGGTTCGATGGCTGCCATTTATGGCGATTGTTTGAAATAGTATGTGGGAAAAACCTATTTGAAGTTTTATTGAATCATCTGCATACCGGTAAAGTATTAAAAACAGAGTTTGATGGTGTAGAAATGAAGACAGAAAATAGTTATAGATTAGAATTTTTCACGAGTCCACCTGATATAAGTATGGATAAATCTAAATTTGATATAAGAAATAATTATAAATATTTGGAATGGTACTATGAGAATGGTGAACCGATAAGGAAAATCAATGGTTACCAAGAAAAAGTAGGTTACATAATTTATTAAAAAAATGAGAGTACTTTTAACTGGTGGTAGTGGATTTATCGGTAGTTATTTTTCAAATTTAATGAAAGAAAAGTATGAAATACATGTATTAGGACAACAAAAAGATATCAATTATTTAAATTCGGGAAATGGTGAAAAAATTCCCTATTACTACACGGACTATTCAATTGATAGCCTTAATAGTCTAATAAGTAAAATAAATCCCAAGGCTATTGTTCATTTAGCTGCACATAGGCCGGATAAGAAAAGTAATTTTCTTAGCGACTATTTGGTAAATGTAGAAATAACTTCAAACCTGTTTGAAGTATGTCTAAAAAATGATGTAACAAATATCATAAATACTTCATCCAGGTTGGTATACAATCAAGAGCTTAAAAAACCGTGGAAAGAGCTTCAATACACGGTTCCCATGAATTATTACGGACTGTCGAAAAAGTTTTGTAAAATAACTGCCGATCATTTCACCAATAAAGGTCTCAAGATAAAGACACTAAGACTAGCACAGGTTGTAGGAATAGGTGAAAAAGATGGATACGTTTTACAAATATATTTGAATAATGCTTTAAAGGGTAAGCCTATACATATATATGGCGAAGGAGAAGGTAAGCGCCACTATATTTATGTGAAAGACGCCATAAGAGCAATTGATAAAGCCATCAATAAAAAAGAACTTTCAGGGATTTATAATATCGGCATGTCAAAGCCCTATAGTTTCGAAGAATTGGGATCTATTGTTAACAATACATTTGGTAAAAAGTCAGAAATTATTTTGGAAAGGGACAAAGACGCTGATGAAAATATTTATCATATGGACATCAGTAAAGCACAAAAAGAGTTAGGCTGGCATCCTGAGTATGATATGATTGATGCATATAGAGATGTAAAAAATGATCTGAAGGTAGATTCATGAACAGTAATATTCCGTTTAACAAACCTTATCTGACAGGTAAAGAAACACATTACATGTACCAGGCTGTTCAGTCCGGCCATATATCCGGTAACGGAATCTTTACCAAAAAGTGCCAACAATTTTTTGAAGATAGATATGGGTTTAAAAAAGCTCTGTTAACAACCTCTTGCACAGATGCTTTAGAGATGTGCGCGATTTTGGCAAATATTAAACCGGGAGATGAAGTAATTGTACCTTCTTATACATTTGTATCAACAGCTTTAGCTTTTGTGAGACAAGGTGCAAAAATCAGGTTTGTTGATAGCCGTTCAGATCATCCGGGAATCGATGAGGAGAAAATAGAAGCACTGGTTAATGAGAAAACAAAAGCAATTGTTCTTGTTCATTATGCCGGCGTGGCATGTAATATGGATAAAATAATGTCTATAGCAAATAAACATGATCTAATTGTGATTGAAGATGCGGCCCAAGCAATTGAATCTTTTTATAAAGACCAGCCATTAGGGAG
>SL_7KL_010_BRINEDRAFT_10000699_pt1 | contig 15980 bp, 21 predicted proteins | sample SodLak_010_BRINE_FD_10663 | JGI IMG/M metagenome (IMG submission 10663)
TGGCGTGGTGGTGCGACGAGCTACAGGACTGGACCCGCGAGCAGGTGGTTTGGGCGCTGCGCCAGTGGAACCGGGAGCACCCGAGGCACAGGCCGACACCGGGGGATGTCCTGAAAATCTGTAAGGAGGCGAGAGGCCGAAAGATCGCGGCGCAGGCCACACAGCAGCCCTCGGGGCCGACGCGCGAGAAGGTCACGCCGGAGCGGGCATCCGAGATACTGGCGCAGGCCGGGTTTAGCCCCAAGCGCGTGGATGACGGGGAATGACCTTAGCTTACGCTCTAGCGCACGCATCACATCTGCACGATGTATCCGGCTCTGACATTCTCGGCAGATCCCGGAGCCGCAGCATCGTTGCCGCCCGCTGGCACACTTGGCGCATGCTTCACAGGCACGGCTGGACCCGCGCGGATATCGCCCGCGCTTTCAATGTGGACTGGTCAACGGTCAACCACGCCACGCGCGAGACGGGACACAACCAAGAAGGAGATCGCGAATGAACACTCACACAGTCCGCCTGCCAGAGCCGGAAGCCCAGCGCATCGCCGCTGAGTACGAAGCCCATGTCCCGAGCGGGCTTCTTATCACGATATACCCGCCCGCGCCCGCAATAGCAGGCCTGCACGACGCGGCGAACGTGGACACGGCGCGGCAGATAACAAAGTCGTCAAAGGCCAACCGCAGGCGCCACGAGGAAGCCGTCGAGCGCCACAAGCGAATTCTCGGCATGGTGGCGGACGGAATGACAGACGCTCAGATAGCGCGTAGACTGCGCGTCACGCGGGAAAGCGCCAACAGCGCGAGGCGGCGGGCGCAGCGGTGGGCGGAGACAAACGGAGACACATCATGCTAGTCGGCATCATCATCGCAATCGCGTTAATCGCATTCGCTGTCTATGCCATAGACGGCACAGCCAAGGGCACGAAAGAGGTCATCGCCAAAAGGCAATGGTGGCGGATCTACATCGCCGGTGGGGCCGTGCTGGCGTTCGTCGTGTTCGCTGCTACGTATCAGTGACAGGCGGGCTTCACACTCAGGCTAGGGCGGTGTATTATGAGCGGCATAAGGGGCGATACATGAAGACAGCCTTTGCTATATCCTCAGCCATCTGCTTGGTAGCCGGGTTTGTGTTCCCAGCGTTGTGGGCAGCGGCCCTGCTTTTAGCAGTCCTCGCAGTAGGGGCCGCTCCATCGGGAAGGCGGCAAGATGGGAAGCGCCGCACGGGCGGCCTTCTCGGCGGCCTGTGGGATGATCTTTTTGACAAGGGGCCGCAACAGTGAGGGACGCCGCCACGATAGCAGACGATCTCATGGCCAAAGGGGCCATGCCATCGGAGCAAGAGGTGTACGGCCTGTGCTCCGATGCTGTCACGGGGCAGATGGCAGCGGATACCCTGCAAGCCCTCATTGACGCGCTGTCTGACGCTGGCATGAAAGTTATCGACACAACTACAGACGACAGCGAAGGCACAGAGCTTACCATCATCCCGCTGGACGATGACGAAACACCACACTCACCCGTAAGGGACACGCCCAAGCCCGTGCTATAGTCATGCCGAAGGCCCCACCCCGTCACACCCTAGGCACCGCCGCCAAAAGCCACAAGCCGCGCGAAAATATTTACGACAAGTCCCGCCCCCACGCAGCCGCAAGGGGGTATGGGGCACGGCACAGAAGATGGCGAAAAATTGTCCTGCAAAGAGACCCCCTGTGTGTCTATTGCAAGAGGCAAGGCAAGCTGATACCGGCAACAGTCGCGGACCATATCGAGCCTATCGCTGAAGCGCCCGAGCGGCAGTATGACACGGACAACGGCCAGGGGCTGTGCAAGCCGTGCCACGACACCATCAAGCAGCGTGAGGAAGCAGCACAGCGCCGCACAGGACACCCCCTTGGCAGATGGTGACGGTTTGCGGTATGATTTCTGCGACAGGCGTGGAAAAGTATACAGCCTGACGTAAAAGACCGGCGCGTTTGCCATTCTTCTTACGCAGACGAATGCAAGGTAATAACATAACACTAAGAAAGGGGGCTTTGAAACATTATGACCGGACGAAAGCCAAAGCCGAGCCGCTTGAAAATCCTTGGCGGGGAAACGAGGCCGAGCCGGGTTAATCGAAATGAGGCTGTTGCTAATTCCGGGCTGGCCGACCCGCCGGGTTGGCTGAGCGAGAGAGCGGCGGAGCACTTCCACAGGCTGTCAGCGATCCTTGACGGGATGCAGATTGCATCTCCTGATGACGTGGATAACCTCGCAATGCTGGCAAGCAGGCTTGACGAGATCGAGATTTGCACCGCGATTATCGAGGATACGGGCCGGACGTATCAGACGACGAACGCAACGGGGGATGTCATGCACCGGCCAAGGCCCGAGGTTGGCATGAGAAACGAGGCGATGAGGCACGCGCAGGGGCTGCTTTCGGAGTTTGGGCTGTCACCGTCTGCGCGCTCCAAGGTGTCTGCCGGGGTCAAGCGAGAGGAAAATCCCTTCGCCGCGCTGGGTAAGGCCGGGTGAAAGACTACTCTGCCATAGCTGAGGGGTATTGCCGTGATGTCGTGGGCGGTAAGACCCCGGCCTGTCAGTGGGTCAAGTTGGCGTGCCAGCGCCATCTGGACGATCTGGATTGGCAGAGTGACGAGGGTTTCCGGTATCGGTATGACCGGGGCAGGGCGCATAAGGCATGCGCCTTCATCGAGTTGATGCCGCACACAAAGGGCAAGTGGGCCGCTGACCGGCAGCATATCGTTCTTGAGCCGTGGCAGGCGTTCATGACATGCGCGCTGTTTGGCTGGATGCGCAAGCACGACAACACACGCCGGTATAGGCGGTTCTTTCTTTTGGTGCCTCGGAAAAACGGCAAGTCGGCATGGGCTGCGGCGGTAGGCAATTACATGCTGGCCGCCGATGGCGAACACGGGGCCGAGGTCTATTCCGGGGCTACATCTGAGAAGCAGGCCTGGGAGGTGTTCCGCCCGGCGAAGCAGATGGCGAGTAAGCGGCCTGACATGTGCGCTCATTACGGTCTTACTGTGAGCGCCAGCAATATGCATATTCTCAGTAGCGGGAGCCGGTTTGAGCCTATTATTGGTAAGCCCGGCGACGGGGCTAGCCCGTCATGCGCCATCGTTGATGAGTATCACGAACACCAGACCGACCATATGTTTGATACTATGGAGACGGGTATGGGCGCGCGCGACCAGCCGGTGATGCTGGTTATCACGACAGCCGGGGATAATATCGCGGGGCCGTGTTATCAGCTACAGCACGACGCTCAGCAGATGCTGGAAGGATCGCGGTATGACAATGAAACGTTCGCTCTGATTTACGGCATAGACAGCGAAGATGATCCGTTTGACCCCGCATCTCTAGAAAAGGCAAACCCGAATATAGGGGTTTCGGTTGGTCGCGAATACTTGTTGACGCGCCAGCGTGACGCCATGAGTTCGCCGCGCAAGGCCGGGGTGTTCAAGACAAAGCATCTCAATGTATGGGTGCAGGCGCGCGAAGCGTATTTCAATGTGATGCAATATCAAAAATGCGCCGACCCGGGGTTGAGCATTGATCAGTTTGATAATCAGGAATGCATTATCGGGATCGACCTCGCGGAAAAGAAAGACTTGACTGCCGTTGAAATATTGTTCCGCCATGAAGGCGGCTATGCTAGGTTTGGGAGATACTATCTGCCGGAGGATACGGTCGAGCTTCCAGAGAATGAGCACTTCCGGCGGTGGCGCGACGAAGGCCAGCTCATACAAACTGATGGCGCGGTCACGGATGAGCGGGAAATATACAATGACATTCTTGAAATGTGCGACCGGTTCCAGGTCCGTGAGGTCGCGTTTGACCCGCACCATTCCCGGCAGATGTCAGTATTGCTGATGGAGCAAGGCGTGCAGTGTATAGATTTCGGTAACAGGCCTCTTCTGATGAATGAGCCGATGCGCGCCATGGACGCTTTGATAGCAGACGGGAAGCTGTGCCACGATGGCGGGCAGGCGTTCGAGTGGATGCTGTCGAATGTTGTGCAGCGCAGCCGGAACAGCGACCTTCATTCTCCGGCCAAACAGCGCCCGGAAAACAAGATTGATGGCCCGGTCGCTTGCATGATGGCGCTGGGACGATGGCTTGTCGATGAGGCCGATGGCCCGAGTGTCTATGAGGAACGGGGGATTTTGACGATATGACCAAATGGGATGCAGTTGGATTCGCCGGGGCTTTACTCATTGTCACTGGCGTTACCTGGATATATGAGCCTGCGGGTTTTATTGTTGCCGGTATCATGCTATTGTGCGCAGCAATATTATCGGGGCTTAAGTCTTGAGCATCTTCGGGCAACTATTTGGTGGGCCGGTAAACGTCACAAGCGGCACGGGCGGGTTCTTCGCCGTGGCGCCGGGCGTGCGTACCGACGCGGGGGCGAGCGTGTCGGAGTGGAACGCGGTAAAGCTCCCCGCTGTATATGCCTGTGTGGGGCTTATCTCGGACGCTATCGCGCAACTCCCGGTGCATGTTTACCGCCGCAACAATGACGGCAGTCGGGAGGCGCAGCCCGATCACACCGTTGAGCGCATCCTGAACCGCAAGCCAAACCCGCGCATGACGGCGTTTACATTGCGCAAGACCATGATGCATCATGTGTTGCTTTGGGGGAATGGCTATACCGAGGTGCAGCGTAATGGCGCCGGTGTCCCGCAGGGGCTTTGGCTGGCGCTGCCGGATCGGACTTGGCCGGAACTCAAGAACGATGGGGCGCTTGTCTACCACACCAGCATGCAGCGGCCCGGACAGGTAGACGCCAATATTGAGATTGAGCCACCTGATATGCTTCACATCCCGGCGCTGGGTTTTGACGGCGTTGTCGGGTATTCGCCGGTCGCCGTGGCTCGACAGGCCATCGGCATGGGTATGGCAATGGAGGAATTCGGGGCAAAGTTTTTCGGCAACGATGCCCGCTCCGGCGGCTTTCTGAAACATCCTGGCAAGCTGGGGGCCGACGCTATCAAGCGCATCCGCGAGGGGTGGGATGCGCAAAGTGGTCTGGAAAATTCTCACCGGCCCAAGGTTCTCGAAGAGGGGATGGAGTTCACCCAGACGACCATCCCGCCAGAGGACGCGCAGTTTCTGGAAAGCCGGGATTTTCAGGTTGCCGAGATTGCGAGAATATATCGCGTGCCGCTGCACATGATCCAGAGCGTCAGCGGCTCCACGAGCTGGGGCAGCGGTCTGGCGGAGATGTCGCTGGGCTTTGTCCGGTTCACGCTTGACCCCTGGATGGTGCCTATCGAGCAAGAGTTGAATGACAAGTTATTCACCGAGCGTGAGAAGGATCAGGGCTACTACGTCAAGCACGACACGAGCGATCTTCTGCGCGGGGATATACAGGCGCGGAGCGGCTACTACACGGCGGCCCTTGACCCTCAGACGGGATGGCTTACGCGCGAAGAAGTGCGCGCGGCGGAGGATCGCAACCCGCTTACCGATGATCAGGACGCGCGGTTTGCGCAGAACGGACAGGACTTGGCATGAGACGGTTTTTGCAATCAATCGCGGCGCAGCCTTGGGCAATCGACTACTCCAAGGCAATGGAGATACTCGGGTATCTTGAGGCGCGGGCCGCCGGACAAATCGAGGCGCGTGAAATCGGCGAGCGTGAATTTTCCGAGATCCGGGAAACACGAGGCGGGATCGCGGTGATCCGCATCCATGGCGCTATCACGAATCGGGCTGGGTTGATGGACAGCGAAAGCCTCGGCCTCGGCGCATCTGCGGAGCGGATCGAGGGGTATCTTCGGACCGCGTATGATGATGATGGCGTCAAGGCGATTGTGCTGGATATTAATTCTCCGGGCGGGTCTGTAGCAGGAACGCCGGAGCTTGCGGCTACCGTTCGCGAAATCCGGGACAATGGCGACAAGCCAATCATTGCGCAGGTGAATGCGGTAGCGGCATCGGCGGCTTACTGGATCGCGGCGCAGGCGACAGAGATTGTGGCGGTGCCGTCCAGTGAGATCGGCAGTATCGGGGTTTTCGCGGTGCATGAGGAAGTGAGCCGGATGCTTGATGCCGAGGGCATTACAGATACGATCATCCGGGCCGGGAAATACAAGGCCGAGGCAAATCCATTCGAGCCGCTGGGCGATGACGCGAAGGGGCACATTCAGTCTCAGGTCGGTGCGATTTATGAAATGTTCATCGATGCGGTTGCCGGTGGTCGCGGCGTGGGCGCGCAACAAGTGAAAGAGAAATATGGTCAGGGGCGCACACTTCTTGCGCAAGATGCTTTGCGCGTCGGAATGATTGATGGTATACGGACCATGCAAGAAACTCTTAATCTGCTTGGTGCGGGCAGTCGGGATCAAAGGCCTGGCGGAATGTCGCGGAATGTCGCGGCGAAGAAGTTGCAGCTTGCGAAGTTGCGTTAACGAGGCTCATACAAGGAGATCCGACATGAGCACTATTCAGGCGCTGCGGGAAAAGCGAGCGCAAATTGTCGCGGATATGGAGGCCGTACTGGACATGGCCGCGTCTGAGGGCCGTGACTTGAATCAGGAAGAGACCGAGCTTTTCGAGGCCTATCAGGCTGACATGGCTACGGTTGACAAACAGATCGAACGCCGCGCCTTTGTCGATGGGCAGCGCGCGGCTCTTGATCGTGTGGAGCCTGCCCGGACTTCGGCGCAGGGTGCGGGTGAGGCCGGGCGCGTTGCCCCGGAGGCCAAGCGTGAGTTTGGCAGCCTTGGCGAATTCATGGGGGCTGTCGTTTCTCATTATCGCGATCACCGTGACGACCCGCGCCTTCACTTCGATGAAAGTGCCGGGATGCAGGCATCCGAGCAAAACATGGGCGACGGTGCTTCGGGCGGCTTTCTTGTGCCGACGCAATTCCGCGACACCCTTCTGAGGGTCGAGCCGCAGGAAGCGATTATCGAGGGCCGTTCCAATGTTATGGAGGCCGGTTCCCCGCCTGACGCTGCTGTGACGATGCCCGCCATCGACCAGACAGGGGACGCCCCCGATAATGTATATGGCGGGGTTGAGGTGTCCTGGATCGGTGAGGGGGATACCAAGCCGCAGACCAAGACAAATCTTCGCGAGATCGAGATCCGCCCGCACGAGCTTGCCGCGCATGTGCAGATCACCGACAAGCTGCTGCGGAACGCCCCGGCCTTTTCGGGTCAGATCGAGATGCTTATGCGGCAGGCGCTGATCGGCGCGAAGGAGCGCGCGTTCCTCAACGGGGATGGTGTCGCCAAGCCGCAAGGTCTGCTGACAGCGGGGGCCACCATTGACGTGAACCGCGCCGGGGCCAACGCTGTTGCCTATGCTGACGTTACCGGCATGGTGGGCAAGCTGCTGATGCGCGGCGGCATGCCCTATTGGCTGGCATCTCAATCTGTGTATCCGCAGATTGCCGGGCTGCAATCGCCGGAGGGGCACCTGATCTGGCAGGAAAATGCTGTTGACGGTTCGCCCGGTTCGCTCATGGGATACCCTGTGTTCTGGCACGAGCGCAGCCCGCTGCTTGGCGCCCGTGGTGATCTGATGCTGGTCAACACCAATCCATACTACATCATCAAGCCGGGCAGTGGCCCGTTCGTGGCGATGGGGTATGCCGGTGACGACTTCATTCAGAACCGCACTCGGGTCAAGTGCTTCCTCAATGTCGATGCGCAGCCGTGGCTTACCGCGCCGTTCACCCAGGAAGGTGGATACGAGGTCAGCCCGTTCATCGCGCTTGACGTCCCGTCCTGATAGGAGACTGACAGATGGCCAATACTTCTCAAACACTGGCGGAGCGCGCGGCATATGATGTCGGCGTTGCGCCGCAGAATGTCGGCACGACTGACGTTACCGGCGATTGGTTCCCGATGGCCGATTATCGGCGCGTGGCAGCGGTGGGGCTTGCGGAGGCGTCTGCGGCCGCTGATGAGGCCCTCACCGTTACGCTGCAACAGGCCACGGATGATAGCGGCGCGGGGGCAAAGGATCTTGGCGCCGCCGTTACCGCAACGTCTACCGGGGCGGGCGAAGACATGTCAGCCGTTGCCGAGGCCCAGGCCGAGGATATGGACGCAGGGTTTACCCATGTGGCCGTGACGGTGGGGCACTCCGAGGCCGGGCAGCTTGGCTCTGCCGTGCTGGTTCGCGGCGACGGTCGGTTCCGCTGATGCCGAAGGCTGTAGTCATCAGCACCTACTTTGACAAGTTGGAGGGGAGATACGTCTCCCCTCCGGCGGAGGTCGATTTGCATCAGGATCAATTCGACCGCCTGTTGAGGGCCAGGTGCATCAAGGCCAAGCCGGGGCGCCCCGCGAAGAGGAAAGCCGATGTGGAACCCGAGAAACCCAAATCAGACGATAGCGGCATCTCAGGATGGTCGGCTGGTTCGTCTGACTGACGGCGACCCGGTTCTGTCTCTTGCCGAAGCAAAGGCATGGCTGCGCGTTGACGGGGACCTTGAGGATTCCATTATAGAGCGCGGCATTATGGCGGTGCAAAATCTTCTTGTCCCGCCTGATGGATGGCTGGGCCGGGCGCTTACAACGGCAACATTCAGAATGACGCTGCCCTGTTTCGCAGACAGGATATTCCTGCCCGCCGCGCCCCTGCAAAGCATCACTTCATTCCAATATCGGGACATGGACGGTGATCTGCAAACGGTAGATGCGGGGCTGTATTCTGTTGTAGAGACAGAGCCTGCGGAGATTTTCAGAAACCGTGGTGCGTCGTGGCCCGACATGGATTCGTCGCGGCCCGATGCCGTTTCTATAGAGTTCACGGCGGGGTATGGCGCGCCCGGTGATGTCCCCGACGCAATCAAGCAATGGGTTTTGTATCAGGTTTCTCAAATACATGATCTTCGGCAGCCGGTTATTGTCGGGACGATTGTCCAGCCAACGCCGTTTATCCGGGACATGCTGGAAGGTTACAGGATAAGGACATGAGCCGCTCCCTTTCCCCATCAACGCGGGTAGGTGAGCTTGACGAGCGCGTCGAGTTTCAGAAAGAGGTATTCACGCCGGACACTACAGGCGGACAGACTTCCGTTTGGGAGACGCAGTTCACGGCATGGGCACATGTCAGATCCTTGACGGGCGGCGAGAGAATGGCGAATGACGCGCTGGCCGCGACCGGGGGCTATCGTATAGCGATCAGAAACCGCAGTGATTTTGATGTGCGGGCCAATTGGCGGGCGAGATGGCGCGGGCGGTCTTTGAATATCCGGTTCCCGGAGTATAACGGGCCGAGAGATATTTTTCTGGTAATGCAGACTGATAGCGGGGTTGCGACATGAGTGGTCTTTCCTTCGCTGTCCAGTCTGCGGTTTTTAACGCGCTTGATGGCAGCGCGCCGCTTTCCAATCTTCTGGCGCCCCATAACGTGTTTTCCCGTTCCGCCATTTATGACCGGATGCCGCAGCCCGTCGATAGCGGGAATAACGATCTTTTCCCCTTGATCACGATTGGCGAAGACGGGCTTGAGGACTGGTCAACAGATACGTCCAGTGGCGGCGATGTCGTTGTGAACGTTCATATATGGAGCCGTTCGCCGGGCTGGGCCGAGGCCAAGACTATATCCGGTGCGGTTTATGATGTGCTGCATCGCAACATTCTTTCAACGCCGGGGTTCGATTTTATCCATTGTGAGTTTGACGGCGAAAGAATGTTGCGCGATGTTGATGGCATCACGCTGCACATCCATTGCGAGTTTCGCATAAGGCTGGAAGAAAATCATGGCTAGGGCTGCGGTTCATATCGACGGCATGGACGATCTTGTTGGGCGCCTTGAAACGGTGTTTCCGCGTGAGGCCAATAACATTCTTCGTCGCACGGTCACGCGTATTGCCGCGACTGTCCGCGACGACATGCGAAAGAATGTTGTCAAGCGCGGCGGGGCGCTAAAAAAGGCGATTCGCTCCCGGCGCGAGCGTGGATCGCCGGGGGTTCAGGATGCGGCTGTGTGGATTACGCATGGCAAAAATCAGCGTAATGACGCATACTATTGGCATATGATCGAGTTCGGCACGGTTAAAATGCCCGCCGCGCCGTTTATCCAGCCATCCGTTGAGCGGACGCGCTGGAAATTGGGCAGTATCTACCGCCGAGAATTCGGCCAGCAATTCGAACGAGAAATGGCCCGCAGGGCAAAACGTCGAAGGAGATAGAGAATGGCAAGCGCAGTTGGACGGCTGGTGAAAATCACCTACGATGGCACTCTTGTAGCGGGTGCTAGAACGAAAAACGTGACCATCAACAATGAGCCTGTTGATGTCACAACCGATGATGATGATGGGTGGCGCAGGCTTCTCGAAGACAGCGCGGAAAGTCAGATCGACGCGAGCGTCGAGGGGCTTGCGAAAGATGCTGTTCTCTTTAAGCAGGCGACGAATAGAACGGGGCTGATCGCCACCACTGAGATCGAGCTTTTCAATGGTGACACGATCACCTGTGATATGCGGCTCAACAATGTTGAGATCGGCGCTGAATATAATGACGCTGTAACCTTCACGGCGCAGCTGCAAAGCACCGGTGAGCCGACCTATGCGGATGCTGTGTAATGGCGGCGATCTATCAAGAGCTTGAACTTGAGTGGCGCGGGGAAACCTACCGGGTCACTCCAACGTATCGCACGATCCAGCGGATTGAGCAGAAAATTTCCATCGCCGCCACCGTGGCGCGCATCGGGAAGGGTGAGCCGCCCGTCAGCCAGATCGCTGATATCGTCGCCATACTGCTGCATCAGGCCGGGGCCAAGGACGTTAATGCGGAAGAGATTTATGCGGACATGATGCTAGATGATGGCGAATTGTTCCGCTCTAATTCTCTGGCAGTGATGATGGCGTTTATGCCCCAGCGTGATTCGGGAAACGCGCAGGCCCCGTCAAAGACGGCGGGGAGGAAGTCGGAGAAATAGAATGGCGTGAGCATTACGCCATTGCTGTGGGGCATCTTGGGATAGCGCCGAGCGAGTTTTGGGCAATGACGGCACAGGAGTTCTATATCGTGTATGACGCCCGCCGCCCACGCGATCCCGAAAAGGACTTTGCCGGGCGCCTGACCGAGCGGGACTGCGCGCAGCTTTACGAGGTGCTGAATGGCTAGCCCTGTCGGGTCTCTTGTTGTCCGCATTGCCTCGGATGCACGGGGTCTTGTGAGCGGGACCCGCCAAGCCCGAAGTGGCCTGCGCGGGATGGAGGCGCGTGCGCGTCAGACGGCGCGCAGGGTAACGATGCTTACGACAGCGATTGCAGGGCTGGGGTCCGCTATCGCGGTTAACATGGTCCGCAAAGGGCTACAGGCCGTTGACGAGCAGGCGAAGCTGGCGCGGCAGTTAGACACGACCATCGGCGCGGTGCGCGGCCTGCAACTGGCGGCGGAAGAGGCCGGCGTTTCCAAGGACGTGATGTCTCGTGCTGCGGAACGGTTGAACGCTCGGCTCGGCGAGGCGCAGCGCGGCACGGGGTCTGCCGCAGATGCGCTCGACAGGCTCGGCCTATCGGCGCGTGATCTTGGGGATATGGACATTGACGACCGGTTCGCGACGATTGCGGATCGTGTCAACACCCTCGGCCTGTCGTCGTCGCAAACTGCCGATGAATTGCGCCAGCTTGGAATCCGTCAGGGTGAGCTTGTTGCCTTCATGCGCGACGGCGGCGATGCAATCCGCGAGTCATCGGACGTTATCGAACAGTTTGGCCTCAATATCAGTGATGTAGACGCGGCGCAGATCGAGCGCGCCAACGATGCCATGTCACGGATCGGCCTCGTTACTGAGGGCGTGCGGGCGCAAATGGCGACAGAGCTTGCGCCTGTCCTTGAGGATGTGGCGAATGCCTTTTTCGACGCCGCGAGCGAGGCAGACGGGTGGGGGAAAGAGGCGCGGGCCGCTACTGAGGCAGCAGTTCGGGGCATTGCGAATGTCTTGGACGCTTTGGGCCATGTGATCGGGTTTGTCGAAAACAACCCGATGCTCGCTCAGATGGGCGTTGTCGGGTTTGCGTTGTTCGGGCGGCGTGGTCTGGCGATTGGCGCAGCGGCGGGCGCAGCATTTGATCTTGTCGATTCGTCCATGGGGCGGGCGGGCGACAGGCTTGGACAGGTTAACAGCCAGCTTGAGACTTTCAACGATAAGATCCGGGAAGCGCGCGAGGAAGCCGATGACGGGGGCGTGTTCGCGGCAGGGGCGGAGCAAAGACTGCAAACGCTTGAACGCGCCCGCGATCTTTTGCAGGAAGAGCGCCGGGAACTTATAGAAAATCAAGCGGAGACCGAGGGCCTTACCGGGTCGTTCCGAGACCTTGAAGAGCAGCTTAGCGCGATTGAGCAGCAATCGGATGATACGGGTGAAAGCATATCGAATGTTGCACATGACGTTGCGGATATGCTCAGGTCATCGGTTGATGGCGGAGACCGCCCCGCCTTTATGGACCTGCCGGATGCTACTGACTTCGAGGGCATGCTGGACGCGCAGACGGAATATGAGGCGCGGTCTCAGGGCAGCGCGGCGGATCATCATGAGAAGAGGCTTGAGCAACTTCGAGAGTTCTTGCGCGATGAAAAGGAAAGCGAAATCAACGCGCATGAAGAGCGGCTTGAACAGCTACGCACATTCCTCGATCAAGGGCTGATCACTGAGCGCGAATACAAGGAGATGAAAGAGTCCTTGGAGGAAGGGCACCTTGAGCGCATGGCAGAGCTTCGCGACCAGGCCCGCGCCGAAGAAGAGGATAAGGAACGGGCGTGGGCAGGGCGGAGGCTGGCTCAACACAAGAACCTCATCTCTGCCATTGAACAGGTTACTGGTCGGGGGTGGGGGGCTGTCGGCGATCTCATGACTAGTGAACTTGAGGGGATGGCTAGCGCCCTATCCACACAAAGCAAAAGTATGTTCAGGATCGCGCAGGCCGCCGGGATCGCGAATGCCATCATCAGCACGCACCGGGGTATCACGAAGGCTTTGGAATTGGGATGGCCACAAGGGCCTATCGCCGCTGCGGCTATCGCGGCGCGCGGCTTCGCGAGTGTTGCCGCTATCCGGTCGCAGTCATTCAGCGGGTCTGGCGGCGGCGGCGGCTCTGCCGGAGGTGGCGGCGGGGCAGGCGCGGCACAGGCGCAGCCCACGCCGCTGCAAGTTCAAGCCACGTTCCAGGGGGATTTCTTTACCGGTGATCAGGTCCAGACCGGTGTGACTGAGCTTTTCGACAATCTCGAAGACGAGGCCCGGCGCAGAGGCCTTAACCTCACGGTGACTGCATAATGGCGGTGTCAATCAGCACGGCGCGCTTGGCGCAGATGGTCAATGATGGGGTGGAGAATAATCCGGTTGTCGGAATAGATGACGTGCTACGAGCGCCCGGTGAGTTTACGTCAGGCGAGCCTTTCGGCGCTGCGCGTGTCGCGGATGGCGCCACGTATACTTTTTGGGCAGGAGAGGGGACTGGTCCGGGTGGGCGCATAATAGTATACGAAATGGAATCCGCGCAGACTGTGGATATGATGGGTGTCGCGGCGCATAATGTGGGCGCTCTTGGCAGGACAATCAGCGCTCAATATTGGGACGGGTCAAGCTGGTCTAATTTGGCACCATCGTCCGGGGCAAATGAAACAATAGTGTGGATCGGGGATGAGGTCGAGACTGACCGTGTCCGTTTTGTCGTGTCTGACAGCGGCGACGATGCGGCTATAGGCGTAGCATTTGCCGGGCGCAGTTACACATTCGACCAGCGCTTTTACCAGGACTATGACGAGGCGCGATACCCGACCAATGTTGAACTTCTGAAAAATCCCAGCGGCCCGCATGTGCTTGGCACAAGCGTGATCGGGAAGGGGTCGCAAGTGGAGTGGTCGCTGCAACATCTGCGCGAGGACACGTTATACAATAACAGCTTCGCGGCTTTCGTTGACGCCTACAACAAGGGCATGGGGTTCTTTTCGGCGTGGCGCCCGGCGGACTATGGCACGGCCTACTACGGACACAGGCAGGGGGGCACGATCCAGCTACCCAACAGCGGCCCGCAGCGCCGCAAGAGCCTGACCTTCGGGATGCAGGTGTATGATGACTACTGACGCCTTTGGCCGCGAGCTTTTGCAGATTGTAGAGATCGATTACGATTTCTGCGATTTGATTTATGGCGAGGCGCCATGCACGGCGGCGCTCGGCACGACAGGGGTGCGTAAGTGCTTCAACACCCGCTTTACCTGCCAAGACCCGGAGAATTACCAGCGCGGCACGCTGACGCTTCGGTTCGCCCGCAATCAACAGGGGCTGCCAAAGGGCGTGACGGTGTTCCCGGCGCTTGAGAATGTCTCGACGCGTGCGAGCGAAATCAACTTTTCGGGCCGGACACAGCGGCAGGGGCCGCTTGGCAAGCGCTCCGAGGTCACAGTCACGATAGCAGACTTTGCGGATTCCGATTTTGAAACGGACAAATACCGCGATGAGCGCGTCAGTGGCGCGGCGCAGACCGATGAGGGCGGGTATCGGCCCGAGGATCGGGGAACGTTCTGGCCCAAGTTCCGGGCGCGCCAGCCTTACACTGTGGGGCGGACGCTGCGCGTGCGTGAGGGGTATGTCGGGCAGGCGTTCGGGGATATGCGGACCCGGCATTACGTGATCACCGAGATAAATGGCCCGAGCGGCACAGGCGGTGTGCAGGTCAAGGCGAAGGATATCTTAGACCTTGCAGACAATGAGAAGGCCGTCGCGCCCGCGCCATCTCTGGGCAGGCTGGCCGCTGATCTTGGCGATGATGGCGAGGAATTTGAAATCCTTGGTGACCCGGCGGAATACCCGTCAACGGGCCGGGTGAGCCTTGGCAGTGAGGTGATTGTTTACAGCCGCAGCGGCAGCACCTTCACGGTCGTCAGGCGCGGCGCAGACGGCACTGAGCCATCGTCACATTCCGAGGGCGACAGCGTGCAGCTATGCTTGCGCTTCTCCGGGCGCACGATACCGTCCGTGGCGCGTGACTTGCTACAAGACTTTGCGGGCGTTCCGTCGGGCTTTATCCCTTTCTCGGACTGGGCGGACGAAAGCGGGCGCTGGCAGGCCGGTTATCGAGTGACACGGACAATCACAAAGCCAACGGGAGTTACAAAGCTGCTGGCGGAATTGGCGGTGTTTGGGGTCTACTGGTATTGGGACGATGTCGAGCAACTTATCAGGATGCGTGTCAACCGTCCGATTGATCTATGGCTCGGAGAGGCCATACAGCCGCTCATAGACACCCCGGACCCGGACAAGCCAACTGCGGCGCACATCATGAAGGAGACGGCCCGCGTGGCCTATCCCGAGGATCAGCGCCTGTCCAAAGTATTCCTGTGGCACGGCCAGCTTGACCCGACCGGCAGCGATGATGACCGGTCCAACTTCGCGCGGCTGGCGGTTGCGGCTACGGTGCCCGATGAGGATAAATACGATCAAGAGCGTGTCAGGGAAATATTCACGCCATGGCTCGGGATGTCCGGCGACGATTCGATCGCACAGCCAACGGCCAACCGATTGCTTTTGCGCTACGCGGATACGCCGCGCGTGCTTTCTTGCGGGATTGACGCCAAGGACGCGGAGACGGTCGAGCTTGGCGATCTGGTCGAGGTCGTGTCACGCGTGATAGCCGACGATACCGGCAAGCCAGCGGAATCGCCGATGCAGGTGCGGAAACTGGAAGAGGAAACCGGGGGCCATAAGATAAAGATCGAGGCCGAGACTTTCGCCTTCGATGCCCGACACGGGTTCATCACGGAAAACAGCAGGCCGGACTATGACGCGTCCACGGAAGGGGAAAGATTGCTCGGCACTTACATCGTAGACGAGAATACGCTAGAATTCAGCGACGGCTCCGGGCCTTATGTGATTTTCTGAAGGATGCCGAATGACGTATCGTGAGATCCAGCCTACTGAAGATGAAAGCGGCGCGCCGCTTACGTCCGAGCTTGCGAAGGCTTGGACCGGGAATGTGCTGGCGATTATCGAGGGCGGGAG
>SL_7KL_010_BRINEDRAFT_10000700_pt1 | contig 15978 bp, 12 predicted proteins | sample SodLak_010_BRINE_FD_10663 | JGI IMG/M metagenome (IMG submission 10663)
CAGCGGTACCTGCAAACCCGACAGACTGGCTTCATGAGCTAGCCTACGAAGTCGCATTGCAGTACCACCGCCCCGAAGAGTTGCAGTTAAAGTTTTCGCTGTCTGCGGAAGAGTACGACCGGATTATCCAAGAACCCCATTTCCGTCGCGCTGTTAGCGCATACGCCCGGCATATTGACGAAGATGCTAAGCAAGCCAAGCTCAAAGTAAAACGCCTTGCCTCGACCCTAGTTGAAGAGCAGGCAAGCATGGCAATGGATCAAACGCTAGACCCTGCGGTACGCCTGCGCGCTATCGAGGGCATGTGCCGCTATGCTGAGCTGGACAAACCGAACCAAGCAGACGGTGCGGCCACGAACGCCCCGCCCTTCACAATCAACATTCAGGTCAACGCCTGATGTCCGAGGAGCAATTTAACGGGGTAAACTTTGTACCCAGTACCTCCCTAGGTAACTTGATGCGCTCCGATGCGGTCATACGCGCCATAATGGGGCCTATTGGCTCGGGTAAGTCCGTGGGCTGCGCGATGGAGCTGGTCAGGCGCGCTTGTTTGCAGCAACCCGACAGCAAGGGAATCCGTAAAACACGCTTTGCGATTATTCGTAACACGGTGCGAATGCTGCGCGACACCACGATCAAAACCGTGCATGATTGGCTGCCGCCTGATCTGGCCGGGCGCTGGTATGCTACTACCAACACGTTTATGCTCAATTTCCGCCTGCCTGACGGGACGACCGTTAATTCTGAGTGGATGTTCCGCCCGTTGGATTCCTCCGATGATGTGCGCAACCTGCTGTCCTTAGAGCTAACTGGGGCGTGGATCAATGAGTACCGGGAGGTCAACCCGGATGTGTTTATCAACTTGCTCGGTCGTATCGGCCGTTACCCGAAACAAGGGGACGCGCCGCCGACCTGGACGGGCGTGGTGATGGACACCAACCCGCCGGCAATGGGCACCTTTTGGCATAAGTTGTTTGAGACCGACGAAATGGACGATGACCTAGCCGAGTTTTCTAAGAAGTTCGGGCGGCCGGTCAAAGAGATTTTTCGCCAGCCGTCGGGCATGTCCGAGGAAGCCGAGAACAAAGAACACTTGCCGGATGGTTACTACGAGCTGCTGCTGGCTTCGGGCAAAGACGAGGACTGGCTCAACGTGCATGTGCATGGTGAGTACGGCACGCGGCGGGACGGTCTGCCGGTGTACCCGAGCTTTAACGTCAAAGTGCATCAGGCCGATACGCACCTAAGCAGCATTCCTTCTAAGCCGCTGTCCATCGGGCTGGACTTTGGGCTAACCCCCGCTGCGGTCGTTGCCCAGCAAAATGCTAACGGACAGTGGCTGATACTGCGCGAGCTGGTGACCCCGCAAGGCAAGGTGATGGGCATTGAGGAATTCGCGCAGAAGATGAAGGTGTGGCTGCGTGAGGAGTTTCCCGACAACCTTGTGTACGATTTGTGGTGTGACCCGGCGGGTAACCACCGCAACCAAGTAAATGCTATTACACCGTTCCAAGTGCTACGGGAAGCGGGCTTTAAGCCGAGGCATGGGACAAATGACCCTGAGACACGCCAGGGCAGCGTCAGACGGCCGCTAAACCGCATGATCGAGGGGCAGCCGGGCATGTTAGTTGATCCGCGCTGTGTGACGCTCCTTGAGGGCTTTATGGGCGGGTACCGGTACGAGACGGTTACTAAGACCGATGAGCCGGTGGATCGGCCGGCTAAAACCCACGAGTCGCACGTTCACGATGCGTTGCAGTATGTGATGCTGCCCTACGAGGGGCCAGGCCTAGCCGGGCGTGCTACCCGCCGTTGGGGCCAGACGCAGAACAACAAGCCGCGCAAACTTAAATCGTGGAACGTGTGGGCAGTCAGTTGAATTTGTGGTACAAACGCGCGTATGGTGCCGTAAGGAGGTAACGACAGATGCCTAGTTTTGACCCGAGTTTGTATTTGCAAGTAAATCCCGAGATTAGAGCGTTGGCCGAAAGTGGCGGGGCTATGATTAGTGAGCGGGATCAGAATTGGTGGAGAAGAGAGTTTGGCGCGGATGTATTTTCATCGCCTCAGGGTTTTGCGCGGGCACATTTTGGACATGCGCCGCCAGATCGGTTTGCCCAAGGCAGGCGTTACCAAGACGCTGTGCGCCAGCGTGAGGCTGACAGAGCCGCCGCGGCAAGGCGACAAGCTGAAGAGCAGCAACGCCTAGCCATTCAACAGGTTGAGCGGCAGATCGCAGCGCAACGCGAGGCGGTACAGGTGCAGCGAGACTTGGCCGCGCAAGAAGTTGCCCGAATCCAAACCGAGGAAGCTGACGCTGAGCAGCGGCGGCGACGCACGACACGAGCGGCTATCGCCGACCAGCCCTCCTTGTTTGATCTGCTAGGACAGCGGCAGATGGGCGGGGCACAAATGAGCGACACATTGGGGTAAGGCAAGTGAGTGCAGAAGATATTGTCAATAGAGTCGATACACTGTTCGACCAACGCAAAGAATATGAGGCGTTGTGGGAGACAGCATACAAGTACATAGCACCGGAGCGGGCGCTTATTTATAACCGCGAGAAACGTAGCCCTGGTGAGATTCAGGACGAGGTATTCGACTCAACGGCAATTGACGCTGCCGAGCGGCTGACCAACTTAATTATGTCGGGGCTTATCCCGCCGTGGCAGTCGTGGTTTAGAGTCAGTGTGAACAAAGGCTACGCTGACATGGATTCCCGCGAGCAGATACGCGGCGCGCTGGAAGAGATCGAGAAGCTGATGACCTCCATGTTGTCGGTAAGTAATTTCTACCAAGAAATGCAGCCGGTCATCTTAGATCGTATCGTTGGCGGGACCTGCGGCATTTGCTTAATCCCTGACTACGACGAGCGCAAGTTACGCTTTAAGAATATCCCTCTAGGCGAGTTGGCCATTCAGGAAGACGATTCCGGGCGGATTGTTAGCGTTGCGCGGAAATTTAAGCTCAGTGTGCGCCAGTTAGTCGATGCTTACGGCGACCGCGTACCACAAGCTATTCGTGAAAAATACGACAACCGCGAAGCCAGCAAAGCCAATATGGATGTGGTGGCGCTGAATGACCAGAACGCGATGGGGCTTTGGCGCTACAGCATCGTGCTAAAAAAAGAGAACGCGGTACTGTTTGACGATACTAAGCTCTCACCTTATATGTTTGTTAGCCGTTGGGCCAAAGTACCAGGCAGTGTGTACGGCCGTGGGCCTGGGCTACGCGCCTTGTCTGATGTTCGGGCGCTTAATAAGATCAAAGAGCTATCGCTGAAAAACGCAGCTAAAGCCGTGGCCGGTGTTTACACGGTCGTCGACGACGGCGTAATCAACCCTTACACGCTGACGTTTGAGCCGGGCACGTTTATGTCAGTCGGTAGCAACGATAGGCAGAACCCAACGATTGCAGAACTACCCGTTACCGGGGATTTCAACGTCTCGATGTTCCAGATGGACGATCTGCGGCAGGCCATCGAAAAAGTATTCCTTGCGGATAATTATGGCCCGACTGACCGCACGCCGATGACGGCGACGGAGGTGCAGCAGCGTACGCGGATTATCGCGCAGGATATGGGCGCTACGATTTCTAGGATGCAGCAAGAAATGCTCATGCCTATTTTACAAGCGGCGTATCAGTACATGGCCGAAATGGAAATGGTACCGCCTGAGATTCAGCTTGATGGGCAGGTGGTGCAGATTGAGTTTGTTAGCCAGCTTGCGCAGGCACAGTGGGCAATCGACGAACAGAACCTGCTTGAGTTTACGCAGACGGCCATTGCCTTTGGTGACGTAGACCCGAAAGCGGGCTTGATTATTGATGTCCACCGCGCCCTTGGCCAGCTAGCTGAGATTAAACATATCAGCCCTGAGGTACTTCGCTCCCAGCAACAAATTCAACAGTTGATGGAAGAAGCGGCTCAGGCCCAGGCGCAAGCGCAGGGCGAAATGATGGAAGGAGGCGAGCAAGGTGGGATGGTCTGATTTTGACAAACGCGAGCAAGCCCCCGAGGCCACGCTTAACGAAGAGACAATGCGAGCGCTGGGCACCGCGGCGAAGAAGGGTATCAGCACAAATGCACAACGCCCCTTGCGGGATTTTTTACTGGCCAAGGCGCACGCAGTAAGCTACCGCCCAGGCATGAACCGAGACGATATTAGTTTTTACGAAGGGCAGCGTTCGCTTGCCCTGCAACTTTTGAAACTTAGTGGAGAAATCAAATGAGTGACGCGGCACAAGCTGAAGAAACAGCCCCCGAAGTCCCAACCGAAGCCCCGACCAACGCCGAGCCGGAAACCTTGCTCGACAATGTTGAACCGGCACCAGAGCCGACAGCAGAGCCAAGCGGCGAAGATGTCGTAAACACTCCTACGAACCCGGACGCGCGGCCTGAGTGGTTGCCCGAGAAGTTCAAGTCTCCTGAAGATTTGGTCACGGCCTACAATGAAATGGGCACGAAGATCAGGGAGAAGTTCGAGGCACCGGAAGAATACGAGCTAAAGTTGCCCGAGGGCATTGATGCTGGTCTTACAGAAGCCGATGTTGAGACTTTCAAAGAAGCCAACCTGACCAATGAGCAGGCGCAGAAGGTCGTGGACCATATGTTCAACACGATCATGCCGGAGCTGATGGAAGCAAAGGTGTCGGTTGAGCGTGAGCGGCTTAGCTCGGAGTGGGGCATTAAATCCGATTCCGCTGAGTTTGGGCAGCAGCTAGCGAAAGTTAAGGCTTGGGCGAATCAGAATTTGCCCGATGCCGTAGTCACTGAGCTGTCTCGCACCGCGTCGGGTGTTGCGACTATCGCGCAAATGATGGAGCAGAAGTCACAAGCGCACCGTGCTACACCCGCCCCGGCTTCGCGTCCAAGCAAAGCAGATTTGCAAAATCTGATGAACGACGACCGGTATTGGAAAGGTGACGAAGAATACCGTAAGTATGTAACGGAGCAGTTTAAACAGGCGTTTGATTGACAAGCGCCTTTAATTTGTTTACTTTTTAGACAGTTGGTTAGTAGGCTTACCCGCACCGCGGCCCCGAACCCCAAGAGAACCGCCGTACCTGGCCCCTGCAAAGGCTCACCCAGTACAGGTTGTGGAACAAAATATCCATTTTTCTGTATGAGGACTTAACAATGTCAAGCACAGTACCTGTCTCTTTTATTGAGCAGTACGAAGCCGAAGTTAAGCAGGTGTACCAGCGTGAGGGTGCCTTGCTTCGGAATACAGTTCGTACCCGTACCCAAGTAAACGCAGAGCGTGTTTACTTCCCAATCCTCGGTAAAGGCAAAGCAACCAGCAAGGCTCGCCATGCTGACGTTGTACCGATGGACCTTGAGCATACCCGCGCGTTTGCGGATATGGCGGATTTCTACGCACCTGAGTATATCGACGAGCTGGATCAGGCCAAACTGAATTGGTCGTTGGCTTCTGAGTACGCTCGGGCTTCGGGTAATGCGTTAGGCCGACAGACGGACGACGTTATTATTGGCGCATTAAACAGCACTAATAATACTCTGGATGCGGACGACGCCACGCTAGGCAATACGGATGGGATTTTGGACAACAAGCTAGTTGCCAATCTTTCTAAGTTGCTTAACGCCGGGGATGTGCCTTTGGACACTAATCGGTATGCGGTTATCTCTCCCGAAACGCACGCGGAGCTGCTCCAGATCGTAGAAGCCACCAGCTCGGATTTCACTACTACGCAGTTGCTTATGAATGCTCGTGAGCCTGCTATGTGGATGGGATTCCGCTGGATCATGCACACCGGGTTGCCAGACGGGGTAAAAGGTTACTTTTACCACATGCAATCTGCGGGGCATGGCATTTCCCGCGACGTTGTAACCGAAGTCAACTATGTACCTGAGAAGGTGTCCTATTTGGTCAACAGTTATATGTCTATGGGCGCAACCATCATCGAAGAAGCCGGTGTGCTTCGCCTCGATGCAAAAACCTAAGGGGTGAATCATGGCTTTTACTCAAAGTGAGCTTGCACTACATAGCTACAATGGCGTCACGCCATTCATGGAGTACGTTTACATTAACTCCGAGGGCGATACAGTAACCGCTAGTGGGTTCTTCAACGACGCCGCTGAAGAACTTACGGTGGGTAGCACGATCTACGTTGTGGATACGGGCGTTACCTACCGGGTTACTGCTATTTCCGACGGGGCGGTAACGGTCGCGGCTAATTACGATTCGCCCGCGTAGCTCCTAACCAGTAAAGGGAGGCTCCCATGAGCGACGAGCTATCCGTTGTAAACGAAGGGCTAATTCGCCTTGGGGTGCCTCCCCTTGCTTCTTTAGCAGACCAAAGTGCGCAGGCGGTGTCTGCGGATCGGATATATAGAACTACCCGTGAGGCAGCATTGGCCGAGCATCCTTGGTCGTTTGCGTACAGGGAGGTCTCCCTGCCGCAACTTGTCATTGATAACGATGATTTTCGCAATAGTAAATTTGACTATGCGTACCAACTGCCCAATGACATGATTCGCGTGTTAGGGCTTCGTAGCTTAGACCATTACCGAATCGCTGGGGATCAGCTATACGCCAACGACAAAAATGCACGTTTGGTGTATGTGGCCGATGTTGGCGAACCACACTGGCCCGGCTATTTTATTAAAATGGTCGCGCTGAGCTTTGCTTCGGCGGTTGCCATCACCTTAACCGACAATTCAGAGCGCGCTAACCTAATGGCAGCACTCGCTGGGGAGCAACGCCGGTCGGCGCGGGCGATTGATTCTTCTCAGACACCACCCTATGTGTTTGACCTGATGCGTGTTTACCTGCGCCGGACATCGAACCCGTTGACTAACGCATGACGATCTACAGTAGTATTACGTCTTTTACCCGCGGCGAAGTTGATGCGACGCTATTCGACCGTGTAGACGTGGACTTTTACCGAACGGCCAGTAAGCGCGTGGATAACTGGTTTCCCGATTCTTCCGGTTCGTTAGAACGGCGGCCCCAATTTGCCGCTGTAGGCACCCCGCCTTTATTGATTCCGGGGCGGCCGGATGGTGTACCTCCCGAAATAGAATGCGGCGAGTTTATGTTGCGGACGTTTTCGTTTCGGGAAACAACTTATTTGATTCTGTTTCGTAGAATTTGTACGCCTGGTTGGCAGACAATCACGATGTCTTGTTACCGGCAGGAGCCAGACGGTTCATTAACGGTGCAATTTGAAGACAAGTACCTTGTTTATTATTCAAACGACTCGACTGACCTTGCTGCCTTAATCGGCCAACCTTTACCGCCGGATTCCCACGATGGCAATGAGCCGAATGGCTTTCGCAAAGGCATCGCGCGGAATGTTTGTATTGCCCAAGTGGGGCCGGCAGTTTTTATCACCTCGCCGTTGTTCCCACCGTACCGCGTGTTTGTGGATGAAAACGGGGACGCGGACTACGAGCTGGTAACGTTTTTTGAAGAACTGGTAGGTACCGTAGAGGTGGAAAGTGGGGGCGATGAATGGAGTGGGCTTGATACTTTATTCCAAGACCAGCTCGAAGTTGGGGATTCGTTCTTTTTTAAAGGCCAAGAGTTCACGGTCGGTACTTTAACAGATCAAACTACGTTAAAAACAAACGAGACGTACACTGGCTTGTCCCTAGCGGGCGAGCGCATATCTAGGGTTACTGACGTGTTTGAAACAGACTGGCCGCGCTTGTGTGCGTTTTACAAAGGCCGGCTGTTCTTATTCTCAACCCGTACTCAGCCAGTCGGTCTATTCGCTAGTGCGTCGAACCAACCTTTTATTATTCGCCCAGGCAGTGTTCACGCGGATGCGCCTATTGAGTTAGAGCTGCTGACCTCGGGCGCGGAGTCATTCCAGTGGGTGGAAAGCTCAGAGCAGATTTTCCTTGGTGGCGAGCAGGCAGAGTACACAATTAACTCGCTGCCGGATCAGCCTATTACGCCAACCAATTTTTCGTTTTTTCGTGTTTCCAATAACGGCGGTACCTCATTGCAGCCGTTTAGCTCGAACGCCAGTACCGTGTTCGTCAACCGCGGCCGCACCCGATTGCAGGCTGTGCGGTTCGATGACCAACGTTCCGGCTTTGTGGGGGATGACCTAAGTTTGCTTGCCCCTCACCTTCTTCAAGATCGTGTTCGGGACGTGGTGTTCCGCCCTGGCACGCAGAATGACCGTGCCTCGCGTATCTTTTTGTTGACCGACACGAAGAAGCTACGGACCTGTGTACTCAACGAACAAGAAAACGTGGTGGCTTGGTCGCGGATAAGTTTAGCGGATGGATACCAAGTGGAGGCCGTCGGAGCCACGCCTGACGATCTGTACGCAATTATTAAATGCCCCAAGACAGACACCTACGCAATGAGCATTTTAGACGTGGGGAACGACGACTTCTCGTTACTTGACCTACCGCTGGATTACACGCTGACTAACGGGCAAGTCGCCCTTGAAGATGTCCACCAGGACTCCACGGTGGCCGTGCTAGCAGGCAGTGAATTTTTAGGTTTCTTTGAGGTGACAGATACCCTAGATATTGGGGACGCTGACTTTAACGGTGAGGTCAAGGTAGGTATTACGTTTAATAGCCGGTTAGATATGTTACCGGCCGTGTTTGAGCTGCCCCGAGTGGGGTCGTCGTTAAACAGAAAACACCGCCTAGTCCGGGTGCTGCTATCTATTACCGAAGCCTACGAGCTGTCCGTTAATGGCGAGCCGTTGTTTGGTACGCTGGCCACTAACACAACTACCGGGTTTGCAAAGCGCGAGGGTACTTACGAGCGCAGGGTACTGGGGTGGCATGAGCGACCAGAGACGCGGATTGAGTCGTCAAGCATATATCGTGCTAAATTACGCTCAGTTACGCGTGAGGTGAATATCTAATGCCATATACAACCGCTGCAATTGTTGGATTTCAAGTCGTTTCTGGCATGATGGGCGCAAGTTCGCGTCGGCGCGCTGCCCGGCGCCAAGCCGAGGCCGCCCGTAGCCAAGCGGAGATGAATTATCACATTTCCTCGATGCAGGCGATGTTTGATGCTCAGTCTGTTATGCAGCAAGCGCGGCAGATTCCGCTGGCTTTGCGTCGGACAGATATTGATGTGCAGCGGATGGGTTTGGCGGCTGGGGAAGCTGCGTTTGTTGGGCCACTGGAACGTTACCAGTTACGCCGCCGAGCGAAAGAAGATGAAACTACCCGGCGGGATATGCTCGCTAAAGCAATGGGCACGCAGCGCGCGTTTAACGCCGCATCAGGCATTGTTGGTGGTAGGACTACTCGATTAGCCGCGGCGCAGTCGAGAAACGCATTCTGGCGGGACCAGAGCCTCGCTAATATGGAGCGCAATATGGCGCTGACCGCTAGCGAACGCCGGGAACAGGTAGCAATGAGCCAGTTTGACTTCGGCATCCAAGAGACTGGACTCGCGATGCAGGAAGCGCGACTGAGTTTCGAGAATGCGCAGCGCTCATACGATCGTCATTTCGAGTCGGTGGGTTGGGCGCGACAGGCTGCGGACGTACAAAGTTCTAATGCTGCCGCTACCGCGCGGCAAGCCGAGCGTCAGTTTACCGTGGATATAATGGGCACCGCTGCCAATGCAGCCAGCAGCTACTATATGCTAGAGAACACTTAACAGGTAATACTAATGGCGGAACGTGAATATCAAGGTGGCCAAGTATCTCGCATGGACCCAGGGTTCACTCGCCCTGGTGTTGGCGGAGTGCGCAGCGGCATTCCGCAGGTTAGCCCCACTGGCCCCCGACAGCCTTTAGTGGAAGCCCAAGCGACCCCTCAGCCGTTAGACGTTCGTGGTATTGAGCGTGCGCTAGGGAACTGGGTGCAGATACAAACCCGGCAGAATCAGGCGCGTCGCGCAGACGAAGCCGAGCAACTTGCTTTGCAACGTCAAGCAGAAATGGGTAGCGCGGGGCGGGCGGATACGCCAGAAAATTTTACCAACCAACAAAAAGTTATTTTTGAAAAAACAGCGCGCGACGCTTACTTACAAGCGTTCGATAATGATTCGCTAGGGGTGGTGTCAGAACTTTCGTTGCAATATCAAGATGACCCTGATGGTTTTGCCACCGCTGCAACCGCGTGGCTAGACAGTGCCCTCGAAGGCATGGAAGAACAAGATATTCGGTTGTTTACCGCGGCGAGAGAAAAAGCGCAGTTTCGTATTGCGCAGCGCACTGGCGTTATAGCGGAAAGGGCGTTTAAGAAACAAACACTGGAAGTAATCGAAGCCCGACAAACAGAACACAGAAAGTTGGTTACTACCTTGCAGACAGACCTGCTTAGAAATCCTAACGAGGAAACTCTAGCTGAGGCTTTTGCGTCCACGTCAGAAAGTTTAGCCATTGTCACACAAGATATGTCGCCCGCAGACGCAGACCAGCTAATGGTACAAACCAATGATGCCCTTATGGGGACTTATGTGGACGCTCGGGTGCGTCAGTTTACCGACAACGGCAACTTTGATGCCCTGCGCGGACTAGCGGAACGAATGAGGAGCGGCCGGTTTTCCGCAGCGGGAAATACGTTTATGGACCCGGTAGCCGCGGCCGAAGCGGGCGACCGTTTGTTGCAGCAAGTAGAAAAGGCACAAGGCGAAAGAGATAAACAAGTAGCTGCCCAAGCACGAGTGGAAGTCGCGTTGGGAGAAATGGGGCAGGGGGATGGTAACACCCCAGCCTTGGACGAGTTAGAGAATATCAATCCACGGGAACACGCAAGAATTGAAGCCGAATCCGATGTCCGTCAATTTGTTGATGTTGTCGGTTCAGCTAACCCAGACGACATAAGGGCAAAAACTGAGGAAATAGCAGAAAATGTTAGGGTAGGGAATGTTTCGCCGGATTTAGGGCTTCGGGCGATAGATGCGCTCCAAAAAACCGAGCGCGAAAGACAAGGCATGGCGCTGGCTTCTGGGCCGGAGCAAATGAACTATTGCGCGAAAAACGGCCTAAGGCGCAGCGCGTGCGCAGTAGCATTAGAAGTATCGCCGGAAGAATTGCCCCGGTATGCGGCCATCGAAGTCGAACAAGCGCTGACTAGCACGGAAACCGGACAAATTACGCCGGACAGCTTAGGCCGAGCGATGGCGGCTACTGAAGATGGTGTGCCTCACATGCTCGATTTTGTTGCCGCGTTGGATGCTTCAGGTCTTCCCGCTTACCAAAAAGCAGCAGCGACGGCCGCCGCCTATGCCGCAAGTTCGGGGCTACCAGAGCTGGCCGACACAATTGTGAGTTTATCTTCGGTAGCGGGTACTGATTTTTCTGATACTGAGCAAATGTCGGACTTGCTACGAGGCACCGGCATAAACGAAGCGGATTTAAACGAAACGTTGCAAATGCTCAGCGGGCACGACCCGCGGGCGTTTGGGCTAATGTCGCAAGGGTTTGCCAGACTTTTACAAGGGGCGGAAGCGACAGGGCGCGCCTCGTTTATTGAGCAACTAAACCAAATTCCGCAAATTGACGTTTTAGATAAACCTTATCCGATGTCTATGTTTAAACGCGGGGAAGAGCCGGCGTCAATTATCCAACAGCGACTAGCGGACTTTGAAGGGCAGCTCGAAGATACATTGCGCGCGGAAAGTTTAGACGGGCGGGATGTTTACCTAACTCCTATCGGCAACGACCGGGTACAAGTCTATGTTGGGGAACGTTTGATTACTTCGCCCGACGGCGCACTAGATTGGACTATTTCGGATTACACTAGCCAAGGTGCCCAACAAGCTATCGAAGATTTCCAAGCGGAGCAAACAGCACGGGATGCCGCCGCCGATGTTGTAGCAAATACTGTTTTGCCTGATGCAACGATTGGACAAAGGGAACAATCGCTAGCGGTTGCTGATGAAATAAATAGAGTGGCGGACAGAGCAAAAGTGCCACGATCCTCGATGTACCAAATGCTATTGGCTGATAAAGCGCCCGGTAGTGACATTGTGGCACTAGAAGGGCACATAGACGCCGCGACTAATCGCGCGACAGAGTTACAGCCGGCAGGAGGTGGTAAATTTAAGCGCTCGGTTCGTGCGCCTGCACCCCCTAGCTTGATGTATTCTGACGGCACTAATACAACCTATAGTGATTACGCTAACTGGATTAAAGCGGCGACTGATCGCTTAGGTGACCCAGAGAAAGTGTTTGCCGCTCGGATAATGGGGGTCGATTGGGTAGAGGATACGGAAAATCGACTAGGCGATAATTGGATGATGGCCTTACCAGAAGAAGTCGCTGATTATGTAGATGCCGCGACGGGCGCGGCAGTCGATGAAACAAACTTACCACCTAAAATTATGCAGCCATCGCAAGTTTTGCAAGAAAGGGGCATACGCGGTTACTCGCGGTACACCACCGACCTTTTTACCCGCCAAGAAGAATTTAGCGAATAACTATGAGACGCCGCGCAGACATGCCCGAAGCCCAAGCCCGAATGGCTTTGATGTATGTGAACACGGGGGCAACGTATGAGTGGCAAGCAGGCACTCGTAACAGTGGGTTTTTTAATTCTGTAGGTCGCGGTTTTCGGGATGTTCATTGGCCGATGGTGCGGGATCACTGGGCTGGCTTAGCAGACACGCTCAAAGGCGAGGAAGAAATGATTACGCCGGACGAGTTTGCTCAGTTAGCAGAGGGCCGTGGCGTGACAATTCCTCCCGGCGCTGTACCAAGAAACGTTGCTGAACGCCAGATCGCAAAGTATGACCGTGAGCAACGCGAAATCGAGTATGAGCGTAACTGGCGCTCAACTCTTGGTAATCTTGTCGGCGCAATACCCGCCTGGGCGGTTTCTCCTGAGGGGCTTGTCGGGCTTGCCGTACCTCCTGTAAGGCTAGCGTCCGGGGCTAGGGCTGGAATACAAGGCGCACGCGCTGTAAGGCAAGGTTCTGCTTCGTCCGCCGCTGCGTCCAGAGCGCTCGCAGAAGTCCCGGCAGGCATTGCAATGGGCGGCACTAACTTAGTTGCTCAACAAGCCGCATACGGCGAGATTGACGCCCTAGAAGCTACAGTAGCGTTCGCTGCGCCATCTGTTTTGGGTGCAGGCATAGGCGCAATACAAGGCATTCGCGCATCGCAAACCAAAAACATTGGGGGTGAGGGTAAAACTAATCCTACTGCCCCGCGCGCAGACGAAGCCATTGATACCGAAGTACCCGATCGCCTTGTAAACGAGGTAAGGCAGACTTTTGAGCTGGTCGAGGGAGACACAACCGCCCAAGCGTTTGCAAAAATCCGGAATACGTTGCAGCGCAACAATATCACGCCTGACATGATGGATAACCTAGTGGAAGGGTTTGCTCGTTTGTCAGAGCGCCGGGGTATTAGGTTATCGACTGAAGCACAAGACGCGCTCGCTCGGGTACGCGAAATTGAAATGATGCCAGTACGGCAGCGAAGCCCGATAGATATTGCGCGCCAAGCCAGCGCAGATAAATCGTATTTAACTATAAACGAGGAAATTAGCCGGGTTATTAGCCGACTTGATGAAGTAAACGCGGCCCCCCAAACGCTAGAAACTGATGCTTTGCGCCAAGAGCTGCTCAGCGAGTTAGCATCTTACAAAACGCAACGGCGGATGTCTGATGCACAACGAAAAGGCGCAAAAGCAGAACCGACAGCGCAACCTCGTATGCGAGACGAGCTTTTAGAAGCCGATGTTGCCCCCCGCAACCCTAGGGTAAAATCAGCAAAGCGGGCCGCGACAAAAGCGAGAGGGGAAGAAGCTCGCATCCAGGAGCAGGTTAAAGCATTAGAGGAAGCCGGCGATACCGCGCGCGTACAGCAGCAGACCGAACGATTAAACGCGGCACGCGTTGCGCGTGAGGAAGCAGACGCTAACTTAGCTGCCGTAGAAAATGACGTGCAAATGTTACGCACCGCGCAGCGGGCAGAAGTGCCAGATGTAGCAGCGCGCGAGGCTTTGCGCAAAGAGGCGCTTATTGAACTAGCTGACATTATGGCCCGCGAAACGGATGCGCCCATTCCCGCCGAGTTTATGGCGGAACTTGTGGATAATGTTGCGGCGTCACGCCCAGTCGATCCTGATGTTATCAGTGGCACGCCCCGGTTTGGCGTAGCGGATGATGAAACGGCCTATGCTGGCGCTAGAAGCATGACGGAAGAAGGAATGATGCAGCGAGACCCTGCGTTCGCTGCGCTACGAAAGTTTGAAGGTGCGGATCGCGCCTCACAAGTGTACGCTAGGCAAGAACAAATACTAAGGGATTGCCCGCTATGAGTTTGGCTGATTGCGTTGATGCAGCTATTGATGTCTGGAACGAGGCTGGGTTGCTAGAAGACCCGGACCTGCAACGGTTTGCGGATCGGATGCGCAAAATTGCCAAAGACCAAACAATAGACGAGGCTCGCCGCAAGATTATAGCGCGGCAAGTGCATAACCAATCTATGCGCAAGACTTTCGAGAAGTCGGTCGGCAAGGAAATGTCACAAGCCCGGTTCCAGGAACTCGTTGATAACATCGTGCCCATCGCGATGAAGAACCCGACGCTTGGCAAGCAAATGGTAGAAGATTTAGTCGAGTTTGGAGTCGTTAAGTATGGCCAGACTCGCGAGGGCAAAGCCAGCATGAAAGGGCTTGCTGATGCGTACCGCACAGAAATGCTGGGTAAGTTACGCCCAATCTTAGACAAGTACACCAAAAAGCATCTTGGTGTATATCGTGGGCTTGGATCAACCAAGGAAGGTGATTTACTTCGTCTAGCAATGGAAGGCGGCAACATTGCCGACGCAGGGATTAAAGCGGACGCGAAAGCTATCCGGGAAATGCTAAGCGAATACCACATGCAGCTCCGCCGTTACGGTGTGTATGTGCAGGAGCTGGATAACTGGTCACCTGGCCGTGTTATGGAAGGCCGCGTCAGAAAGTACCATGAACAGTTTAAGCAGTTCCTAAGGGACAACTTAGACGAGAAAATGCACCCGGACAAAGAGGCGTCGATAGACTATATTACCCGTAGCATTCTCGATCCTAGCCCGCCGGAGGGGCGCATACTTTCCATGAGTCGGGAAGTGTACCTAAGTACGCCTGAAGCCCGCGTCGAGTATATGAAACGGTTTGGGCAAGCTGATTTTATAGAGTCCCTGACGGGTTACACCTCACAACTTTCCAACTCTTTAGCCCAAGCACAGTTGTTTGGACCAGACCCCCGGCGCATCCTAACCCGCGTATCTGAGGCAGTAGCGGCAGAAATCAACGCGCTCGACCCTAAAATTAACTTCAAACCGCAGTCTGTAATAGATAAGTTCGACACCGCCACAAACTTAGTGCAGGATGTGCTTAACCCAGGCACTGCGTCCTCGTTTGCTAGTGCTAAAAACTTTTCGGTATTTTCCCTGCTCGGCAGCGCCGCCTTGGCGGCTGTAGCGCAAGACTCAGTGATTCCTTTTTTCCGTATGGCAAGGACGTTGGGTTGGGGCAAAGCCTTTCGTGAGACCGCCACCGCCTATAACGCGATGCTCAACCCTAGGGTGCGGGAGTTCCTAAAAGAAGAATTGGGCATCATGGAGCATGTAACTCACCTGCTCACCCCCGATGCGCGTTTTAACATTGATACCGCCTTAACAGGCGTAGAGAACACGACGCGCCACATGGCGGCATTTACGCTCCGCATGTCTGGTATGGAGCTAGTTGAGCAGACGCAGCGCGGCATGGCTTCCACGATGTTATCCCGCGGCTTGGTTAAGAACCTTGATGTGCCCTGGAATCAGCTCGATCCTGACTACCAGCACATGCTTAGGAATAATGGAGTTAGCTCACGGCAATGGAGCAAACTAGGACGGCTGCGCGAGTCGATCGTTGATCCTGAAATTAAAGCGGTGCGCGTCAATAAGATCGAGGATACGGAGCTGCGCCTCGCGGTGCGGTCGTTCTTGGTCCGCGAAACAGAAAACATGGTTATCCGTCCTGACTTGTGGACTCGCTCGTTTATGATCTCAGGCCGCCGCGGGGATGTCAGCCGCGAAATAACG
>SL_7KL_010_BRINEDRAFT_10000701_pt1 | contig 15974 bp, 16 predicted proteins | sample SodLak_010_BRINE_FD_10663 | JGI IMG/M metagenome (IMG submission 10663)
TCAAAACAAGGGTGGATATGGCGGTGTAGCTCAGTTGGTCAGAGCGTTCGGTTCATACCCGAAAGGTCAGGGGTTCGACTCCCTTCGCCGCTACCATTATGGACCCGTAGCTCAGTCTGGTTAGAGCTCCCGGCTCATAACCGGTTGGTCGCAGGTTCGAATCCTGCCGGGTCCACCAATAGAGTTGTTTTATTATTCGGAGGAATACCCAAGTCTGGCTGAAGGGATCGGTCTTGAAAACCGACAGGGCGTGCAAGCGTCGCGGGGGTTCGAATCCCTCTTCCTCCGCCATTGACAGTCTAATGTTTTACTGGTAAGATTATTGTAGCATTTATTTATATCGCGGGGTGGAGCAGTCTGGTAGCTCGTCGGGCTCATAACCCGAAGGTCGGAGGTTCAAATCCTTCCCCCGCAACCAAAAATTATCTAAGGTCCTGTGGTGTAGCGGTTAACATGCCAGTCTGTCACACTGGAGATCGCGGGTTCGATTCCCGTCAGGACCGCCATTTTTTTGGCTCAGTAGCTCAGTTGGTAGAGCAATGGACTGAAAATCCATGTGTCGGTGGTTCGATTCCGCCCTGAGCCACCATCAAGTACGATTATTAAGCCGATTTCGGCTTTTTTTATTTTTTATAATAAAATAAAAAGTAATATACCTCATTGGTCCGTATAAATATATATGAAGACCAAAAAAATTGAAAGAGGTATAGTTATTATGTTTACAGAAAATTCAATGATTTCATTTGATTCACCTAAGAACTTTTTTAGCTTTTACAATGATTTAAAAATTAAAGATTGGAAAATATCTGATGAATTTGTTAACGATCGTGGATATGCTATAAGAGACACAAGTTATGGTATAACTTTTAAAAAACTATTTAATGACAAACACTTATTTAGAAGAAAACTTTCTGTTGGCGAGTTGGTATCATTTGTAGATAACTTTTATTTGGTTAATAAACTGATGTTAATGTTAAAAGATAGTCTTACAAATGATGAATATAGTAAATTAAAGTTATTTTCTGAATACAGGATTCTATTGTCTAAAAATAGACGGATTGATTTTATTTTAGAATATGAAGATAGAATATTATTGATAGAGTTCCGAATATCAAATAGATTTCCTAATGTTTCAAATATTTGGCAACGTAAGGAAGCGGAATTATTGATTTATAAAGAGCTAATAAATAATTATTTACCCAAAAGAAAAGACACGTATATTTATGCATTTATTGGAATGCCTGAGTATAGTATGAATGCTCCAGTAGAAAAACATATAAATTATAACAATAACAACTTGGAACATTTAGCAAAATATATTAATATGTTTATAGTGTCCAATAAATTTAGAGATGCTTAATTAATAACTCAGCTTAGTTAGGAGATGTTATATTGAAGATATTATTAGTAAACGATGATGGTATAAATTCTGATAGACTATTATTTACTAAAGATGTATTAAAAAAATTTGGTAATGTATTAACTGTAGCTCCTAGTCATGAGCAATCTGGTATGAGTTCCAGTATTACAATTGGAGATTTAAAGTATCAACGAGTTGATGCTTCAACGGATGATGAAATGTATTCTGTTGATGGCACACCAGTTGATTGTGTTACAGTTGCCTTATTGGCTTTAGATTTCGAACCGGATTTGGTTGTTTCTGGTGTTAATAAAGGATTTAATATAGGCATTGATACAATTTATTCAGGAACGGTAGGGGCTGCTGTAAATGCGAAATACTATGGATTAAATGCTGTTGCACTTTCTGCAGATCCTAATGACTTTCAACTTGTAGAACATAATTTAAAAAACGTTATGGAATATTTAGTTAAAAACAAATTATATGAAGGTGATTTTGTGCTTAACTTAAATTTTCCTAATAATAGTTATGAAGAGATTATTGACTATCAAGATACAACAGTATATGGAATTCAATATGACTTAGATAAAAATGTATTGAAAAGCAATAATCATTTCAAATTATCATTAGGTAGAAAACAACCATTATCATCTTTACCTAAAGATAGCGATTTATATGCAGTAAAATCTGGAAATTTATCTATAAGTAAGATTAAACCATATTATAAAATTTACTAGAAGGGATTAGTAGAATGTATTATGTTGATGATGTTTTAGATGTTAAAATGATGGAAAGATTTGAAGGAGCTAAAGAAAAAGCTGATAAGAAAGAGACCAGACATCTTGTTTGGGGCTTTACTAGAGAAAAAATGTGTTTTCTTTATGTTAAAGAATATATTGTTCCCAAAGAATTTGAATGGAAGAAAAGAAGGACAAGAAGAGAAAAATGGTGTCAACTTCCTGGCGCTAAAATGCAAAAAGGAAAAACACCAGAAGAGATTTTAAAAAAAGTTTTTATGAAAGAATATAACATGCCTGTTGATGTTGGTGATTTAGCTTTTCAAGGTGAAGCAACTGATGTTATTGAGGAGCAAAACTATATAGTTGATGTATATTGGGTAAAACCACAGGACCATGTTGACAAAGAAACAAAGAAGAAATTTTATCAAAAGTTTCATAGAGTTAATGTTGCTGATTTTAATGTTATAGAAAAAATTAGATATACGCCAATAATGAAAGATTTTTATACAAAAACATTTAGAACTATGATTACTTCTAAAGATGAAAATAACGGATATTAAAAGTTAATTATTATAACAATGAAAACATCTTATTTAAACTAAGATGTTTTTTTATTATATAAATGTAAGGGCTTTTATGATATGATTAAAATTGGTTTTGAATTTATTTTAAGGAGTGATTAAATTTGGAGAAAGTTAAAACGATTTTATGGGGTTTTGGTGCAATGGGACAAGGAATAGCAGAAATGCTATTAGATAAAAAAGGTGTTGAAATTGTAGGTGTTTGTGATTTAAATCCAGAACTCAAAGGAAAGACTGTATCAGAAGTTCTAGAAAAAGGTCATAACAATGTAAAAATTTCAAATGATATCGATAATGTTTTAGAAAATAATGCAGATGTTCTTTTTTTAGCTACCGATTCTTACACATCTAAATCTTATTCTAAAATTGAAAAGGTATTAAAAGCCGGTGTAAATGTAATAAGCACAGCAGAGGAAATGTCTTACCCATATGCAAGCGAACCTGAATTATCCAAAAAAATGGATGAAATCGCTAAAGAAAATAATGTTTCTGTTCTTGGGACTGGTATTAATCCTGGATTTGTAATGGATGTTTTAGCGATTAGTTTAACAGGTGCAATGACTGATGTTAAAGGTATTGAAGTTAGAAGAGTTAACAGTCTTTCGCCTTTTGGAAAAACTGTTATGGAAGAACAGGGTGTCGGTATTTCGATGGACGAGTTCAACGATCGCTCACAAAAAAATGAACTTGCTGGTCATGTTGGGTTTAAAGAAAGTGTCTATATGATCGCAGATGCATTAGGTTTAGAATTAGATGACTTTGAACAACAAATGAAACCAATAATAACGACTGTTAATCGTAAAAGTAAGTACGGAAAAGCAAATAAAGGAACATTAGCAGGAATTGATATGACTGCTCAAGGAACAATTAAAGGAAAAGAATATATTAAAATGAGTCATCCTCAACAAATTGAGCCTGAGGATGAAGGTATTAATACAGGAGATTACATTATTTTACATGGTTCTCCTGAAATAAAAATGTCTATAACTCCTGAAATTGAAGGTGGATTAGGTACAATTGCTATGTGTGTTAATATGATGCCACATATTATTAATGCAGAACCTGGTTTAAAGACAATGCTAGACTTACCAATTCCAAGAGCAATAATGGGAGATGTAAGGAAAAATATCATAAAAAAATAAAGCGTTTTCATAAAACCCCTTTAAATAGGGGTTTTATTTTATTTAAAGGCCTTTATATATATTTTTTCGATGAAATGTAAGGGTTTTTATGATATGATAAAAACGGTGGGAATATTGTAGAAGAGGTGATTAATTTGTTAGTTGAAAAAGGTAAGTATGTCCGAATTAGAAACCATTTGTTAAAACCAGAAGAAAGGGATAAAAAACTTCCAGACAGCACACAAAAAGTCCCTTTTAAAAGTTGGACAAAAGGATATTTGAATTCTGAAGCAGAAATGTATGAAGAAGCGACAATTTTAACGGCAACTAATAGAAAGGTTACAGGCATCTTGAAAGAAGTTGAACCAAAATATAAACATTCTTTTGGAGATTTTGTACCTGAAATACATTCAATAAGAAAAATTATTCTTTCAGAAGTTTGGGGGGATGAAGATGAATAACTTAAATTTAGACAAACTTTTAAAAGATAAACCAAGAATTATAAAAAATTCAGTTGGACTTGATTATAACAAATATGAATTAAGCGGTATCGGTTTTGATTATGAAAAGATGATGAATGATTCTGGTCTTACTTTAGACGATGTTCGAATTATTCAAAATAATTCTATGGTAGGTAACACCCCTTTAATTGAGTTAAAAAATATAACTAATTATGCTAGAAAGTTTTCAGAAAAAGGTTATGGAGCAAGAATATTTTTAAAAGACGAAGCCTCTAACTTGAGTGGTTCTTTTAAAGCTAGGCGAGCAGCTATAAGTGTTCATATTGCGAAACAAAGAGGGTATAAAGGTGTTATTGCTGCAACAAGTGGAAATTATGGTGCTGCCGTTGCTGCACTAGCTGCAAAGCAAGGTTTAAAATGTATTATTGTACAAGAGTGTTTTGACTCATCAAACGTAGCCCAACCTGAAATTTTAGAAAAAGCTCGTGCTTGCGAAGCATATGGTGCAGAGGTTATTCAGTTAAGTGTAGGGCCTGAACTTTTTTATACTTTTTTAGATTTACTGGATAAGACTGGATATTTTAACGCTTCACTATACTCCCCATATGGAGTTATGGGCATCGAGACATTAGGTTTAGAAATAGCGCACACGCTTAAAGAAACAGAAGGGAAGTTTCCTGATACTGTAATATGTACAAATGCTGGAGGGGGAAATCTTACTGGAACTGCTAGAGGATTAAAAAAAGCTGGTGCTGATAAAACTAAAGTTATTGGTGCATCAGTTAATTTAGAAGGTCTTCATATGGCTAGTGATAATGACTTTAATAAAAAGTCATTTACAACAGGGCATACAGGATTTGGAATACCTTTTGCAGTGAACCCAGATAGAAGCGATGTTCCGCGTTCTGCTGCTAGACCTTTAAGATATATTGATGAATATTACACAATTAATCAAGGATCAGTGTTTTTTATAACAGAAGCTTTATCTGTTTTGGAAGGATTAGAACGAGGTCCTGCAGGAAATACATCACTAGCTGTCGCTTTCAAGTTAGCTCAAACTATGAAAGAAGATGAGATAATTGTTGTTCAAGAGTCAGAATATACTGGAGCAGGCAAACATCATCAACCACAATTGAGCTTTGCTAAAAATAATAATATTACATTGAAATTTGGTGATGTTTTAAGTGAAAAACCAGGAAAAGATATTATTTTTCCTAAGTCAGGTAAAAATATTGACATAAATATGATTCCATTGAACAAAATAAAAAAATCATACTTAAAAAAATATATTGATGTAGAGCTAAGCGATACTGATTATGATTTTTTAGAAAAAGAACTAAGGTTAAACAAAAATAAAATAATGCAATTGTTAGAGGAGGTAAAGCATGAAAGAAAGAAAAGATGATTATAGTAAAAGAAGACAAAAAGTAAAAAGCATGAGTGATAAAGAATTGAAAAATTACTTTTATGAACTTTCTAATCAAATCGTTGATCCTTTAGTAGCTATGGGATATGAATACACATCTAAGTCTATAGAGAGAAGTGTACTGCTAAGAATGGGGTTTTCTAGTATCGAAGCTAAAGCGATTGTAGATAAACTTGGGGAGTATGACTTGTTAAAAAAAGGTGCTGGTCACTGTATTTATAAATTATCAAAAGAAAAGCAAATTCCACTCAAAGAAGCAGGGATAGATATAACGGAAAAAGAAGGTATAGATTTTTTAAAGGAGGCTTTTAATTATGAAACCTCTTAAACCAAATGAAAAATTAGATATTAGGAATATTTTAAAGGATTTAGATAAATATCGTCCCGATAAAAGAGGCTGGACATGGAGAGATAAAAAAGCTATTAATGTTGGTCCATTTGAGTTTAAACAAGCAAGTCCTTCTTTAAAAAACTTTGTCCCTTTACAAAGTGCGGCATACTTAGGGGGAATTGATCCTCAACCTGACTCAGTAGTCACAGCAGAGATAGCCTCTGGACGTTTTGAAGATGATATTAGAAGAATGAGAATGGCTGCTTATCATGGCGCTGATCATATTATGGTGATTAGAACTGCAGGTCAATCTCATTTTGATGGTTTATTAGAAGGAACCCCACAAGGTATAGGTGGTATTCCAATCACCCGAAAACAGTTAAGAGCTCAGAGAAAAGCTTTGGACTTGATTGAAGAAGAAGTAGGTAGAAAGATTAATTATCATTCTTATGTTTCAGGGGTTGCAGGGCCTGAAATTGCCGTGCTTTTTACAGAAGAAGGTGTTAATGGAGCGCATCAAGATCCGCAATACAATGTTTTATATAGAAACATTAATATGATTAGAAGCTTTGTAGATGCAGCAGAAAGCAAGAAAATCATGGCTTATGCAAATATTGCACAAATTGATGGCGCACATAATGCGAATGCAACAGCTAGAGATGCTTGGAAAGTAATGCCTGAATTATTGGTTCAGCATGCGATTAATTCAGTTTTTAGTGAAAAAATAGGGATTAAACCAGAAAATATTGCACTTTCAACGGTTCCTCCTGCTGCTCCACCAAGTCCTGATTTAAAATTAAATTTACCTTATGCTGTAGCGCTAAGAGAATTTTTTGATAAATATAAAATGAGAGCACAAATGAATACAAAGTATATGGATTCTTCAACACGTGAAGCGACTGTTACACATGTGTTAAACCTATTAATTTCAAGACTGACTTCTGCGGATATTCAAAGTACAATTACTCCAGATGAAGGTAGAAATGTCCCTTGGCATATCTATAACATTGAAGCGCTTGATACGACGAAACAATCTATGGTGGGCATGGATGATTTATTAAGCATGGTAGAGATAAAAGATTCAGGATACATTAAAGAGAAGAAAAGAGAAATTCAAGAACGAGCTGTATTAATGATGGAAGAAATCCTTGAGTTAGGAGGATATTATGAAGCTGTTGAAGCAGGCATGTTTGTTGATAGTGGAGAATATCCAGAACGCAATGGTGATGGAATAAAACGAGATATTGATGGAGGAATTGGTGCAGGAACAATCATTAAACGTGATAAAGATTATATGGCACCAGTAACTGCTCATTACGGATATAACAATCTTTCTCAATATGGTGAAGAATATGTAGAAAGTCCTTCAAAATTAATCAACGGCTCAACATTTGAAGATCCTGATAAAATTGTTTTTATAGATGAATTAGATGAATCGGACAATGTATATTTAAGAATGAATGATACTGAAAAATANCGCAACACTAATTTATTAAAACCAGAAGTCGAGTGGTTAGCAGATGGCGTTGTTACCGTAGACTTGTTTTTCCCAACTAGTAAAAAGATTGCGGTTGAAGCTGCAATAAAAACAGGTGAAAACATGAATCTAACAGATGTTGAAGCGATTCATAGTGAAATGCTGCACCCAACAGAAGGAACAAGGGTACAAATCAAAGGTCGAGTTAATTTTGATATTGATGTAGATAAACTAGTTTTACCAGAAGAAATAGAAACTATTACAGAAGAAGAAATCTTTGACTATGTTAAGAAAAATCCTTTAAAAGTTATCGCAGGAACAGGTGGCGATGATGAACATAGTGTTGGAATTAGAGAGGTTTTAGACATTAAACATGGAGGGGTAGAAAAATACGGCATTCAGTATACATATCTAGGAACCAGTGTGACAATTGAAAAGTTTGTAGATGCTGCAATCGAAATGGATGCAGATGCTATCTTGTTATCAACAATTATTTCTCATGATGATGTTCATTATAAGAACATGAAAAAACTCCATAATTACGCAATTGAAAAAGGGGTCAGAGATAAATTGATTTTAATTGCTGGTGGAACACAGGTTACTCCTGAAATTGCTAAAAAGAATAATATGGACCAAGGATTTGGTAGAGGAACGAAAGGCCTTCATGTAGCAAGCTTTATTGTCAACAAACACAAAGAGATGAATAAGAAGTGAAAGTTGATTGGATAGTTGCAGAAATTGGAAGTACCACCACATTAGTCAATGCATTTTCTAAAAATGATGGACTATTAGGTAAAGGAATGGATGCTACGACTGTTGATAGCGATGTGAATATTGGTTTAAAGAATGCGTTAAATTCCTTGAAAAAACACCTTAATACCAATGACTTATCTTATGAATCTATGTTTGCATCATCTTCTGCAGCAGGTGGACTTAGAATGACAGTCTCAGGATTAGTTTATGAAATGACTGTAAAAGCTGCTAAACAAGCTGCGACGAATGCTGGGGCAAATATACATAAAGTTTCTGCTGGTGAATTAACCGAAGATGACTTAGAACAAATACAATCAATTAATCCAAACATAATATTGGTTTCAGGTGGAACTGATTTTGGAGAAAAAGATGTTGCTTATAATAATATAAAAAAGATAGAATTACTAAATTTAAGTGTGCCGATTATATACGCAGGCAATATTGATAATCACTATAGGATTAATAAATATTTTGAAAAAAGTGAACAAAAGGATTATTTGACAATTGTAAATAATGTATATCCAAGAGTGGATCAAATGAACATTCATCCAGTTAGAAAGAAAATTTATGAAACATTTGAAAAACATATTATTCATGCAAAAGGTATGCAAAATATAAAAAAACTAGTTGATGGCTCTATCATGCCTACTCCAGGTTCAGTCATGGAATCTACTATTGTCTTAGAAGAAGTATTAGGAAATGTCATGACTATTGATGTAGGGGGAGCAACTACTGATGTTCACTCTATCACAACGCCAAGTGAAGAGTTTGAAGATTATCAAGAGGGTGAACCTAAAGAAAAACGAACTGTAGAAGGAGATTTAGGCGTTTTTATCAATTATAAAAAGGTAATTGAATCAATAGGCAAGCAAGCACTTGCGAAAAAGATGAACATTACTGCTAACGAACTTGAAGCTTTAATTCAAAATTACCAGTATAAACCTGAATCTGAAATTGAAAGGAAACTAGTTTTCGAATTAACAAAACACTGTGTATTTAGCGCCCTTAATCGTCATATTGGTGATTATCGAAATGTATATACGACTAGTGGCCAAAAAGTGATACCACAAGGTAGAGATTTAACACAACTTCAAGCTGTTGTGTTAACTGGAGGCGCTTTAATCAACTTAGAAGGAACCGAAGAGATTGTAAAGTCTTATTTCAAAACCCATCCAAACAAAATGATTCCAAAAACTATAAAAGTATATAAAGACACTGATTACATCATGTCTAGCGTTGGTGTTTTATCGTTGAAGCATTTAGATTTTAGCAAAAAAGTTTTAGTGAAATCTTTAGATATAAACCACTTTGATTAAGGGGGGATAGGATTGTATCCTAGAATAATAATTAATACTGAAAAATTTAGACATAATTTAAATGAAGTTCGTCATTTAGCCTCCCGTCATGGATTAAGTATGATGGCTGTATCAAAGTCTTTTTGTGCTGTTAAGCCTTTAATTGATGTTTTAAAAGAAGAACGTATTGATTTTATAGCAGATTCAAGGTTAAAGAATTTAGAGTCTTTTTCAACGACAATACCTAAGGTGCTTTTGCGTTTGGTCTCAAAATACGAAGCGGATCGAGCTGTGAATGTTGCGAATATTTCGCTTAATTCTGAAATTGATACAATAAGAGCGTTAAATGAGGCTGCCGGAAAATATAACTTAGTACATGGGGTTGTATTAATGGTGGATATAGGTGATTTAAGAGAAGGGGTATATTACAAGGAAGATTTGATTGATTATGTTAAAGAAATACTCGAAATGAAACATGTTAAACTTGAAGGTCTAGGCACAAATCTGACTTGTTATGGTGGAATAATTCCCACAAAAAACACATTGCAAAAGTTAGTAGATATTACATCGTTAATAGAAGAAAAATTTGATATTGAGTTAAATATTATTTCAGGTGGAAACTCATCACATCTTCATTTGCTAGATAAAGATATTCATATTGATAAAGTCAATAATCTAAGAATTGGTGAAGCAATTGTTCTTGGAAGAGAAACTGCTTATGGAGAAATTATTGAAACTTTATACGATGATGTTTTCACTTTAGAAACGGATATTATAGAATACAAAAAGAAACCTTCACTGCCCGAAGGTGATATTGGAATGGACGCATTTGGAAAGAAACCTGAGTTTGAAGATTTAGGGGTAGTCAATCGAGCCATTTTGGCAGTTGGGAAACAAGATGTAGATTTTAGGGAATTAAAATCACTTGATAAAAATATAACACTTCTAGGAAGTAGTAGTGATCATATCATCGCTGGTATATGGAACCATCCTGAAAATTACAAAGTTGGTGATGTTATTCGTTTTAAACTAACATATGGATCTTTATTATCATTAATGACGTCTGATTTTGTGGAGAAGGTTTATGTCAAATCTTTATAGAAAAACCTACCTAGAAGTTTATTTAGATAAATTATATGAGAATTATAAAATCATTACTGAAAAATCTTCCAATAAAACGATTATTCCTGTTGTAAAAGCAGACGCATATGGTCTTGGTTCAGTCAAAGTTGTTGAATATCTATATAATCAAGAAATTATGTATTATGCGGTTGCAACAGTTGAAGAAGCCCTAACGTTAAGAAACCACTTTAAAGATATTGACATACTAGTAATGGGACTGGTTAATGAAGAAGATTTACCAATTCTTAGTGAACTAAAAATTAGTGTCACAATCCCTAATCAAACTTTATTTGATGCTGCTTGTAAACTTAATAAATCATTAAAAATTCATTTAAAAATTGACACTGGTATGAACCGTTTAGGATTTAAAAATTATAAAAAGGTTCCTAACCTATTTAATGAATTAAAAAAATTCAAACATATTGAGCTGGAAGGAATATTTACTCATTTAGCAACTTCTGATAGCGATGAAGCCTATGCTTTTAAACAAATAGAAAAATTTAAATCACTCTTATCCCTTTTACCATATCACCCTAAAATGATTCATGTTTCTAATTCATCTGCAGCTTTAAAATTTGAAAAAGATATGCCGTTTACTACTCACGCAAGAGTTGGAATTTCGCTTTATGGAGAAACCCTAGAAAAAGATGTTGATTATCTTAAAAAAACTTTTACAGTAAAAAGTGTTATAAAAGAAATCAAATCATTGGATAAAGGACAAAAGCTTGGATACGACATTACATATGAAGCAAAAACCGATGAAAAAATTGCGATTTTACAAGTAGGCTATGCAGATGGAGTTTGGCGAGGAAATCAAGGGGGAAATGTCTCTATTAATAATAAACTATATCCCATAGTTGGTAGAGTTTGTATGGACCAAATGTTCATAAAAGTAGATGAAACTGTCCAAAAAAATGATATAGTAATATTAGTAGGGGACAATTTAGTATCAGTAAATGATATGGCAAATCGTTTAAACACAATTCCACATGAGATCTTGTGTGGTTTTAAAGGACGAATACCCCGCATTTACAAAAATTAGGGAAGTGATTATATGATTAACGTTTACTCAGAAATAGGAAAACTAAAAACAGTTTTATTACACAGGCCAGGTAAAGAATTGGAAAATCTTACCCCTGCCGTGCTTAATCGTTTATTATTTGACGAAATACCATATTTGAAGATTGCACAACAAGAGCATGATGAGTTTGCACAGGCTTTGAAAGACGAGGGTGTAGAAGTTCTTTATCTAACAGATATGTTAAGCGAAGCTTTAGAAGATAACCCTGAAGTTATTGAACATTTTATTAAAGAGTTTTTAGAAGAAGCAAACATAAAATCTCGTTATGTAAAAGATGCTATTTTTGATTATTTAAAATCAATGGACACCAAATCAATGATTGAAAAAATGATTGCAGGAATTAGAACTAAAGAAGTTCCAATTAAAGCAGGCAATTCTATAATGGATATGTTAGAAAAAGAATATCCTTTTTATACCGATCCTATGCCAAATATCATTTTTCAACGTGATCCATTCGCAAGTGTTGGTCGTGGTGTTAGTGTCCATAAGATGAATACTAAAGCGCGTCAAAGAGAAACGTTGTTTTCAAGTTATCTATTAAATTATCATCCTCGCTTTCAAAAAGAGACTTTACCATTTTATTTCAGTCGAAATGAAGAAGAGTCTTTAGAGGGTGGAGATATTTTAGTGCTTAACGATAAAACCCTAGCAATAGGGATATCTGATAGAACCGATCCATACGCTATTGAAAAACTCGCAAGAAAATTATTTTCGAAGCGTGAAACCTTTGAAACCATCCTCGCGTTTAATATTCCAAAAACACGTTCATTCATGCATTTGGATACTGTATTTACTCAAATTGATTACGGCGTATTTACGATTCATCCTGGTATCATGAAATATCTAACAGTATTTGAGATTACTTCAGATGGTGAAGAGTTAAAAATTAATAAAGTAGTCACGACTTTAAAAGATATTTTATCTAAACATTTAAACCGCGATGTAGAATTAATTCATTGTGGTGGAGATGATGTTGTTGATAGTGAGAGAGAACAATGGTCTGATGGAGCGAACACTTTAGCAGTAAGCCCAGGAGTTGTTGTTGCTTATTCAAGAAATCATGTAACCAATAAATTATTTAAAGAAAAAGGCATTAAAGTTATAGAAATCCCATCCTCAGAATTATCAAGAGGCCGAGGCGGTCCTAGATGTATGAGTATGCCAATAGAAAGAGAAAAATTAAAATAAACTATCTATAGAGGAGATATTATGAATCTTAAAGACAGAAGTTTTATTACCTTACTAGATTACACGAAAGAAGAAATTGAGTATCTATTGGATTTATCGGCACGTTTGAAAAAAGAAAAGTATGAAAATACCCCTCATAAACATTTGGAAGGGAAAAATGTCGTTTTATTGTTTCAAAAAGATTCCACAAGAACACGCTGTGCATTTGAAGCTGGCGCATATGATTTAGGTATGGGCGTTACTTATTTGGGCCCAAGTGGATCACAAATGGGGAAAAAAGAATCAATTAAAGATACGGCGAGAGTCCTTGGCAGAATGTATGATGGGATTCAATTTAGAGGATACTTAAACGAAGATGTTGAAGCACTAGCTAAATATAGTGGTGTTCCTGTATGGAATGGGTTAACTGACATGTATCACCCTACCCAAATTCTTGCGGACTTTTTAACGATTAAAGAAAATTTTGGCAAACTTGAAGGCATCAATTTCACTTATGTGGGAGATGCTAGAAACAATATGGGAAATTCACTCATGATAGGGTGCGCTAAACTTGGGATTAATTTTAAAGCGGTAGCCCCTAAAGAATTATGGCCAGAAGCATCTTTGGTTGATCATTGTAAGAACCTTGCTAAAGACAGCAAAGCGACAATTGAGCTTACTGAAGATAAGGAGTATGGATGTAAAGATGCTGATGTTGTATATACTGATGTATGGGTTTCTATGGGAGAACCACAAGAAGTGTGGGAAAAACGTTTAAAAACTTTGCATGCTTATCAAGTAGATTCTGCCCTAATGAAACAGGCAAATAAAGATGCAATTTTTATGCACTGCTTGCCAGCATTCCACGGCAGTGATACTGAAATTGGAGCTTCCATCGCTAAAATGTTTGGTGAAAAATACTCGAACTTAAAGAATGGAGAAATGGAAGTGACTGATGAGGTCATAGAATCTTCTCAAAGCAAGGTATTTGATGAAGCGGAAAACCGTATGCACACCATTAAAGCGGTTATGCTAGCGACAATGTCTAACGATTATTAATCCTTATAAAGTCACTGTATAGTGGCTTTTTTTATCGCTAAATTAAAAAGTAAATGCTATAATATACTATACTAGGGAGGGAACAAAGATGCCTATTATTTTAATGTTTTTTATCTATAGTTTTATAGGGTGGATTATTGAGGTATCGTATTACTTTTTTAAAGAAAAACGATTTGTTAACCGCGGGTTTTTAAATGGCCCTATCGTTCCTATATATGGTTTATCGATGGTGTTTATGCATTTATTTATCCATGATGTGTTAGCTTATGACATCACGCTTAGTATTCTTTCTTTAATTTTTGTGTTTTTATTAATTACAACGTTTGCAACCTTACTAGAACTAATAGGTGGTTATATTTTATTAACCCTTTTTGAGACAAGATGGTGGGATTATTCGCATCTAAAGTTTAACATTAATGGCTTTGTTTGCTTAAGGTTCTCATTAATTTGGGGTGTTATAGGGACTTTAGGTTATATAGGGTTACATGAACAATTGATCTATCCAAGTTTAAGGAATTTTGATAGTGTGTTTGCGGTCATATTGACAAACACTTTCGTTATTGTTTTTTTCATCGATTGGATGTTTACAATTATTGCGTTAATGAATTTTAAAAAGCTCTTACAAGAAATGCGGAGTCGTGTCTTTATTTTGCGCAATAAGAGCGATAGTTTATTAAAACAAAACTACCCAAAAACTTCACAGTCCTTACGCGCGCGTTTAAATGGAATCATAGAAAACACTAAAAATAACGAAACCCTAACCAAAATAAAGGGTCGCATTGATTCACTCCGTGAATTTTTCCAACAACCTAAAGACAAAGAAACGTTAAAAGATTTTGAAATGTTGAAAAGACTTAACCAAAAAATCATTAATTCAAGATTTTATAAAGCCTTTCCTGAAATAAAGTTAATGCTCAGAAAGGATGATTTGGATGAAAAATCCAAAGAAGACGAAAAGGAAGAATGATTTTTTAAAGTTTGTTGAATATGGGAAAGATATATTAAATCACCCAGTCTACCTAAGACAAAAACAGTTTATTCAACATGGAAATATAACTCTTTTTGAACATAGTGTAAGTGTAGCTTTTTTAGCGTTTAAACTATCTGAAACATTGTCGCTTAATACTAAAAATGTAGTAAGAGGAGCATTACTTCACGATTTCTTTTTATATGATTGGCATAAAGAAGGAAAGCGAATGAAAAAAACGTTATTTAAAAAACATGGGTTTAAACACGCGTCTTACGCGTTAGAAAACGCAAACTTTTATTTTCAATTAAACGCAATGGAAAAAGACATTATTTCAAAACATATGTTTCCATTGAATATTAAACCTCCAATTTATTTAGAAAGTTGGATTGTAAATTTCAGTGATGATGTGATCACTTATAAAGAGTCGATGAAACAAGAAGTTTTAAATAAAGAATTATTCAATTTTATAGAGGCTTATTTTAAGGCCGAACAATAGGGTTTTCCAAAAGATTGTTTAAAAAACAAAAATTTATGTAAAAAAGACTTGAAACGAGTCTTTTTTTTTGATATTATGTCAAAGACTTTCAATTGTAAAAGTCTGGCTGTGAAGCGGGAGGTTGTTGACACACCGACAGGCGTTGTCTTAAAGTGTGTGAAAGAAATTTCTGCGGAGCAAGTCTATACATGATTGTAGGCGAAAGGAGGAACTTACATGGCAGCACAAAGCATTCGAATCCGATTAAAATCATATGATCACAGATTACTTGATCAATCGGCTAAGAAAATTGTTGAAACGGTTAAAAAGACAGGTTCTAAAGTATCAGGTCCGATTCCGTTGCCAACCGAAAAAGAGGTGTTCACCGTTTTGCGAAGCGTTCACGTTAACAAAAAATCACGCGAACAATTCGAACGTAGAACCCACAAACGTCTAATTGATATTGTGGATCCAAACCCACAAACAATTGACAGCTTAATGCACCTAGATTTACCATCAGGTGTCGATATCATTTTGAAATAATAATTAGGAGGT
>SL_7KL_010_BRINEDRAFT_10000702_pt1 | contig 15974 bp, 14 predicted proteins | sample SodLak_010_BRINE_FD_10663 | JGI IMG/M metagenome (IMG submission 10663)
GCCAATAACGCTTGCCGCTGCGTCGCGCGGACTGCTATAATTCTGGGTTTGTATCATCGCCCGTCAGCGTGTGGGAGTTGAGCGTGTCGCAGGGCGACTCGAGTGGACCATCAGACTCATCAGCCACCGCCTCACCGGCTGCTGAACTGGCCAAGACCATCGTCTGGCTGTTGCGATTGCAAGCTGGGCTGACCGTCGCGGTGACCGTAGGGTTTCTGCTGTGGATGGGGACTCAGGCAGCGTTTGCAGCGCTTGCAGGCGGTCTGATTGGCATCATCTTGACCGCCATCGCGGCTTTACGGCTGTTGCAGGTGGGGACGGATGACGCCGCTGTCATCGTCAGGGGGTTCTACCGGGCTATGGCGGTAAAATTGGCGGTGGCCATGCTGGTGTTTGTGGTCGTTGCGGTGCAGTTTGCCGCTTGGTTCGGCCCCATCATGAGCGGCTATGTGGCCACTTTGATGGCGTATTGGGTGGCATTGTGGCGTTTAGCGCGGGTTGCCGTACCGGTTCCGCCGGCAGACAACAGATCATAGATGTGATCGACGAACTGGAACTTCAGCACTGATGGCAGCGTATCCAACACCGACTGAATACGTCAAACACCACATTACCAATCTCAGCTATGGCGAGGGGATGTGGACCATCCACGCCGACACCTTGCTCATGTCTTGGCTGCTGGGTGTGTTCTTTTTGTTCTTCTTTGTCATGGCTGCCCGAGCGGTGACAGCAGGGGTGCCCGGCAAGCTGCAGAACTTTATCGAAATGCTGGTTGAGTTTGTTGACGATGCGGTCAAGGACAGTTTCCACGGGCCCCGCAACTTCGTCGCGCCGCTGGCGCTGACCATTTTTGTCTGGGTGTTTTTGTGGAACCTGATGGATTTGGTGCCGGTTGACTACGTGCCTTACATGACGTGGAAGTTGTTTGGCTTGGAATACACCCGCATCGTGCCCTCGGCCGACATCAATGGCCCATTTGGCCTGTCCATCACCGTCTTGGTCATTATTTTGGTCTACAGCGTTAAAGGCAAAGGCTTTGCCGGCTTTGGCCGTGAGCTGCTGTTCCATCCCTTCGGCAAAAACCCGCTGTTGTGGCCGGCCAACTTGGTGCTGAATGCGGTTGAGCTGATTGCCAAGCCGGTGTCTTTGGCCTTGCGCTTGTTTGGCAACCTCTACGCTGCCGAGCTGATTTTTGTCTTGATTGCGCTGCTGCCGTGGTGGATCCAATTCATCCCCGGCGGCGCTTGGGCGGTGTTCCACATCTTGGTGGTGCCGCTGCAGGCGTTCTTGTTCATGACCTTGACCATCGTCTATTTGTCGTTGGCTTATGAAGAGCATTGATGCTGATTTGTTTGTGTTAGTCCGTTGTTTTTGATTGAACTTTTGTCAGGAGAAACCTAAGTGGAAACGATTGCTTTTATCGCTCAAGTCCAGGCCAACACCGCCATTGCTGTGGGTCTGATTTTTGCTGCTGCCGCCCTCGGCACCGGCATTGGCTTTGCCCTGTTGGGTGGCAAGTTCTTAGAAGGTGCCGCGCGTCAGCCTGAATTGGTGGGCATGTTGCAAGTTCGCATGTTCATTATTGCGGGTCTGCTTGATGCGCTGTCGATCATTGGTGTGGCCTTTGCCGCGCTGCTGATGTTCGCCAACCCACTGCTGGCCGCCTTGGGCGCGTGATCCAAGCCCTGAACCATAGCGGGAGTCCGACATGGATCTGAGTATTGGCACACTGATTGGCCAAGCGGGTACGTTTCTGGTCTTTATTTTTGTGACCATGAAGTACGTTTGGCCGCCCATGGTGCAAGCCATGGAAGAGCGCCGCCAGAGAATTGCGGAAGGCTTAGCCAACTCTGCCCACGCTGAGAAAGCGTTGGAGCGGGCACAGGCTGAGGCCGACGCAATGATCCAAGAGGCGCGCCGCAAGGCCGGCGAGATCATCGAGCAAGCCAGCCAGCGTGGCAACCAATTGGTTGAGCAAGCGCGCGAAGAGGCTTTGCAAGAGCGCGATCGTCGCGTGGCAGCTGCGGAGATGGAAATCACGCAAGCCACCAACCAAGCCCGTGAGGCTCTGCGTGAGCGCTTGGCGGAGCTGGCCGTGGTCGGTGCGGGGCGTGTGATTGAGAAAGAGATCAATCCGCAAACCCACCGCGACATGCTGACCAAGCTGGCGGCGGAGCTCTAAGGCATGGACCAGCGCACCACCAGCGCCCGACCCTATGCCCGCGCCGCGTTTGCCTGCGCAAACAGTGCAGGCGATCTGGCTGGCTGGAGCCACAGCTTGCAGATTGCGGTGGCGACCATGGCGGCCACCGCTGTTCGCGACCGAGTCGCCCATCCGCGCTGTACCGTTGACGAGGCGGTGTCGATTTTCAAAGACATCGGTGGCGAGCAGTTCAGCGCAGTGTTCAGCAACTTCCTGACCTTGCTGGCCGAACGTGGGCGACTGCCGCTGCTGGGTGAGATTCTGGCCCAGTATGAGCAACTGCGCCGTCAGGCCGAGTCTCGGGTGCTGGTGCAGGTGCGCTCAGCACAGCCCATGGATGACGCTGCGCAGCAAGTGCTCATCGAGCGGCTGCAAGCGCGGTTTGGCCAAGCGGTAGATATGGAATTAGAGATCGATCCAGACCTGATTGGCGGTGCGGTGATTCGCGCTGGTGATCAGGTGATTGATGGCAGTGTGCGCGGCCGGCTGCAACGCCTGGCGCGTGAAGTGGCCATTTAGCCCTTATTTTTTTGAAGGATTGCAAGCATGCAACAGACCCTCAACCCAACTGAAATCTCGGAACTGATTCGCCGTCGTGTCGAACAGTTTGATGTGTCCTCTGAGGCGCGCACTGAAGGCACCGTGGTCAGCGTTTCGGACGGCATCTGCCGCCTGCATGGCCTCGATGATGTCATGCAAGGAGAGATGATCGAGTTTCCCGGCGACACGTACGGCTTGGCTTTGAACCTTGAGCGCGACTCAGTCGGCGCTGTCGTCATGGGTGAGTACAAGCACATCACCGAAGGTGACACCGTGCGCTGTACTGGCCGCATCTTGCAGGTGCCGGTGGGCGAGGGCCTGCTTGGCCGTGTCGTGGACGCCTTGGGCAACCCCATCGATGGCAATGGCCCGATTGACGCAGCGGGCTTCGAGCCGATTGAAAAAATCGCGCCCGGGGTCATCACCCGCCAGAGCGTCAGTCAGCCGGTGCAAACCGGCCTCAAGGCCATCGACGCTATGGTGCCGGTGGGCCGTGGCCAGCGTGAGTTGATCATTGGTGACCGCCAGACCGGTAAAACGGCCGTGGCCATCGACGCCATCATCAACCAGAAAGGCACCGGTATTAAGTGCATTTATGTCGCCGTCGGTCAGAAGACCTCCTCGGTGGCCAACGTGGTGCGCAAGCTGGAAGAGCACGGCGCCATGGCGCACACCATTGTTGTTGCCGCCAACGCCGCTGAGTCCGCTGCGCTGCAATACATTGCGCCGTACGCCGGCTGTGCCATGGGTGAGTATTTCCGCGACCGTGGCGAAGACGCCTTGATCGTCTTCGATGACCTGACCAAGCAGGCACAGGCCTACCGACAGGTGTCACTGTTGCTGCGTCGTCCGCCGGGCCGTGAAGCGTATCCTGGCGACGTGTTCTACCTGCATTCCCGTTTGCTGGAGCGCGCCGCGCGCGTCAACGCCGACTACGTCGAGCAAATGACCAAGGGCGAAGTCAAAGGCAAAACCGGTTCCTTGACTGCGCTGCCGATCATTGAAACGCAGGCGGGCGACGTCTCGGCCTTCGTGCCCACCAACGTGATCTCGATCACCGATGGCCAGATCTTCTTGGAAACCGACCTGTTCAACGCTGGCATTCGTCCCGCCATCAATGCCGGCTTGTCGGTGTCGCGAGTGGGTGGTGCCGCGCAAACCAAAGCCATCAAAAAGCTCGGTGGCGGCGTGCGACTGGCGCTGGCTCAGTTCCGTGAACTGGCGGCCTTCGCGCAGTTTGCCTCTGACTTGGATGAGGCCACGCGCAAGCAGCTCGAGCGCGGTCAGCGCATCACCGAGTTGATGAAGCAGCCTCAGTACGCGCCGTTGTCGGTGGCCCAAATGGCGGTCAGCCTGTATGCCGGCAACGAAGGCTACCTCGATGATTTGCCCTTGGACAAAGTGGTGCCCTTCGAGAAAGCGCTGCATGATTACATGGATGCCAGCCACGCTGAGCTGATGGCCAAGATCAATGCAGAGGGCGATTGGAATGATGAGCTCGCTGGCGCCATGACTGCCGCCTTGGATGAGTTCAAAAAGACGGGGAGCTGGTAAACCGCTATGGGTGGTTCAAGCGAAATCGTTGGCAAGATTAAGAGCGTCCAAAACACGCGCAAGGTGACGCGTGCTTTGGAGATGGTCTCCGCCAGTAAGATTCGCAAGGCGCAGGATTTAATGAGCGCTTCGCGCCCGTATGCGCGCATGATGCGCCAAGTCATTGGCCACCTGGCCCAAGCCAACTTAGAAGTCAGTCACCCGTTTACGGAAAAACGCGACGAGATCAAGCGCGTGGCCTACATCGTGGTGGCCACCGACCGCGGCCTGTGCGGCGGCCTTAACAGCAATATGTTTCGTCATCTGCTGGGCGAGTTTCGCGATTGGCAGGCCAAGGGCGTTGAGGTCACGACCGTGATCATCGGCCGCAAAGCGGCGCAGTTCTTTAACCGCTTAAAAGTGGATGTCAGCGCCAGTACACAAAACCTGGGCGATCAGCCCCGGCTGGAGGACTTGATTGGGTCCATCAAGGTGGTGCTGGACGGGTTTCGTGAGGGCAACATTGACCAGTTGTTCGTCTGTTACAACCGCTTCGTCAACACCATGACGCAAACGGTCACGGTCGACACACTGCTGCCGCTACCGCCAGCGGTTGAAGAAGAAGACGAGTCGCTCAACAAGTATTGGGATTACCTGTATGAGCCTAATGCTGAGACCTTGCTGGATGACTTGCTGACGCGCTACATTGAATCCATCGTTTACCAAGCAACATTGGAAAACGTCGCCAGTGAGCACGCCGCACGCATGGTGGCCATGAAGGCGGCGTCTGACAACGCGTCCAACCTGATTGATGATCTCAGGTTGGCGTACAACAAGGCGCGCCAAGCCGCCATTACCCAAGAGATTTCAGAAATCGTCGGTGGTGCGGCGGCGGTCTAACCGCAGCCAGACCTAGACGTGTATGCAACCGAGGTGACGTAAATGAGTTCCGGAAAGATTGTGCAAATTATCGGTGCCGTGGTCGACGTGGAGTTCCCTGTCGACGCCGTGCCTAAAGTCTACAACGCGCTGACCATCGATGACACCGACATTACGTTGGAAGTCCAGCAGCAGCTGGGCGACGGCGTCGTCCGAACCATCGCCTTGGGCACCACCGATGGCCTGCAGCGTCACCGCTCAGTCACCAACACGGGCGCACCGATTTCGGTGCCGGTGGGTGAAAAAACACTGGGCCGCATCATGGATGTGATGGGCCGCCCGGTGGATGACGCGGGTGATATTGGTGCCGAGTCATTGCGGCCGATTCACGCCGCGCCCCCCAACTTTGAAGATCAGGCGGCCAGCAATGAGCTGCTCGAGACGGGCATTAAAGTGATCGACCTGATCTGTCCGTTCGCCAAGGGCGGCAAGGTCGGCCTGTTCGGTGGCGCTGGTGTTGGCAAAACCGTCAACATGATGGAACTGATCCGCAACATCGCCATCGAGCACTCGGGTTACTCGGTGTTTGCTGGCGTGGGTGAGCGCACCCGTGAGGGCAATGACTTCTATCACGAAATGAAAGAGTCAGACGTTCTCGACAAAGTGGCACTGGTGTATGGACAGATGAACGAGCCGCCGGGTAACCGCTTGCGCGTGGCCTTGACCGGCTTGACCATGGCGGAGCACTTCCGTGATGAGGGCCGCGACGTATTGATGTTCATTGACAACATCTACCGCTACACGCTGGCCGGTACCGAAGTATCGGCCTTGCTCGGCCGCATGCCATCAGCGGTAGGTTATCAGCCGACGCTGGCCGAAGAGATGGGGGTACTGCAAGAGCGCATCACCTCCACCAAGACGGGCTCCATCACCTCTATTCAGGCGGTCTATGTGCCTGCCGATGACTTGACGGACCCATCGCCGGCCACCACCTTCGCCCACTTGGACGCCACGGTGGTGTTGTCGCGCAACATTGCTGAGCTGGGCATTTATCCAGCGGTCGATCCGCTCGATTCCACCTCTCGCCAGCTTGATCCACTGGTGGTGGGCCAAGAGCACTACGACGTCGCCCGTCGGGTGCAGGGCACCCTGCAGCGCTATAAAGAGCTCAAGGACATCATCGCCATTCTTGGCATGGATGAACTCAGCGAAGAAGACAAGCAAGCGGTGGCGCGGGCACGCAAAATCGAGCGATTCTTCTCACAGCCTTTCTTCGTCGCTGAAGTCTTCACTGGCTCACCAGGGGTGTATGTCTCTCTGAAAGAGACCATCCGCGGCTTCAAAGGCATTGTCGACGGCGATTACGACCATCTGCCCGAGCAGGCCTTTTACATGGTCGGCACCATCGATGAGGCGGTGAAGAAGGGTGAAGCAATGAATGCCAAGGCGGCCTAATCGTGGCCACCCACATTCATTGCGACATCGTCAGCGCAGAAGCTGAGATCTTCTCCGGCGAGGCCACCATGGTGGTCGTGCCTGGTGAGGAAGGCGATCTGGGCATTGCGCCGCGGCACGCACCACTGCTGACGCGCTTGCGCGCCGGCGAGGTGCGCGTCATCCAAGACGATGGTGAAGAAGCGCATTTCTTTATCAGCGGCGGCCTGCTGGAAGTCCAGCCCCATGTCGTGACGGTGCTGTCAGACACCGCCCAGCGCGCCAGCGATCTCGATGAGGCGGCGGCCCTGAAAGCCAAAGAAGAAGCTGAGCACGCCTTGGCCGACCGTCAGGCGGGTATGGACATGGCGCAGGCTCAGGCGCAACTGGCACAAGCCATGGCACAGCTGGCGGCGCTGGACAAGCTGCGCAAGAAGCTGAAGCGCTAGGCTTGCGGCGCATGTAACGCCGTCATGTCGTTGGGATGGTCAGAGATTCATCAACGGCTGGCGTTATTGCGAGAAGAGCACCGCGATCTGGATCGAGCCATCAGTGACCTCGTCGAACGCCCCAGCATGGATCAACTGCAGCTGAGGCGACTGAAAAAGCGGAAACTTCGGCTGCGTGATCAAATTGCCTACTGGGAAAACCAATTAATCCCTGATTTGGATGCCTAGCGGATAGGCCCTAGGCATGACCGCTAGGACTGGGCGGCGGCGCTGTCTTCTTGAGTGATGTCCGGTGTGCTGCGCAGAATCGTGTAACGGATCTCTTTATCCAACACCAGCTTGGCGTCATCGGCCAAACCCTCGAGTGCTGCCCCGAACTCCAATCGGCCTTGGTCGTCGCGGCGCAAGGTGCCTCGCTCGCCCAGCACATCAATAAATTGCTTAAACAGCGTTCGGTCGTAAAATTCTGGCGCATCGAACTCATGCAAGATGGAGATGCGTTGCGCGATCTGACTACACAGTTGCTCCAGCTGCTGCCGAGTGATGCGCCCGGAGCCGTTCTTCACCAACACGGCAATGGTGATGAAATAACGCTCGAAGGTTTGCAGCATGGTGTTGGCCAGCAGTCGTAAGTCGTGCGCCTCAGACAAGGCCGTGGCGCGTAGGACGTGATCACCATCTGCGGTCAACAGGCCCTGCTCTAGCAAGGCCTCAACGCAGCGTTCCACCACCGGCGCCAGTGCTGAGTCCGGCCAAGGCAAAAATAGCTCACGCTGTAAGAACGGGTAGACCACGCGCGTCAGCTCAAGCAAACGATCACGCCGCAGGCGACGCAGGTTGACGAAGCAACAGGCGATCCATGACGTGATTGCCAACAAGTGCGCCACATTGTTGCGGAAGTAGGTCAGCAGCACTGCCGCATCGGCGCGGCAGGTAATGACTGGCCCAAGGGCGTGTGACTGACGCGCAATGATGCCAAGCATCACCCCATACTCAATGATCTCGGTGCCGGACTGCTTGGTGACCGTGATGTGATCCGTGTAATGCGATCGTGCAATCAAACCCTTAAGCCGCTCAAGCAGGCGGATGAGGCCTTCTTCGTCCAAGGCGTGACGCTGTGAGGCCAACAACGCCAAGGCCAATAGATTGACCGCGTTGACGTGGCTGGCGCCATTGATGTTGACCAGAATGCGATCGGCCAAATCATCCACCGCCGGGTTGAGCCAGTTCGGTCGGTTGTTCTCATCAAAGGGCTCATCACGCCAGCCTTGGTGGTGGGCATCCAAAACATCATTGAGCGCTATGGGCTCACCAAAGCTGACCGCAACTTCGCCGTAGTTCTTGCGCAAAATATTGAACAAGTTACGGAAGTCAGCCAGCGATTCTGGTTTTTTCTGTTGCCCTGATAGCTCAGCAATGTAGGTGGTGCCTTCAGCCAGGCGCTCATAGCCGATGTAGACGGGCTGGAACAGCACGGGCCGATCGCGGTGACTCAAAAACGCACGCACGGTGATCGACAACATGCCGGCGCGCGCTGGCATCAGGCGGCCGGTGCGCGAGCGCGTGCCTTCAATGAAGTACTCCATGGCGACACCACGACTGACCAGCATGGCCACATACTGATTAAACACCGCCGCGTAGAGTGGCTGAGCGCGGAATGAGCGGCGCAAGAAGAACGCTCCCCCGAGTCGTAACAGTGGGCCAACGACCGGCATGTTCAGGTTGATGCCCGCGGCAATGTGCGGTGGCACAAAACCTCGGTGGTAGAGCAGATAAGACAGCAAAAGGTAATCAATGTGGCTGCGGTGACAGGGCACATAGACCACTTCATGGCCGGTCGAGGCACTGCGGAATTTATCAAAATGGCGCACTTCCACGCCGCGATAAATGCGCTTAAAAAACCACGTCAGGATCAAATCTGCCACGCGCACGAAGCTATAGGAGTAATTGGCGGCGATCTCTCGCATATAACCTTGCGCAATGGCCTCGGCTTTTTCAATGCCGATGCCGTCACGCCGTGCTTTGGCCTCAATGGCCGCACGCACTGATGGGCTTTGCAGCAGCGTCTCGGTCAGCACCCGGCGGTGTGATCGGTCAGGACCAATGGCGGAGGTGCGCACCCGCTTAAAGTGGACGCGCAGGAGACGGCTGGCCCGGGCCAAGGCTTGCTCGCGATCTTGCGTGCTGTCGATGATCTGGTTGAGGGAGAAAGGTTGCCCCAACTGCACCAGCGTTGAGCGGCCATTGACCAGCGTGGTGAAGAGTCGACGTAGGCGCCCGCCCACATCCCAACTCTCGGAGAACAAAATCTTGAACAGACCCGAGTTCCGACCCGGCGCACGGCCAATCAACACAGTGACCGGCACGATCTGGACGGTCTGTTCAGGGTGTTCCATGCACTGAGTCAGCAGCTCACTGAGCATGGCTGAATGACGGCGCCGCAACAGACTGCGAAAAAACAGACCGCTGTAGCGGCGATCAAAGCCATGGCTGCGGGGCAGCTGGATGGCGCCTGCCTGCAATGGGCGCACGGGCCGCGGCCAGTGCTGATTGATGCACAGTTGGTCGGTGATCAGCAATGAGGTCAGTGCTTGGGTATCGAGCATATAAAACACATGACCCGACCGCCCAATGCCCAGCGCATCCAGGTCCTCAGGCACCACCGTGGTGCGCACCCAGCGGTGCAGCAACCAACGCAGCAGCGCCAGCGCGCTCAGGCGCAACTTGAGCCAGAAAGGGGCAGGCATGGCAGGGTGTGGGGGCATGGCGTTGGGCGCAATGGTTAGCCAGACAGTGTACCACTGGGCACGGGGCAAAAAAAATGGGCGGTCCGTCTGGGCCGCCCAAAAACACCGGTTGACCCGGCAGGTCGTTACATAGCGAGAGAGATGCATCACTGAAGCAAATCTCGGACGAAATAGTAACTTACCCTGCAGTCATTATCAACCCTGTAATAAACAACTTATAAAACTATGAAAAATATGCTTTTATTTCTTGTTGTATGGCCAGTGCCGCCGCTCTGGGGTCTGCCGCATCGCGGATTGGCCGACCCACCACCACATAATCGGCGCCCGCCGCAAAAGCTTGACTGGCGGTGAGCGTGCGTTTTTGGTCATCATCATTGTCAACAGGACGAATGCCGGGGCAGACCACCGTCAGCGCTGGCGCCACTTCGCGCCGCAGGGCGGCCGCCTCAAGGCCGGATGAGATGACGCCGCTGCAGCCCAGGGCTAAGGCGCGTTTGGCGCGTGACAGGACCAGCGCATCGATGTCGCAATCAAACCCCAGGTCATCCAAATCGCCGCGATCGAGGCTGGTCAGGGCGGTGACGGCCAAAATGTGCGATTGACCGCGCGCCTCAACCGCCGCCTTGAGCATGGCGTCGTTGCCGTGGACGGTGATGAAATCGACCTGATGGCGCGCCAACTGGGCCACCGCGCGGCCCACCGTCGGTGGGATGTCGAACAACTTCAGGTCAGCAAAAATGCGCTTACCCGCCTGCCGCAGCTCGGCGGCCAAGTCAAAATAGTGACCGCTTAAAAAGAACTCCAGGCCCAGCTTGTAAAAACTGACCGCGTCACCCAAAGTGTCGATCAGGCGCTTGGCCTCATCCAGCGTCGACACATCCAGGGCGAAAATCAGCCGCTGGTGATCGTCGGTTGGGGCAGCCCGTGGGGCGTCTTCAGCCATGATGTGGTGTCCTTGTTATAAAAAAGTGATCATCTCAAAAGTAGATCAAGTAAAAATTTGGCCGTCTGAACCCAGACTATAGCGCTTCGAGGTTGGCGTAGGCCAACACCAGCCACTTGCTACCGGCGCCCTCAAAATTAACCTGAATGCGGGCGTTTTGCCCCTGCCCCTCAAGGCTGACAATGGTGCCTGCCCCAAACCTTGGATGACTGACGGCCATGCCCAGATGCAAGCCTTCGATGCTTTGGCTGGGCCCGCCGCCATAGGCCGGCGTCGCCGCGGCTGACTGTTTGGGGCGAATGTGTTCCACCAAACTGTCAGGGATTTCACTCAAAAAGCGAGACGGTGCAGAAAAGCTGGTCTGGCCATGCAGCATTCGCGATTCGGCATGACACAGCACCAGCTGTTGCATGGCGCGGGTCATGCCGACGTAACACAGGCGCCGCTCCTCGGCCAAGCGACCTGGCTCTTCGACGGACTTCTGATGCGGGAACAGGCCCTCTTCCATGCCGACCAAAAACACCAGCGGGAACTCCAAGCCCTTGGCCGAGTGCAAGGTCATCAGCTGCACACAATCTTCCCATTTGCCGGCTTGGTGCTCGCCCGCCTCCAACGCGGCTTGCGCCAGAAAAGACGCCATCGGCGCCAAGCCCGCCTGCTCATCCTCAAAAGGCTGCTGAAAACCGGCGGCCGCGCGCACCAGTTCAGCCAAGTTTTCAGCCCGCGCTTCGGCGCGATCGGCGGGTTCGCGCCCGCGATACCAGTCGATCAGGCCACTGCCATTGATCGCCGCTTCGGTGGCTGCTGCCAAGTCTTCGATGTCCTCGGCCGCCACCAATGTGTCGATTAATTGAATAAACGCGGCCACCGCATTGCCAGCGCGGGCGCTGAGCAGCGAGTCTCGCACCAGCTCACTGGCGGCGGCAAACAATGATTGCTGATGGGTCTGCGCCGCACGCCGAATCTCCGCCACGGTGCGTTCCCCAATGCCCCGTGCCGGCACATTGATGACACGCTCGAACGCGGTGTCGTCATGGCGGTTGTGCACCAGCCGTAAATAGGCCATGGCATCCCGCACTTCGGCGCGTTCAAAGAAGCGCTGGCCACCGTAGACGCGATAGGGCACATCATCGCGCAGCAGCAGCTGCTCAAACAGCCGTGACTGGGCGTTAGAGCGATACAGCACAGCGATTTCACTGGGCTTGCCGCCCTGATCAAGCCAGTCACGCATGCGCGCAATGACAAACTCCGCCTCTTCCTCGGCGCTGTAAGCGTTAAACACCCGTATGGGTTCACCCTCGACGCCGTCCGTCCACAAGGTTTTGCCCATGCGGTCACTGTTGTGATCAATAACGCGATTGGCCGCCTCGAGAATGGTTTTGGTGGAGCGGTAGTTTTGTTCCAGCCGCACCATGGCGGGACTAAAGTCGCTGGCGAAGCGGGCGACGTTTTCCACTTGGGCACCGCGCCAACCGTAAATGGACTGATCGTCATCGCCGACCACGAACAAATGGTTGTTGAAGGCGGCAGCGCCACCTGGTAACGCTTCCGGGCCGGCCAGCAAGCGCACGAGGGCGTACTGCAGCGTGTTGGTGTCTTGGAACTCATCAATCAAAATGTGGCTGAAGCGGCGCCGGAAATGATGGCGGCGCGTGGCGTTGTCACGCAGCAGCTCTACCGTGCGCAATAGCAGCTCAGCAAAATCCACCAGCCCCGAGCGCTGACACTGTTCTTCATAGCGTTGATACACCGCCAGTTGACGGGCACGGAAAGCGCGCGAGTCGCCCCAACCGTTCTGGTCAATATCGCTGACGCGTCGCCCTTCTTCTTTGTTGGCGTTGATCCACCCTTGCACTTGGCGCGGTGGCAGCTCGCCTTCATCCAACTCCAGATCACGGATGATGCGCCGCACCAGACGATACTGATCATCGCTGTCGAGAATCTGAAAGGTTTCTGGCAGGCCGGCCTCGGCATGGTGCATGCGCAAGATGCGGTGGCAGATGCCATGAAACGTACCAATCCACAGGCCATCGGGACGCAAGTCCAACAAGGTGGCCACGCGCTGGCGCATCTCGCCGGCGGCCTTATTCGTGAAAGTCACTGCCAACAAACTCATCGGGCTGACGTGATCGACTTGAATCAGCCAGGCCATGCGGTGGACCAGCACGCGGGTCTTGCCTGAGCCGGCGCCGGCCAGCACCAAGCAGTGACCAGGCGGCAGGGTCACTGCCTCGCGCTGAGCATCGTTGAGCTGATCTAAAAGGTGGCTGACATCCATATCGACTCAACCGCCCTCAAGCGCCGCGATCAATAGCGCGCTGGGCGATGTCTCGTCGATAAAAACCGTCTTCTAAAGTGATCGTGTCTAGGCTGGCATAGGCCGCTTGTTGCGCTTGCCGCGCATCCTCGCCCAGGGCCGTGACACATAACACGCGGCCACCCTGGCTGACGACACGGTCGCCGTCCAGCGCGGTGCCTGCGTGGAACACTTTGGTGGTGTCGGGGAAAGCTTGATCTAAACCATCAATCGGCCGCCCACGTGCGTAGTCGTTGGGGTAGCCGCCCGCGGCCAGCACCACGCCGACGGCTGTGCGCGGATCCCACTCCACTGGGCGTGCAGCAGCGTATGCCGCCAGTTCACCATCCAGTGCCGCCGTCATCAAATCCAATAAGTCTGAGCGCAGGCGCATCAACAGTGGCTGTGTCTCGGGGTCGCCCAGCCGCACATTGAACTCCAGCACGCGCGGGCCTTGTTCGGTCAACATCAGGCCGGCATACAAAAAGCCGGTGAAGGGTGCGCCCTGCGCGGCCAGCCCGGCCAAGGTCGGTTCAATGACCTCGCGCATCACTTGCGCTTCCAATGCCGCGGTCATTGCTGGTGCTGGCGAGTAGGCACCCATGCCACCGGTGTTCGGGCCAAGATCGCCCTCATCACGGCGCTTGTGGTCTTGGCTGCTGGCCAGAGGCACGGCTTGTTGGCCAGCGGCCAGGACCATAAAGCTGACTTCTTCGCCAGTGAGAAAGGCCTCCACCACCACGCGCCGACCGGCTGCCCCGAAGGTGCGGCCAGACAGCATGTCCGTCAGGGTCAGTGCCGCTGTATCGGCGTCCTCAGCAATGACCACGCCCTTGCCCGCCGCTAAGCCATCGGCCTTGATCACCACCGGATAACCCAGCTCATCGGCAAAGGCCAGGCCTTCTGGCAGAGACTTCACCACTTTGTAACGGGCCGTAGGGATGGCATGCGTGCGCATGAAGTCNTTGCAGAACGCCTTNGAGGACTCTAGCNGCGCCGCNGCTGCNGAGGGTCCAAAACAGCGCAAGCCTGCGCTTTCAAACCGATCCACCACACCGGCCGCCAGGGGCGCTTCTGGGCCAACCACGGTCAGTGCAACGTGCTCGGCCTTCGCCAAGTTGACCAAGCCGTCGAGGTCATCGGCCACCACCGCCACATTGATCACGCCAGGCTCCAGCGCGGTGCCGGCATTGCCGGGCGCCACCAGCACGGTGTCCACTTGATCAGACTGAGCCAGTTTCCAGGCCAGCGCATGCTCGCGGCCACCGCCGCCGATCACCATCACTTTCATGACTGAAATTGTACCCCCGCCAAGGCCCGGCTAGGCGGTAAGCATTGCGCCAAACTCAGTGTCGGAAATGTCGGTACCCGGTCATCAGCATGGCCACCCCATGATCATCGCAGGCGGCGATGACTTCCTCATCGCGTTTGGAGCCACCCGGCTGCACCACCGCTCGGACACCCGCCGCAATCGCCGCCTCGACACCATCGGCAAAGGGGAAAAACGCGTCAGACGCCAACACCGCACCGGTCAAATCATGGCCCGCGGCCTGTGCTTTCATGGCGCCGAACTGCGCAGCATCCACGCGGCTCATCTGACCTGCGCCAATGCCCAGTGTGGCGCCATCGCGCGCATAGACAATCGCGTTGGAACGCACGTTGCGCACCACCGCCCAAGCAAAGGCCAAATCGGCCCGTTGTTGAGCCGTGGGCTGCTGCTGTGTGACGCATTGCCAAGCACCCGACTCCGTGCTGTCAGCATCTGGCTGTTGCGCCAGCCAGCCGCCGCTGATGGCGCGTAACTCGAATTCACTCGGTGAGTGGGTGTTGGGTGTCATCACGCGCAGCGCCGGTTTGCCGGCCAGACGTTGCAGGGCCTGGTCACTGATGTCTGGCGCCACCACCACCTCCAGAAACCGCTCCGCCAACAAGGCGGCAGTGGCTTCATCCACGGGGCCATTGAAGGCCACAATGCCGCCAAAGGCCGAGGTCGGGTCGCTGGCCAAGGCGCGTTCCAGCGCTTCAGCAACCGTCGCCCCTTGGGCCGCCCCGCAAGGGTTGCAGTGTTTGATGATCACACAAGCAGGCTGTGCGCTGAGGCTGTGTACAGCGCGCCAGGCGGCTTCTGCGTCTAACAAGTTGTTGTATGACAGTGCTTTGCCTTGCCTAGGCACACATTGGGCCAGTCCGCCCGACTGCCCGACGGCGCGATACAGCGCTGCAGCCTGATGGGGGTTCTCGCCATAGCGCAAGGCATCGACCCGCTGCAGTTGCAGGTTGATCAAAGGCGGCAGGGTGCCGTCCTCGCCGTCTTTTTCGGCTTGCGCCGCCAACCATTGGCTGACTTGGCCGTCGTAGTGCGCGGTGTGGGCAAAGGCCTTGACCGCCAGCGCGCGGCGCTGAGCCACATCGGGGCCATTTGGCAACGACGCAATCAATGCGGGATAGTCATCGGGGTCGCAGACCACGGTGACGCGGCCGTGGTTTTTGGCGGCCGCCCGCAGCATGGCTGGGCCGCCGATATCAATCTGCTCGATCGCTTGCTGATCCGTGCAATTGGGTTGAGCTGTGGTCTCCGCGAAGGGATAAAGGTTGACCACCACCCAGTCAATGCGCGGCAGCCCCAGCTCACGCATGATGGCAGCGTCTTCATCACCGCGGCCGAGTATGCCGCCGTGGATGACTGGGTGCAGGGTTTTGACGCGGCCGCCCATGATTTCCGGGAATTGAGTCAGGTCGCTGACCGCCGTCACCGGCAAGCCTGCCTCAGCAATGGCTTTGGCGCTGCCCCCGGTAGAGATCAATCTGAACCCATTTTGATGCAGCGCGGTGGCCAATTCGACCACGCCGCGTTTGTCTGAGACGCTAATCAGTGCAGTGGGGGCAGTGGCGGCTGCCGATGCGGTCATGGTCAGTCGCCAGCCAAGCCGTAGCGCTGCAAGCGGCTGCG
>SL_7KL_010_BRINEDRAFT_10000703_pt1 | contig 15965 bp, 13 predicted proteins | sample SodLak_010_BRINE_FD_10663 | JGI IMG/M metagenome (IMG submission 10663)
ATGCGCAGCCCCTCGGCGACGATGTCCACGGGGCCCGTGGGCATGGAGCCGGGCGCTGCCCCGCCGACATCGGAGTGGTGGGCACGGTTGGCGACGAAGCCGAGCAGGTGCCCCGCGCCGTCGTGAACGGGGGCGACCAGGGTCCAGTCGGGCAGGTGCGTACCCCCGGCGTAGGCGTCGGAGACCAGCACCTGGTCGCCCGCGCCGAGCTTCGGGAAAGCCTCGCGCGCGGCCGCCACCGACAGGGGCATGGAGCCGAGGTGGACGGGGATGTGCTCGGCCTGGGCGACCAGCTGCCCGTGGGCGTCGAACACCGCCGTGGAGCAGTCCATCCGCTCCTTGATGTTGGGCGAGTAGGCCGTGCGCCGCAGCGCGGCGCCGGCCTCCTCGGCGATCCCGATCAGGGCGTTGCGCACCACCTCGAGGGTGACGGGGTCGACGGCTGCCGGGTCCCGGTCGGTCACGGTGCCTCCTCCAGGACCAGCACGCCGCGCTCGTCCACCTCGCCGCGCTGCCAGGACTCGACCCACACCGTGGCGTCGGGTCCGACCACGATCGCCGGTCCACGCAGCGCTGCCCCGGCGCCCAGCCGGGTGCGGTCGAGCAGAGCCGCACGGACCGGCCCGTCGCTGCCCACCACCTCGCGCTCCCCGAGGGAGGCGACCCCGGGCCCTCCCACCGCTTCGCTGCCGTCAGCCCGGGGCACCGGTGGCAGGGGGAGCTGCGGGGTCGGGCCCTCGGCCCGGACCCGCAGGGTGATCACCTCCACCCTGGCTTCCCGCTGGTCGTAGCCGTACCGCTCGGCGTGGGCCGCGTGGAACCCTTCGGCCAGGGCGTCGAGGTCGCTGGTCCCCGCCACGGACAGCTCGAAAGCCTGGCCCCGGTAGCGCAGGTCCGCGGTGCGGGTCACCGCCGACACCTCGCTGCCCTGCTGCAGGAGGGAGGAACGGGCCTCCTCCTCCAGCTCCGCCCAGGTCGAGGTCAGCCTCTCCGGATCGACGCTGGTGAGGTCGCCGAGGTGGGCACGGGCACGGTCCACCGTCACGGGGGCGGCCAGCAGGCCCAGTGCGGACAGCACCCCCGGGTTGGGTGGCACCAGCACCCGCGGGCACCCGAGCTCGGCCGCCAGCGCCGCCTGGTGGAGCGCACCGGCCCCGCCGAAGGGCAGCAGCGCGAAGCTGCGGGGATCGTGGCCACGTTCCACCGACACCACGCGCAGGGCGGCGGCCATCGCGGCATCGGTGACCGCGACGATCCCCTCGGCGCAGTCCCGTTCGTCGAGCCCGAGCTCCAGGGCAAGCGCCGCCACGGCCCGGTGGGCCAGGTCCGCGCGCAGCGGGAGCGACCCGCCCAGGCGCACGCCCGCGTCCAGCCGCCCGAGCACCACGTTGGCGTCGGTGACCGTGGGGCGACTCCCGCCCTGGCCGTAGCAGGCGGGGCCGGGATCGGCGCCGGCGGACCGCGGTCCGACGCGCAGGGCCCCGCCGTCGTCGCGCCAGGCCAGGGAGCCCCCGCCCGCGCCGATCGTGTGGATGTCGGTGGTGGTGACGGCGAAGGGCAGCCCCCCGACCACGCCGTCGGCGGTGGTCCGGGGACGTCCCTCGGTGACCAGCGTCACGTCGGTGGAGGTCCCGCCGACGTCGAAGGCGATCACCTCAGGTGCGCCACAGGCGCGGCCGAGCGCGGCGGCGCCCCAGGCACCGGCCGCGGGCCCCGACAGCACCGCGCGGACGGGCTCGCGGGCGGCCACCTCGGCGGTGGCGGTGCCGCCACCGGAGCGCATCACCTCCACCGCAGGACCCAGCCCCACCCCCCGCAGGTGGTCGGCCAGGGATCCGAGGTAGCGGGCCATGCGTGGCGCGAGGTAGGCGTTGAGCACCACCGTCGAGGTGCGCTCCACCTCGCGCAGCACGGGCAGCAGTGCGCTGGCACGGGTGATGGGGACGCCGAGCGGTGCCAGCGCCGCGGCGAGGCGTTCCTCGTGGACGGGGTGGAGGAAGCCGAAGAGCAGGCTGATCGCCACCGCGTCCGGCGCGAGCGCCGCAACGGACGCGCTGACCCGTGCCACCTCGGCGTCGGTGAGGGCCGTGAGCACGGACCCGTCCGCGGCCACGCGTTCCGTGGCCTCCACCACCAGGTCGCCGGGCACCAGCGGGGCAGGGCGTCTGGCGTCCAACCGGTAGAGGTGGGGGCGGTCCTGCCGTGCGATCGCGAGCAGGTCGGCGAACCCGGCGGTGGTGACCAGCACCGTGCGTGCGCCGTCGCGCTCCAGCACCGTGTTGGTGGCCACCGTGGTGCCGTGGACGAAGCGGGTGAGCGTCGCCGGGTCCACCGCCGCTGCCTCAAGCGCGGAGAGGATGCCCTCCGCCTGGTCAGCCGGCGTGGAGGGGACCTTGGCGACGCGTACCTCGTCACCGTCGAGGTGGACGAGATCGGTGAAGGTGCCGCCGACATCGACACCGACGGCGCGTGGCGCACCGCGGGAGCTCACACCCGGCCGAAGGCCACGACCCCGCGGCGTGTCAGGCCGTCGTGACGGATCCGCACGTTGTTGCCGCTGTTGGGGGCCTCCACCACCCGTCCGCCACCGATGTAGATCGCGACGTGGCTGATGGGTGAGTGGTAGAAGACCAGGTCGCCCGGCCGCAGGTCGGCGCGCGAGATCCGGGTGGTGGCGGCGGCCTGGGCGGAGGAGGAGCGGGGCAGGTGGGTGATGCCGGCGCTGCGGAAGGCGTAGGTCACCAGCCCCGAGCAGTCGAAGGACCCCGGTCCGCTGGCGCCCCAGGCGTAGGGCTTGCCGATCTGGGCCAGTGCGGTCTGGACCGCCACGTCCACCGACGATCGGGTGGAGGGGGCGGGGCCGGCCGCCGCGGCCGATGTCGACCCCGCTGACCCTGCTGCCGCCTGGCGTTCGGCCTCCGCCTGCCGGGCGGCCTCGGCCGCGGCTTCCTCCTCCTCGCGCTCGACGGTGACCTGCAGCAGCTCCTCGAGCTCCTCCACCTCATCGGCGCTCTCGGCGAACAGCTGCTCGAGCCGCTCGTTCTGTTCCTCGAGCTCCGCGGTCCGCTCCTCGGCCACCAGCACCGTCTCCGCCTGGCGTTCCTGGGCGGCGGCGATCGCGGTGTTGGTCGCGGCCAGGGCCTCGAGGTCGGCGCTCTGCCGGTCCAGCACCTGGCGCAGGGTGGTGGAGCGCAGGACCGCCTCGTTCGGGTCGCTGGACACCAGCGCCGACAGCTCCACGCTCGGTCCGAGCTTGTGCAGCACCCGGACGTGGTCGCCGACGCTGCCCTCGAGCACAGCCGCTGCCGCGGACAGCTCCTGGAGCTCCTCGTCGAGCTCCGCCAGGGTGGCCTCGGCACGCTCGAGGCTCTCGGCGGCGTCGTTGTAGGCGTTCTGGGCCTGTCCGATGCGCTGATCGAGCTCGTCGTAGCGTTCCTGCGCGGCATCGAGGTCGCTGCGGACCTCGTCGCTGGTGGGGTCGGCGAGCGCGGTGCCGGCCAGGATGCCGAGCAGCAGCGCGACACAGAGGGCGGTGACGGCGCTGCGGCGGGGGAACGGGGCGGACACGGGGACCTCGCGTGGCGGGGAGGTGGCAGGGAGATGGGACGGACCCGCGGCGCGCGGAGGGTAGCCGTCAGCGGCGCGTCCACACCTGGCCGTGACAGCCTCCTCGGCCACCGTCCGGNGNGGGAACGCTGCTCGCTAGGCTCCGCGGCGGACGCCGGGCCACGAAGCGAGACGGGCACCGGCGCCCGGAACCCGCCCCGAACAGCAGCCCAGGGGAACCCGATGCCGACGGCTACGCGCCCGACGCGGCTCGCCGTGCTCATCAGCGGAGGCGGGTCGAACCTGCGCGCGCTGCTCGACGCCATCACGGCGGACGCCGGCTTCGGCGGCGAGGTGGTGGTGGTCGGCGCCGACCGTGCCGACGCCACGGGCCTCGACCACGCACAGGCCGCCGGGATCCCCGTCGTGGTGGAGGAGCTGGCCCGGGGTGCTGACGCAGCGAGCCGCGGGGCGTGGGAGCACCGCCTGGCCGAGGGGGTGGCAGCCCATGATCCCGACGTGGTGGTCCTGGCCGGGTTCATGCGCATCCTGTCCGGACGCTTCCTCGACCGGTGGCCGGACCGGGTGGTCAACACCCACCCCTCCCTCCTGCCCGCCTTCCGCGGTGCCCACGCCGTCCGTGCGGCGATCGAGCACGGGGTGAAGGTCACGGGATGCACCGTGCACCTGGTCGACGAGGAGGTCGACCACGGGCCGATCCTGGCCCAGGAAGCCGTGCCCGTGCTCCCCGGCGACACCGAGGTGGCGCTCCACGAGCGCATCAAGGCCGTGGAACACCGGCTGCTGCCCGCCTGCGTCCGGGCGCTGTGCCACGATCGCGTCCGCCTGGTCGGCCGCCACGCGCAGGTCGATCTCGCGCCCGAACAGCCGACCACCAGACAGGAGCTGTACCCGTGACCGCTGCAACGGACGTCGTCACCGTCTCCCGTGCCCTGGTGAGCTGCTTCGACAAGACCGGGGTCGTCGAGCTGGGTCGGGCACTGCATGACCGGGGTGTCGAGCTGATCTCCACGGGCTCCACCGCGGGTGTGCTGCGCGATGCTGGGATCGCGGTCACCGAGGTGGCCGAGGTCACCGGGTTCCCCGAGTGCCTCGACGGGCGGGTCAAGACCCTCCACCCGGCGGTGCATGCCGGCATCCTCGCCGACCGGCAGGACCCGGCCCACGTCGCCGAGCTCGCGGAGCTGGGGCTCGAGGCCATCGATCTGGTGGTGGGCAACCTCTACCCCTTCACCGACACCGCCGCCTCGGGTGCGCCCGACGCCGACGTGATCGAGATGATCGACATCGGCGGTCCGACCATGCTGCGGGCGGCCGCCAAGAACCACGGGTCCGTCGGGGTGGTGGTCGACCCCGCCGACCACGCCCGGGTGCTGGCGGAGCTGTCCGAACACGGTGGTCTGACCGCGGCCCTGCGTCGTGACCTGGCGAGCAGGGCCTTCCAGCACACGGCCGCCTACGACGCCGCGGTCGCGGCGTGGTTCCTGCGCGATGAGGCGGTCCCGGAGCAGCTGCACCTGGCCCTGCCGCGCCGCCAGGAGCTCCGCTACGGCGAGAACCCGCACCAGCAGGCCGGCTTCTACGCCGCACCGGACGCCGGTGGCATCGCCGCAGCCACCCAGCTGCACGGCAAGGAGCTCTCCTACAACAACCTGCTCGATACCGATGCAGCCTGGGCGATGGTGGTGGAGCTCAGCGAGCCCTGCGTCGCGATCATCAAGCACACCAACCCCGCCGGCTACGCGGTGGCGGAGGAGCTCGAGACCGCGTACGCGCGGGCGTTGGAGGGCGACCCGGTCAGCGCCTTCGGCGGTATCGTCGCCAGCAACCGCACGATCGATGCCGCCACGGCCCGGCGCATCGCCGAGGTGTTCACCGAGGTGGTGATCGCGCCGGGCTACGACGGTCAGGCGCTGGAGGTGCTCACCGCCAAGAAGAACCTGCGCATCCTCGAGCAGGCTGACGCCCGCCGACCGGGTCCCACCCGCACCCTGCGGTCGGTGGCTGGTGGGCTGCTGGTCCAGGACGCCGACACCGCCGAGGAGCCGTGGGGCGCCTGGGAGGTGGTCACCGCCGTGCAGCCCGACGAGGACACGCTCGCGGACCTGCGCTTCGCGTGGCTGGCCGCCAAGCACACCAAGTCCAACGCCATCGTGCTGGCCGACGCCGGACAGGTGGTGGGGGTGGGTGCCGGCCAGATGAGCCGGGTGGACAGCGTGCGGCTTGCCGTGGAGCGCTCCGGTGAGCGGCACGTCGGCGCGGTGCTGGCCAGCGACGCCTTCTTCCCCTTCCGCGACGGTCCGGACGCCGCGGCCGCCGCCGGGGTGCGTGCCATCGTCCAACCCGGGGGATCGGTGCGCGACGACGAGGTGGTGGCCGCCGCCGATGCGCACGGCATCCCGATGGTGTTCACCGGCCGACGGCACTTCCGCCACTGAGCTCCTCGGTCCAGCAGCGCCTGCGACCCCGTACCGTTGGTCCTGCCCCCGCCCCTCATCTTCCATCCCCCACCTCTTCGTCTCCCCTCCCCTCACCCCAGGAGTCCACCGGTGTCCGCTGCGATCATCGACGGCAAGGCCCTCGCGACCGAGGTACGTGCGCGTATCGCCGACGACGTCGCCCGCCTGCGTGCGGAGCACGGCGTCCAGCCCGGGCTCGCCGCGGTGATCGTCGGCGACGACCCGGCCTCCCAGGTCTACGTCGGCATGAAGCACCGGGCCAGCGAGGCCGCCGGCATGCGCTCCGAGCAGCATGTGCTGCCGGCCGAGACCTCCCAGGAGGACCTCGAGGCGCTCGTCCACCAGCTCAACGACGACGATGCGGTGGACGGCATCCTCGTGCAGCTGCCGTTGCCCGACCACCTCGACGCGCGTTCGGTCCAGGAGCTGATCACGCCCGCCAAGGACGTCGATGCGCTCAACCCCTACACCGCGGGTCGGCTGGCCATCGGGGACCCCACCTTCCTGTCCTGCACCCCCTACGGCGTGCTGGAGCTGCTCGCCCACGCGGGCGTGGACACCGCCGGTGCCAACGTGGTGATCGTGGGGAGATCCAACCTGGTCGGTCGGCCCCTGTCGGTGATGCTCACCCTGAAGGGCCGCGACGCGACCGTGACCCTGGCGCACTCCCGGACCCGCGACCTGGCGGCGGTGTGCCGAGGGGCGGACGTGATCGTGGCCGCGGCGGGGATGATCGGGCTGATCACCGCGGACATGGTGCGTCCCGGGGCGGTGGTCATCGACGTCGGTACCAACCGTGACGCGGACGGCAAGCTGGTCGGCGACGTGGCCTTCGACGAGGTCGCCGAGGTCGCCGGTGCGATCACCCCGGTGCCGGGCGGTGTCGGCCCGATGACGGTCACGATGCTGCTGCAGAACACCCTGGAAGCCGCACGGGCACGGCGGGGCCTGCCGCGCCGCTGATCCGTACGCTGCCCCGGGGCACCCGGGAACGGTCCCGCGTAGCTGGCGTCACCGCGGCAGGGCGTGACCGGCGATCGCCGGGACCCTCGGACGGCGTCCACCGAGGTCCCACGCCGTGACACCCTCCACGTCGAACCCGCCGTGTTGCAGGGTGGCGCGGGTATCCCGGTCGAGGTGGCAGCCCCGGGCCAGGCGCCGCCAGAGCGGGGTGAGCAGCCGCTGTGCCTGCCGTCCGAGATCGTTCTCGGCACGGACGTGCTCGATCACGACCAGCACGCCAGCGTCGCGGAGCACCCGGCGGGCCTCCGCGACCGCGAGGGCCGGGTCCTCGACGCTGCACAGCACCAGCGTCAGGAGCACGGCGTCGGCGCTGGCGTCGGGCAGGGGAAGCGCCTCCGCGACGGCGTCCACCACCTCGACGCGGTCGATCGCCACGCCGTCAGCCGGAGCGGCGCCCACCCCCAAGGGGTGTTCCCGGGGCCGTCGTCGCAGCCGCGCTGCCATCGCGGGGTCGGGTTCGATGCAGGTGACCCGGTCGACGGAAGCGGGAAGGTGCGGGAGGTTGGCCCCCGTGCCCGCTCCTACGTCGACCACGTGCCCGGTGACCTCGGCCAGGAGTTCCGCACGGCGACGTGCCAGGCGCCGCTGTTCGAGCCGCTGCATGACGGGGTCGTAGGCGGCGGCGAAGGCGTGGCCGTACAGGCGCAACCGGTCCTCCGTCGGTGCTGTCATGGAACGGGGATGGGGACCGTAGCTAGGCTCGGAGCGGTCCACCTACGGACCATCATCACCTGCACGCCCACCAGGAGCACCCATGACCTCGCCCGTCCGTGTCAGCGTCACCGGCGCCGCCGGCCAGATCGGCTACGCCCTCGTCTTCCGCATCGCCTCGGGGCAGATGTTCGGCCCGGCTACCCCGGTCGAGCTGCGCCTGCTGGAGATCACCCCCGCGCTGCCCGCGCTGGAGGGAGTGGCGATGGAGCTGAACGACTGCGCCTTCCCGCTGCTGTCGGGGATCGAGCTGACCGACTCGGCGGAGACCGCCTTCGACGGCACCAACGTCGCGTGCCTGGTCGGCGCCAAGCCCCGCGGCCCGGGGATGGAGCGCGCGGACCTGCTCAAGGACAACGGCGCCATCTTCACCGGTCAGGGTCGGGCGCTGGGCGGAGCGGCCGAGGACCTGAAGGTCGCCGTGGTCGGCAACCCGGCCAACACCAACGCGCTCATCGCCGCCGCCAACGTCGAGGGGGTCGACGCGGACCGCTTCACGGCGATGGTGCGCCTCGATGAGAACCGGGCGAAGAGCCAGCTCGCGGCCAAGGCCGGTGTGCCCGTGGAGCAGGTCACCAACCTCGCGGTGTGGGGCAACCACTCACCGACCATGGTCCCCGACTTCGACAACGCGCGGATCGGCGGCCGGCCGGCTACCGAGGTGATCACCGACCGTGCGTGGCTCGAGGGCGAGTTCCTCACCACCGTCCAGCAGCGGGGCAAGGCGATCATCGACGCCCGCGGCTCCTCCTCCGCGGCCTCGGCTGCCAGCGCGCTGGTGGACCACGTTCGTGACTGGGCCGGCGGGACCCCGACGGCCGAAGGCGACTGGGTCTCCATGGCGGTGCCCTCCGACGGCTCGTACGGCGTGCCGGAGGGGCTGATCTCGGGCTTCCCGGTCACCACCGACGGTGCCGGCTCCTACGAGATCGTCCAGGGTCTCGAGCTCTCNGCTTTCGCCCNGTCGAAGCTGGAGGCCACCGTCGCCGAGCTCCAGGAGGAGCGCGCCGCCGTCGCCGAGATGCTGTGACCCGCCACAGTGATCGCGCAGGCCGGGTCAGCGCAGCTCGCCCGGCCTGATGCCCCACAGGTTCGCGTCGCCGCGCGGTGCGCTCCAGTCCCCCGTGGGACCGAGCAGCATCGCGCGGCGTGCCGTTCCCTCGTGGGTGCAGCCGAGCCGCCGTGCCACAGCGTTGGACGCGTCGTTCGCGGCGGCGGCCCACAGTGCCACGTAGCCGAGCCCGAGGACCTCGAAGGCGTGGGTCAGCAGGGCACGGCACCCGGTGACCGCGACCCCGCGGCGGCGTGCCTCGGGGGCCACCCAGTACCCGATCTCCCCGCTGGCATCCCGCCGGTCGATCCCGAGGCCCACGGCGCCGAGCACCCGGTCGGTGGGCGCGTCGACCACCACCAGGTGCAGCCCGGTCGCCTCGGCGACGCCGGCCGCGGCGAAGGCGACGAAGGCACGGGCGTGCTCATGGGTGTAGGGGGAGGGCACCCGGGTGTAGCGCTGGATGTCGGGGTCCTGGCAGATCTCGGTCAACCGGGGGACGTCGTCAGCGGTAGGCAGCCGCAGACCGAGCTCCGCCGTGGCGGCCGAAGTGGCAGCCGTCGGGACGGCCAGCGGGGGCCCGGGGGGTGTACGGCGTGTCACGCTGGCCTCCCTGGCGGCAGGTCCTGCCCGGCCGCGCGACGACGCTACCGTGACGCCGGCGGCCGACCGTGGCCGCGTCGTCGTGGTGGGAGCTCCAACACCCCCGCCGGTCACCGTCCCACCGCGGCCCGGCCCAGCCCCAGTGAGGCCTGACGTGACGCGCGTGTTCTCCGGTATGCAGCCCTCGGGTGACCCCCACCTCGGCAACCTGCTCGGCGCGTGGGTCAACTGGGTGTCGATGCAACAGGACCGCGAGTGCGTCTACTGCGTGGTGGACCTGCACGCCATCACCAGCCCCGCCGAGCACGACCCGGCGACGCTGACCGAACGGACGGTCGGCCTGGCCACGGGCATGCTCGCGGTGGGTGTGGACCCCGAGCGCTCCATCCTGTTCGTGCAGTCCCACCTCCACGAGCACGCGGAGTGCACGTGGCTGTTCAACTGCGTCGCCGGGTTCGGTGAGCTGCGCAAGATGCCGCAGTTCAAGGAGAAGGCCGCAGGCAAGGGTGACTCGGTCAGCGTCGGGTTGTTCGACTACCCCGTGCTCCAGGCTGCCGACATCCTGCTCTACCACGCCGACGAGGTCCCGGTCGGTGAGGACCAGCGCCACCACATCGAGTTGGCGCGCGACATCGGGCAGCGGTTCAACCACCGGTTCGCGAGCCCTGAGGAGCCGGTCTTCACGCTGCCCAAGGCGGTGCACCCACCGGCCGCGGCCCGGGTGATGGACCTGCAGGACCCCACCGTCAAGATGTCGAAGTCCGCCTCCAGCGAGAAGGGCATCATCTCCGTCCTCGACGAGCCCAAGCGCATCGAGAAGAAGATCAAGAGCGCGGTGACCGACTCCGCCGGCGACATCCGTCACGACCGCGAGGCCAAGCCCGGCGTCTCCAACCTGCTGGAGATCCTGGCGGCGGCCACCGGGCGTGAGGTGGACGCGCTCGCAGCGGAGTACGACGGCGGCGGGTACGGCGCCTTCAAGCTCGCCGTGGCCGAGGCGGTGATCGAGCTGCTGCGCCCCATCCAGGACCGCTACGCCCAGCTGGCCGAGGACCCCGCACAGGTCCACCGGGTGCTGGAAGAGGGTGCGGAGCGGGCCCGCGCGGTGGCCGTGCCGACGCTGGAGCGCGCGAAGCAGGCGATGGGGCTGCTGCCCCCGCGCTGAGGGAGTCCCACGAGCGCGCTGCTACCCTCAGCGGCCAGGGTCCGAACGTACGAACAGCCGGGATGGGCCCGCGGCGACGGTGTCAGGCACCGCCACCTCGGGCCACCTCGAGGAAGATGGAGTCCAGATGGCAGCCACCGCGCCGGAGCGATCGAAGCGCAGCCCCTTCATCGTGGAGCTCTACCGCTCCGCACTGGGCAAGAAGTACGTGATGGCGATCACCGGCATCGTGGGGTTGGGCTACGTGCTGGCCCACATGATCGGCAACCTCAAGCTCTACCAGAGCGCCGAGGACTTCAACCTCTACGCCCAGACGCTGCGGGAGCTGCTGTACCCGATCGCGCCGGAGGGCCTGGTCCTCAACCTGCTGCGCGGGGTGCTGCTGCTGGCGCTGATAGGTCACGTGGTGGCCGCAGCCCAACTGACGGCGATGAACCGCCGCGCACGCCCGGAGAGCTACCGCTCGAAGCGGGACTACGTCGCGGCTGACTTCGCCGCCCGCACGATGCGCTGGACCGGCGTCATCGTGCTGCTGTTCCTGTTCTACCACCTGGCCGACCTGACCTGGGCCGTGACGCCGCTGCACGAGGCGGACTTCACCGTCTACGACCGGGTCATCGCCAGCTTCTCCCACCCGGCCAGCGCGGCCTTCTACATCGTGGCCAACCTGGCGCTCGGCTTCCACCTCTACCACGGGGTGTGGAGCCTGTTCCAGTCGATGGGGTGGAACAACCGCCGCTTCAACCACTGGCGACGCACCCTGGCGATCGCCTTCACCGTGGTGGTCGTCGGCGGCAACCTCTCCTTCGTGATCGCCGTGCTCACGGGGGTCATCAGCTGACCGCCATGGCACGGCAAGGCGGCCGGCAGGTCGCTGTGCGTGTCATCGTCCCCCCCGATCGACGGAACGAACCACCCGCACACCAGCAACGGAGCAGACGATGACGGTGCTCGACTCCCGCGTCCCGGAGGGCCCTCTCGCCACCAAGTGGGAGGACCACAAGTTCGACATGAAGCTGGTCAACCCCAACAACAAGCGGAAGTTCGAGATCATCGTGGTCGGCACCGGGCTCGCCGGTGCGTCCGCGGCGGCCACGCTGGGGGAGCTCGGCTACCGGGTGAAGGCGTTCACCTACCACGACTCCGCGCGCCGCGCCCACTCGATCGCCGCGCAGGGCGGCATCAACGCCGCGAAGAACTACCACGGCGACGGTGACTCCGTGCACCGGCTGTTCTACGACACGATCAAGGGCGGCGACTACCGCTCCCGTGAGGCCAACGTCCACCGCCTCGCCGAGGTGTCCAACAACATCATCGACCAGTGCGTCGCCCAGGGGGTGCCCTTCGCCCGGGAGTACGGGGGGCTGCTCGACAACCGCTCCTTCGGTGGCGCCCAGGTCTCACGGACCTTCTACGCCCGCGGACAGACCGGCCAGCAGCTGCTGCTCGGCGCCTACCAGGCGCTCTCACGGCAGGTGAAGGCCGGCTCCGTCGAGCTGCACACCAACCAGGAGATGCTGGAGCTGGTCGTGGTCGACGGTAAGGCCGTCGGCATCGTCACCCGCGACCTGGTCACGGGTGAGATCACCCGCCACTCCGCCCACGCGGTGGTGCTCGGCACGGGCGGCTACTCCAACGCCTTCTACCTCTCCACCATGGCGATGAGCTGCAACGCCACCGCCATCTGGCGCGCCCACCGCAAGGGCGCCTTCTTCGCCAACCCCTGCTACACCCAGATCCACCCCACCGCGATCCCCTCCTCCGATGAGTTCCAGTCGAAGCTCACGCTGATGTCGGAGTCGCTACGCAACGACGGTCGCATCTGGGTGCCCAAGGACCCCGACGAGTCGCGCGCCGTCGCGGACATCCCCGAACAGGACCGCGACTACTACCTGGAGCGCAAGTACCCGTCCTTCGGCAACCTCGCCCCGCGCGACATCTCCTCGCGGGCCGCCAAGGTCGTGGTCGACGAGGGCCGGGGCGTCGGCCCGCTGAAGAACGGTGTCTACCTCGACTTCGCCGACGCCATCTCCCGGCTCGGTCGCCAGGCCGTGGCCGATAAGTACGGCAACCTGTTCGACATGTACGAGCGCATCACCGGGGAGAACCCCTACGAGGTCCCGATGCGCATCTACCCCGCCCCCCACTACACGATGGGCGGGCTGTGGGTCGACTACCACCTCCAGACCAGCATCCCCGGCCTGTTCGCCATCGGCGAGGCCAACTTCTCCGACCACGGCGCGAACCGCCTCGGCGCGTCCGCGCTGATGCAGGGGCTGGCCGACGGCTACTTCGTCCTGCCCTACACCATCGGCGACTACCTCGCACCGCAGCTCGGTCAGCCGAAGGTGGACACCTCGGCTGCTGAGTTCGACGAGGCTGAGGCGGACGTGCGTGGTCGCATCGACCACTACCTGCACGTCAACGGAACGCGCTCGGTGGACTGGTTCCACCGGGAGCTCGGCAAGATCCTGTGGGACTACTGCGGGATGGGGCGCAACCAGGCCGGCCTGGAGAAGGCGCTCAGCGAGATCCCGGCGCTGCGTGAGGAGTTCGAGTCGGACGTGCGGGTGCTCGGCAGCGCCGAGTCCCTCAACAGCTCCCTGGAGAAGGTGGGTCGCGTCGCCGACACCTTCGAGCTGGCCGAGCTGATGTGCCGGGACGCCCTGACCCGTGAGGAGTCCTGCGGCGGTCACTTCCGCGAGGAGCACCAGACCGAGGAGGGTGAGGCCCAGCGCGACGACGAGAACTTCGCCCACGTCACCGCGTGGGAGTGGACCGGCGACTCCGCCAGCCCCACCGAGCACCGCGAACCGCTGGTCTACGAGGAAGTGCAGCTGTCCACCCGCAGCTACAAGTGACGACGCCTGGATCCGCCCCGGCTCCCGGGGCAGCCGATGCGCACGGAGGATCGACACCGTGAACCTGACCCTCAGAGTGTGGCGCCAGGCCGGCCCCGACGCGCCCGGCCGGTTCGAGACCTACGAGGCGACCGATGTCAGCCCGGACTCCTCCTTCCTGGAGATGCTGGACCTGGTCAACGAGGACCTCATCGCCCAGGGCGAGGAGCCCATCGAGTTCATGCACGACTGCCGTGAGGGCATCTGCGGGACCTGCGGGATGATGATCAACGGCCAGGCCCACGGGCCGCAGGCCCTGACCGCCACCTGCCAGCTGCACATGCGCACCTTCAACGACGGCGATGAGATCGTGCTGGAGCCGTGGCGGGCGACCGGGTTCCCCATCATCAAGGACCTGGTGGTCGACCGGTCCGCCTTCGACCGCATCATCGAGTCGGGGGGCTACGTCACCGTCGACACCGGCTCCGCGCCGGACGCCAACCTCATCCCGATCCCCAAGGAGACCTCGGACCTCGCCATGGACGCGGCCGCCTGCATCGGGTGCGGCGCCTGCGTCGCGGCCTGCCCGAACGGGGCGGCCCAGCTGTTCACCTCGGCGAAGGTGGCACAGCTGAACATGCTGCCCCAAGGACAGGCCGAGCGCTACGACCGGGCGGAGCACATGGTGGAGGTTATGGAGGAGCACTTCGGCTCCTGCACCAACATGGGNGAGTGCGAGGCCGCCTGCCCCAAGGGCATCTCCATCGACTTCATCGCGATGATGAACAAGGACTACCGCAAGGCGAAGTTCCGCGGCCGCCGCTCCGCCTAGTCTGGGTGGGGTAGCCGGCGCAGCGAGGTGGATGTGGACGACGACCGCACCAGCATGAGTGGGTTCCCCCTGGAGGCGGTCTACGGGCCGCAGGACCTCGACGGGTTCGATCCGGCCACCCAGCTCGGCGAGCCCGGCAGCTACCCCTTCACCCGGGGGATCTACCCCAGCATGTACCGGGGCCGGCCCTGGACGATGCGCCAGTACGCGGGTATGTCGACCGCGGCGGAGTCCAACCGGCGCTACAAGTACCTGCTGGAGCAGGGCACCACGGGCCTGTCGGTGGCCTTCGACCTGCCCACCCAGATGGGCTACGACTCCGCCGCGCCCTTGGCGGCCGGTGAGGTCGGCAAGGTCGGGGTCGCCATCGACACCGTCGAGGACATGCACGCGCTGTTCGACGGGATCCCGCTGGGCGAGGTCTCCACCTCGATGACCATCAACGCCCCCGCGAGCCTGCTGCTGCTGATGTACCAGATCGCCGGGGAGGAGCAGGGGGTCGAGCCTGCGGCGCTGCGCGGCACGATCCAGAACGACGTGCTCAAGGAGTACATCGCCCGCGGCACCTACATCTACCCGCCGGCACCGAGCCTGCGCATCATCGCCGACACCTTCGCCTACTGCGCCGAGCACCTGCCGCGGTTCAACACCATCTCCATCTCCGGCTACCACATGGGGGAGGCCGGGGCGACACCGGTGCAGGAGATCGCCTTCACCCTGGCGGACGCCATCGCCTACGTGGAGGCGGCCCTGGAGGCCGGGCTGGACGTGGACGCCTTCGCGCCGCGCTTGAGCTTCTTCTTCGTGGCCCGCTCCACCCTGCTGGAGGAGATCGCCAAGTTCCGGGCCGCCCGTCGGCTGTGGGCCTCCATCATGCGCGACCGGTTCGGTGCGCAGGACCCCAAGAGCCAGATGCTGCGCTTCCACACCCAGACCGCCGGCGTGCAGCTCACCGCGCAGCAGCCCGAGGTCAACCTGGTGCGGGTGACGATCCAGGCGCTCGCGGCCACGCTCGGCGGCACCCAGAGCCTGCACACCAACAGCTTCGACGAGGCGCTCGCCCTGCCGACGGAGAAGAGCGCCCGGCTGGCCCTGCGCACCCAGCAGGTCATCGCCCACGAGACCGACCTGACCGCCACCGTCGACCCCTTCGCCGGGTCCTACGCCATCGAGGCGATGACCGACCGCATCGAGGCCGAGGTGCAGGGCTACCTCGACCGGATCGACGAGATGGGCGGGGCGGTGGCCGCCATCGAGGAGGGCTACCAGAAGTCCGAGATCGAGCGCGCGGCCTACGACCTCGCCAAGGAGATCGACGCCGAGGAACGCATCGTGGTCGGCGTGAACCGCTACCGGACCGGTGCCGACCCCCAGCCGGACCTGCAACGCATCGACGAGCAGATCCGCACCGACCAGATCGCCCGCACCGACGAGGTGAAGGCGGCCCGCGACCAGGCCGCGGTCGACGCCGCGCTGGCCGAGGTACGTGCCGCGGCCCTCGGCAGTGACAACCTCCTGCCGCCGATGCGCACGGCACTCAAGGCCCGGGCCACGCTCCAGGAGGTGTGTGACGTGCTCCGCGACGAGTACGGCAGCTACATCCCCCGGGACGTGTTCTAGTCACCGCTGCTCGCCACCGCCCACCGGCTGGTCGCCGGTCTCCGGCGGTGGGTCGGCCTCCAACCGGTCCGCCATGGTCTGGGCGACGGCGATC
>SL_7KL_010_BRINEDRAFT_10000705_pt1 | contig 15944 bp, 12 predicted proteins | sample SodLak_010_BRINE_FD_10663 | JGI IMG/M metagenome (IMG submission 10663)
CTCCGCACTGGCGGCAACGACCCTGGTCGCCATCGTCAGCGGCCGCGACCTCGAGGACGTGCGTGGCAAGGTCGGCATCGAGGGACTGGCCTACGCGGGCTCCCACGGCTTCGACATCCGCCACCCCGACGGTTCCTCGGAACAGATCGCCGTGGAGGCCCTTGATGCTCTCGATGCGGCACAGCGCGACCTCGACGCGCGTGTCGGTGCCATCGAGGGCGCCCGGTTGGAGCGCAAGCGCTTCGCCATCGCGGTCCACGACCGCGGGGTCGACGACCCCGACCAGCGTGCGCAGCTCGCGGACATGGTCGCCGAGGTCGCGGCGGCCCACGAGGGTCTGCGCAGCACGGGTGGGAAACGCATCAACGAAATCCGGCCCGACATCGACTGGGACAAGGGGCGCGCGATCGAGACGCTGCTCACCGAGCTCGATGCTGAGGACCGCATCCCGATCTACGTCGGCGACGACCTGACCGATGAGGACGGCTTCCGATCGGTGGTCGCGCACGGAGGTGTCGCGGTCGTGGTCCGCGGGGAGGGGGACGACCGGCCAACGCTGGCTGATGTGGCCCTGGAAGCCCCGCAGGACACGGAACGGTTCCTGACCGAGCTGGCCGACCTGGTCCGCCATCGGGACGACCAGCATGACGAGGAGGTGGAGGCATGAGTGCGTGGGCACTGGCCTACGAGGGTTTCGACGCTGACGAGCAGGGGTTGCGGGAGGCGCTGTGCACCCTGGGCAACGGCGTGCTCGGCAGCCGCGGTGCCGTACCGGAGGCCCGCGCTGACGACACGCACTACCCGGGGACCTATCGGGCGGGGGTGTTCAACCGGCTGACCGATCACATCGACGAGGTGGAGATCACCAACGAGTCGATGGTCAACCTCCCGAACTGGCTGTTCCTGCGGTTCCGTGTCGATGACGGCCCGTGGGTGGTGCCAGAGGACGCGAGCTTCGAGGACTACCGCACGGAGCTCGACCTGCGGCGTGGGGTGCTGACCCGTCACCTGAGCGTCCTGCTCGACGACGACCGGCGGTTGCGGGTCACCCAGCGTCGCCTGGTGCACCTCGGTGATCCTCGGCTCGCTGCCCTGGAGTCGACCTTCCTCGCCGAGGGGTTCTCCGGGCGGTTGACGGTGCAGTGCGCCATCGACACGAAGGTGAGCAACTGGGGTGTGGAGCGCTACCGCGACCTCTCCGACGAGCATCTCGAGTTGCTGTCCTGCGAGGAGGTCGACGCCCACACGGCGTTGGTGGTGGCCCGCACCAACCAGTCGCAGCTGCGGCTCGCGGAGGCACAGCGTGCACGGGTGTATGACGACACCGGTGCGGAGCCGGAGGAGTCCTCACGGCAGTGGTTGGAGGACGATGGCCTCATCGGTCATGCGCTCGAACTCCCTGTGTCCGAGGATCGTTCCGTCACGGTGGAGAAGCTGGTCGCGATCGTGGTCGGCGGTGACCCCGCCATCTCCGAGCCGGCGGAGACCGCGGTCCGCGCCACCGTGCACGCCCCGGGGTTCGACGAGCTGCTCGCCAGCCATGTGGCCAAGTGGGATCAGCTGTGGGATCGTTTCGGGCTGCGGTTCGGAGAGAACGAGTCGGTGCAGCAGGTGGTGAACCTGCACACCTTCCACGCCCTGCAGACGGCCTCGCACAACACGATCGATCGGGATGTCGGCGTTCCCGCCCGCGGGCTCCACGGCGAGGCCTACCGGGGCCACATCTTCTGGGACGAGGTGTTCATCCTCCCCTACCTGAACCTGCGGATGCCGATCCTGACGCGGTCCCTGCTCCTCTACCGGCACCGCCGCCTCGGTGAGGCACGCGACCGCGCGGCCCGGGCTGGTCACGCCGGTGCGACCTTCCCCTGGCAGAGCGGCTCCGATGGCCGTGAAGAGTCCCAGCAGATGCACCTCAACCCCATGTCGGGGGAGTGGAAGCCGGACAACTCGAGCCTGCAGCACCACATCAACCTCGCTGTCGCCTACAACGTGTGGCAGTACGTGGAGACCACCGCGGATCGGGACTTCCTGCGGTACTACGGCCTCGAGCTGATGGTCGAGGTGACCCGCTTCTTCGCCAGCCTGGCCACCTACGACCGTGTCGACGACCGCTACCACCTGTGTGGGGTGATGGGCCCGGACGAGTTCCACGAGGGCTACCCCGATCGGGACGATCCGGGGCTCGATGACAACGCCTACACCAACGTGATGGTGGTGTGGACCATCCGGCGCACCTTCGAGCTGCTCGACCTGCTCCCGGAACCGGTCCGCCACGACGTGGAGCGTGAGCTCGACCTCAGCCGCTCGGAGCTCGATCAGTGGGAGGACCTCACGCGACGGATGTACGTGCCCTTCCACGGCGAGCAGATCATCAGCCAGTTCGCGGGTTACGACGAGCTCGAGGAGCTCGATTGGGACGACTATCGGCGCCGCTACGGCGATATCCAGCGCCTCGACCGCATCCTGCACGCGGAGGATGACACCCCTGATCGCTACAAGGTCGCCAAGCAGGCCGACACCCTGATGCTGTTCTACCTGCTGACCGCCGATGAGCTCGAGCAGATCCTGCGGGGGCTTGGCTACGACTGGAGCCCGGACCGCATCCCCGACACGATCGAGTACTACCGGGCGCGGACCTCCCACGGATCGACGCTGAGTGCGGTGGTGCACAGTTGGCTGCTGGCGCGCTCCGACCGGCGCCGTTCCTGGGACCTGTTCGAGCAGGCGCTGCGCAGCGACGTCGACGACGTCCAGGGGGGTACGACCCAGGAGGGCATCCACCTCGGGGCGATGACCGGGACCCTCGATCTGGTGCAGCGTGGCTACACCGGGCTGGCGGTGGAGGAGAACGTGCTGCGCTTCGAGCCGACCTTGCCCGACGAGGTCGCGGAGTTGACCTTCCCGCTGCACTACCGCGGGCACCAGCTGCGGGTGCACCTCAACCACGACTGTCTCAAGGTCAGCGCGGCGTCCTCTGACCTGCCCGGGGTCACGATCGGGTTCGACCACCGCTGCGAGACGCTGCGTGGAGGGGAGACCCTGACCTTCGATATGGCCGACGGTCGAGTGCCGGGCGATCTCCGGTAGCCCGGTAGGAGCTGACGGGCGGGCCGTCGGGGTCCGTGCCCCACCGGCCCAGGCAGGTGCGTTGGTGACGTGTCGCGGCCATCCGTGGCCGGCTTCGTACACCACTCCACACGGTCCGTCCAAGAAGGTTGGTTGGTGACGTAGGGCGGCCATCCGTGGCCGGTTTCGTACACCACTCCATCCACGAAGGCGCTTTGGTGCCACAGGGCGGCCATCGGCGGCCGCCTTCTGGCATCGTTCCGTCCCACCATGGCTGCATCCACGCTGCTGCGCCGGGCCCCCGCGTCCGTGCCGCGCGTGGGTGCTGCTACGTCGGCACCCTGCGTCGGGTCCTCGCGTGGGTGCCTTCGGGTCGGCGCCTCCGCGCTGGTCCGGCCGAGGCCCTGCAGCCTCGGCCGGACCGGTTGTCGCACGCGGTCGTGCCCTGCGGGGGTGTCGTTCGCGTGTCAGGGTTGATCGGTTGGTGCTGTTCGCCCTGGCCTGTGACCGGGGCGAGGACGCTCACCCTTCTTCGAAGAAGCTCGTGTAGGTCGCACAGTCGAACGGCACGACGACATGGCCGGCACGCTCGCGCAACGCCGCTCCCGCGGTGCCAGTGTGGATGCCCCTGTGGTGGTTGCTCTTGGGCAGTGCTTTGCCGCCGGCCAGGTCCACACACCGTGCCCACGCGATCGCGACGACAGGCGGGCCGGTCGTGGGGTCGTTCGCGTCGTAGTCCGGGTTCGGAACCGTCGTCGCGTGGAGCAGCAGCGCGTGCGGGTGCGGGCCCATCGCTCCCCAGCCATCGTCGTCGTGATGGTGTCCGTCGGCCGCGGCCGGCGCTGCGAGCATGCCGATCGCCAGCAGCATCGCTGCGAGCGTCGCGGTGATCCTCGTCCTCATCTCGTCCTCCTCCAGTCGTACTCGCGGTCGTGATCATCTGCGCCGTCGCACGGGCGGCCTGCTGCCCACTACCGGTGTGGCCACATCCCCCGGCACTGCGGCGGCGATAACGGTCACGTTCCCCCGAACGAGGCCCTCTGCCCACGGTGCTGGCCGGTGTCCCGCGGCGTGAAGGCCACTCCTCGATGGTGCGGCTGTCCACACCCACCGGGTAGGGGGTCACCGCTTCCCCTCCGCGACGGGTTCCGTCATCATCTGGGTGATGGAGGGCGCTGAGGGATTCCGACCCGACGGCTCGCGGTCGCGGACCGCGGGCCTGGTCGCGCTCGCCGGGATCGCACTGGTGGTGGTCGCCATCGGCTCCATGCTGGTGCGCGGACGGCCCGTGGAGGTCCTCTACGCACGCTGGATGCTCCACAACGGCCCGCCGGCGGTGATCATCCTCCTCATCGGCTGGGCGATCGGTCGCCGCTGGCCGGACCACGGGCTGGCGCGGGTGTTCCTGGCGATCGGGGTGGTCGACGCGCTGCACGTCGCGATCATGGCCTACGCGGACGCGCGCCTGGTGGGGCTGGGGCTGGGCACGCAGCCGGCTGTGGCCTTCGTGCCGCGGGACGTGCCGCTGGACCTGTCGCTGAGTTTCTGGCTCACCTCCTGGCTGTGGATCGTCGGTGTCGGCCTGGGACTGGTCCTGCTGCTGCTGCTGTTCCCGGACGGTCGGCTCCCGAGCAGACGCTGGCGGCCGGTGGTGGCGGTGGCCGTTGCCGCCACGGGCCTGCTGGTCAGCGGCTACACGGTCTGGTCCTGGCCGTGGGCGCAGCGGTTGGTGGTGATCACCGAGCAGCCCAGCGACATCGGCATCGCGCCGGTCCTGCTGACCAGCGGGTGGCTGCTGCTGCTCGGTGCCATGGGCGCCAGCGTCGCCTCGCTCGCGGTCCGTTGGCGTGCAGCTGACGCGGACCAGCGACGGCAGCTGCGACCGGTGATCATCTCCGGTTCGGTACTCGCCTTCACCGCGGTGGCGCTGTTCCCGGTGCAGCGCATCTGGGTGCCGGCAGCACTCGTGGCGCTGGTGGTGTTCTTCGCCAGCTACGTGGTGGCGGTGCTCCGGTTCCGACTCCACGAGCTGGACGTCGTGGTGAACAGGGCCGTGGTGGCCTCCGTCCTCGCTGCCATGATCACCGGTCTCTACCTCGGTGTGGTGGTGGGTGTCGGGAGCTTGATCGGCCGCCAGGTCGAGACACCGCTGTTGCCCCTGGTGGCCGTCGGTCTGATCGCCGTCCTCTTCGAGCCTGCTCGTCGGCGGGTCCGCTTGGTCGTGGACCGGCTGCTCTACGGTCGGGACGCCGGTGCCTACGAGGTGCTGTCCGAGCTCGCCTCCCAGCTGCGGGACGCCAGCTCGGTCGAACGGGTAGCGGAGCAGGTTGCCTCGCTCCTGCTCCGGGGGAGCGGGGCGAGCTCCGCGCGGATCGAACTGCTCGGCCCGGACGGACCAGAGCAGCTGGCGCTCGCCGGGGAGGACGGCACCCCCGTCGTCCTCGAGGTCCCGGTCCTCCACGACGGGGAGCTGCTCGGTCAGGTGTCGCTGCACGCCCGTGCCGGCACCGACCTCGCCCCCGATGCCGAGTCGTTGGTCACCGACGTCACGGGGATGCTCGGCGCAGTGCTGCGCAACGCCCTGCTTACCGCGGAGCTCAAGGAGCAGGTCATCGCCCTGCGCCGCTCCCGCCAGCGGCTGGTCGAGGCCCACGACACGGCCCGTCGAGGGCTCGAGCGGGATCTGCACGATGGTGCGCAGGCCCGGTTGGTCGCGCTGCGGATGTTGGTCGCGATGATCGGTGCGGAGCTCGCGGACGCGGAGGATCCGCAGCTGCGCCGGCGTCTGCAGAACAGGTTCGAGCAGCTCGGTACCGAGGTGGACGAGGCCATCCGTGAGCTCCGGATCCTGACCCACGGGCTACGACCCCCGGTGCTGGAGAGCGACGGGGTCGTCGTGGCACTGCGTGCGGCGACGCGCGGGCTGCCGGCGACGGTGGAGGTGGTCGGGGAGGACATCGGTCGCCTACCGCCGGCGGTGGAGTCGGCCGTCTACTTCGCCTGCCTCGAGGCCAGCAAGAACGCGACGAGCCACGCGTCCGCCCGCCGCGTCGAGGTCACGTTGCAGCGCTCAGGTGAGCAGCTGCGCTTCGCGGTCGAGGACGACGGCGATGGATACGACCCGGCCCGTGCCGCAGGTGGCCGGGGGCTGATCAACCTCGACGACCGCATCGGCGGTCTGGGCGGCACCCTGACGGTGTCCTCCGCACCAGGACAGGGGACCCGGGTCGAAGGGGTGGTGCCGGTTCAGCTGCTCGATTCGGCGAGGTAGAGCAGGACGGCGCGGACCCGGCGGTGGACCTCGGTGTCGTCGGCCGAGAGGTCCAGCTTGGTGAGGATGCTCGTGATGTGCTTCTCGACGGCCCGGTCGGAGAGGACGAGCTCCTGGGCGATCGCCCGGTTCGAGTCGCCCCGCGCGACGAGCCCGAGCACCTCGAGCTCGCGTGCGGTGAGCCGATCCAGCACCGAGGTGGCACGCTGCCGGCGCGCCGCGACCAGCACGTCCACGACCTGCGGGTCGAGCACCGACCCGCTGCTGGCTGCGGCGGTGATGGCGTGACGCAGCTGTGCGAGGTCCCCGACGCGTTCCTTCAGCAGGTACGCGCGGCCCTGGGAACCGCCGTCGAACAGCCGCAGCGCGTAGTCCGGCTCGATGTGCTGGGACAGCACCACCACCCCGATGTGCGGGTGGGTGGACGCGAGCTCCTCGGCTGCGCGGATGCCTTCGTCGGTGTCGGTCGGCGGCATCCGGATATCGGTGAGCACGACGTCGGGTCGGACCGTCTCGACCGCTTCCAGGAGGGCGGGCAGCGAGCCGACGCTGGCGACCAGCTCGAGCTCCGGGTCGCCGGCGAGCAGCGCCGCGAGACCCTCGCGGATCAGGAAGTTGTCCTCAGCCAGGACCAGACGCAGCGCCATGTCCGCAGCCTAGACGGCTGCTGGTCGGGGGTTCAGGCGCTCGCCCCAGCAGGCGGGGGGTGGTGCGCCGCACCGACCGGGTGGAGGACCAGTGCGAGATCCCCCGACGCGAGGCGGTGGGAGCGCTGGACCTCGAGCCCCGCTGCTCGACCCAGCGCAGCGAACCGCTCCTCGGTGCGTTCCTGCCCGCCGGGGGTCAGCGCGAGCATCAGGGTGTCCGCGAGCGCTGCCATGTCATCGGTGGGTCGCGGGTGCGCCTCGCTGTCGACCACGATCACCCGCGCTGGCGTTGCGTCGGCCGCCCGGGTGCTGCTCGCCTCGGCGGCCCGATGCAGGAGCGCGGTGGCAGCAGCGTCACCCCAGTCGTGCAGGACGTTGACGAGCAGGTAGCTGTCGTAGCCCGAGGGCACATGGTGGAAGGCGTCGCCGGCCTCGGCGGTCACCTGGTGGCGCGGTGGCATCCTCGTGGTGACCTCGGGCAGCTCCAGCACCACACCGTGGAGGTGGGGGTGGTGGGCGATCAGCACGCTGAGCAGGCTGCCGTCACCACCGCCGATGTCGCAGACCCGGCGGCTGGTCGACCAGTCGAGGGCGCGGGCGAGCAGGAGGCCGTGCATCCGCGCCCCTGCGGCCATCGCGGCGTCGAAGCTGGCGTGGCGGTCGGGCTGTGCATCCATCCAGGGGAAGAAGGGCAGGCCGTTCGCGGCCGCGAAGGCATCACCGTCGGTCGGCAGCGCGGACTCGAGCGTTGCGAGCGACGCGGCCACCTCCCGGCCGGCGGCGAAGGTCACCCACGCGCGCCAGCCGCCAGGGTGGTCGCGGCGGAGGAAGGCGGTCACGCGGGTCGGGTGGACCCGGCCCCGGCGATCGAGGCGGATCCAGCCGCGCACGTGCGCGAAGCTGAGCAGACGGGTCAGTCGTGCCGCGTCGACGTCCAGCTCGAGGGCCAGGCGGGTCACGTCCACGGCGCCGGTGAGTCGGTCGGGGAGCTCGAGCCGGCACAGCGCCGCCAGGACCGCGGGTTCCAGCCCCGCCAGGGCGGACTCCATGATGCGGACGGGTGGGGGCGCGGTGCCGCGCCGTAGGCGCCCGAGGAGGGCGCGGATGCGGTTGGTGGCCCGGGTGGCGGCCGCAGGTGGCAGTGCGGGTGCCCCCACGACGTCCTGGAGACGAGGTGGCTGCGGGAGCCCGCCCGTGGGGGTGCCACGCTCGGTCATCGGGCTGCCACCCGCGGTCCCGGTGGGCGCGGGGATCCTGCCGGGGCCCGTCGAGACAGCGGTACAGCGCGTCGCGGAGCGCGACCTCCCGCGGGTCGGTCGGGCTGCCGAAGCCCATCCGGTTGGGTGTGGAGGCGAAGCCCACGCCGAGGGCGGGATCCGCCATGCCGATCGAACCGCCGGCACCGGCCATCGCGTAGCTGCGCTGGTCCGTGCCGAGCGGGAAGCCGGGGAAGGCCCGGGCGTAGCCGAGGGAGAAGGGGATGTCGCTGTGGAGCACGAGGTCCCGGCGGCCTCCCGGGGGCGGTGCGGCGGGCGTTTCCAGCGCGGTCAGGGTCGCAGGGCGTAGTCCCAGCCGCCGGCCGCCGGTGGCGAGCTCGCCGTACGCGCGGGCGATCCCGCGGGCGTTGCCCACGCCGCCGAAGGCCGCGAGCTCGTGACGGAGGAGGTGACGGTCGTTGATCCGCTCCGGATGTCGCGCGATGGGGATGGCCATGAAGGCTCGGGAGGTGAGGCTGCGGGGGTTGCACAAGGCCCGGAGGAGCTGGCGTGGTGCGGCGCCGACGTGGAGGATCCCCCGGGCGGGGTGCACACCGTGGAACCGCGCGAGCCGGTCATCAGCGACGTGGTCAGGCAGGCCGATGTGGAACTCGACCCCGAGCGGCGCCGCGACGTCCACCGCGCAGGCGGCGCCGATCACCTGTCGCTCGGCGAGCTGTGCGCGGAAGGTGTCGGCGACCAGCCCGAAGCCGGGCGCCACGTCGCCGTGGATCTGGGCTGGCGGTACCTGGGAGCGTGCGGCCACTGCGGCCCTCCGGGGTGTGGGGCGGGGGCCGGGGTGGGGGGGTGAGGAGGCCCGGTTGGCACCCTGACCTGCCCTTGCGCGGACGGCAAGGGGGTGGGCACGCCTGGGAGGGTGTGGCCTGCATCACCCCGGTGGCCGGTCGGCCGGCGCTGCTGCGCAGCCGTCATGGCGCGCGCGAGGAGCCACGACACGGTCGGCCACCGACGGCTGTCGGCGACCCGGGCAGGCGGCGCTGCCCGCGGTAGCGTGCAGCACGTCAGCCGGACAACGATCCCCGATCGTGCAGGAGGACCGATGACCGTTCACGACACCGCCGCCGCGGCCGGCACCGTCACCCTCGGTGGTGACCTGCCTGTGCGCCGGATGGCCTTCGGCGCCATGCGGATCACCGGTGAGGGGATCTGGGGCGACCCGCCCGACCGGGATGCGGCCATCGCCCTGCTGCGACGGGTCGTGGAGCTCGGCATCGACCTGATCGATACCGCTGACAGCTACGGGCCCTTCGTCTCCGAGGAGCTGATCCGTGCGGCGCTGCACACCGGCGGCAGCGACCCCTACGACGGCGTGGTGATCGCGACCAAGGCCGGCCTCATCCGCACGGGTCCGGGCGAGTGGCACGCCCTTGGCCGCCCGCAGTACCTGCGCTTCGCCTGCGAGATGAGCCTGCGCCGGCTCGGTGTCGACACCATCGACCTCTACCAGCTCCACCGCATCGATCCCGCGGTGCCGGCGGAGGAGCAGTTCGGGGTGCTCGCCGAGCTCCAGCGCGAGGGCAAGGTCCGACATCTCGGCCTCTCCGAGGTGTCCGTGGAGCAGCTGTCACGCGCCCAGGACCACATCGACGTCGCCAGCGTCCAGAACCGCTACAACCTGTTGGACCGCGGATCCGAGGCCGTGCTCGCGGCGTGCGAGGCCCGGGGCATCGCCTTCCTGCCCTGGTTCCCCGTCGCGGTGGGCGACCTCGCCCGCCCGGGCGGCCCGCTGGACGAACTCGCCCAGCGCTCGGGTGCCACCCCGGCCCAGCTGGCCCTGGCCTGGTTGCTGGACCGCTCGCCCGTCATGGTGCCGATCCCCGGCACCTCCTCGATCGCCCACCTCGAGGAGAACACGGCGGCTGCCGGCGTCGTGTTGGACGACGAGCTCCGCGCCCGTCTGGACGAGCTCGGCAGCTGAGCGCCGCAGCGGCTGGGTGCAGCCGTTGCACGGGGCCCTGACGAGGGGAGCCCAAGGCCTCTGGTGGGCACGGATCGTGTCCCGCATGCTCAGTTCGTTCCACGGAGTCGGCCTGGGAGAGGAGCGGCCTCATGGGATCGTTTCGACGACGCAGCCGCCGGGATGTGGTGCCGGCATGGACCGGTGGGCGAGGGGCGCGACCGCGCGTCCTGCTGGAGCACCCCGACCCTGCTGCGCTCCGGGTCCTTGGCGACGGGTTGGAGGACGAGGGCTTCGACGTCCTGACCTGCAGCGGGCCACGTCCCGAGGTCGGACCGCGGAAGCGCTGCCCCCTCCTGCGTGGGGAGGCCTGCCCCGGGGCGGATGGCGCGGATGTGGTGGTCACGGGCCTGCTGGTGGAGGACGACGAGCAGGGTCGCATCGTGCTCGCGCTCACCAACCTGCCCGACGGCCCCCCGGTGCTGCTGGAAGCGACCAGCCTGCAGGCGCGGCGGCGTTTCGGTCCCGGTGAGGCACCGACGCTGCACTACCCCTTCGCCGACGCACACCAGCTGGCTGCACAGATCCGTGGGTTGCTGCGCGACCACACACCGGTACCCGGCTGACCCGGCGTACGAGCCACCGCCCGGCGATCGCCGGGCGGATCACTCCGTATCCAGGGCGATGACCTCGCTCCAGGTCGGGGGACGTGGTGGCCGCTGCCCATCCGCACGTGCGAGCAGCACCACGATCACGGTGCAGCCCCGCGGCGGGGTGGGCGGCCAGGGCGTCAGCCCGTCGGTGCACACCACCACGACACCCGGTCGGAGGCGGTGGGTTGCCAGCGCGGCGATCGCCGGCCGCAGGTCCGTACCACCACCACCGGTCAGCGGCAGCTGGGCCGCCGACCGCAACCTCGGGGCCTCGTGGACCTCAACGTCAGCGGTGACCACGACCAGTTCCTCCGCCCGCACGCCGGCCCGGGTGCAGATGCCGTCGAGCTCCGCGAGGGCCGCCTGCAGCTGGCGCCGCGACATCGAGGCCGAGGTGTCGATCACCACGCCGACCGTCAGTCGCGGCTGTACCAGCCCCGGTGTCACCACCCGCGGGATCCGACGGCGTCCCGGCCGGCGGTAGCTGGTGTCGAGCTGCCCTGCCTCGACGGCCAGCCCCCGCCGGACCGTGCGACGCAACTGCTGCTGCCAGGGGATGCGCGGCGGCGCGAGCACATGGTCCGCCCAGCGCCGCCAGCCGCCGGGTAGCGGCCCTGCCGTGGCAGCGGCATCGACCGAGGCCGCGCGCACGGCCGCAGCCACGGCGCGGCGGGTCAGCTCTGCCTCGACCTCGCTGCGACCCGGGTGGTCGGGGGCGTCGTCGGGGAGCTCACCTGGCAGTCGGTCCGCGCCGGCTCCGGACCCGCACCGGGGGTCGGCCACCTGGGTGTCGACCTCGAGCCGGTCGGCGTCGGGGGTGTCCACCTCGGGTGTGTGCACCACCTCGGCGTCACGGAGCAGGCGGTGGAAGTACTCCTCGGCGAGCAGGCCCTCCGGGCGGCCGAGCGTTGCCGGGGTGATGGGCGCGCCGGGGAGCGGGACACCAGCAGCGAGCAGGTCGTCGTTGATCTCCGCGTCGGCGGCCAGGTTCCAGGCGTAGGCGTGCTGGATGGGGCGCTCCGTGTGACGTCGGTGGTGGTCGCGCAGCAGGTGGCCGACCTCGTGGAGCAGCACCCCGGCGACCTGGTCGACCTCCCAGTCGAGCAGCAGCTCAGGATCGAGGTAGAGGCGCCAGGCCGCGTCCACGCCGAAGGTGTTGAGCCCGGGACTGCGCACAGCGACGACGTCGAACAACGCCGAGGCGAGGTAGGGCATGCGATCGAGGGCGAGCAGCCGGGCAGCCGCGAGGGTCTCCGCCTCGGGTGCGGTCAGCCGGTGGTCGGTCTGCGGGCTGGCGGCGGCTTCGCCGACCGGCCGGGGCCGCTCGTGCCGTCGCTGCGCCGTGGTCCGTGGGTGGGTGGTCATGACGCCAGCAGGCCCGCGCGGCTCAGTACCGGTTCGAAGTCGAGGATCGCGGAGGGCAGTGGGGCGTCGGGCGGACGCGCGGCGAACAGCGACCGGGCAGCGGTCGCGGCGAGGTCGACGGGGACCTGTCGCACCAGCCCCCAGGCCGCCGCCCATGCCGCTGCCGTCCCCCGCTCGATCGCCACGGCTGTCACGCCGGCCAGCACGGCGTACCGCTGATCGTCACGCAACCGGTGGTCGAGGGACAGGGTCCCGTCGAGGAGTTGCGCCGGATCGGGAAGATCGCTGTGGCGCACCCAGCCGAGGAACTCCATGCCGGCGGCGTCACCCACCAGTCCCACCGCCGCGGCCCGGCGGGCGTGGTCGTCGTCGCCGGGCAGTTCGGCCAGCAGGCGCTGGAGGTGGTGCCAGGTCCGTGGGCTCGGCCACGCACCACCACCTGCTCCCGGACGCTCCGGGCAGTCGTCGAACCGGGCTGGACGCGAGCGCAGGAAGCCGAGGAGCTGTGCGGTCGCGGCGGCGCGACCGAGGGGCGGCGATGTCGTGGTGTGGTGGTCCCGTGCAGCTGTCGCGGCGTCGAAACCGGCGCTCAGCCCGTCGGCGAAGGTGTCCAGGTCCGGCACGTGGGTCAGGTGCAGGAAGCGGTTGGCCGTCGGTGGCTCCAGTTCCCAGCCACCGGCCGCCACGTCCGCCGGGTTGGCCGCGGCCACGATGCGGGTGGCTGCCGGCAACGCGAGGTCGCCGACCACCTTCTCCATCGCGACCCGTAGCATCGCGGCCTGGACCGCGGGGGCCGCCGTCGACAACTCGTCGAGGAACAGGTAGCCGCCGCCCGCCTCGACCAGCTCTCTGGCCCAGCGTGGCGGGGCGAGCACCACGGAACCGTCGTCCTGCACGACCGGCAGGCCCGCGAGGTCGGCCGGTTCCCGCAGCGAGCCGATCACCGTCGCGGTGTGCACGCCGTCGAGTCGCCCGAGGGTGGCGATCAGAGCGGACTTGCCGGTGCCGGGGGTTCCCCACAGCAACACGGGCACATCGGCCCGCCCTGCGGCGCGAAGGACCGTCAGCAACGTCGAGGTGGTTGGCATCATCGCTCCAGCACGAGGGTGGTGGCGTCGGCTCCGTGACCGCGGTGGCCCCTGGTTGTGGTCCTGGGCGCTCGTCCGGGGACCTCCCGGGCCCCGGACGTCGGCGTGCCCCCGCCGAGCGCGGCAGCGACGCGCTGCAGCCGGAGCCACCGCTGGACGCGTTCCGAGGCCGCTGTGCCGGCAGCGGTCGCGATGCGGACGGTGTCAGGCTCCAGGGCCAGCGCCGGTCCGAGGTCCTCCACCGCGGCGACCAGTACCTCCGCGAGACAGGCGGCGTTCAGCAACACCTCGGCGGTGGAGATGCGGGTGCGCAGCTCCTCGTCGAGGTGGGTCGGGTGCTGGGGGAGCGTCGTCGCCAGCAGCTCCGCAAGGCGTCGTTGGGCTGCTCCTGCGGCCCACCGACGGGTCGTGGCAGCGACGCCTGCGACATGGTCGGTGACCAGGCTGAGCGCGGTGTCGCTGTCGGGTGCACCGGGCAGATCGTGGTGCAGCAGGCCGACGGCGGCGTCGCCGATCGGGCCGATGGGCGGATGGGAGAGCGGTGCGAGCCGCGGCCACCAGCGTGCCGCAGCACCCGCGGTCCACGCGCCCACGTGCGCGGCCGCCGTTGTGTGCCAGGCGAGCTGTTCGTCCACACGGGCGCGCACGGTCTCGCAGCGCAGACAGGCCGGGCAGTCCGTTGCGCTGGCCGCAAGGAGAGGGCCGTCGACCGGAACCCGTCCGCACAGCGCGACGCTGCCACCGGGGGCAGTGAGGTGGGTGCGGCTGCCGACCAGGGGTGTCGCCGCGGCCAGCCCGCGGGTCTCCACCGGTGGGACGAGGTGCACCTCCGCCACCCACCACCGGCCGTAGGGGGTGCGGCCGGCGAGGTCGGACAGCCTGATCGGCTCCGATCGCCGTCCGCCGGCATCCTGTGGCAGCAACCGCGCCACCACCGCCCGCCCCGCCGCGGGGCGCCGCCAGGGATCCGCTGCCGCGTCGCCGACGCCCAGCAGCGGCGGGTAGCCGGGGTGTCGGCCTGCGGTGTGGGTCGATCCGTGGGCGGTGCGGAGGTGGACGCCCCGCTCGAGCCGTGCAGCGAGGTGGTGCTCACCGACCGCCCGGGCAGCGGCGTCGGCACCATCGAGGATGATGAGCGCCGCCCCGTCGAAGACCGTCACCACCACCCCCTCGCACCGAACGAACGTTCTACGCCGCCCTGGGCGGTCACGTCAACCTCGCCGCAGGAGGTGAGCGGTGACCGCAGCTGCATCGCGCGGGTCGCGCTGACGGAGGCGACGGCGCGGAGGGATGGCCTGGGTTACGGTCGGCGTCGCACCCGGGAGTGCGCTGGAGTGCGCTGGAGTGCGCTGGCGCCCGATGGCGGACGGGCTCGGTACCTCGACCTCGGTACCGCGACCTCGGCGGGAGGACGTGCGATGGGGAGCAGCGGGTCCGGGTGGGTGCGGGCGGCCGCCGTCCTCGTCGTCGGTGCCGCTGTGCTGCTCGCCGCACCGCAGGCCGCAGCAGCGGGCGTCGATCCTGTCCGCGGGGTCGCGAGCTGGCTGCCCGACCTCCGGCTCGTGCAGGTCGACGAGGAGAACTCCGGCGACGCGGATCCCGCGGGCGATGAGGGTCCCTCGGGTGATCAGGGTCCGCCCGAGGCGCCGGAACCGCGCAGCGAACTGCAGGCCCCCGAACCGCGCAGCGAGGAGCAGCCGGCACCGCTCGAACAGCCCGACGACGGTCTGCCGCAGGCGCCCGAGGAGGGCACCGATCCCGAGCCGCCGGACGACGGGGACGCCGACACCGATCCGGATCCGACGGAGGTCGGCCCCGACGCCGAGGAGGTGGTCCGCCCGGCGAGCCGCCCGGCGGTGACGACCTCGACGATCCCCTTGAGCTCGATCGTGGTGGCGATCGTGGTGCTGCTGGCCAGCGTGCTCGCGTTGCTGGCACTGCTGCGGGCGTCACGGGCGGCCCTGTCGCGGGCGCCGATGGTCGCCGCCACACGGTGCGAGCCGTCGTCGCCTCCCGACGCCCCTGCAGTGCCGGTGGACGCAGCGCCGGTGGCCACCGCGCCGGGGGCCGCCGCGCCGCGAGCGTCGCCCCCCGGGAGCTCGGCCGAACCTGCAACCGCTGACCTTGCGACCCTGGACCTGCTGATCCTCCTGGGTGCGGCGCTCCTCGACGCCGGAGACGCGGTCAACCACGTCGAGGAAGCGTTGATCGAGGTGGCCCGGGTCAACGGTGCCACCGACGTCGGCGTCATCGTGCTGCCCACGGCGCTCATCGTGTCGGTCACCGGTGGCGGCACCGTGCAGACCGAGGTCACCCGTGCCGGCACAGCACGCCTGCGGCTCGACCAGGCCGACGCGGTCTTCCGGTTGGCCCAACGTGCCCGGCGCGGCGACATCACCCCCGCGCAGGGACAGGAGCAACTCGCGCAGATCCGCAGCGCGCCCCCGCTCTACAGCCAGCGCACGCGCCTGCTCGGCTACGTCGGCTTCGCCATCGGGCTCGCCCTGCTGCTGCGCGGTGGCTGGATGGAGCTGTTGGTCGCCGGGCTGCTGGGCGTGGTGATCGGCAATCTGCAGCTCTACGGGCTCAGGCTCGACCGTGCGTACCACGCCTTCCTCCCCGTGGTCGGGGCGTTCGTGGCCGCCGTGGTGGTCTTCGGTCTGGGGCGGGCGTTACC
>SL_7KL_010_BRINEDRAFT_10000706_pt1 | contig 15939 bp, 18 predicted proteins | sample SodLak_010_BRINE_FD_10663 | JGI IMG/M metagenome (IMG submission 10663)
CTGGATGTCTGAGCGAAGCGCAGCGCAGCGAGTTCAGCGCCGCCGGCCCGAGGGCCCTGGAGCAAGGTTCCCGGGCGGAATCCGGGTGCCCTTCTTTGGGTGCTTTCTTGGGCAAGCAAGAAAGTACCTCGCGGCGCGCTGGCGAGACAGCGCTCGGCAGTATGTGGACCGAAGGCACCGTAAACACCGGATGCCGAACCAGGGCCAGCCTCAAGCTGTGGGGCAATCGCTGTACCGATGCGATTCGCTTCGCTCATCGGCATCCTGCAGAGGGGCAGGGGCCGGCGGGGGCGAGTGCTAGCGGATGAGCATGAGGAGGCCGGCGAGGATCAGGATGCCGGCGAAGCCGCGGCGGAGGTGGGCGACCGGAAGATGATGGGCCAGCCAGACGCCACCGCGTACGCTGATGGATGTGCCGATCACGACGCCGAGGATGGCCGGCAGGTAGAGATAGCCGAGGGCCCATTCCGGCGCCTGATAGGCCGGGTCGGCCCATTGCGGTAGGGCGAACACCAGGCTGGCACCGATGGAGATCGGCACGCCCAGCGCCGCCGCCGAGCCGATCGCACGGCGCAGCTCCAGCCCCTGACTGACCAGGAACGGCGTGGTCAGCGTGCCGCCGCCGATGCCGATCAGCGAGGAGATCGCACCGATCAATGCCCCGCCGCCCAGCCAGACGCTGCGCCGGGGTACCGGGGCCTCCGGTGGCTGGATGTTCAGGAGCATCCAGATGCCGATCGCCACCTCGAAGGCGCCGAAGATACGCCCCAGGTGGTCGGAGTCGATGCGCGTGGCCAGCCAGGCGCCGATCAGTGCGCCGACGATGATGCCCGGCAGGAGACGGCGTACCGCCGCGCCGTCCACGCCGCCCCGGCGGTGGTGGGCGCGCGCCGACAGGATCGCCGTGGGGATGATCGCGCCCAGCGAGGAGCCGACCGCGAGCTGCACCAGGCTGGCCGAATCGAAGGCCAGCAGACTGAATACGGCGACGAACACTGGCACCAGGATCAGCCCGCCGCCGATGCCGAACATGCCAGCCGGGATGCCCGCGACCAGGCCCAGCGCCACAAACAGCAGCCCCAGCGCCAGCGGTGACTGGATCAGTGTCTCGGTCATTCGTGCGTAGTGGCGAGTCAGGGCCCAGCGGACCGGCGGACCGCTGGGGTCGCCGGTTCACTGCGCAGGAGAGGCGAGGGCGCGCTCAGAGCGCCTTGAAGGACTTGCGGGCGGCCTCGATGGTCGCGTCGATGTCGGCGTCCGAATGGGCGTTGGACATGAAGCCGGCCTCGAAGGCGCTGGGGGCCAGGTAGACGCCTTCGCCCAGCATCGCGTGGAAGAAGCGGCCGAAGGCGGCGGTATCGCAGGCGGTGGCCCCGGCGAAATCGGTGACCTTCTGCTCCGAGAAGAACAGCCCGAACATGCCCGGCACCTGGTTGGTGGTCAGGGCCACGCCGGCCTCGCGCGCGGCGTCCTCGAAGCCCGCGACGACCTTCTTCGTACGCGTCTCCAGCTCGTCGTGGAAGCCCGGGCGCGAGAGGATCTCCAGGGTCTTCAGCCCGGCGGTCATCGCGATCGGATTCCCCGACAGGGTGCCGGCCTGGTAGACCGGGCCCAGCGGCGAGAGGTGTTCCATGATGGCGTGCTTGCCGCCAAAGGCCCCGACCGGCATGCCGCCGCCGATGATCTTGCCCAGCGTGGTCAGGTCCGGGGTTACGCCCAGGTAGCCCTGGGCGCAGTTCTTCGACACCCGGAAGCCGGTCATCACCTCGTCGAAGATCAGTACCGCGCCGTGCTGGTCGCAGACCTCGCGCAGGGTCTCGAGGAAGCCCGGCTCGGGCGGGATGCAGTTCATGTTGCCCGCGATGGGCTCGACGATGATGCAGGCGACCTCGTCACCCTTCTCGGCAAAGAACGCGCGCACGCCGTCCGGGTCGTTGTAGGTCAGGGTGCTGGTCAGCGCGGCCAGTTCCTTGGGCACGCCCGGGGAGCTCGGCTGGCCGAGGGTCAGGGCGCCGGAACCGGCCTTCACCAGCAGCGAGTCGCCGTGGCCGTGGTAGTTGCCCTCGAACTTCACGATGCGGTCGCGGCCGGTATAGCCACGCGCCAGGCGGATCGCGCTCATGGTCGCCTCGGAGCCCGAGTTGGTCATGCGCACCATATCCATCGACGGCACCAGCTCGCAGACCTTCGCGGCCATGTCGTTCTCTAGCCGCGTGGGGCAGCCGAAGGACAGGCCGTTGTTGCAGGCCTCGCGCACCGCCTCGATCACCTCGGGGTGGGCGTGGCCGGCCACCATCGGGCCCCAGGAACCGATGTAGTCGATATAGCGCTGACCGTCGGCGTCCCACATGTAGGCGCCGTTGGCGCGGTCCATGAAGATCGGGGTCCCGCCGACGCCCTTGAAGGCGCGCACGGGGGAATTCACGCCGCCGGGGATGTGCTGCTTGGCGGCCTCGAACAGACGCTCGGTTTCCTGCATGACGGTGTCCTGTGATTGTTGGATTCGGGTCGATGAATTCGGGAAGCCTGGCAACCATAGCGACGGCTGCGGGCGGGTGCAAAGGGATTAGTCGAACAGTCCGCTTATCTGACGCGCGGCGGCCTCGGGGTCGGGCGCGGCGCTGATGCCCTGGATCACGGCGAGCAGGTCTGCCCCGGCCGCGACGACCTCGGGGGCGTTCGCCGCCGTGATCCCGCCGATCGCACAGATCGGCAGCTCCAGTGTGGTGCGTGCCTCGCGCAGCAGCTCGAGATCCGCGCGTGCCGCGTCGGGCTTGGTCGGGGAGGGGAACACGGAACCGAAGGCCACATAGCTCGCGCCGGCCAACTGTGCCGAGCGGGCTCGTTTGAGCTCGTTGTAGCAGGAGACGCCGACCACCGCGCCGGGGCCGAGCCGCGCGCGGGCCGCGACCGGGTCCGGGTCGTCACGCCCGAGGTGCACGCCATCGGCCTCGACGCCCACGGCCAGCTCGGTGTCGTCGTTGATGATGCACAGCGCGCCGTGCGCATGCGCAAGGGCGACCAGTTCGCGGGCGATGGCCTCGCGTGCGGCGCCTGCGAGGGTCTTGTCGCGGAACTGGATCAGGCGCGCACCGCCACGCAGCGCAGCCTTGGCATTGGCGAGGTGTGTGGCGCGTGGGTTCGCGTCCTCCGGGACCGCCGGGGTGATGAAATAGAGCCCGCGCAGGCGGGGGGTATGCTCAGTCGCCATGTGGGCACAGCCGGTTGGGGACGTGCTGGCCGTGGCCGGGGGCGTAGCCCCGTGCGACGGCGTCGTTCATGAAGGCCTGGGCCTCGATCACCGCCGGCTCCAGGTCACGGCCGCGCGCCAGGAAGGCGGCGATCGCCGCAGCCAGGGTGCAGCCGGAGCCGTGGAAGCCGGCCGGATGGCGCGGCAGCTCGAAGGCGCGCATGTGCCCGTCCTCGCGGTACAGGCGGTTGATGATGGGGTCCTGATCGCCGCCTTCGTGGCCGCCGGTGATCAGACGTTGCGCGCGCCCCGTTCGCGCAGCCGTTGGCCCCACTGGGTGGCATCGTCGGTTCGGGCCAGGCGCGCGGCCTCCGGTCCGTTGGGCGTGATCAGGGTGGCGCGTGGCAGCAGGGCCTCGCGGGTCGCGTCCACCACGGCTTCGGTCGCGAGCGCCCCGCCGCCGCCGGCGACCATCACCGGGTCCAGCACCACCGGGATGTGCGGGTGCTCGGCCAGCAGCGCCGCGACCATTTTTACGTTTTCCACTGAGCCCAGCATGCCGATCTTGATTGCGGCGACGGCAAGATCGGCCAGGGTGACCTCGATCTGGGCGCGCAGCTGTTCCGCAGACAGCACGCTGAAGTCCAACACGTTGCGGGTGTCCTGCACGGTGATCGCGGTCACGGCCGTACCCCCGTGTACGCCGAGGCGGGTAAAGGTGGTCAGATCGGCCTGCAGGCCGGCGCCGCCACCGGGGTCGGAGCCGGCAATGGTCAGCGCGATCGGGGGATGATTCATGAATGGGGGCTCCCGTGCTAAGGTTGCGCGCGCCCCGGCACCCCCGGGGCGTTCTTGTTCCGCATCCCGGGAGTGTACGCAGCATGAGCAGCGAGTTCGAAGTCGAGTCCCTCCGTCCCCTGGTCGCCGCCGCCGAAGCGGGTGGCACGCTGAACGCAGAGGTCGATCAGGTCCTGGCCGCGCTGGAGCAGGAGTTGAACCGGCTCGCCGGCGAGTTGCAGGTGGAATACGTGGGGCCCGCCGTGGGCATGGCAGACATGCAGGCCGAGCATGTCTATCGGCTGGTCATCCGTCAGCACGAGATCGACGTGACCCGCCACGAATGGAGCCTGTGGGTCTGCGATGCGCTGGACAACTGCGACTTCCGGGCGACCTGGCCGGTGACCGGTGCCGCGCGCCTGCGGCGCAAGCAGGTGGTGGCCGTGGTGCCGGAATTGGTTGCCGGCTATCGCGATGCAGTCGCGGCGGCCGGCAAGGCGGATACCCCTGCGGGGCAGCGCCTTGCCCAGATCGCCAGCGTCTTCAGCTGACGCCGTCGCCCAGGGAGACGCTAATCCATTCGCACGTCCGCGCTCGAGTCGAGTTGACTCGCTGACAAGGCGCGGTGAGCGAAGTGTAGCCGAGCTACATGAGCGAGCCGCAACGCCGTCAGCGGGGCCGAATCCAGAAGGCAAAGGCGGCCGAGCCCTCAAGGGGTTGGCGCCCCATTTTCCCCGATCCAGCGTTGCGCCGCTTGACCGTAGAGTGGCTACGGCACTGCGCACCGCGCCTTGTCTCGGGAAAAATGGGGCGCCAACGCGGACGTGCAAATGGATCAGCGGCTCCCTAGCGCAACGAGATGACTGGCCAGCCTTGGTTGTGAGCGTGCGCGGCAAGGGTCGGGTCCGGGTCCACTGCGACGGGGTGCCCCACACGTTCCAGTAGCGGGATGTCGTTGCGCGAGTCGCTGTAGAAACTGGCCTGCGCGATGCTGTCCTCGGGATCCGGATGATCCGCGAGGTACTGGCGCAGGCGTTCGATCTTGCCTTCCTGGAAGCAGGGCACCCCGGTCAGGTCGCCGGTAAATTCTCGGTCCTCGCCTTCCTCCGCCAGGGTCGCGATCAGGTGGTCCACGCNCAGCAGGTCGGCAATCGGCTGGGTGACGAACTGGTTGGTCGCGGTGATGATGACCAACTCGTCACCGGCCTCGCGGTGTCGGGCCAGCAGGGGTGGGGCGCCGGGAGCGATCATTGGCCGGATCAGCGTGTCGATGAAGCGCTCCCTCCAGGCCTCGAGCTGCGCGCGCGGGTGTTCGGCCAGCGGGCTGAAGGCGAAGCGGCAGAATTCGTGGATGTCGAGGGTGCCCGCCACATACTCCTGGTAGAAACGGTCATTGGTCTCGGCGTGACAGGTCGGGTGGACGGCGCCCACCTCTGCCAGGAACTCGTTCCAGGCGTGATCGCTGTCGCCGGCGAGCAGGGTGTTGTCGAGGTCGAACAGGGCCAGGGCCATGAGGGTGCTCTCGGGTTGGCTTGGATCGGACGCGAGTGTACCGGCGGGCGTCGTCGGCTGCAGCCACAGGCCCCTTTTGGGGCCGGCACCGGAGGCATGGTAGGGGCTTTGCCGCCGGGGCACCGGCTGTGGAACAATGCCAGTAATAGAGAAGCGTCTGGCTGATGCAAGTGATTGATTGTGACGGGTATCGCGCAAACGTAGGCATCATCCTGTGCAACGCGGAACAGCAGCTGTTCTGGGGCAAGCGGGTCGGGCAGGCGGCCTGGCAGTTTCCCCAGGGGGGCGTGCATGCGGAAGAAACGCCCGAGGAGGCGATGTTTCGCGAGCTGCACGAGGAGACGGGCCTGTTCCCCCGGCACGTCGAGGTGCTGGGCAGTACCCGCCATTGGCTGCGCTACCGCCTGCCGGAGCGCATGGTCCGGCGCCATCAACGCCCGGTCTGTATCGGCCAGAAACAGCGCTGGTTCCTGCTGCGCATGGTCGGAGACGAGAGCGACGTGGTGCTGGATGCGATGGAAACCCCGGAATTCGATGATTGGCGCTGGATCGACTACTGGCGTCCGGCACGCGAGGTCGTGCACTTCAAGCGCCAGGTCTATCGCCGTGCGCTGTGCGAGCTGGTGCCGCTGATGTTCCCGGAACTCGAGCAGGCGCGCGCGCGGCGTTCCGGCCGCCGTGGCCCGGCCCAGCCCCAGCCCCGTTCGCCGGTGTCCTCGCGTTGACGGTCCCGAAGCAGCCCTCGATGCTCGAGGTCCTGCGCCGTGTGGTGCAGGAAGTGAACGGTGCCGCGGATTTCTTCGAAGCGCTGCATATCATCGTTACGCGGGTGAAGGCGGCGCTGGAGATCGATGTCTGTTCGATCTACCTGAAGTCGCCGCAGTCGGGGCGCCTGGTGCTGATGGCCTCGGAGGGTCTGCGCGAGGAGTCCATTGGGCAGGTCGAGATGGATCCGTCGGAGGGTCTGGTGGGTCTGGTCGCCTCGCGGGCCGAGCCGGTCAACCTTGACAGCGCTCAGGACCACCCGCGTTTTCGTTATTTCCCGGAGACCGGCGAGGAACACTTCCTCGCGTTTCTGGGGGTCCCGATCATCCACCAGCGCAGCCTGCTGGGCGTACTGGTCGTGCAGCAGCACCAGGCGCGCAAGTTCGATGACGAGCATGTCTCCTTCCTGATCACCCTGGCGGCGCAGCTGGCCGGGGCGATCGCCTATGCCGAGTTCAACGACGAGATCTCCTCCGAGACCCCGTTGATCGGGCATGTGAACGTCGAGGCCACCGGCATTGCCGGCTCGCCGGGCGTGGCCATTGGCCGGGCCGTGGTGGCCTACCGCCTGGCGGACATGGACTCCATCCCGGATCGCGAAGGCGCCGGGGTGGATCACGAACTGGAGCATTTCGGGCAGGCGGTGGCGGAGACCCGCACCGAGATCGAGGACCTGAAGCAGCGCATGGGCGAGGCCCTGGGGCCGGACGAGCAGGTGCTGTTCGATGCCTACCTGATGCTGCTGGGTTCCGACTCTCTGGTGCACAAGACCCAGACGCGCATCCGTAATGGGCAGTGGGCCCCGGCGGCTTTGCGCGACACGGTGCGTGAGAGCGTGCGGGTATTCGAGGACATGGAGGACCCGTACCTGCGCGAGCGGGCGGCGGATGTGCGCGATCTGGGTCGCCGCGTGCTGTCGCACCTGCTGCCGGCCGATCGCAGCCAGGACGAGTTTCCCGATGGCGGCATCCTGGTCGGGGATGACCTGACCGCCTCGCATCTTGCGGAGGTTCCGATCGAGCGGTTGGGGGCCATGGTCTCGGCCAAGGGCACGGGTTCTTCGCACATCGCGATCCTGGCGCGGGCGCTCAACATCCCGGCGGTGATGGGCGTGTCCGAGCTCCCGGTGGGGCGCCTGGAAGGGCGCGAGATCCTGGTTGATGGTTATCGCGGGCGGCTGTTCGTGAACCCCAACGCCGAGCTGCGCGTGGAGTTCGAGCGCCTGGTGCGCGAGGAGCGCGAGCTGGCGGAGGACCTGCGCGCGCTGGCCAAGGACCCGGCCGAGACCCGCGATGGCGTCGCGGTGCCGGTGCTCGCGAACTCGGGTTCTGGCGGACATCAAGCCGTCGCTCGAGTCCGGGGCCGAGGGGGTCGGGCTGTACCGTACCGAGGTCCCGTTCATGATCCGCGACCGCTTCCCCGGCGAGGAGGAGCAGGTCCAGCTCTACGAACAGGTACTGGCGTCTTTCGATCCGATGCCGGTGACCCTGCGCACCCTGGATATCGGCGGCGACAAGGCCCTGCCATATTTCCCGGTGAAGGAGGACAACCCGTTCCTCGGCTGGCGCGGGATCCGTATCTCGCTGGATCACCCGGAGATCTTCCTGACCCAGCTGCGGGCGATGCTCAAGGCGAGTCGCTCCCACGACAACCTGCAGATCCTGTTCCCGATGATCTCGGCGCTGGACGAGCTGAAGGGNGCGATGACCCTGCTCAACCGGGCGCGCGANGAGTTGCTGGACGAGGGTTTCCGCATCCCGATGCCGCGCATCGGGGTGATGGTCGAGGTGCCGGCGGCGGTGTACATGTCGGAGATGCTTGCCCGGCGGGTGGACTTCCTGTCCGTGGGCACCAACGACCTGGTCCAGTACCTGCTGGCGGTNGACCGCAACAACGCCCGTGTGGCGCATCTCTACGACACCCTGCACCCGGCCTGCATCCACGCGCTGGAGACGATTACCGACGGTTCGCACCGGGCGGGCAAGCCGGTCAGCGTCTGCGGGGAGATGGCGGCCGACCCGGCCGCGGTGATCCTGCTGCTGGGGATGGGGATCGACAGCCTGAGCGTCAGCGTGTCCTCGATCCCGCGGGTGAAGTGGGTGATCCGCAGTTTCTCCACCGACCGCGCCGAGGCCTTGCTGGCGCAGTGCCGGCTGCTGGAGAACGCCGATCAGATCCGGTCGCTGCTGAACAATGCCCTGGTCCAGGCCGGACTGGGCGGGCTGGTGCGCGCCGGCAAGACCTGACCGCGGCGCTCACCCGTGGCCGGCAGGGGGGGCAAGGGGCGCAGCTCAGGTGCGGCGTGCCCGCCACTGTGCGATCAGCGCACTCAGCAGGAAGATCCCCAGTACCACGCCGATGGCGATGAGCGCATCCACGATGGAGCGGTTGACCACCAGCACGACCACGCCCACCAGGATCGGGACCGGGATCTCGTTGAACCAGCGATACCAGGTGTGATCGCGTCGGTTCAGGTCATCGCGGAAGTCGTGCACGATCTTGCCGCACCAGACGTGATAGGCCACCAGGACGGCAATCAGCGTCAGCTTGAAGTGCATCCACGGCTCGGCCAGATAGAACGAGCGATCCACCAGCATGATCACGCCGAAAAGGATGGTGATCAGCGCGCCGGGGGTCATGATCCCGTAGAACAGCTTGCGCTCCATCACCTTGAAGCGCTCGTGACCGAGGGCGTCCTCGGTCATCGCGTGATAGACGAACAGGCGCGGTAGATAGAACAGCCCGGCGAACCAGGTGACCATGAAGATCACGTGCAGGCTGAGGAACCAGTTATAGGCTTGCATGGAGGTCCTTCTCGGAAACGGGTGCGATGTCCCTGCGCGGGGCGGCTCAGGAGAGCCAGCGTTCCAGGTGGCGTTCGATCTGTTCGAAGTCCGGGTCGCCCAGCTTCTGGTAGACGATGCGGCCATTCGGCGAGATCAGGAAGGTGGTCGGCGTCAGGCGCACGCCGCCATAGGCCTGGGAGAAGGCATCGTCGCTGTCGTGGATGACCTTGTAGGGCATCCCGCGGTCCTCGCGCATGGCCTCCACGCGGTTGATCGGGTCGTAGGACAGCGCGACCGCCAGCAGCTCGAAGCCCTTGTCGGCGTAGGTGTCATGCAGGTGGATCAGTTCCGGGATCTCGCGGATGCAGGACGGGCAGTTGGTTGCCCAGAAGGAGATCATCACCGGCCGGCCCTCGTAGTCTTCCAGGGCCACCGGCTCGCCGTCCAGGGTGGTGGCGGCGAAGGCGGGTGCCGGGCGCATGCCGTCGTCGGTCAACCAGATGGTCGCGGCGACGGCGACCAGCGCGATGATGAAGATGCCTCCGAAGATGGCCTTGCGGTCGATCCTGACTTTGCTCATAGGGGTGTGATCCGTTGATCGAATAGCCTGCATTTGTGGACTGGCCGAAACCGCGTGCGTTCCGTGGTTCCGGCCAAGGCGGTATCATGCCGCAGCATGACGAATGCAACCAACAGCAAACCCATCCGCATCGGGGTTGTCGGGGCCACCGGCTACACCGGCGTGGAACTCCTGCGCCTGCTGGCGCGGCATCCCGCGGCCGATCTTCAGGTGGTGACCTCGCGCGGCGAGGCGGGCACGCCCGTGGCGGATTTGTTCCCCAGCCTGCGCGGCGCGGTGGATGCCGTCTTCCAGGCCCCGGACGAGGCGACCCTGGGCGAGTGCGACGTGGTCTTTTTCGCCACCCCGCACGGGGTGGCCCACGGCCTGGCCGCGCCGCTGCTTGAGCGGGGCACGCGCATCATCGATCTGTCGGCGGATTTCCGTATCCGTGATCCCGAGTTGTGGGCGCAGTGGTACGGACAGGCGCATGGTGCGCCGCAGTATCTGGACGAGGCCGTGTACGGCCTGCCCGAACTGAACCGGGCGCAGATCCATGATGCGCGGCTGATCGCCGTGCCGGGTTGCTATCCCACGGCGGTGTCGCTGGCGGTTCTGCCTCTGCTGGAGGCCGGTCTGATCGATCCCGCGGACGTGATCGCGGATGCCAAGAGCGGTGTCAGCGGGGCCGGGCGCAAGGCGCAGATCGGCGGGCTTTTCGCCGAGGTGCAGGAAGATTTTCGCGCCTATGCCAGTGGCGGGCATCGGCATTGGCCGGAGATCCACCAGACGCTCAGTGGCGTGGCCGGGCAGTCGGTCGGGCTGATCTTCCAGCCGCATCTGGTGCCGATGACGCGCGGTATTCACGCGACGCTCTATCTGCGCCCGCAGGTGGCGGACGCGGACTGGCAGGCCTGTTTCGAGCAGCGCTATCGCGACGAGCCGTTCGTGGACGTGATGCCGCCGGGGGGCCATCCGCAAACGGCCAGCGTGCGCGGCACCAATCTTTGTCGTATTGCGCTGGCACAGCCGCCGCACTCCGGACGGCTGATGGTGCTGTCGGTGATCGACAACCTGGTGAAGGGCGCGGCCGGGCAGGCCGTGCAGAACATGAACCTGATGTTCGGCCAGGCCGAGACAGCCGGTCTGGACGGGCTGCCGGTTTTCCCCTGATGTCCTGGCCTGCCACATGACTACGGGTGTCCCGCGTCCACGTCTGCCCCGGATTCCGCGCATTCCCGCGCGGCGGCGCAGCGGGTCGGGACGCCGCGGCGGGTGGTGGCGCGCGGGGCTGCTGATGCTGATCTTGGTGTTGGTGGCGGGCGGAGCCTGGCTGGTCGAGAACTGGCGCGAGGACATACGGGACACGGTCGATGCGCAACGCGGTATCGAGGGCCTGCGGGATGACCTGGAGCAGGCGCTCGTCGCGCGCCAGGCTGCCGAGGAGGCGCGCCGCCACGCCGAGCAGCAGCTGGAAATGAAGACCGCGGANCTCGCGGCCTTTTCCGGCGACATCGAGCGCCAGGAGGCCGAGTTGCTGGAGTTGCGCGAGGAGCTGGCGTTTTATCGGCGGCTTGCGGAGGGCGCGGGTGAAGATGCCCTGGGCATCCGGTCGCTGCAGTTGCAGCGCACGGGGCAGTCGGGCGTGTTTGATGTCGTGTTCCAGCTCTACCGCCCGGGGTTGAGTCGTTCGGTGGATTTGCGCTGGGCGCTGGAGGTCGAAGGCTATGCGACCGGGGAAGAGGCGCTGTCCACCCTGGAGACCGATGCGCTGGGGCTGGAGAACGATCGCCTGGTCGAGGGGTTTCGGTTGTTGCGCAATCAGCGCGCCCGGATCCATCTTCCGGAGGGCTTCGAGCCGGTCGGGTTGACGCTGAGGGCGAGCGCCGCGAACGACGAGGATCTTGAACCGGTTTCGGAATGGGCCGACTGGGATCGCCTGCTGGAGAGTACGCAATGATGGGACGCAAACGAGGCCGCCGCGCGCGGAAAGTGGATACCCTGGTGGGGCGCCATACAGTGGTCCACGGGGATATCGAGTTTGGAGGCGGGCTGCATATCGAAGGCCGCGTGATCGGGGATATCCGGGCCGCGACCGATTCGTCGGCCGTTCTGGTGGTCGCGGGTGGGGGCGTGGTCGAGGGCCATGTCGCGGTTCCGCACCTGCTGATGAACGGCGAGGTGCGTGGCGATGTCCATGTGGGAGAGCACGTGGAGCTTGGCGAGACGGCCCGTCTGGCCGGTAACCTCTACTACACCGTGCTGCAGATGGCAGAGGGCGCGCAGATCGACGGCTTGCTCAAACGGGTGGAGCATCCCCTCGAGGGCGAGCTGGACGGGACGGGCGAGACCCAGGCCCTGGCCAATCCCACGGAAGATGAGCATTCTTGACTCCGGGGCTCAGTCTTCCGTAGCGTGAATGAAAATGATTATTACAGGAGGCCCCGAATGTCCGAGCCCATGACGTCCGAAGCGGAACTGGACATCGAAATGCCCAGCCCGTTGATCTTTACCGATGCCGCGGCCACCAAGGTGAAGGGGCTGATCGAGGAAGAGAACAACGACAACCTCAAGCTGCGCGTATTCGTCAGCGGGGGCGGTTGTTCCGGCTTTCAGTACGGCTTTACCTTCGACGAGACCGTCGGCGATGGCGACACCCTCGTGGAGAATGGTGGGGTGACCCTGCTGATCGACCCGATGAGCTTCCAGTATCTGGCGGGTGCCGAGATCGACTATTCCGAAGGGCTTGAGGGCGCGCAGTTCGTGATCCGCAATCCGAATGCCACCACGACCTGCGGCTGCGGTTCCAGCTTCTCGGTCTAGAGAGACGCTGAAAAGCGGTCAAGAAAGGGCCCGATCCGGGATTCCGGATCGGGCCCTTATTTGTTTCGGGTCGGGGTGAACGGCCTGCGCTAGTGGCCCCCGGGTGTCCGGGGACCGCCGGGGATGATGCAGCCGAGTACGCGTGGGCCGCGCGCGCCGGTCACTTCCGGCAGGTTGCCGGGCTCGCCGGCAAGGGTTCGCGCGGCCAGCCAGGCAAAGGCGGCACCCTCCACCTGCTGTGGGGGGACCCCATGGCGTTCGGTGGTCTCCACCAGGGTCGCGGGCAGGGCCTTGGCGAGGCGCTTCATCAGGTGGCGGTTGTGCGCGCCGCCGCCGCACACCAGCAAGCGGGCGGGCGGCTGCATGTGCAGATGCTCCAGCGCGTGCCGCACGCCCTCCACGGTCAGTTCTGCCAGGGTGGCCTGAATGTCCTCGGGCCGGGCTCGGTCCAGGCGGTCGCCAGCCCCGGCACGGAGCCAGGCCGGCGAAAAGTATTCGGGCCCGGTACTCTTTGGCGGAGGGCGCTGGAAGAACGAATCCTGGAGCAGCCGGGTCAGCAGTTCGGGGTCGGGCGTGCCGCTGCGGGCCCATGCGCCGTCATGATCGAACGGCGTCTGATGGTGACGCCGATTCCAGTCGTCCATCAGCGTATTCGCCGGGCCGCAGTCGAAGCCGATCACGGGCTGACCCGGCTGCAGCCAGGTGATGTTGGCGATGCCGCCTAGATTGAGGACCGCGCGGGTCTCGTCCGTGGATCCGAACTGCGTAGCGTGAAAGCCGCAGGCCAGTGGTGCCCCCTCGCCGCCGGCAGCAATATCGCGCGGCCGGAACTGCGCCACGGTGTCGATGCCGGTGGCCTCTGCGATGCGGAAGGGATCGCCGATCTGCCAGGTGAAGGGCGGATCGGCGTCGGGGGCGTGGTGCACGGTCTGGCCGTGACTGCCGATCGCCCGGATCGCGGTCGGCGCCAGACCGGTCTGGTCCAGCAGGGCTTGCACGGTACGGGCGAACAGCATGCCGAGCCGCGCATCCAGCGCGCCGAGGTGCCGGTAGCGCAGGGTTTCAGTGGTGGCCGCCGTCGCCAGCTCCTGGGCGAGGTCGTCGGGGTACCCCAGCTGGCAGTGATCCACCACGCGTACCGGCCCGGTCTCGCGGATCTCTGTCAGCACGGCGTCCACGCCGTCCCGGCTGGTGCCGGACATCAGCCCGATAAAGCGTTCCGTCATAGTGGTGATCCTCGCGCGCGCATTACATGGGTCGGCGTCCATTCTGGACCACCGCGGCATTTCGCGTCCGTTCGGGGGTCGCGGTATCCTTGCGCGCGACCGGCCAGCCCGGCCGGTCTTTGATCTCGACCAAGGGGCGTCATGGAACTCGAAGACCAGCTGGCCGTTATTCGTCGCGGCACCGATGAAATCCTGCTCGAGGACGATCTTGTCGAGCGCCTCAAGAGTGGCCGCCCCCTCCGGGTGAAGGCGGGATTCGATCCCACCGCCCCGGATCTGCATCTGGGGCACACGGTGCTGATCAACAAGCTGCGCCAGCTCCAGGACCTGGGGCACCACATCCTGTTCCTGATTGGCGATTTCACCGGCCGTATTGGTGATCCCTCGGGCAAGAACGCCACGCGTCCGCCGCTGTCCGCCGAGGATATCGAGCGCAACGCCGCAACCTACCGCGAGCAGGTATTCCGCATTCTTGACCCTGAGCGGACCGAGGTCGTCTTCAATTCCACCTGGATGGAGCCGCTAGGGGCCGCAGGCATGGTCCAGCTCGCCTCGCGCCAGACCGTGGCGCGCATGCTCGAGCGCGACGACTTTCACAAGCGTTACACCCAGCATCAGCCGATCGCGATCCATGAATTCCTCTATCCACTCATCCAGGGCTACGACTCGGTGGCGCTGAAGGCCGATATCGAACTGGGCGGCACCGACCAGAAGTTCAACCTCCTGTGGGCCGCGAGCTGCAGAAGCAGGAGGGGCAACCGCCTCAGGTCATCCTGACCATGCCGATCCTTGAAGGGCTCGACGGCGTCCAGAAGATGAGCAAGTCGCTGAACAACTACATTGGCGTCCAGGATTCCCCCGACGACATGTTCGGCAAGCTCATGTCCATCTCCGATGATCTGATGTGGCGGTACTTCGAGCTCCTCAGCCTGCGTCCCATGCAGGACGTTCGCGAGTCGCAGCGGGCAGCGGAGGCCGGCGAACGCAACCCGCGCGATATCAAGTTCGAGCTGGGTCGCGAGTTGGTCGATCGTTTCCACGGGCCCGGGCGCGGCGAGCAGGCCCAGGCGCGCTTCGTCGAGCGTTTCCAGAAGCAGATCGTCCCGGAGGACCTCCCGCAGGTCACGGTAGCGGTCCCCGCGGACGGTCTGCTGCTGCCGAACGTCCTCAAGTCCGCCGGGCTGGTGGCATCCACTACCGAGGGGCGGAACATGCTTCGCCAGGGGGCGGTCCGCCTGGATGGCGAGCGTGCGGACGATGCCGGGCGCATTCTGGGGGCGGGTGAAACCCTGGTAATCCAGGTCGGAAAGCGCCGCCTGGCGCGGGTTCGCCTGGAGGCCGAATAGCGCCACCGACTCGAATTACAAAAATATTTCAAAAAGCCCCTTGACCGATTTCTGTCACCCCCTATAATGCGCGCTCACCGAACGGCAGCGCCGCTTCGGAGATTCGCAGCAACCGGGCGGATCGCCCCGCTAAAAGCCTCCGGGCCGGCAGCGGGAAGGCCAGAAGGCCGCAGCAAAAAATGTGACACAGGGGTTGACGCCTGACACACCAAGCTGCATAATCTCTGGCTCGGTTCGACGAACGGCAAAGCATCGCCAGACACGAACCGAAACAAAAAATCTCGAAACGGTGTTGACACTGTTCCGAGTAAGCCGCAAAATAAGCGGCTCCCTGCTGAGACACACAGCAGCGTTCTTTAAGAAAATGTGAATCAAGTAGTTTGTGCGGATGCTTGCGTCGTAGGGGTTGGAAATCTCAACTCCAAAGATCGAAGCAAGCAGCCAAAAACCTCAGAGTTTTGAGAGTTTTGGACTGCTCTTCAAATAGTATTACGGAGCTATCCGTAAATAGCTTTAAACTGAAGAGTTTGATCCTGGCTCAGATTGAACGCTGGCGGCATGCCTAACACATGCAAGTCGAACGGTAACGCGGGAGCTTGCTCCTGGCGACGAGTGGCGGACGGGTGAGTAACGCGTAGGAATCTGCCTGGTAGCGGAGGACAACTCGGGGAAACTCGAGCTAATACTGCATACGCCCTACGGGGGAAAGCGGGGGATCTTCGGACCTCGCACTATCAGATGAGCCTGCGTCCAATTAGCTTGTTGGTGAGGTAACGGCTCACCAAGGCGACGATTGGTAGCTGGTCTGAGAGGATGATCAGCCACACTGGGACTGAGACACGGCCCAGACTCCTACGGGAGGCAGCAGTGGGGAATATTGGACAATGGGGGAAACCCTGATCCAGCAATGCCGCGTGTGTGAAGAAGGCCTGCGGGTTGTAAAGCACTTTCAGTA
>SL_7KL_010_BRINEDRAFT_10000707_pt1 | contig 15924 bp, 15 predicted proteins | sample SodLak_010_BRINE_FD_10663 | JGI IMG/M metagenome (IMG submission 10663)
TGGTCCCTTTTTTTGGTTTGTGGCTTCGGAAGTCCTGTGACCAATTCTGTAACCAACCTGTGCCGCTACGCGCCATGGGTCCCTCGGACGAGGCAACGGGATGACTTCCTGGCGCTGTGCCCAAACTGCCACCCTACTCCGGCGCCTCACCACCCTCAGGTAAATGCTCAAAGAGATCACCCACCTGGCAATTGAAGTAGGTGCAGAGGGCATCTGCTCCACTCGTGTCGCCGTTTCCTGATGAGGATCGGGATCCATTCCCGATGATGGTCAATGCCGGCACCCTGCGGCCGGCTGAGCCTCAGCTTTACTGCATAAGGGTTGGCTTGGGATACTGCCTGCATGGGATGGCGCGCAGGTTTGCGGGCGGTCGCCGGAAACTCACCCGCTGATCGAGATTGCGCTCCCCTCCCGCCAGCCATGCGTTTGTTCAAACATCCTGCCCTCTTCAGCTGCCTCCTGGTCCTGGTGACGCCCGCTGCGGCTGACCCGGGAAACCCTGGCGACCCAGACCGCGTGGTCGCGGCGGCCGACTCCGCAATTGAATCGCGCATGCGAGCCGGGAGTGCGCCCCTGCGCCTGACGTTGCGCGAGACCTTGCAGGTCGCGCTTGCCCGCAATCCGTCGCTGCGCGGCGCGTACCTGGGCCGTGTGGTCGACCGGGCCAATCTGGATCTGGCCAATCAGGCCTTTCACCCCCGGAGCGCCGTGACGCTTCAGGCTCGCGAGCAACGTACAGCGGGCGCGAACGGCGTGCGGACGCGCACCGCAAGCGTCAACCCAAGTGCCAGCCTCGCGCTTCCCACCGGCGCGCAGGCGGGCCTGAACTGGCGGATCGAACGGGTACTCCAATCCGACGCGCCCGACACCGCGCCAGACAGCGCCTCCGCAGTCACGCTGGACATCACGCAACCGCTATTGCGCGGTGGGGGTCTGGAGATTGGCCGGGCGCCGGTGGAACGGGCGCACCTGAACGAGGAACAGAACGTACTGGCCCTGGAGTCACAAGTCATCAGCACCCTCGCCCAGGTAATTCAGGCCTACCGCAACCTGATCCTGGAAAACCAGCGGGTCGAACTCGCCGAGCTCGCACTGGATAGAAGTCGCCAAGAGCTGGAAAACCGGACGGAGCTGGTGGAACGCGGTCGGCTGGCGGCGGCGGATCTGGCCCCGGCGCGCGAGAGCCTTGCGCGTCAAGAGCTACAGCAGGCGCAGACCCAGGAGCGCCGGGATCAGGCCGAGCTCGATCTGATTCGACTGATTGGGCTGGAACCCGGGGTGGAGATCGAGCCGCGGGACGCGATTGATGTCCACGACATTGACGGACTCCTCGCCGATACACCCCCCCTCGAAAGCGCGATGGATACGGCACTGGATCGGAGTCCGGAATTTCGCCAATCTCTGGTCACGCAACGGCTGACCGCTCTCGATCGAACGCTGGCCGAGGACGCCAACCGTTGGCAACTGGATGTGACCGCCTCGGTCGAACTGCGGGGCGATAGTCCGTCCACCACTCGTGCCATCGAGCGCGGCTTCGAAGAGTCTCCTGGCCACTCCCTGGGCCTGCGCCTCAGCATCCCCTGGGGAGATCGGCACACGCGTCAACAACGCCTTGGCGCGGCACGGGTGGAGCAGCGTCAGGCGCGCCTGCGGACCCAGGAACTCCGAACATCCATCCGCATTGAGGTCGAACGCGCCCTTGGGGCGCTGGAGAGCCGGCGGGATCAACTCCATCTGGCCGAACAAGCGCTGGATCTGGCACAACAGGCTGTGGCTATCGAGCAGGAAAAGCTCGCAGTCGGGCGTTCCTCTGGGTTCGAGGTCGAAAGCGTGGAGCGCCAGCTCCGGGAGGCCGAGCAGTCATTGCTGGATGCCGCCATCAACTACCAGAACGCCCAGACCGACCTGGATCGCGCTATGGGCATCGTGCTCGAACGCTGGGATCTGGCGATCCCATCAAGGACAACAGACACCTCCGCGTACATCGATTGAGATCCGCATCGTGGCCCGGTCATCACGGCGTAGACACGGAGGCTTCATTCCCGCCCAAAACACCTCACCTTACGCTGGACTAACGCTATATCAAGGTGTCGGCACTGCCCGTGCTAGGCTGGCGCGCATTCAACGGCGAACAAGCACGGAGGCCACGTCCAAATGATTCCTCAACCGATACGACGCGCCCTATTGCTGAGCGTGACATCGGCCCTGGTGGCCACCTCGGGATCCAGCCTGGCCTCGAGCACCAGCACCGCCAATGTAGGTGACGAGCTGCGCGCGGGGGACCAAACCCGCATGCAGGCCTTGATCGGCTCCACCGGCTGCATGGAACTGCGGGGCCTGAGCGACAGCGAAGTGCAGGGATATCAGATCATCGAGTCCTACCGTGGGGGCAATTCGACCGAGGAACGCGGTCGGGAGCGCTGGCGCGAAGGCGAGACGAAACGGTTCGACTTCCGTAACTCGTCAATCATGGTGCTCTCTGGCTCCGTGGAGATCACCGAGATCAATCGTAGCGGCGGGGGCTGCCCCGATCGCCTCGGACTGCGCGTCGGCTGATGGCCACGGCAGGGCAAACCAGCACCCCCCACCCCAACCCGGTATCCGCAATGAATCCAATTTCTCGCCTGCTCACCACTACGGTCGTGCTTTCGCTCGCCTCGGTGACCCTCTCCTCTGCGGTAGCCTCAAGCGGGGGCAGCTCCGCCGATGAAGGGGACGTCCTGCGCAGCGGCGACAGCGTACAGCTCTTCGCCACGCAAATCTTCGCCACCGGGTGCATCGGATTCCGCGGGCTTGCCGACAGCACCCTGCAGGGATACGCAATGGACTTGCACACCGAAAGTCACACACTCGAAGCCCGCGACCGGGAACAGTGGCGCGAAGGCCAGAGCAAGCGGCTGGATTTCAGCCACCGTTCGGAGGTTCACGTAGTCTCCGGTCAGGTCGAGATCACCGAGATCAACTACAGCGGCGGCGGCTGTCCGAACCGCCTCGGCATACGCTAATCCGCCAAGCAGCTGCGGCACACCCACCGTTACGGCATTGGTGATCCAGCGGTCCGCTCTGTCCGTACTCGCGCGTGCGGGCCTGCTGGCAGGTTCCGCGGTTCTCTTTCACCTGAGTTTCCCGGAGGGCCCCCTGCCCGGGGCCTTCGTCCTGATATCCATTGCCCTTCTGGGGCTCGCCTTGCAGGGCCTGACCCTCGGCGCATCCGCTGCGGCCGGCCTTCTGGCGGGCCTGGGCTACTGGCTGCCATCGCTCGGATGGGTCGTATCCGGCACCGAAGCTTGGCTCGGCTTCCCATGGACCCTTGGCAGCCTGATGGTGCTGGGGCTGGCGGTCCTGCACGCAGTACCCTACGCGCTGTTCTCCGGTGCAGTCGCCGCACTTGCGCTGCGCCTGGAACGTCCCGCTGAGGCCCTGCTCGCAGCGGGACTGCTGACGGTGGCCCTGTCCTTCTCGCCGCAGGTCGTTCCCGGACATTTTGCCTACGCCCTGCTCGCCCACCCCCTGCTGGCACAAGTCGTCGATGTGGGCGGCATACCCCTGCTGCTCTTTTTCTCGACCTCGATCGGCTTTCTCGCCGCCGGCATGCTGATCGCGGTGAGTCGCCNCACGCTCACCCCAGTAGCGCCAGTACTNCTCGGCTTGCTGGTGGTGACCCTGCTGGCCTACGGGAGCCTGCGCCTGGATGCACTGGAACGGGCNGNTCCGGAACACAGCACCCGGTTGGGNCTGGTACAGCCCAATATCCCGGTACATGTGCGGCGCGACGACATGCCGATGGCCGATCGACACAACGACATCGATACCGCCATTGCGCAGACTCGAGACTTGCACAAGACCGACCCGGATTTGGATCTGGTGATCTGGCCCGAGGCGGCCATGACACTTCAGGCGGCTCCGCAATCCTGGGGGCATCGCGCCCTTGCCGCCCTGGCCGACGAGATCGGGGTACCCATCCTGGTCAACGGGACCGAGCACCGGGATCACCCGGGCCATGGCACTCACAACGTCGCCCTACTGTTCGAGCCCGGGGCCGGCCTGTCCGGGACCTACCGCAAACGCAAGCTCGTGCCATTCGGCGAATACCTGCCNTTCGAAGCGCAACTACCCTGGCTACGCGAGCGCCTGCCACATGCCTCACGCTTCAGCCCGGGACAAGCGGAACAACAGTCCCTGACCGGNCCCGACGGGGTGCACCTGGCCCCGACGATCTGNTTCGAGAGTCTGTTCGCCAACCTCGTGCGCGAGAACCTGTCGGGGCAAGNGGGGATCATCGTGAACATCAGCAATCACGCCTGGTTCGGTTCGCCGCGCGCTGCTGATGCGCACCGGGCCATCGCGCGCGCACGCAGCCTGGAGAACCGCAGTCCGTTGGTCATGCTGCACAACACCGGAGGCGGCGCTGTCTTCGACGCGGCTGGCCGAGTGGTGCCAGGTAGCGAGACGCCTCAGTGGCGTAGCACGACCCAAAGCATCGTGGTCCACACCGTGGCGGAGCGCCCTTTCTACCAACGCTATGGCGACCGCTTCCTTCAGGGCCTGGCCGTGCTGGTCCTGCTGGCCGGCCTCCATCGTGGCTGGCGCCGACTGGGCCGCTCTACTCGCTACGCAGTGCGATGATCGGATCCAGCCGCGAGGCCTGCAGGGCGGGGTAATACCCGAAGGCAATCCCCGTCAGCGTGGAGACGGAAACGCCCAGCAGTACTGCCATGGGTGCCGCCACGAACGCGTTGCCAGTGAAATGGGCAAAGGCGATGGCCACCCCGGTTCCCAACGCGGCCCCAATGACACCGCCCAGCAGACACAGCATGACCGCCTCGGCCAGGAATTGGCGACGGATGTCGGCATTGCGGGCCCCGATGGCCAGCCGAATGCCGATCTCCTTGCGTCGCTCGGTGACCGATACCAGCATGATGTTCATGATCCCTACGCCCCCCACGATGAGCGCAATACTGCCGATCGCGCCCAGCATGATCGTGAACATGCGGCTTTGCTGCTCCATGTTGGCCAGCAACTGTTCGGCGCTATTCACCTCCACGGGCAACCCCGGGGCGCGCGCCTCCACCCAGGTCTCGATGGTTCGCGCCAGTTCCTGATGGTCGGCCTGTGGATGCACACGCGCCAGGATGCCTTCCAGCTCGTCATCGGCATCGAAACGCTGCAAGGCTTCGATCGGTAGAAAGATCGTCCGGTTCGGGGAGATCGGACTCACCCCGCCGCCTCGTGGATACGGCTCCAGGATTCCGGCCACCGTCATGGTGTAGCCGCCCAGCCCCACTCGGCCACCCACCTCCAGTGGCTGGTTGGTTTGCGCGGCATAGCTGGATGCCACCTCGGAACCGACCACACCCTGGAGCTCCACCCCATCCAGCTCGGAGACCCAGCGCCCGGCGGCCAGGCGTACCCGCAAGAGCCCCTGTAACGCCTCGGTCGCCCCCGTCAGCCGGACATTCTGGGTCTCCGCGCCCGCTCGCAGTTGCGAACTCGCCCCATCAAATGGCGCGACTTGAATCAATTGCGGCAGGGCCGGCCCCAACGCCCGAGCCAGCGCAAGGTCCAGCTGGTTACGCGCGGGGTCGTCCTCATCCGTGGCGTAGCGCTGTCGGATATTGATGACATTGGTCCCCATCGCGCGAAACTGCTCCAGCACCGCGTTGTGCATGATGGACCCGACATTCAGCATCGCGATGACCGAGGCCGTGCCGATCACGATCCCCAGTAGCGCCAGCAGGGAGCGCTGCTTGGTCGCCACAATATTGCGGCTCGCCTCGCCCAGGAGCATCCGCAACCTCATGCCGGCACCTGCTCCGGGCCGGCGACCACACCGTCCCGGATGACCAGTTGCCGGGGACACTCCCGTGCGATGGCCGGGTCGTGGGTGATGATCACCACGGTCACGCCTTCGCCGTTGAGCTCGTGGAACAGATCCATGATCTCGCGGCCCACACTCGAATCCAGCGCGCCGGTGGGCTCATCCGCCAACACCACGGAAGGGTTGCCCACCAGTGCACGCGCAATCGCGACCCGCTGGCGCTGGCCGCCGGAGAGCTCGTTGGGTCGATGATCGACCCGATCACCCATGCCGACTCGACCCAGGATCTCGCGCGCACGGCGACGCATCTCCCGCTTGCTCACGTCCTGATACAGCAGCGGCAGCCCCACGTTATCCAGGGCCGTCAGTCGCGGCAGCAAGTGAAAGGTCTGGAAGACGAAACCGATCTGCTGATTGCGGTAATGCGCCAGGGCATCGGGCGCGAGTTGCAGCACGTCCTGACCCTCGAAAAAGAAATCACCCGAAGACGGGCGTTCAAGCATCCCGATGATGTTCATCAGCGTGGACTTGCCGGAGCCGGAAGCCCCCATCAGCGAGGCCAGCTCACCCCGGTGGATCTCGAGTTGAACTCCGCGCAGGACGTGCACATCGGTAGGTCCGACTCGATAGGAGCGATGGACGTCTTGCAGGCTAACCAGCGGTTGCGCTGCGGACATCAACCTTCACCCCCGGGTGGCAACAGCCGGTCTCCGGGTTCCAGGCCGCTCTGCACCTGGACCCCATCGTATCGGGACCGGCCGAGTTCCACGGCGACCTGCTCGGAGCCGTTGGATGTCTGCCGCAGGACCCAACGCTCCGACCCGCTCCCGCCCAGATAGGCATGGGGCACGACCACCGCATCCGGATCCTGCTGCGTGATCACATCCACGGAGGCGGACATCCCCACCCGAATCCGGTCCAGGTCCTGGGCGTCGAGGTCATCAATACGCACGATCAGACGGAACGATGGCAGACCTCGTCCGCTCCCCTCCTGCGCTTGCGAAGACACGTAGGACACCCGGGCCGGCATCGGGTCACCCGCGCCTCGCACCACGTTCACCCGGGCCGACTGGCCCGCCTGGACGTCATGGATATCCAGCTCATCAACGGTGCCTTCGATCTCCAGGGAAGACAGGTCGCCCACCGCCAGCAGGGCGGCACCACTGGACACACGCCCCCCAGCCTCTACCCGCTCGCCGTCATCCCGGTCCTCGCCGAGGGGCGCCAGAACGACGCCATCGACCGGGGCGTATACGCGGGCCCCCTCACGCTGGCGTCGTACCTGCTCATACTCCGCGCGCGCGTTCTCTACCTCGACGCGAGCCCGCGCAATCGCCCGTTCACCGCCCTGACGCGAGGTCTCCGCAAGGTCTTCTCGCGCTGCCTCGACCCGCACTCGGGATTCTTCCACTCGCTCCCGGGCCGCCCGCAACTCGCGCTCGGGAACGATGCCACGTTCGAAGAGATGCTCGACATCATCGAGTTCGCGCTGATCGTTACTCAAATTGCGTTCGGCCTGCCTCAGACTGCGGCGTGAACTGGCCATCTCGCGGCCCTGCTCCCAGTCCTCCAGGTCCTCAAGCTCCGCCTCGGCATCCGCCAGGTCGCTGCGCGCACGCCGATAGCGGATATCGATCTCGGTCGAATCGAGTTCCAGCAAAAGATCACCCTCATCCACCCGCTCGCCATACTCAACGTGGCGGGCCACCACCGTGGACTCGAAAGGACTGACCAGCGTAATGACATCGCCCGGACGAAACCGCCCGGAAAAGCTCGTGGTGGTTTCCACCGCGCGCGATTGCACCTCGAACGCTCCGGGCTGAGTGGCATCGACGACCTGGGCATCGCTGGCACCAAATTCGGGCAACGCGGCGTTCGGGATCGCCCAGTACCCAGCACCCGCAAATACGGCCACAACGGCGGCCGTCATCATCAGCCGCATGCGGCCGGAACGGCGGTACGCCTGCTGCAAGGCCTCGCTGTTCGCCTCGATTTCTAGGAAGGCGTCCTGCAGTTCCTTGTGTTTGCCGCGCAGCTCATCGGAAAGGCTCTGCTCGGCCTGGCGTGCCTGCTCCAGGTCCGTCACATCCGTAAACACCGCCAGCACGGCGCGTTCGCCCCCGGCTTGCCGGGGCGCCAGATAGGAGGTGGTCAACTTCAGCGAACGCACGTGCCCGCCCACGCTGATGGACACCATCTGGTCGGGCTGCATCACACCGGAATAGACCGCCTCGAACAATGCATCGACAAAGGCTGCGTAGCCCTCTTCTCCGATAAACACCTCGGCCAGGCTGCGTCCTTCTGCCTCATCGGCCCGCAAACCGAGAATCGCCGCCCCGGCGGGATTCAAGGTCGTGATCGCGCCAGAGGCGTCGACGACCAGCACCCCATCCGCCATCGAATCCAGGATCTGCTGACTCAACACGACTTGACTGTCGCTCATGGCATCACTCCCGCTTCAGGGAGCGACAGCCCCCAGCTATCCAGCGTGGTCCCCAGCGCCCGGTCCAGCGCAGTCTGCGCATTCAGATACGCAATCACGGCGTCCAACAAGCTCTGCTCGGCCTGCTGGAGGTTTTGTTCGGTTGCATTGACCTGGAACGACGTCGTCCGGCCCACCGCCAGCCGCTCACGCTCGATCTCCAGGCTTTCGCGCGCCAATTCCAGCGAGCGCTGCGCCAAGCCCAACTGTTGCCAGCGACTGTTCAGATCATTCAGGGAACGTTCCACTTCCAGCTCCAGCTCGACTTCTCGTTCGGAGAACTGGATTTCCGATTGCCGCAGGCGAATGCGGGATTCAAGCAGTCGAACCGGCCGCTCCGGATCCAGGATCGGGATCTCCAGCTCCAGCCCCAATGCATATCCCGGACGTTCGTCCAGCGTCGAACCGGTGGCCTGCCGAGCGCTTCGCCCGGTCGCCCCGGCATCCAGCGAGGCGTTCAGATCGAGTCTCCAGAGGTGTTCATTCTCGGCCAGCATCTGCCCGATCGATTCGATCTCGCGCGCGATCCGCAGGCGCAAATAATCCGGACGGTTGTCACGCGCAATCGATGTTGCCGCTTCCAGCGAGGGAGATCGAACGCGAAGGCTCTCAAGCGCCTCCAGCTCGACTGTGTCTCGCAGCCGAAGACGCGTGTCACGCCCCAGGTTGAGCAGGCGCAGGAGCTCCAGCCGAGACTGATCCACGCCGTCTTCGGCCTGGCTGACACTGAAGCGCTGATTGGCCAGACGCGACTCGGTCTGCACCAGTTCGTTGGATGCCATGCGCCCTCGCTCCACCAGCGCACGATTGCGTTCCAGCTGTTCAACGGTGCGCTCCAGGGAACCCTTCGCGATCTCCAGGCGCTGCTGCCCCTGCAACAGCGCGCGATACGCCGCAATCACACTATCGATGGTCCCGACCACCGTCTCTTCCAGCCCCAGGGCACTCGCGGTTTCCTGCAAGCGGGCAATCTCGAGGGGTGCCCGACCCACCGCCAGGCCGCCGCCACGCAGCAACGGCTGATTCAGGTCCAGCGAAAGTTGGGAGCTGCGCGAGGTTTGGATGGCGGGCTCATCCAGGCCATGGTCCTGGTCAAGATTCCAGCTGAAACCGATTCGGCCACCCGTCGGAAGTTCGGTATCCAGAGACGGCGAGAGGGTGCTCGACCGCTGCGTCTCGGCATCATCCCCGGGCGCCCGGTTCTGCTGTGCACCCAACACGATCGTACCCCGGGGCCGAAACTGCGCCTCGGCCACCGCCAGATTCAACTGATCGACTACGCGATCGAGATACGCGCTTTGCAGCTGGGTATTCCGCCGCAGGGCCAGGGCAATGGCATCGGCCAGCCCCAATTCCACCTCGCTGCCCGACAGCGGGGTAGGCTCGTATTCGTAGACATTGAAACTACTTGCAGAAGCAGCGGCCGTGGGCATCACAACCCATGCGGACACTGCAAACGCCAAGCTGGCCAGCACACCTGTGACCCAGCATGCTGGCCAGCCTCGCGTGTCACCTAACACGTGCGGTTCGTTTAGATCCGAGACCTAACGTCGTTCCCGGGTGCACAGCCAACCGGTTTGGGACGAATATTCACTACTGCTGGCACCACTGCTGAGCCGGTCGGCATGCTGCTTGCGCACGTACGACTCCAGATCCGAGTTGCTCACATTGGCAAAATACTGCCCGAAGTTCGCCCCGATTGCGTTGCTTCCACAACCACCTCCGGTACTCCCTATACCCACGCACACACAAATCGTAGAAGCGCTCGCTGTCGCGCCGAACATCACCCCACCCAACAGCATCATCGTAGCCAAACGCTTTTTCATCTTTTTCTCCTAGTTGTCGAACCCAACAGACGGCCGCTCGCCTTTCTTCTTGAATCGGCGAGGATTTCACCGGCCACACACTCGTATCATTCGTATCATTCGATCGTGCAGACGTTTGCCTGCACGCGTACTACAGCCGCGAAACGGCCTCGATCATGGCCACCGGCAAGAGTTGGAGCACTCGACCCGGTGGCTCAGCTCGCCCTGATCGTCGTACCAGGTGATCTCGACTTCACTGGAGTAGTAGGAGGCATATCCAGGCAATGACATCAGCACCGAATTGAGTCGCCCTCCGTCCAGTTCGTACGCGTAGTTCCCATACCAGCCATCCCAGACGAACTCTTCGCTTGCACCCGGGGCAAGGCTGAACTGCCGTTGTTCATAATCCGCCGATCCGTGCAGGACCGTAATGGTCCCCTGCAGTGCCTCACTGGAGCGGTTCTCGAGTCGCAGCTCGGAAACCTGGTCGGCCGTCGCCATCCCCGCCGACATCGTGGCTATCCCAACCGCAGCCACCAACGCCCATCGTGTCAACCGTCCCATCCATCACCTCTCGTGTCGATCAGAACCGCGCAACGACCGCCCCGATGTCATGATCGCCCGTGTCCACCAGGCGCCTTTCGGGCGGTATCAGAACACAAACCGTGATTCAGTTCAGATTTCGCCCCAATGCGACTAACGGAAAACTCACGCTTCCGGCGAGCACCCGCACCGAGACGGAGGATCAGGCGCGAGCCTGACCTCCAAGGAAACACTGATCAATGGGCCCGCATCCGGCCCATTCTCCACCGACGCATTTTGGGAAGGACATTGGGGCCACAGCGGCGTGTTTTACCGCCTGTAACCGCCGTTTTTGGCGGTTACAGGGGCGATTTCCGGTCCTGCGGACTTCGGTGCTCTTAAGAACACATCTTGGGAAGGCGGGCGCGCCATACGTTCCGCTTGAAACCTGTCAGCGCCCGGGGTGCCGAGCATCGGCGAGACGGAGGATGCCCTCGCAAAACGGAGAGCTGCCAGCAGGCGGGATCAGGGGTCCGTTCGGAACAGCGAAAAGCGAAGCATATCGCCGTAGCGCGTGGGAGAGATCGGCATCATCACAGAGTTCGGATTTCACCCGACAACCCCCACGCGCATGTGTCGGCGACCCGAGTGTTATACCCTGCGCCTGTAAAGGTAAGCGCCGCGTCCGAGAAGGCTACGCGGGCTCCGGCGATCTTTTGGGTACAAATGCGAGCAAGCGGAGGCCAGTGACGGCGTGCGGTGCAGTCTCGATATTGGTAACGAACTGACGGAGATCCCTCGACTCGCTGGTGAAGTCGAGGCGTTCTGCGAGCGCGCCGGCATGGAAGCCAACACCGTGAATCTCGCGCTCGATGAATGGATTACCAATCTCGTGTCCTACGCCTTCGATGACGGCGGCGAGCACCGGATTGGTGTGGAACTCGAGGCGGACACCGAAGGCCTGACGGTCGTGGTGACCGATGATGGCCACTCCTTTCATCCGCTAGAGGACGCACCGAAGGTCTCCCTGGAGGGAGGCGTCGAGGACCGCGCGATCGGAGGCCTGGGGCTGTATTTCATCCGAACGCTGATGGACGACATTCAGTACGACAGTGCCGACGGAGTGAATCGCCTTCGACTGCGACGTCTCAAGCGCAAGTGACAACGAACTGAACAACAAGGCCCGATTACGTAATGGAATTGAATAAAGAGACGGTGGACGGCGTATGCGTGGTNAGCCCCGAGGGGCGCNTGGACAGTAATACGTCGCCGGCTTTCGAGGCGAAACTGCTCGCCCTTCTGGACGATTCGCCCACCCTGGTGATCCGGTTTGCCGACCTGGAATACATCTCCAGTGCCGGGCTGCGGGTCATGCTCATGGCGGCGAAGAAGGTTCGGCAGCTGAATGGTCAGCTGGTGCTGTGCGAGATTCATGAGCCGATCCGGGAGGTCTTCGAGATCAGCGGCTTCCTGTCGATCCTGGACGTCTGCGATGATCGGGCGGTGGCCGTGGCACGCGCCCGCGGTGAGGCCTGAAGCCCGGTACTGATTACAGTGTCCGGGCCTCAGGTGCGTCCGCCCGCCGGCCCGACAAAGTGCAGTGCCAGCACGGTGACGTCATCCGCCTGATCGGCCTCGCCGGCAAACTCCTCTACCGCCTTCATGACGGCCGCAGTCTGTTCCCCAACCGCTCGGCCCTTGAGCTCGCCGTACAGGCGGATCAGGCGGTCCTCGCCGAACAGGTCCTGCGCTGGATTCGCCGCCTCGGTCACGCCGTCGGTGTACAGCAGCAGCTCTTCGCCCGGCGCCAGATGCAGATGCTGCGTCGCGTACGGCATATCTTCCATCGCCCCAAGCACCAGTCCAGGTGCCAGCTTTAACCACTCTGCGGTGCCATCCACCCGCCGGATCAACGGCGGGTTGTGGCCCGCATTCGCCATCACCAGCTCCCCGCTGTCCAGGTCGAGAATCCCGCACAGATAGGTCACGAACATCCCGCTGTCGTTGTTCAGGCACAGCTCGTTGTTGACCCGTTCGAGAATGCGCCCGGGATCGGGCTCCTGTTCCGCAATGCCCTTGACCAGGGTCTTGGTGACGGCCATGAACAGTGCGGCCGGGACGCCCTTATCGGAGACGTCACCTACGGCAAAAAACAAGCGGCGATCGCCCTGCATCGTAAAGAAGTCATAGAGATCGCCCCCAACCTGGCGTGCCGGGAGCAGATCCGCATGCAGATCGACATCCGCCTGCATCCGAGAGAGCTCCAGCCGCCGCGGCAGAAAGCTCATCTGAATGTTGCGGGCGATCTTCAGTTCGGACTCGATCCGCTCCTTGGCCGCTGTGGTTGCGGTCAGGTCGTTGATGTAGTCCTTCAGGGACAGGCGCATATCATTGAAGGATCGAGCCAATTCACCGATCTCGTCCTGAGAGCGAATGGGGGGCATAGGCTGATCGAGATTGCCCCGGGCGATCTCGCCGGCACTGGTAACCAGCCCCTTCAGGGGGCGCGTGATACCCCGGGAGATCGCGATTATGGCCCCCAGAAGAATCAGGAACCCGACACTTCCGATGATCAGCACCAGGTGCATCACCCGCAGCACATCGCCGAACAGTTCCCGCTCCGGGATGACCACCCCCACCACCCAGTCAGGATCCGGGAGGCGGACGTGGTAGAGCCGCGCAGGTTCGTCTAGCAGCGCCTTCGGCAACCGGCTGAACCCCTCCTCCTGTCGCTGCAGCATGCGCCCGAGTTCGCGCAGTTCCGGTTCATCCAGCGTCTCGGCCAGACTGAACAGGCTCTCGCGCATAATCCAGTCGCTATTCGGCCAGGAGATAAAGCGCGTCTGCCCGCTCAATAAAAAGCCGAAGCCACTGTCCAGCACCTCAACCGCATCGACGGTCTCGGTCAGACGTCGCAACTCGACGTCGAGGGTCACGATCCCACCGAGTTCCTCCGTGCCGTCCGCCTCGCCATTGGCCATCGAAAAGGGCGTGGAGAAGGTGGTGATCAGGCGATCGGGATCGGCCGCCGATGCAAACGGATCCGCCCAGAATGCTTCGCCGGTGAGCGCGGGGATCTGATACCAGTCGCGGGTGAAATAGTCGAAGTCGTCCCCGCCGAGGTTCATGTACTCCAATTCCCCATCGGGTCCCTCATAAACGAAGGGCCCGTGGTATCGCTGTCCGGGAATTGCCGCTTCAGGTTCCCAGGTGATAGCGGCACCCTGGGCGGCCGCCGTATTGGTCGTGATCGACTCCAATAGAGGCCGCATGGCCTCGGGGTCATGCACGCCCTGAGTCAACGAGGCGGCCAGGGTCCGCCCCGAGCCCGCGACTTCGTTGAGTGAGGCCTCGATGCGCCCGGCCGTGGCGCGGGTCAGCTCGCGGGCCTGGTGCTCCGCATGGTCCAGCATGATGTCGCGGACCATGTAGTACAGCAGCCCCGACGTCGTGAAGAAGATGGTCGCCACCGTCACCACGGTGACCAGCGCCAGACGTACCGCCAGGCTCTTACTCGGGGCGTGCATCAATCACCGGGCGGTGGAAGGTGCCGTAGTCAACAGGTTCACGCTCGAGGCCGACCAGGTTATTCATCAGGTTGTGGGCCATTAGATAGTCATTGGGGTCGAGTACCGGGGCCGGCAGGCGGCCGTCCGAGTCGAAGTAAAGCGCGCGAAGCACCTTGAGCATTAAGCTCTGGTGGGCGCGGTTCGTGGGCTCACCGTGCTGCTGGACCCGCTCCATAACCGCATCCACCGCCTGCTCCGGATGTTCGAAGGCGTGCTGCCAACCGCGTAGCGACGCAGCCACGAAGGCCTTTACGGCTTCGGGGCGCTCCTCGAGCGTGGATTCGAGAACGTAAATTCCGTCCTCGGCCAGGCCAGTGCCGTGTTCCTCCAGCCCGATCGTGGAAAGCTCCTCCGGCTCGAATCCCGAAAGATAGAGCTCCACCATTTCGTTGAACCGAGTGGCCATGGCCGCATCGACCGCACCCGAGCGAAGGGCCGTTACGCCCGATCCCTGATCGATAATCTCCGGCTCCACGCCGTAGGCGCGAAACAGCGCTTCGGGTTGCATGCGAAAGCTCTGCCAGCGGGCCACACGGCGCCCATCGAGATCCTCGGGCGCGAGGATGTCGCGATCAGCAAAGGACACGATCACCAGCGACGAGTCGTGCAGCAGTTGTGCTACGTTGACGACCTCCACACCGGCGTCGCGAAGCTCCAGCGCCTGCACCAGATACAACAAGGCGATATCGGCCTCGCCGCGTGCCAGCGCCTCGGATGCCGGATAGTCCGGGCCGTGCGGAAGGATGTCCACGTCCAGGCCGGCATCGCGGTACCAGCCCTGGTCGGCGGCGACATAAAAACCGGCAAACTGCGACTGCGGGACCCAGTGCGGCTGTACACGCAAGGGTTCCGCGAATGCCGAACCCGCCGCCAGGACCAGACTCAGGGCCAGCAACCGGCCGACCCACCGGGTTGGGTTCCAGGGAAGACCCGGTGATGGAAGTCGCATGGACGAACTCGGCATCGGCTGAAGACCACCGGGAGGATGGATGAAAACCACGGACAGCATACCGGTCAGGACGGCCTCGCGCATCCGGGGACGGCTGCAGGATTTGTTCGTGGTTTTGTTGTTGATGGTGGCCGGACTGGTAACGGTTCCCGTGGCCGCTGCCGACCCGATCGACCCCCTCGCCGCGCCGCTTCCGGTCGCAACGGAGGGCCCGCCGGAGACGCTGCGTTCCGGCTGGTTTGAGCGGCCGCCGTACCAATATGCCGATCCGGATGGCGTATCCGGAGCCGCGACGGGGCTGGATCTGCGTGTCGCCCGCGAGGCGGCCGAGGCCACGGGCCACACCGTACGCTATGGCCCCATGCCTTGGTCCGACCAACTGGCGGGGCTGAAGCAAGGCACTCTCGATCTGGTCGTCGGGACGTACTATGAACCCGCGCGCCTGAGTTACGTCCACTACTCGCGGCCCTATCGCGAGGAACGCAACGCGCTCTACCTGCGCGATGACGGCGACATCCGCCTGACCAACCGCGACGAGTTCCTGGAGGCGGTGGAAGCCGGCGCGTTTCGCCTGGGCATCACACGGGGTTACGCCTTCGCCAACCCCGAGGTCGCGCGCCTCGTGCGGGACCCAGGCGATGCAGCCCAAATCCTGGAGACTGACAGCGATGCAGCGAACGTAGCCGCCCTGGTGGAGAGCCGTATCGACGGGTTTATCGCCGACCCGGTGATCCTCGACCTGTTCCTGGCACAAAGCGGACAGACCAACGAGGTCCGCC
>SL_7KL_010_BRINEDRAFT_10000708_pt1 | contig 15908 bp, 12 predicted proteins | sample SodLak_010_BRINE_FD_10663 | JGI IMG/M metagenome (IMG submission 10663)
TCCCCCGACAGCCCCAGCTCCCCCGACTCGCCCGACTCCCCCGACAGCCCCAGCTCCCCCGACTCGCCCGACTCCGTCGACTCGCCGGACTCCGTCAGCAGCTGAGGGTCAGCCGCCACCCGTGCCCGCCCGGCCCAGCAGCCGGGCGGCACGGTCGATGCGGTGCTCGACCTGGTGACGCCAGGTCGGCTCCTGCGCCCGATGGGCACTGGTCGCCAACCCGATCCACGCAGCGGCGGTTGCCCGGGCCAGGGTGTCGGCGCCGACCACCTCGGCGTAGGCGGCCTCGACCCGCCGTGCGTAGGCGCGCACCGCTTCGGTCATCGACCCATCGAGCTCGCCCGTCGCCTCGAGGTGGGCGACGAGGTTGCCGGCGTCGTGGGCCAGGTAGCCCTGTCCCGCACCGTCGACGTCCAGCACACCGGTGATGCTCCCGTCCGGTCCGAGCAGCAGCTGGCCGGGGTGCAGGTCGCCGTGGACGCCCACGAGCGGCGCCGTGATGTCGGCAGCATCCCTCGCCAGCGCAGCGATCTCGTCCGCGCGGGCAGGCAGGAGGTCGGCCAGCAGGGGCACGTGGCGGACGGGATCCGCGAACGCCCGGGGATCCCTGGAACCGTGGACCTCGCTGCCCGCGAAACGCTGCGACAGCGCCACCAAGGCCTCGGGGTCGGGTACGGGCGCGCCGGCGCGCAGTGCCTCGGCGATCGTCGGCCCACCGAGGGCCTCCAGCGCGACGATGCCCTGCTCGTCGGCGAGTCCGATCAGGCGAGGGACCGGTAGCCCGACGTCGGTCAGCGCACGGTGACGCCGGGCCACGGACCGCGCACGCGCCGGGGGCAGGACCTTGGCGTACAGCACGCGACCGCTGACCGCACCCTCGACCCGCACCTCGACGACGGCGCGGCGGGCCGGTCGGTACGCCCGGGTCCGCAGGGTGACGGTGCCCGGCGCAGCACCGAGCCGGTCGAGGAGCTCACGGACCCGTTCGGGGGAGATCGCCGAGGGCAGGCCGGGGAGGTAGGGGTCGAAGGGGAAGCGCCACACGGCGACCTCCACCTCATCCGCCGCCAGGACGAACGCGTCCTTCGGGAAGCCGCGCAGGTCGATGTGGGCGACCAGCAGCACCTCGCGACGGTGCCCCTGGGCCTCGAGGGTGGCTTCGTGCACCACCGAGCGGCTGCGCCCCGGCCGGTGGTGGATGCTGCGCAGCCGGTTCGCGATCAGGCGGCCCCCGGCGGCCTGCGTCGCCGTCGACAGCAACGAGCGCTGCTGCTGCGCGGAGAGCACCGCCGGTTCCGGGGCGTGTGCGGTGTGCTGCGGTGGCGACTCGCCGGTCATCGGCGCCTCCTCGATCGCTCCACCAAGCAGGCCGCCGGTGGCGGCGCAGCCTGCGTCCTCGCGATGAGGCCCTGCTGAGGACGAGCTGAGCATCCTCTCAGGTGGCAGCCGGCGCCTCGCGCCGTGGGGCACACTGCGCACATGAACATCCTTCTCGTCGAGGACGAGCCCCGCATCGCCGCCTTCGTCGAGCGCGGGCTGAAGGCCGAGGGGTTCACCGTCGACGTCGCCTCCGACGGCTCCACCGGTTTCGCGCTGGCGTGCGATGACACCGTCGACCTCGTCATCCTCGACCTCAAGCTGCCCAAGCTGCCTGGCGAGCAGGTGCTCGCCAAGCTCCGGCAGCGGCGCCCCGACGTGCCCGTGATCGTGCTCACCGCGAAGGACGGCATCGACGATCGCGTGCGCAACCTCAACGCAGGTGCCGATGACTACCTGACCAAGCCCTTCAGTTTCGCTGAGCTGCTCGCCCGCGTCCACGCCCGCCTGCGGGCGCGTGACCAGCACAGCGCCACGACGCTCACGCTCGGCGGCGTCACCCTCGATCTCCACGGGCGCACCGCCACCGTCGACCAGCGGCGTGTGGAGTTGACCGCCCGTGAGTTCGCGCTGCTCGAGACCTTCATGCGCCACCCCGGACAGGTCATGTCCCAGGTCCAGCTGATGGACCGGGTATGGGGCTACGACTTCGAGCCCGGATCCAAGGTGGTCGAGGTCTACGTCGGCTACCTGCGCCGCAAGCTCGGCAAGCAGCGCATCGAAACGGTCCGCGGCGCCGGGTACCGGTTCGTGCCATGATCGGGCGGCGCCCGGCGGGGACCCCACGTCGCACCCCCTGGCGGTGGCTCCGGCTCCGCGTGCCCGCCACCGCTATGGCCGTGTTCGCGGTCAGCCTCGCCGTCGCCGCCATCCTGGCCTACGAACTGCTCCTGCAGGAAGGTCGGTCCGACATCGAGGTGGTGCTCGCCCGGGAGCACGAGCGTTTCGAGCGGTCCATCGCCACCCTGCTGGAGGAGGCGCGCGAGGACACCCCGGGGGTGAACGACCGCGCCGCACTCGAGGCGGCGGTCCGCCGCTACCTGGAGCTCAACCCGAGCACCCCGGCCTACTGGACGATCGTGACCTTCGACGACGGGCTGCGGCTCGCCGCCAGCAACGGCCCTCCGATCCTCGAGCCGCTGTTCCTCGATCGACGGTTGCCGACAGGAGCGGCCAACACCCGTGAGGTGATCGATACGGGCACGGATGCCGGGGAGATCCTCACCTCCTCCGCCGCCATCGTGCTGGACGGCGAGGAGCTGGCGACCCTGCAGTTGGTGGCACCGGTCGCGCCCCTGCGCGAGGAAGCGCGCGCGGCCGCCTCCGTCGTCGCCGCAGCCGCCGGCGCGTCACTGCTGGTCGGTGGGGTGTTGCTCACCGCCACCCTCTGGCGGGCGCTCACACCGCTGAGCGGTCTGGCCGCCGCCGCACGCTCGACGGAGCTCCGGCGACTCGACGCCCGCGTGGAGCAGCCCGACTCGGGGGATGAGGTGGCACTGCTGGCGGCGGAGTTCAACCAGATGCTGGAGCGGCTGGAGGCAGCGACGAGCCAGCAGCAGGAGTTCCTCGCAAGCGTCGGGCACGAGCTGCGGACCCCCATCACGATCGCGCGTGGCAACCTGGAGCTGCTCACCCGCATCGACCACGACGATCCGGCGGCCATCGCGGACAGCGTGGCGATCGTCAACGACGAGCTCGGTCGGATGGGCCGGCTGGTCGAGGATCTCATGACCTTCGCCCGGGTGCGGACACCGGACTTCATCCGTCCCCGCGACCTCGATGTGGTGTCCTGGTTCGAGGAGCTCGAGCTCAAGCTCGCATCCACGCCGACGGGCAGGCGGATCCAGGTCATCCCCCCGCCCCCGGTCACGTTGCACGCGGACCCGGACCGGCTCACCCAGGCGGTGCTGAACCTGACCACCAACGCAGCTGTGCACAACCCGGCCGACACGCCCATCCGGATCCGCGCCTCGGTCGATCCGGAGCGGGGGGAGTTCCTGATCGTCGTGGAGGACGAGGGCGACGGCATCGACCCGGAGATCCTCGACGAGGTGTTCGCGCCCTTCGTCCGTGCCGGTGATGCGCGGGACTCGACCGGCCTCGGTCTCGCGGTCGTGCAGGCGGTGATCACCGCCCACGAGGGCCGGATCGATCTGCGGTCGGACACCACCGGCACCGCCGTGACCCTCGCGCTGCCCTGCAGCGAGGTGGCGGAGGTGTTGGAAGTGGAGCCGTCGGAGCTGGCCGGCGAGGTCCAGGACGTGCGGTTCGCAGGCGCAACCGTCGACGGGCCGCCAGCCCCCGACAGCGAGCGAGCGGCGACGTCGCGGTCGCCGCAGGACGAGCGACGCTGAGGTGGACACCCCACGCCGCTGGCAGGTCGCCAGCCTCGTCACCGCGGTCGCCGGCCTCGGCCTCGGGGGCCTCATGGTGGGGCGATCCCCCGTCGTGGAGGTGGCACCCATACACCTCGACGCCACGACGAGCATCTCTCCCGACGAGCGTCCCTCCCTGGACCGGCCGGTGCCGGATACGGACGAGATCGTCCCGCCTCGGATCCGTGAGGACGGGCTGACGACCATCACCACCGGTCCAACGGACAGCCTGGCGAGCCCTGCCGCCCCACCAGCATCCTCGACACCAGCAGCGCCGCAGGGCGGTACCACGACCACCGGTGGCGCCGAACCGGCAGGCAGCATCGACGCACCCGATGACCTCGATACCCCGGAAGGGCTCGTCCCGCACGACAGCAGCGACTCGCTCGACACGCCCGAAAGCGTCGACTCCCTCGACTCCGTCAGCGACTGAGCACCACCAGGTCGTCGCGGTGGATCACCTCGCGGGCGTAGCCGGCGCCGAGCTCAGCTGCGGCGTCCCGGGTGCTGCGCCCCGCGAGGCGGACCACGTCGGCGACCTCGTAGTTGCTCAGGCCCCGCGCCACCAGCGCGCCCTCCGGGTCGACCACCTCGACGGCGTCGCCCACCCCGAAGCGCCCATCGGCGCGCACCACCCCGACCGCGAGCAGGGACACCCCACGCGAGCGCAGGGCCTTGGCCGCGCCGGCGTCGACGTGGATCCGGCCGTAGGCACGCAGGGCGTAGCCGATCCACAGCCGCCGGGCCTCGACCCGGTGGGGGGCGGCCACGAACCAGGTGCCCACCTCCTCACCGGCGAGCACCGCAGCCAGGACGCCGGGGCGGCGTGCATCGGCCACCACCGCGTGGGCGGCTGAGGCGGCGGCAACGCGGGCCGAGCCGACCTTGGTGCGCATGCCCCCCGACCCGACGTAGGAGCCCACGCCACCGATCCGTGCCAGGTCGAGGTCGGCGACGTCGTCGACGCGGCGGATCAGCTCGGCCCCGGGCTCGCGGGGATCACGGTCGTACAGCCCCTCCACGTCGGAGAGCAGCGCCAGCAGGTCCGCGTCCAGCATCGAGGTGACCAGGGCAGCGAGGTGGTCGTTGTCGCCGTAGGCGAGCTCGTCGGTGGCCACCGCGTCGTTCTCGTTGATGATCGGGACCGCGCCGAGCTCCAGCAGGCGCTGCAGGGCGGTGCGGGCGTTGAGGTAGCGGCCCCGGTGGATGAAGTCGTCCTGGCTGAGCAGGACCTGCGCCGCGGTGCCGCCATGGCCGGTCAGCACCTGCTGGTAGGCCTGGATCAGCTCCCCCTGGCCGACGGCCGCCGCCGCCTGCAGGGTGGGCAGATCCAGGGGGCGACGATCGAGCCCGAGCAGGCCCATCCCGGCGGCGACGGCACCGGAGGAGACCAGCACCACGCGGGTGCCCGCCCGGCGCGCGGCCACCACCTGCTCGGTCAGCGCGGTGACCTGCTGTCGGTCGAGGCGGCCGTCGCGGCCGCGCAGGCTGGAGGAGCCGACCTTGACCACGGCCAGCGACGGGCGGGGGAACCGGCCGCTCACGAGCCGGGCTCCTCGTCCTCCACCTCGGCGTCGACCACCGCATCGCCCGCGACCACCGCATCACCCGCGACCACCGCATCACCCGCGACCACCGCATCGCCCGCGACCGTGACGCCCGCGTCGCCCTCCACCTCGGCGTCCTCCTCGCCCGCCAGCAGCGCGGCGCGTTCCTCGGCCGGGAGGTCGTCGAGCTCCGGGTCGAAGGTGAACACCGCGTCACCGATCACCACGTCGTCGCCGCTGCGGGCGCCGGCACCGATCAGCGCCCGCTCCACACCGGCGCGACGCATCCGGCCCTGGAGGTAGCGCACAGCCCCGCGGTCCTCCAGCGGCAGCATCTGGACCCACCGCTCCACCCGTCGACCGACCACGTGGTACGCGCCGTCAGCTCCCTGCTGGACCGTGAAGTCGGGGCCGGTCGGCGTCAACCGGATCACGACCTCCTCCTCGGCGGGGGCCTCGCTGCGCACGCCGACGCGGTCGCGCTCCGCAGCAACGAGAGCACCGAGCCGGAACCGCAGGGCATCCAGGCCCGCGCCCGTGGCCGCGGAGACCTCCAGCACGTCCTCCCCGGCCGCGGCCAGGCGGTCACCGACCAGCTCGGCCATCGCCTGTCCGTCGGGCAGGTCCAGCTTGTTCAGGACCACCAGCTGCGGGCGTTCCAGCAGCGCCGGATCGTGGCGTTCCAGCTCCCGGCGCAGGGCCGCCAGGTCGGCCTCGGGGTCGCGGTCGGGGTCCATCGGTGCGGCATCGAGGACGTGGAGCAGCACCAGACAGCGTTCGATGTGGCGCAGGAACCGGGTCCCGAGCCCCCGACCGTCCGCGGCGCCCTCGATCAGGCCGGGCACGTCGGCCAGGACCACGTCGATCGGGGTGCCGTCGGCGGTGTCGCCGCCGCGCATCACCCCGAGGTGGGGGGTGAGGGTGGTGAAGGGCCACGCCTCGATCCGGGGACGGGCCGCCGACAACCGAGCGACCAGGGAGGACTTGCCCACCGACGGGTAGCCCACCAGCCCGACGTCGGCCAGCAGCTTCAGCTCCAGGCGCAGCGACCGTTCCTCGACGTGTTCACCGCGTTCGCGGAAGCGGGGGAGCCGACGGTGCCGGTTGGCGAAGGCGGCGTTGCCGCGGCCGCCCCTGCCTCCGGAGGCGACCACCGCACGCTGACCGTGGGCCACGAGGTCGGCCAGCACGGTCTCCTCGTCCCGGGGGCGCACCACGGTGCCGACGGGCACGGCGATCACCTCGTCGCGACCGCGTTCCCCGGTGCGGTGCATCCCGGCGCCGTGCCCGCCGTTGCCGCCGCGCCGGTGCGGTGCACGGCGCAGGTCGAGCAGGGAGGTGACGTTGCGATCGGCCACCAGGACCACGTCACCGCCGGGTCCACCGTCACCGCCGTCGGGTCCGCCCCGGGGGACGTGAGCCTCGCGACGGAAGGAGACCGAGCCGTCACCGCCGTCGCCGCCGCGCACGTGGACCGTGCACTCATCGATGAAGCTGGCGGCCTCCACGGCGGCTCCAGGTGGGCTGAGAGGATCACGGGTGGCCGGTCACGCACCGGCCGGGCTGCGGTGACGGGTGGCCGGTCACACGCCGGCCGGGCTGACATGCGGAAGGGCGGCCACATCGGGCCGCCCTTCCGCTCGCTGGTGCGGGCTGGCTCAGACCTCGGCCGGGTCCACGTGCGCCGTGGTGCGGGCGCGGGTCTTGTGGAAGCGCACCGAGCCGTCCACGAGGGCGAACAGGGTGTCGTCGCCGCCGCGGCCGACGTTGACGCCGGGGTGCACCTTGGTGCCCCGCTGGCGGACGATGATGCTGCCCGCGGTGACGCTCTCGCCACCGAAGCGCTTCACGCCGAGGCGCTTGGCGTTGGAGTCGCGGCCGTTGTTGGAGGAGCCGCCGCCCTTCTTGGTCGACATGTCAGATCTCCTCGATCCGGATGGTGGTGTGGTGCTGGCGGTGCCCGCGACGCTTGCGCTGCCGCGACTTGTTCTTGTAAGTGAACACACGGATGTGCTCGCCCCGCGCATGCTCGACGATGCGTGCGTCGACGCCACGGCCCGCGAGGTCCTTGCCCGTGGTGACGGTCCCCGCATCATCGACGACCATCACGGGGGTCAGGGTGACCGTGTCGCCGACGGCGCCGGTGAGCTTCTCGACGGTGAGCTGCTGCCCGGGCTCGACCCGGTACTGCTTCCCACCTGTTGCGATGACCGCGTACACGGCTTCTCCTGTCGTTCCTCTGGCTCGTCACGTCCGTGACCGTCCCACCACGGTGCGCGGTGATGCGGCGTCCGGCCGAGCCGGACCGCGGCGCGTGTGCGGGACGGACCGGGGCCTGCTCCGGTCCGCGACGCTGCTGGTGTACGCGGGGGGGGCGGGACAGGTCGGTGCGACGGCGGGGTGGTGCGGGGATGGCAGCGCAGCACACAAGACCGCGCCGGCGACGTTGAGCGGGGAAGGTACCGGCCCGCCCGGTGGACGGTCAACCGCGGCCGGACCGCGCCCACTGGCGCCTGGCCCGGTGGACGGTCAACCGCGGCCGGACCGCGCCCGCTGGCGCCTGGCCCGACCGCAACCACACCGGTGTGCGGGACCGCAGCTGCACGGCATGGCACCCTGGCGCCCCGTCCGTGCCCTACCGGACCCGGTCGAGGAGGGTCGAGGTGTCCGCCGCAACCTGCAGCAGCCAGGCACGTGCGCTCCACGAGCCGCTCGCGGGGTCCGCGAGCCCCGCCCGGGGGTACGTGCTGATCGAGCAGCCGGGCAGTTGGGGACGCAAGGCCGTCACCCAGTCCGACCTCGATCCGGAGCTCGGTCGTCGGCTGGAGGAACGGGCGGCCCGGGCCGGGGTGCGGGTGCTGCTGACCCGCCGCCCGGGGCCGCACCCCGGACGGCGGCAGGAGCGCCTCCAGGTCGCGCTGGCCCACACCGGGCCCCGACCGTGGCTGGAGGCCTGCGACCTCGACCTGGACGCACTGGCCGCGCTGGACCCGGCCGTGTGCGCCGACCCGCGACCGCCGGGCCGCGGGCAGCGTGACGACCGCCCGCGCTGGCTGGTGTGCACCCACGCCAAACGCGACCGGTGCTGCGCGACGCTCGGCCGCCCCATCGCCGACACGCTGGCGGCCCTGCACCCGGAGGCCACCTGGGAGGTCAGCCACCTCGGCGGGCACCGGTTCGCCGGCACCATGCTGGTGCTGCCCGAGGGCCTGGTGTACGGCCAACTGGACGTCGCCGGCGCCACCGAGGTGGTCAGCGGTCACCTCGCCGGGCGCATCGACCTCACCCGGCTGCGCGGACACGCCCACCGCAGCCGGATGGCACAGCTCGCCGAGGTGGCGGCCCGACGCCACCTCGACGTGGACACCGTCGGCGCCGTCAACGTGACCGACGAGCCGGCCCAGGGCCCGCAGCCGGACGGCCCCCCGGCCCAGCTCGCGCTGACCGTGGCCGGGCGGCAGGTCCAGGTCACCCTCGCGGCCCGGCACGACCCGCGGCCGCGTCAGCTGTCCTGCAACGCGGAAGAGGAGACCCCGGTCCAGCTCGAGGTCACCGCCGTCGAGGTGGTGGGCTGACCCGCCGGCGGTCGCCGCCACGACCGCCGCTCCGGCGGCCGACGCCGCCGCCGGCGCACCCCCCGGCCCACCCCCCGGTTCAGCCGCGCAGGGCGTGCCAGGCCATGGTCGCCAGGGTCCGCGGCTGGAGACCGAGGGTCAGATCGGCCAACCGTGGCGACAGCCGGTCCATCCGGGAGTGGGTGTGCAGCCACGGCGGGGTCAGCGGGGGCCGCCACGGTCCGCGGATCACGGTCTTCTCCACGTCCTCGAGCAGGAAGGTGTTGTGGGCGGTGCCGCGTCCGGACTGGATGTCGGTGAGCTCGTTGCCGGCGTAGGCACCCCAGGGGGTGGAGACGAACAGGAAGTTCAGGCCCGCCCACAGGTTCACGCCCACGGAGCCGTAGTGCAGCTGCTCGATGGCGCGGTCCACCGCCGCCGCCACCTCGGGGTCGTCCAGGGAGCGGGGGTGGACCAGCAGCGTGGCGGAGAGGTTGCCCCACAGCTGGTCGTTGCACAGCCGCACGGCCTCCTCGATGAAGGCGGGCACGGAACGCGGGGTGTCGAGAGCGGTCTCGCTGATCACCCCGCAGAAGGACTCGGTGGTGAACACCACGTCGTCGGTGGCGTCGGGGTCGACATCCGGTATCAGGGTGAAGGGCAGGCCACCCTCCACGGCGTCGCTGAGCTGCTCCGCCTGGCGGTGGGAGGAGACGAACAGCTCGTAGCGATCCTCGGCGCCGGGGTAGTAGAAGCGGCGTGGGGTGGCCCGCTTGAGCGAGTCCCGGACCGCGTCGAGCAGCGCGCGCCGCTTGGCCCAGGAGCGGTGCTGGATGATGACGTCCCCGGCCACGCAGTTGAAGCCGGCGTTGTTGACCAGCATCGAGGCGATGTGGTCCCCCTGGAAGGCGAGATCCTTGTCCGTCCACGGCCCCGGGACCACGATCACGGGGCTGACGTCGCCGAGCTCGGAGGTGATCGGCACCTCGATGCGGGGACGTCCCTCGGCGCGGCGGCGTTCGGCCTCCTCGCCGGTGCCGAACACGATCGCGTCGTGGGTGCGGTCGGAGCCGGTGATGTGGATGGCGGCGATGTCGGTGCGTTCGGTGAGCATCCGGCCCACCTCGGCGCCGCCGTGGACGATGCGCAGCAGGTCCGCCTCGATCAAGGGCGCGAAGGCCGCGGCGAGGTGGGGGCCGAGGTGGGCGTTCACCGGGTTCATCTTCAGCACCACGACCCGGTCGAGGGCGAAGAGCTGGTAGAGGGCGTCCATCGGGCCGATCGAGGAGACGTTGCCCGCCCCGAGCACCACGGCCACACCGGGCTCGCGCACGTGGTCGATGCGGTAGCTGCGCCCCATCCGCTCGCGGGCCTGGTCGAGGCTCACCCCCGGCAGCAGCCAGGCCTCCGCCCGCAGCCCGCTGTGCACCACCCGGTCGAGCCGGTCACCGGGGACCACGTCCACCACCACCCGGGCGCCCTCGGTGCGCATCTTCGGGGGCTGAGGACGGCCGGTGGCGGCGATGTCGGTCAGGGTCGTGTGCAGCAGCTGGAGGTTGCGCAGCACGAAGTAGGGGCCCGTGCCCCAGTCCTCGCCGCTCAGCTGGCTGTCGGGATCGATCCCCTTGGCCTCCGCGGCGCTGCGGGCCCACCCGGCACCGGCGGCGTGGGTGGTGCGTTGCAGCTCCTCGAGCAGGGTGAGCCGCTCGGTGATCGTGGTGGCGCACCACCCGGGCGCGCTGGCGGCCACCGCGGCGACGGCCGCGTCCACCTCGGCGGCGGTGGCGTCCTGCTCCGGGCTGCCCACGGTCGCTGCCGACGACGTGGTGTGCTCCGGCTCGACCGGCGTAGCTGTGCCCACCGTCCACCTCCCGTGTCCGATGGCATCCTACGCCGCCGCTGCGATGCGGCGGTACCCGCGGGCGTCAGCCGGCGGTGCCCACCCCACGGGTCCAGCTGGCGTGCAGGCGGCCGTACACCCCGCCCTCGGCGACCAGGTCATGGTGGTGGCCCCGCTGGACCAGCACGCCCTGGTCGAAGACCAGCACCTCGTCGGCCGCCTCCGCGGTGGACAGCCGGTGCGCGATCGTGACCGTGGTGCGCCCCGAGGTCAGCCCGACCAGGGCGCGCTGGGTGCGCACCTCCGTGGCCGGGTCCACCGCGGAGGTCGCCTCGTCCAGCACCAGCAGGTCGGGGTTGGCGACGTAGGCCCGGGCCAGGGCGACCAGCTGCCGCTCGCCGGCCGACAGCGACCCGCCCCGCTCCCCGACACGGGTGTCGAGGTGGTCGGGCAGCTCCGCGACCCACTCCTCCAGGCCGAGCTCCAGCATCGCCAGGGCGAGGTCGTCGTCGCTCAGCCCGCGCTGCCCCATCCGGATGTTGTCGGCGATGGTGCCGTCGAACAGCGCCCCGTCCTGGGGCACCATCACCACCCGGCGCCGCAGGGAGTCGAAGCGCACCTCGTCCACGGGGACCCCGCCGAGCAGCACCCGGCCCTCCAGGGGGTCCATCAGGCGGGTGAGCAGCTTGGCGAAGGTGGTCTTGCCCGAGCCGGTCTCGCCGACCACCGCCACCCGGGTGCGCGGTGCGATCTCCACATCGACGTCGTCGAGCACCACCGGACCCGTCGCATCCCGTGACGCCTCACCGGGCCGGGGGTAGCGGAAGGACACGTGGTCGAACCGGATGCCGAGGGGGCCCGGGGGCAGATCCCGACCGTGCGCACCCGGGTCGGCCACGTCCGGCTCCAGGTCGAGGACGTCGAGCACCCGCCGCCACCCGGCCACGGCGGTCTGGCCCTCGTTGATCACCTCCGCGGCGATCAGGACGGGGTCGATGAACAGGGTGATGAGGAACAGGAAGGCGAGCACCGTGCCCACCGTGACCTGGTCGTCCACCCCGAGCAGCACCCCGCCGACCACCGCGGCGGCGGTGGCGACGGCCCCGAACACCTCGCCGGTGCCGGAGAACAGCGAGGAGTAGCTTCCGGCCTTCACCGCGGCGCGGCGGTGCTCCTCGATGGCGGTGTCGAGCCGGTCCTGGGTGCGTCCCTCGATGCCGTAGGCGCGCACCACCGGCGCGCCGACCACGGTCTCCGCGAGCACGCCGAGCATCGCTCCGACCCGCTCGCGCACGATCATGTAGGCCACGGTCAGCCGGCGTTGGAACCAGCGCGCGCCCACCATGAAGGGCACGAACACCACCAGGACGATCAGCGTCAGCCGCCAGGAGTAGAGCAGCATCACCAGGGTGGCCACGGTCAGCTGGCCCACCGCCGTGATCAGGTTCAGCCCGGCCCACTGCATGAACCGGCTGATCTCGTCGATGTCGGAGGTCACCCGCGACACCAGCGAGCCGCGCTGCTGGGTCGCCTGGTGCAGCATCGACAGGTCGTGGATGTGCCGGAAGGCCCGCACCCGCAGGCTGGCCAGGGCGGTCTCCACCACCGCGGCCAGGCGGTAGTTCATCGCGCCGCTGGCCAGCGCCGTCACCGCCACCGCCACACCCGCGGCCGCGACCACGGTGACCACCGCACCGATGTCCAGCCCGGTGCCACCCTCCAGGCCGTCGTCGATGGTGCGCTGCACGGCGACGGGCACGATCGCGCGGCCCGCGGTGGCCAGCAGGGCCAGCAGCATCGTGACCGTGAGGCCGACGCGCAGCTCCGGGGAGAGCGCCAGGCCACGCCGCAGCGTCCGCCACGCCCCGTCGGGCGTCGCAGCGGTGTGCGTCGGTGCGCTGGCAGCGCTCATGAGCCGGGTCCCCGGTCGCCGGCGGGTCCGGCGGCCGCGGCCCGCTCGCGGGCGTCCTCGGCGTAGGCGGTGACCAGGTGGCGGTAGGCGGGATCCTCGGCCAGCAGGCGCTCGTGGGGGCCGCGGGCCCGGATGGCGCCATCGGCGACGAACACCACCTCGTCGGACAGGGCGATGGAGCCCTGCCGGTAGGCGACCACCACCACCGTGGCGGGCAGGTCCGCGGCCGCCAGCCCCCGCAGGATCGCCGACTCCACGGCCGGGTCCACCGCCGAGGTGGCGTCATCGAGGACCAGCAGGCGCGGGCGGCGCACCAGGGCGCGGGCCAGGGCGATGCGCTGGCGCTGGCCGCCGGAGAGGGTCGCACCGCGCTCGCCCACGGGGGTGTCGTAGCCGTGCTCCAGGGCCCGGATGAAGCCGTCGGCCTGGGCGAGCCGCGCGGCCGCGTGGACCTCCTCCTCGTCGATGTCGGCACCGAGGGTGATGTTGTCGCGCACGGTGTCGTCGAACAGGAACGCCTCCTGGAACACGATCGCCACGTGCTCGGCGAGCTGGTCACGGGCGAGGTCGGGGAGCGCGCGTCCGTCGAAGGTGATGTGGCCGGTGTCGGGGTCGTAGAGGCGCACCAGCAGGGAGGCGATGGTGGACTTGCCCGAACCGGTGGCCCCGACCAGCGCGACGGTGCGGCCCGCAGCCACCGCGAAGCTGACCGAGCGCACACCCCGTCCGTGGTCCTGGCCGTCCTCGCCGCCCGACGGAACTCCGCCGGCGGGTTGCGCCGCGCCCACGGGGCCGGACAGCTGCTCACGCACGCTGTCCGGGTGACGGAAACCCACCGCCTCCATCGAGGTGGGCGCGCCGCCCTCCCCCTCGCCGGGCTGCTGGCCGTAGCCCATCCGGTCGACGGCCGACAGCACCCGGGATACCCGGTCCCAGCCGACCACCGCCCGGGGCAGCTCGCCGAGCAGCCAGCCGAACACCCGCATCGGCAGCGCGATGAGGCGGAACAGGTAGGCGAACTGCACCAGATCACCGGGGGTCAGCGCACCGTCGCGCACCCGGAACGCGCCCACCAGCAGCACCAGCAGGATGCCGACGTTGGGCAGCGCCTCGATCACGGGGTCGAAGAAGGCCCTCAGCCGCCCGACCCGGATCATCTTGTCGCGCAGGTCGTCCGCGACCGTGCGGAACCGCTCCTGCTCCGCGGCCTCACGCCCCAGGGTCTTGACCACCAGGGCGGCGTCGAAGGACTCGTGGGCGACCTCCGACACCTCGGCGCGGGCCTGCTGGGCCACGGTGGCCGCCGAGCGCATGCGGCGCTGGTAGAACCAGTTCGCGAAGGCCAGCAGGGGCCCCACCGCGAAGCCGATCGCCGCGAGCGCCGGGTCGGTCACGATCAGCAGCCCGGCGGTCAGCACCAGCATGAGGCTCGCACCGATGGCCATGGGCAGGGGTGCCGCCACGAAGAACGCCGACTCCACGTCCGCGTTGGCGTTGGACAGCAGCTCACCCGTGGGGTGTCGCCGGTGCCAGGCGATCGGCAGTTCCAGGTAGCGCCGTGTGACCCGACGGCGGTAGGTCGACTGCAGACGGAACTGGGCGTGGTAGGCGCCCAGACGTCGGCCGACCACACCGATCGCCTTGAGCAGCGCCACACCGAGGATCGCGGCGACGGCCAGGATGACCAGCCCCCGCTCGATCTCCCCGGCGGCGAAGGTCGGGATCAGGACCGCATCGGTCACCCACCCCAGCACCAGGGACGACAGGACCATCATCACCGCGTACAGCACCGACCCGCCGATCCCGACGGCGAAGGGCCCCTTCGCGGAGCGCAGCGACAGGCCGATCACCGCCAGCCCACGCCGCACGAGCCCGTCGTCGGACGGGTCGCGGGGGGTGGGGCGGTCGGTGGCGGTCACCGAGCCGAGGGTAGCCACCCACACCAAGCTGTCTCGACGTCGAGATATCCGCGGTGGCGGCCCTTCAGTCCGCCGCCAGGGCGTAGCCCGCACCGCCACCGTGCTTCACCCCGTACATGGCCGCGTCCGCCGCCCGCAGCAGCGCGTCCGGGGTGAGGCCGTCCTCCGGCGCGACGGCGACACCGACGCTGGCGCTCACGCCGGTGGCCTCCACGCCGTCGAGGTGGAGGGGCGACTCCACCGCCGCCACCAGGGCAGCCGCGCTGCGGTGGACGTCCTCCACCTCGGTGAGCTCGCGTAGCAGCACCACGAACTCGTCCCCGGACACCCGTGCGATGGTGTCCGACTCGCGCACCACGCCGCGGAGACGCTCGGCGACGGCGACCAGGACCCGGTCACCGGCAGCGTGGCCGTGGGTGTCGTTGACGCCCTTGAAGCCGTCGAGGTCGAGGAAGCACACCGCCACCCGCCGGCCGGTGCGCCGGTGATCGGCCAGGGCACGCTCGAGCCGGTCACCCAGCAGTTCCCGCCCGGGGAGCCCCGTGAGGGGGTCGTGGGTGGCCGCGTGGACCGCGGCCGACAGCAGCCGACGGCGCGCGATGGCCACCGCGGCCTGGTCGGCCACCGCCAGCAGGGCCTCCGGCTCAACGCTCGCGTCGGTGGTCGTGCTCGCGACCACGACGCCGAGGAGCTCTCCGTCATCACGCAGCGGTGCCACGGTGGCCCGGGTGGACCCGAAGCGGGCCAGCACCCCGTCCAGGAAGGGGTCGACCTCGCCGCGGACCAGCTCCACGGGGCCTGGAGCCGCGAGCATGCGGTCCAGGACCGGGGTGGAGCCGAGGGGGATGCGCAGCTCCAGGCGTTCGGCGGTGTCCTCCCCGAACCCGACCGCCGCCAGGGTGCGCAGCGCCCGCTGCTCGGGATCCCAGGACAGCACGGAGGCCCGGTCGGCACCGGTCACCACGGGAACGACCGCCGTGACGGCCTCGGCGATGTCCTGATCGGTGTGCAGCTCCGCCACGGTGCGGGAGAAGGCGAGCAGCGCCTGGTTCACCGCGGCGATGCTGCGCTCCGCCGCCAGGGAGGAGGCGACCTCGACGGCGGTGGCGGCCAACCCGGCGTAGGCCTCGAGGTGATCCTGCTCGGCGGGCAGGAAGCCGCTGCCGGCCGGCAGGAAGGCCGCCAACGCCCCGTAGGAGCGGCGCGGCGTCGCCACGGGCGCGACCAGGGTGTCGTGGTCGGCGTCCTCCACCGTGCCGCGTGTCAGCAGGCTGTGGCCGTGGCGCCGGGCCACCTCGGCGGGCAGACCGTCACCGATGACGCGTTCGCGCCCGTCCTCGAGCCGCACCGCGAGCAGGTGGTGCTGTGCCCGCACACCGGTACC
>SL_7KL_010_BRINEDRAFT_10000709_pt1 | contig 15895 bp, 13 predicted proteins | sample SodLak_010_BRINE_FD_10663 | JGI IMG/M metagenome (IMG submission 10663)
CCTCGATGGGGGTTCGGCCGATGTTCGGGGTGAACCAGCCCAATCTGGAAACCTATCTGTTCGATTTCGCAGGCGATCTGTATGGCACGCATCTCTCCGTCGCGCTGATCGCGCATCTGCGTGATGAAATCCGGTTTGACGGGGTGCCCGCGCTGATCGCGCAGATGGATGCCGACAGCCAGCAGGCCCGCGAGATCCTCGCTGCGCTGGACTGAGGCGCGGCAGCTCAGAGCGATCCGCCACCCCCCGCGCGGCGCCCCGTGCGCCACATGCCCAGCGCGCCCAGCACCCAGACCACCATCAGCATCAGCGCGGCCCCCGAGACAAACAGCATCAGCGCCGCGCGCAGCGGGTCATCGGGGCTGATCGCGGCCAGCACACCCGGCAAGCTGCCCCCGGCGATCACCACCCCGAATGTCGCGGCGAACAGACCCGCCAATGCCACCACTGCCAGCAGCGGCAGCGCCCGCACGCCGCCGCGTGGGCGCGCCAGCGCGCGGCGCAGCGATACGGCCTGCCGCCGCAGGTCATGCCCGATGGCCAGCACTGCCGGCACCAGCAGCAACACCACAACCATGCCAAAGCCCAACCCATAGACCAGCGTGATGACCGTGGGTTTCAGAAACTCGGCCTCGGATGAGCGTTCGAACAGCAGCGGGCTCAGGCCCAGCACTGTCGTCAGCGTTGTCAGCAGCACCGGGCGCAGCCGGTCACAGGTCGCATCGATGATCGCCGGGATCAGCCCGCGATCCCGCGCATGCTGGTCCACGGTCGTCACCAGCACGATGGAATCGTTGATGATGATCCCCACCATGCCCATGACCCCCACGATGGAGAACATCGACATCGCCATCCCCCAGCTCAGATGCCCGTAGATCACCCCGATCAGACCAAAGGGGATCACCGCCATCACCACCAAGGGCCGCGCCCAGCTGGAGAAGACCCAGGCCAGCGTCAGGTAGATCAGGATCAGGCACAGGGTCAGCCCGATCAGCGCATCGCTCAGGAATTCCTGTTCCTGTTCGGCCTGCCCTGACAGCCGCGTGGTTATGCCGAAATCGGCCTCCAGATCGGGCAGGATACGCTCGGTCAGGGCGCGCGTGACTTCTCTTGCGCGGGCGGCGTCATCCTCGGACAGATCGCCCGAGACGGTCACGACACGGATGCCATTCTCGCGCCGCACGCTGGAAAACCCCTGCTGTTCGCTGACCGAGACGATATCGCCCAGAAGCGCGAGCGTGCCATCGGCGCTGCGCATCTGCATGCTGTCCAGAAAATCCGCCGCGCGTTCGGTCTGCGGCACCTCGACCCGGATGCGGCCCGTGCGCAGCCCGTCCGGAAAGCTCATCGCCTCGATGCCGGTCAGGCGGTCGCGCAGATCACGCGACAGCCCATCGATGGTAAAGCCCAGCGCCTGCCCCTGCGGCGTCAGCTGCAGGATAAGTTCCTGCTTGTCATAGGGCATGTTGTCTTCCAGCCCCGACACTTCGGGAAAGGGCACCAGTGCCGCGCGCAGCGCGTCGGCGGCGGATTTGAGTGTCTCTGCATCCCCACCGCTCAGATCGACCGAAAGCGAATCGCCACCCGGCCCCGCACCGAAGGATCGGAAGCTGAGCTCTTCCAGACGCGGATGCGCGCGCATCTCTTCCTCGATCCGGGCGCCGATTGCAAAACTGGATATCGGACGCAGATCGACATCGACCAGCTCGATCGAGATGCCGCCCAGCAGATCGGCCTCCTTGTTCTCGGCCGCGGGCAGCGACCGGCCGGTATTCGACCCAAGCTCGATCATGGCAAAGGTGACGGGGTTCACCCCGCTCTCGGCCTCGATCTCGGCGGCGACAGCCTCTGTCGCGCGCTGCAATTCGCGCAGCGCGTCAAGCGTGTCGGCGCGGGTAGCGCCATCGGTCATGACGATATTGCCAGTGATCGAGCCCTGTTCAGGCGGCACGAAGAAGCGGAAGGGCAGATTGCCGCTGACCAGATGCGCGCTTTGCACTGTCAGCAGCGCGATCAGCCCTGCCACGACCGGGTAGCGCGCTGCGATCACCAGCCGCATCAGGGGGCGGAACGCATGTTCGCGCACCCAGCGAAAGCCCCGGTTCACCTGACGCGAGGGCCAGTCATACCAGCGTTCGCGTATATTACTGGCAATGGCGTGATACATGTGGTGAGGCAGGATCAGGAAGCATTCGACCAGCGACGCGATCAGCACCGCGATCACCGTCAGCGGAATATCCGCGATCAGCGTGCCAAAACGCCCGCCCACAATAATCAGCGCGCCAAAGGCCAGCACTGTCGTCACAGTCGCCGCAAAGACCGGCTGCGCCATCCGCGTGGCCGCGTTCTCGGCGGCCTGCGCCGGGTCCTCGCCCAGTTCGCGCGCGCGGTAATCGGCATGTTCGCCCACCACAATGGCGTCATCCACCACAATCCCCAGCGTGATGATCAGCGCGAAAAGCGAGATCATGTTGAAGCTGAGCCCCATCAGATACATCACCGCAATCGCGGCCAGCATCGCGGCCGGTATCCCTGCCGACACCCAGAAGGCGGTGCGCGCGTTCAGAAACAGGAACAGCAGCACCACGACCAGCCCCAGCCCCATCAGCCCGTTCTTGACCAACAGCCATATCCGGTCCGAGATGAATTCCGCCCGTGTCGAGACCAGCTCGATCGCCGTGCCCTGCGGCAGGCTGCGGTTCATCTCTGCCGCGACCGCCTCGACCCGCGCCTGAATGGCGATGGCATCGCCGCGCGCAGACCGGTCCACGCGCAGCGTGATGGCCGGGTTGTCGCCCACAAAAAAGGCGCGGTCCCGGTCGATCTGCCCCTGCGTCAGCGTGGCAACATCGGCCACCCGCAGAACCGACCCGTCGGGCAGGCTGCGCAGCGCGATATCGCCCACTTCTGCCGCGCTGCGCCGTTCCGTGCCGGTGCGCACCCGCGATGTGCCCGAGGACACCTCGCCCGTCGGGTCGGTCATGGCGCTGGAACGGATCGCCTGCGCGATATCGGCCATGGTCAGGTCATGCTCGATCAGGTTGCGGGTGGGCACTTCAACGCTGACTTCGGCGCTGGCCACCCCGTTGATCGAGACGCGCGTAATTCCCGCATCATATAGCCGCGCGGCAAATTCATCGGCAAAGCGCGCAAGCTGATCCACCCCGACCGGGCCCGTGACGACGACATTGGTCACCCGGTCCGCCCAGCTTGACCGGCGAGTGACCGGGTCTTCGGCGCCATCGGGCAGGTTGGCGACCGAATCAATCGCGTCCTGCACATCGGCATTGCCGCGCGACATGTCCCAGCCGGTTTCGAACTCGATGGTGAATGTGGCCCGCCCCTCGCGCGAGCGGGCAGAGACGCGCGTCACCCCCTCGACCGCCTGCAGGGTGGGGCCGACCACCTGCACCACGGCACTGTCAACATCCTCGGCCCCGGCATCGGGCCAGGGAATATCGACCGTCACCGTATCGACCACGACATCAGGGAAGAACTGCGCGCGCATCTGCGGGATCGCGGCAAGCCCGACCACGATCATGATGACCAACAGCAGATTGGCCGCCGTGCGGTGCCGGGTGAAATAGCGAAAGACGCCTGCGGCCTGAACGGCCAGCCTGTCGCGCGCAGAGCGGCTGCTCATGCCTCAGCCCCCGCTTGGCGTGCGGGTATCACCGCCGTTTTCCAGCCGCTCGACCATCGCGGCGGGCACCTCATCCTCTGACAGTTGCGCCAGCATCCGGGCGCGCACCGGGTCGGGCATGTCGCTATTGCCCTCGACCTGCGCGATCAGGCGCGCGCGGCGCTCGGCATCCAGACTGACCATCTCGGGCGCCTCGGCGGCCGCAGGGGCCTGGGCCTCGCCGTCGCGATGGGGGCGGACCAGAATGCCGCTACCCAGATTGGGACCGACCTCGCGCACGATCTCGCGCCCCCCTATCCCGTCCAGTTCGACAATCACGCTGTCGCCCTGACGGCGCAGCAGGTTAACAGGCAGCGCTTCCAGTCGGTTGCTGTCATTCACGGCCAGCACATTGCCCGATGTGGTCACGGCGGTCGCCGGGATCATCGCCACATTCGCAAGCGCGGGTTCCTGCAGGCGCACGGTCACGAAATCGCCGGGGCGAAACCCGCGCGGGGCATCGAGATTGACGAACAGGCGCCGTCCGCTCTGGCCCTGTTCCACAGTGGCCGAGGCCCGCATCAACTGACCGGGGGATGTGATCTCGTATCCGGCCACTTCCAGCGCGACCTCTGCCTGCGTGTCGCGCAATGCGCCGCTGTCATCGATCAGGCGCAAATACTGCGCGGTTGAAACCTGCACCGACACTTCCAGCGCCTGCGGGTCGATGATCCGGCCAAGCTGTTCATTGGCATTGACCAGCCCGCCCTCGGCAATCGCGATATCGGCCAGCACGCCATCGAACCCGGCATGCACGGAAGTATCGGCCAGACGGCGTTCTGCCTCGGCCAGCGTGATCCGCTGCCGATCCAGCGCCGATAGCGCCTGATCGCGCCGCGCCTCTGCCTGCGCTTCGGCCTGACGGCGGCTCACGACGCTCTGCCGCGCGGTCGAGACTGCAAGCTCGGCATCCTCCAGCGCGGAATCAGTGATGACGCCGCGCTCTGCGAGCCCCATCTGCCGGGCCAGCGCGCGTTCGCGCAGCTCCAGCTGGGCGCGCGCGGCATCCACATCCTCGGCGGCCAGGTCCAGCGCGCGTTCGGCATCGCGCAGCTCGGCCTCATCCCGCGACAATTCGGATTGCGCGAGTGCCAGCGCCGATTCGGCGTCTGACGGGTCGATGCGGAACAACAGCTGGCCCTGCGTTACCTGCGCTCCATCTTCGACCCCGTCGCCCAGTTCCAGCACGCGCCCGCCCACGGGCGCGCGCAATTCCAGCGACCGGCGGGTGCGCACCTCGCCAAAGGCCGACAGGACAGGTTCCACATCCTCGGCGCTGACGGTCGTGACCCGCACTGTGAATTCGCGCTCGCGCCCTGCGCCCGGACCACCGGGGGCGTCAGACCTGCTTTGAACAGCGGTCAGAAAGCTGGCGCCAGCATAGCCAAGCGCCGCGACGGACAAGGCCGCGAAGAACAGCGCCACAAGGCTGCGGGTCAGAAAACGCATGGCGACTCCGGGTTACGCGCAGTGTATCACATGGGTTATACGCGGCAAAACTGCGTTATGATCAATGCCCGTCAACGCAAGAGCGCGTTACTTCCGTCGCAGATGTTCGTCCAGACGCGGAAAAATCTCGACAAAGTTGCAGGGGCGGTGCCGGAAATCGAATTGCGGGGCCAGAATCTCGTCCCAGGCGTCCTTGCACGCGCCGGGCGATCCGGGCAGCGCGAACAGATATGTGCCCTGCGCCACGCCAGCACAAGCCCGCGACTGGATGGCCGAGGTGCCGATCTTCTGCATCGACACGATGGTAAAGACGGTGCCGAACGCGTCGATTTCCTTTTCATAAACGTCGCGATGCGCCTCGACCGTTACATCGCGGCCCGTCAGCCCGGTGCCGCCGGTGCTCAGGATCGCGTCAATCTCCGGGTCGGCGCACCAGAGGCGCAACTGATCGGCGATCTGCGTGCGGTCATCGGGCAGGATGGTGCGCGCGCGCATGGAATGGCCCGCATCCGTGATCCGCGCTGCCAGCGTATCGCCCGAGCGGTCATTGGCGGCATCGCGCGTGTCCGAGACGGTCAGCACCGCGAATCGCACCGACATGAAGGGGCGGCTGTTATCGAGTGTGCTCATCCATCCCCCCGCAACCGGGCCTGCAACGCCAGCAGATCGGCCCATGCCTCGCGCTTTGCGGCCGGGTTGCGCAACAGATAGGCGGGGTGCAGCATCGGCAGCGCCGGGCGGCCCGCCAGCTCGCGCCACTGCCCGCGGATTTTCGTGATGCCCTCGGCCGTGTCCAGCAATGTCATGGCAGGAATGCGCCCCATCAGCACCACGATAACGGGGGCGGCCAGCTCGATATGGCGCAGCACGAAGGGGCGGAACATCGCGCGTTCCTCAAGACTGGGGTCGCGGTTCTGCGGTGGGCGCCAGGGCAGGATATTGGTGATGTACAGCGCGCGGGCCGGGTCAGGATGCGCGCGACCCATGCTGATGGCATTGAACATCCGGTCCAGCAACTGCCCCGCCTCGCCCACGAATGGCTTGCCCTGACGGTCCTCTTCGCGGCCCGGGGCCTCGCCCACGATCATCACGCGCGCATTTTCCTGCCCGTCGCAAAAGACCAGGTTGCGCGCCCCAAGCTGCAGGTCGCAATGGGGAAAGGCGGCCAACGCCGCTTGCAGCGCGGCCAGATCGGGGGCGGCGCGGGCGGCGGCCTCGGCCTCTGCCACCGGATCGGCCTGCGCGGGGGCGGGTGTTGCGGCTGTGGACGCGACAGCCGGGGCGGCTGCGGGGGCGGTCGGGCGCTCGGGCGCGGCGGCGGGCAGTTCAAAACGGTTGACGGGCGCATCGCAGATCGCCTCATCCACGCCAAGCTCGACCTGCCAGGCCAGCGCGGCGCAGGCAATCTCGAAATCATTTTCCCAGTTGGCCCAAGCGTTCATGCGCGCCACGCTACCGGCCCGCCGCGCAGGCGTAAAGCGGCCTTGTCGTCGCGCGCCCCGGTTTCTATAACGCGGTCAGGTCCGAACCCCGGGGGGAGCATGACATTCTCGCAACGCCACCTGCTTGGCATCGAGCCGCTGCACCCCCAGGACATCACCAGCATCCTTGATCTGGCCGAGGAATACGTCGCGCTCAACCGCTCGGCCGAGAAACACGCCCCGGTGCTGGAGGGGATGACGCAGATCAACATGTTCTTCGAATCCTCGACCCGCACGCAGGCGAGTTTCGAGCTGGCGGGCAAGCGGCTGGGCGCGGATGTGATGAACATGGCCATGGCGCAATCGAGTGTGACCAAGGGCGAGACGCTGATCGACACGGCGCTGACCCTGAACGCCATGCACCCCGATCTGCTGGTCGTGCGGCATGGCCGGTCGGGGGCGGTGAACCTGCTGGCCGAGAAAGTGAATTGCGCCGTGCTGAATGCAGGCGACGGGCGACATGAGCACCCCACCCAGGCGCTGCTGGATGCGCTGACCATCCGGCGCAAGAAAGGGCGGCTGCACCGGCTGGTGATCGCCATCTGCGGTGATATCGCGCATAGCCGCGTGGCGCGGTCGAACCTGATCCTGCTGGGCAAGATGGAAAACCGCGTGCGGCTTGTCGGCCCGCCGACGCTGATGCCACCGCAGGTGGGCGAATTCGGGGTCGAGGTATTTGACGACATGCGCGCGGGGCTGGAAGGGGCGGATGTCGTGATGATGCTGCGCCTGCAACGCGAGCGGATGGATGGCGGGTTTGTCCCCTCGGAACGCGAGTATTTCCAGCGCTACGGGCTGGATGCCGAGAAGCTGGCCCATGCCAAGCCTGATGCCATCGTCATGCACCCCGGCCCGATGAACCGGGGCATCGAGATTGACGGTGCCATCGCCGATGACATCAACCGCTCGGTCATTCAGGAACAGGTCGAGATGGGGGTGGCCGTGCGCATGGCCTGCATGGACCTGCTGGCGCGCAACCTGCGCGCGGAACGCGAACGCGCCCGCCTGCGCGAGGCCGCCGATGGCTGAGAAAATCCGCGAGGTCAGCCTGGGCGATACCGTGGTCGAGCTGGAACCGGGCGAGAAACGCCTGCGCGACATCCGCTCGGACAAGGGCACCTACTGGCGCGATCATGGCGTGATGGCCGTGCTCGGCATGGGTGTTGTCGGCATGGTGCTGGCGCTGATCGGGTCGGACCATGTGGCGATCGGGTCGCTGGGCGCGGTGCTGGCGCTGGGGGTGCGCGGCGCGTATCTGTACTCGGAGCAGATGAAATTACACTGGGTGCTGACCAATATGCGGCTGGTGGGGCCTGGCGGGCGGCAGGTCTATCTGCTGGAGATCGAGACCGCGCGGCGCCTGTTCGGCGATATCCAGATCATCACGCGCGGCGGCGACAAGCATCTGATCAAGCATATCGCCGGGTCCGAAACCGTGGTGGCCGAGATCGAGGCCGCGCGCGACAAGCGCGCCCGGCGCAAGGGGGGCTGAGCCATGGCGCATCTGCCCGAGCATGTCACCATCGGCCCCGATGAGCATCTGGTCGCGCTGATCCATCCCGATTTCGAGGTGCAGACCCTTTGGGATGCGCTGCTGACCACGCTGTGGCTGATCCTGGGGGTGATGCTGACCATCGGGCTCGATCAATCACTGGACCGGGCCTGGTCCGGTCTGGGGCCGTGGCTGCTGCTGACAATCGCGTTCTTTGTCGGGCCGATGCTGGCGCAGCGCATCCTTGCCCCGCGCAGGCCCTATGTCCTGACCGATGCGCGCCTGATCGTCGATGCGCAGACCGAGATCGCGCTGGCCCGGCTGGGGCGGCTTCGGGCCTGGCCAACCTCGCTCGTGCTGCAGGCGGATGGGGACCCGGTCAGCCTGACGCATCTGATCAACCCGCCCGCTGTCGCGCGGCTGATCCACGACACAATCGCCACCACGCGGAGGGCCTGATGCGCTGGTTCCACAATGCCCGCCTGATCGATCCCGACGCAGGCACCGACACTATCGGCACGCTGCTGATCCGCGAGGGCCGGATCGCGGAACGTGATGGCCCCTGCCCCGATGGCGCCGAGGCCGTGGATGCGCAGGGCAAATGCCTCGCGCCCGGTATCGTCGATCTGGGCGTGCATGTGGGCGAGCCCGGCGCGCAGCACAAGGAATCGCTGCGCACGGCCGGTCTGGCGGCCGCAAAAGGGGGTGTGACCACGATCGTCATGCGCCCCGATACCGACCCGGCCATCGACACGCCCGAGGTGCTGGAATACGTCACCCGCCGCGCCATGGCCCGCACGCCGGTCAATATCCGCGCCATGGCCGCGCTCACGCGCGAGCGCGCAGGGCGCGAGATGGCAGAGATCGGGCTGTTGCAGGATGCAGGTGCCGTCGCCTTTGGCGATGGTGACAGGGTGGTGCCCGACACGCGCGTGCTTGGCCGCGCGATGACCTATGCGCGGGGTCTGGGCGCGCTGATCGTCGGCCACCCGCAGGATATCGGGCTGTCCACAGGGGCCTGCGCGACCAGCGGCAAATTCGCGTCCCTGCGCGGGCTGCCCGCTGTCTCGCCCATGGCCGAACGCATCGGGCTGGACCGCGATCTGGGGCTGGTCGAGATGACGGGCGCGCGCTACCACGCCGATCAGATCACCTGCGCCCGCGCGCTGCCGCCCTTGGAACGCGCCAAGGGCAACGGGCTGGATGTCACCGCCGGGATCTCGATCCATCATCTGACATTGAACGAACTGGACCTTGGCGATTTCCGCACCTTCTTCAAATTCACGCCCCCGCTGCGCAGCGAAGATGACCGCCGCGCCGTGGTCGAGGCGCTGCGCGAGGGGCTTATTGACATTGTCTGTTCCATGCACAGCCCGCAGGATGAGGAATCCAAGCGCCTGCCCTTCGAGGAAGCCGCCGCAGGCGCTGTCGGGCTGGAAACGCTGCTGCCCGCCGCCATGCGGCTTTATCATTCCGAGGGGCTGAGCCTGCCGCAGATCTGGCGCGCGCTGTCGCTGAACCCGGCGCGCAGGCTGGGACTGGCCGGGGGGCGGCTGAGCACAGGCGCGCCCGCCGATCTGGTCCTGTTCGACCCCGATGCGCCCTTTGTGCTGGACCGATTCACGCTGCTGTCGAAATCCAAGAACACGCCCTTCGACGGGGCGCGCCTGCAGGGCCGCGTGCTGGCAAGCTTTGTCGCAGGCGAATGTGTCTATACGCGCGGGGGTCAGGATGCCTGAACTGCTGACACCGCTCTGGCTGCTGGGGCTGGTGGGTCTGGGCGCCTATCTGCTGGGCTCGGTCCCCTTTGGCCTTGTGATCGCACGGGTCATGGGGCTGGGCGATCTGCGCAGCCTTGGCTCGGGCAATATCGGGGCCACGAATGTCATGCGCACCGGCAACAAGGCGGCCGGGTTGCTGACCTTTGCGCTGGATGCAGGCAAGGGCGCCATCGCGGTGCTGCTGGCGCGTGCGGCGCTGGGTGAAGATGCCGCGCAGATCGCCGGGGTGGCGGCGTTTCTGGGCCATCTTTATCCGGTGTTCATCGGGTTCCGGGGCGGCAAGGGTGTGGCGACCTTTATCGGCACGGCGCTTGCGCTGGCCTGGCCCGTGGGGCTGGCGCTCTGCGCGATCTGGGCGCTGGTGTTCAAGCTCTCGCGCATCTCGTCGCTGGCCGCCCTTGTCGCCAGCGCGCTGGGGCCGCTCTTGGCATGGGGTCTGAGCGCGGGCCATCTGGTCGCGCTGATGATCGTGCTGGCGCTGATGATCTTCTACAAACATGCCGCCAATATCCGCCGCCTGATCGACGGGTCGGAATCGCGCTTCGAACGCAAACGCTGATCGGCCCGGACAATCTGCACGTATCGGGATGAAACATCGCCAGATGCCGTTACGTATGGGCATCAAACGCAGCACCACGGGATCACAACATGCACCGGATCATCGCCGCCATCGCCATAGCCTCTGCCAGCCTGTCCCCCGCGCTGGCCGACACGCCCGACCCGCAGGACTGGGATGCCGTGCTGGAGGGCGCGCGCGGGCAGACGGTCTATTGGCACGCCTGGGGTGGTGACCCGCGGATCAACACTTTCATCGCCTCGGTCGGTGACGATCTGCAGGACCGCTATGGCGTGACGCTGGAACATGTGCGGCTGGCCGATACCGCCGATGCCGTGACCCGCGTGATTTCCGAGCGTCAGGCCGGGCGCGACACGGGCGGCGCGGTCGATGCGATCTGGATCAACGGGGCCAATTTCGCCAGCATGAAGGAACAGGGGCTGCTGTTCGGCCCCTTTGCCGAGGATCTGCCCAACTGGCCGCTGGTCGATACCGACGCCAACCCGGCGGTGCTGATCGATTTCACCCTGCCGGTCGAGGGGTTCGCCAGCCCCTGGGCCATGTTCCAGATGGTGTTCGAATATGACAGCGCCGTGGTCGCGGACCCGCCCCGTTCCCTCGACGCGCTGCGCGACTGGATTGCCGCGAATCCGGGCCGCTTCACCTATCCGCAACCCCCCGATTTTCTGGGCGCGAGTTTCCTGAAACAGGCGCTTTACGGTGTGCTGGACGACCCNGCGCCACTGCTGGAACCCATAGGCGAAGATTATGACGAGATCACCGCCCCGCTGTGGGAATTACTCGATGAGATCACGCCAAATCTGTGGCGGCAGGGCCGCGCCTATCCGNCCAATGAACCNGCCCTTGCGCAGCTTCTGGCAGATGGCGAAGTCGATATCGGTTTCGCCTTCAACCCCGGTCGCGCCTCGGCCGCGATTGCAGATGGCGAATTGCAGGACAGCGTGCGCACATTCGTTTTCGACGGGGGCACGCTGGCCAATGCCTCTTACCTCTCGATCCCCTATAACGCGGCCAATATCGAAGCCGCGCTTGTGCTTGCAAACCTGATCCTCGACCCCGAAATTCAGGCCCGCGCGCAGGACCCCGATGTGCTGGGCTTTCAGACCGTACTGGGCATGGACCGGCTGGACGCAGAGGATCGCGCAAGGTTCGAAGCGCTGGATCTGGGCATCGCCACCCTGCCCCCGGAGGAGATGGGCACCGGACTGTTGGAGCCGCATCCCGACTGGATGACCCGTCTGGCCGAGGACTGGGCCGAGCGTTACGGCCGGTAACATGGCGCGCGCCGGGCTCTGGGCCGCGCTGGGGCTGCTGGCGCTGCCGGTTCTGGCGGGGCTGGCGGGCGTGATCGCGCCCGCATTCGGCTATCTGCCCGCATTGGGCGGCACGGAACTGAGCCTTGATCCCTGGCGCGGGTTGCTGGGCTGGGGCGGGCGGGGGGATGCCGTCCGCCTGTCGGTGACAACGGGCGTCCTGTCCACTGCGCTATCGCTTGCGCTGACCTTTCTGATCGTGGCCGCATGGCAGGGCACGCGCAGTTTCGCCTGGGTGACACGCGCGCTGGCCCCGATGCTGGCCCTGCCCCATGCGGCGGCGGCCTTTGGGCTGGCCTTTCTGATCGCGCCCTCGGGCTGGATCGCGCGCGCGCTTTCGCCCTGGGCGACAGGGTGGGACCGCCCGCCTGACCTGCTGATCGTGAATGACCCATTGGGGCTGGCGCTGGTCGCGGGGCTGGTGGTCAAGGAAGTGCCGTTCCTGCTGCTGATGACGCTGGCCGCGCTGCCGCAGGCCGACAGCCTGCGCAGCCAGATGATCGCGCGGGGGCTGGGTTACGGGCGCGTCATGGGCTGGCTGAAAGTGGTCGCTCCGCGTGTCTATGCCCAGATCCGGCTGCCGGTCTATGCAGTGCTGGCCTATTCGATGTCGGTCGTGGATGTCGCGCTGATCCTTGGCCCCACACGCCCGCCCACGCTGGCGGTGCAGATCCTGGAATGGACGAACCACCCCGATCTGCGCCTGCGCTTCCAGGCCGCCGCCGGGGCCTGCCTGCAACTGCTGCTGGTCGTGGGCGCGCTGGCGCTGTGGCGTCTGGCCGAGCGGTTGGTGGCGCGGCGCGGCGCGGGCTGGGCCGCAGGTGGTGCGCGGGGCGTGGGCGCGGACCGGGTGCTGCGGCCTGTGGGCGCGGGCGTGGCACTGGCCATCGGGCTGGCCGTCGGGCTGGGGCTGGCGGGTCTGCTGGTCTGGTCCTTTGCCGGGCTGTGGCGCTTTCCCGCGCTCTGGCCCGATGCCTGGGGCCTGCGCAACTGGGCGGGCCAGTCCGACATGCTGGCGCGGCGCATCTGGCAGAGTGCGGCGATCGCGCTGGGGGCGAGCGTGATCGCGCTGACCCTCAGCGTGGCGGCGTTGCAGACGCAGGGTGCGCGCCCGGCCCGCATCATGGGGCTGATCTATCTGCCGCTGATCGTGCCGCAGATCGCCTTTCTGCCGGGGCTGGCGAGCTTTGCGCTGATCCTCGGGCTGGATGGCACGCTTGGGACCGTGATGGCGGTGCATCTGGTCTTCGTGCTGCCTTATGTCTATCTGGTGCTGGCCGATCCGTGGCGGGCCTGGGATGCGCGCGCGGGGCTGGTGGCCGCAAGCCTTGGCGCGCGGCCCCTGCGCGTTCTGTGGGCCGTGCGCCTGCCGATGCTGCTGCGCGCGCTCTGCGTGGCCTTTGCCGTGGGCTTTGCCACATCCATCGCGCAATATCTGCCCACATTGCTGATCGGGGCGGGCCGCGTGGGGACCGTGACGACCGAGGCCGTGGCGCTGGCCTCTTCGGCCAACCGGCGGCTGATCGGCGTCTGGGCCGTGGTTCAGATGGCGCTGCCCATGGGGGTGTTTGCCACCTGCCTGGCGCTGCCGGCCTTGATCTGGCGCAACCGGCAGGGCATGCGCATCGGATGAGCCTGCGACTGGAAAACCTGANCATCCTGCGCGATGGCGCGCCCATGGTGGCGCTGGATCGCACTGTCGCGCCGGGCGAGGTGCTGAGCGTCATGGGCCCGTCGGGCTGCGGGAAATCCACGCTGCTGGCGTGCCTGGCGGGCGCGCTGCCGCCAGTGTTTCAGGCGCGGGGACGCGTCTGGCTGGACGGGCGCGAGATCACGGACCTGCCCAGCCATGCGCGGCGTCTGGGGATGCTGTTTCAGGATGACATCCTGTTCCCGCATCTGTCGGTGGCGGGCAATCTGGGGTTTGGTCTGGCGCGCGGGGTGCGCGACCGCGCGGGCGCCATCGAGGATGCGCTGCGCGAGGCGGGGCTGGCAGGGATGGGCGCGCGCGACCCGGCGACACTCTCGGGCGGGCAGCGGGCGCGGGTGGCGCTGATGCGCACGCTTCTGTCCGCGCCACGCGGGCTGTTGCTGGATGAGGCATTCTCCAAACTCGACACCGAACTGCGCGCGCAGATGCGCGGCTTTGTCTTTGGCCGGGCGCGCGCACATGGGCTGCCCGTGGTGATGGTCACCCATGATATCGAGGATGCGCGCGCTGCAGGCGGGCCGGTGGTGGATGTGATGGGTCGGGTGCTTTGAGTTGACGTCGCGCGCCGCCCTGGCGGGGTAAGGCGCCCGCTCGGGGTGCCCACTCCCCCCCCCGCACCCGTCGCGGGCGCCTGCCCGGACGGGGCCGGGCGGGCAGGCCGTCAGCCCAGCGGGATCACCCCGGTCCAGAGCCTTCGGATCAGGTCCGGCTGGCCACGCAGCCCGGTCTTGGCGTAGATCTGCTTGGAATAGTGGCGCGCGGTTTCCAGTGTCAGGCCAAGGATCGCAGCCGCCTCGCGCAGGCTGGCGCCGTGGCCCAGCGCACGCGCCAGCCGCGCCTCGGGCAGGGCAAGGCCCAGATGGCGGGCAAGCACCTCGGGCGTGGGCAGGGGCTGATCGGTCGCGCGCAGATAGCCGGTATCGCCCTCGCGCAGCATCTCGACCCCATTGCCCAGCGCCACCACCCCCTGCGCCATGCCGCCCTGCCCCCCGGCCCGCGCCAGCAACGCGCGCGCCACCGGATCAGCCGCCGCGATCTCGCCGCGAGGCCCGAATCGTACAGCCCCCACCCCCATCCGCCGCGCCAGCGCCTGCATCTGCGCGGCCTCGCGCCGCAGCGCCTGCATCTGCACGGCCATCTCCATCGCCTGTTCCAGATGTGGCACCAGCGACGACAGCAGCGCCGAATCGCGCGCCTGAAACGCCGCGCCCGTCAGCAACAGCCACGCAGCCCCCTGCGGCCCGGACAGTCCCAGGGCGCGCGCATCGCCATCACCGCACAGACCAGGTACGCGCTCCGCCAGTTCCGCGCCCGTATAGACGCGGCGCAGGCGCAGCCCGGCCAGCGCCGGGGGCAGCGGCTGGTCCGCAACGCCCTGCGCGTCCCAGCACGCGCCCGCCAGCCAGAACCGCATGTCATGGGCCCTTGTCGCGGTCTGCACCGCCTGCAGCATCCCGGGCCAGCCATCTTCCGCGACCCCGGCCCGCGCGATGGCGAGAAGCACTGCACTGTCCTGCGGTGTCACCATGAAACCCCTACCCTCCCATATGGGAGGTGCGCGCAGCCTAGCCTGTCTTTAGACAGCCGCAAAGCCCGAAACAGCGCCGAGGACGATCATGAGCATCCGCACCCTGACCCATCTGCAACGGCTGGAGGCCGAGGCCATCCATATCATGCGCGAGGTGGTGGCCGAGGCCGAGAACCCCGTCATGCTGTATTCCGTGGGCAAGGACAGCGCGGTCATGCTGCATCTGGCGAAAAAGGCGTTCCACCCCGCGCCCCCGCCCTTTCCGCTGATGCATGTCGATACGACATGGAAATTCCGCGACATGTATGCGCTGCGCGACCGCGCCGCCCGCCGCGCCGGGATGCAACTGATCGTCTATCAGAACCCAGAGGCCGTGCGTCGCGGCATCAACCCGTTCGATCATGGCGGGCTGCACACTGATATGTGGAAGACCGAAGGGCTGAAACAGGCGCTCGACCAGCACGGGTTTGACGCGGCATTCGGCGGCGCGCGGCGCGATGAGGAAAAGAGCCGCGCCAAGGAACGCATCTTCAGCTTTCGCACGGCCAGCCACCGCTGGGACCCGAAAAACCAGCGCCCGGAGTTGTGGCGCGTGTTCAACGCACGCAAGGCCAAGGGCGAATCGATGCGGGTCTTTCCGCTTTCGAACTGGACCGAGCTGGATATCTGGCAATATATCCATCTGGAAAATATCGAAATCGTGCCGCTTTATTTCGCGGCGCCGCGCCCGACCGTCATCCGCGACGGGCTGATGCTCATGGTCGATGACGACCGCTTCCCGCTTAACGGCGAGGAACCGGTCACCCGCTCGGTCCGCTTTCGCACGCTGGGGTGCTACCCGCTGACCGGCGCGGTCGAAAGCACTGCCGACACGCTGCCCC
>SL_7KL_010_BRINEDRAFT_10000713_pt1 | contig 15871 bp, 15 predicted proteins | sample SodLak_010_BRINE_FD_10663 | JGI IMG/M metagenome (IMG submission 10663)
GATGGCGATGATCATCATGACATGATCGTCCGCTCACCGAGCTTTTTCACCCGCTTCTATTATCTCTATCGCGACGACCAAGTGCAGCGTCTGCAAGTGCCGGAGGATGTCTCACTGGTCGGCTTGATCAATGGCCAGCTGTTGCTCGATCTTAAGTCTGACTGGCAGGTTGGCGAGCAGACGCTAGCACAAGGCAGCTTGGTGGCCGGGCCGCTGGATGAGTTCTTGACCGACGCGCCGCAGGTGGCGGTGGTGTTCGCGCCGGATGCACGCAGCGCCATCACGGCCGTTTCAACGACCCAGTCCACCGTGTTGGTCAATGTGCTCGACAACGTGGTCAGCCGCCTGTTTGCCTTCAACTATGACGACGGCAGCTGGCAGCAGCGCGAGTTGGCAGTGCCTTCCTTGGGCGCAGTCAGCGTCGTCACCACAGACGATCGCAGCGAGCGGTTTTTCTACAACTACACCGGGTTTTTGACGCCCGCCTCGTTGTATGAGAGCGACGCCAGCGTCGACAGCCATCGTCTGGTGCGCACAGAGCCACAGTGGTTCAATGCCCATGGCATGCAAGTGGTGCAGCACGAGGCAACCTCAGCTGACGGCGAGCGTATTCCTTACTTTGTGGTTAAGCCGGCTGACTTTGTGGAGGGCCAGCCGCATCCCACACTGATCGGCGCCTATGGCGGGTTCGAGATCTCGCGTCGGCCGTTTTACTCTGGCGTGATTGGGTCGAGTTGGTTGGAGCGGGGTGGCGTGTATGTGCTGGCCAATATCCGTGGCGGTGGTGAGTTTGGGCCGCGCTGGCATCAGGCGGCCTTGCGTGAAAACCGACAGCGTTCGTTTGATGATTTGATTGCCGTGGCTGAAGATGTCATCGCGCGCGGCATCAGCTCGCCGGAGCATCTGGGCATTCAGGGTGGCAGCAACGGCGGCTTGTTGGTGGGTGCGGTCATGGTGCAGCGGCCTGACTTGTTCAATGCGGTGGTCTGTCAGGTGCCCTTGTTAGACATGCGCCGCTTCCATCGCTTGCTGGCGGGCGCCAGTTGGATGGCCGAGTATGGCAACCCGGATGACCCGGAGGATTGGGCCTTTATCAGCCAGTACTCGCCCTATCACAACGTGGCGGCCGAAGTGGAGTACCCCAAGGCCTTTTTCACCACCTCAACGCGCGATGACCGCGTCCATCCGGCGCACGCCCGCAAAATGGTGGCGCGCATGATGGACCAAGGCCACGATGTGTTGTATTACGAGAACATTGAGGGCGGCCATGGTGGTGCGGCCAATCTGCAGCAAAGCGCCTACATCAACGCCCTGATCTACGCCTATTTGCATGATCGGTTGTTTCCGCGTCATGGTGAGTGAGCCCGTGAGTCAGCCTGCCTCAGCGGGGTCTGGCGGCAGGGAACTTGAGCGAGGGGCTGGCCTCTAAGGCTGCAGCGAGAGGATTGCGTCAGTGGCCGCGCTTGTAGGGGTTCACGGCGCGGTGGTAATATAAAGAATGATAAAGCGGGGTGAGCGCGGGGCGATTGAGCCCCCTCACCACCGCCAACCCCACCACCCGCGTGGGCATTGAGTATTCAGGAGGCATGATGCCATGGGCAACAATCTAGTACCGAGTCATTTGCTGGCACCGGCCGGCACCGGTTCGCTGGATGCCTACATCCAGGAAGTGAGCCGTATTCCGGTGCTCAGTGTAGAAGAAGAGCAGGCCTTGGCCTTGCGCTACCGCGACGAGGAAGACCTTGATGCGGCGCGCTTGATGGTCATGGCGCACCTGCGGTTTGTCGTGCATGTGGCGCGTGGTTACGCCGGCTATGGCTTGCCGCTGGGTGATCTGGTGCAAGAGGGCAACATTGGCCTGATGAAAGCCGTCAAGCGCTTTGATCCCGACCAAGGTGTGCGCCTAGTGTCATTCGCGGTGCACTGGATCCGCGCCGAGATTCATGAGTTTATTTTGCGTAACTGGCGCATCGTGAAAGTCGCCACCACCAAGGCGCAACGCAAGCTGTTTTTCAACTTGCGTCGGCAGAAGAAACGCTTGGGTTGGTTGAACCAAGATGAAGTCAATCGGGTCGCCACCGACTTGGGCGTCAAGCCAGAGGTGGTGATGGAGATGGAGTCGCGCTTGTCTGGCCGTGATATTGGCTTTGACCTCAGCGATGACGATGACGACGATGCTCGGCCAGTGGCACCCGCCGCCTACTTGGAGGCGCTCACCGTCTCACCTCAAGAAGCCATTGAGGAGGAAGATTGGGCGGCTCATCAGCATGGGCTGCTGTTTTCTGGCATGGACCAGCTCGATGAGCGGTCGCGTGACATCATTCAAAGCCGCTGGCTGATTGAGCCCAAGCTGACGCTGCAGGATTTGGCAGATAAATATGGCGTGTCGGCTGAGCGGGTTCGTCAGCTAGAAACTGCGGCGATGAAAAAGCTCAAGGCGACTTTCCAGGCCTAATCGCCATCAGCTAGGCTGCACCCTTATAACCAATCAATGTGGGCTCCGTCGTCAGTCGGAGCCCATATTGTTTGTGCACTTCATTTTGAATGTGGTCAATCAATGCGCTCAGCTGTTCGGCCGTGGCCTGGCCATGGTTGATCAGCACCAAAGCATGGTGGGCGTACACCCCAGCATCACCAATGCGAAAGCCGCGCAGCCCCAGTTGATCAATCATCCACCCCGCAGAGAGCTTGGTTTGGCCATGGTCTTGCGGCCAGATCGGCAGCTTGGGCCAGTCGCGCTTTAAGGCCTCGGCCTGATCAGCCTCCACCATCGGGTTGTGAAAAAAACTGCCGGCATTGGCTACGCGTGCGGGATCGGGCAAACGGTGGCGACGCAGCCGCATCACCGCCGCCGCCAACTGCCGCGGTGTGGGCTTGGCCTGATCGCGCTGCTGAAGATGGTCAGCCAAACTGGCGTAGTCGGCGCGGGCACGGAAGGCGTGGTTGAGTTTAAGGTGCACGGCAGTGATTAAAAAACGCCCCGCATCTCGAGAGCGAAAGTGGCTGTCTCGATAGCCAAAGCCACAGGCTGTCGCCGGCAGCGTGTGATGGCGGCCACTGGCCCACTCAAACACTTCAACCGCGTCAATGCAGTCGGCCAGCTCGACCCCGTACGCGCCAATGTTTTGCATCGGCGCTGCACCGACTGAGCCTGGAATTAAAATCAGATTCTCTAGCCCGTGCAAGCCGCGGTCTAGGCACAAGCGCACCAAGCCATGCCACGATTCGCCGGCAGCAGCACGAACCACGCTGTGATCGGCATCCAGCCGTTGCACGCTGATGCCGCGCAGGCGGTTCAGCACAATGCGACCAGGCCAATCGTTCATGAATAGCGTGTTGGATCCGCCGCCGAGAACTAGGGTCGGGCGGTCATCGCTGGGCAGGGCGCTGAGCTGCTCAAGCTCGGTCAGTACCAGAAGTTCATCGGCGCGCGCGGGCAAGCGGAACGTGCTCAGTTCGCGCAGGTCAGCGTCTGGGATAGGCTTAAGTGTGTGCATGTGCCACCCAGGCTTGGGCGCACTCAGCGACCAGCGATGGGCCACGATAGATAAACCCGGTGTAGATCTGCACCAAGTCGGCGCCCAAGGCGCGCTTGGCCTCAGCGTCTTCGCCGCAGCCAATGCCACCGGCCCCAATCAGCGTCAGTCGATCGCCGAGCACGGCGCGTGCGCGCGCCAAAATGGCATTGGCTTGATTGCGCAAGGGTTGGCCGCTGAGTCCACCGGCCTCATCGGCGTGCGGGTGGCCCGCCACCGCCTGACGATCCAGGGTGGTGTTGGTGGTGATCAAGCCATCAAAGCCCGATGCCCCAATCACTTCCAACGACGCGGTCAAGGCGTCCTCGGCCCAGTCGGGGGCGATTTTAATCACCAGCGGGCGACGGGGGTGGCCAGCGCTGACCAGTTGTTGGCGGGCGCCGGTCAACTCATCGAGCAGCTCTTTGAGCGCGCCGGTGTCTTGCAGTGCACGGAGGTTGGGCGTGTTGGGTGAGGAGATGTTGACGCTGATGTAGTCGCAGTGGGCATAGACCCGATCCAGGCAGTAGCGATAATCTGCCGCCGCCTGCTCGGTCGGCGTCTCTTTCTGCCGGCCGATGTTGGCGCCAATGATGCCTGCATACCGCCGCGCTTTCAGGCGCGCCACCAAATGATCCACACCCTTGTTGTTAAAGCCCATGCGGTTGATCAGGGCTTGCTGCTCGGGTAGGCGAAACAAGCGCGGCGTGGGATTGCCCGGCTGCGGGCGTGGTGTGACCGTGCCCACTTCCAAGTGACCAAAGCCCAGTGCACCCAGCGCATCAATGTGATCACCGTCTTTGTCAAAGCCCGCGGCCAAGCCCACGGGGTTGGCAAAACGCAGGCCCATGGCCGAGACCGCCGGGCCGCTGTGCTGGCTAGCCCAGTGGCGCGTCAGCCCAGCACGGTGACTGAGGTCCAGCGCTGACATGGCCAGCGCATGCGCCCGCTCTGGCGGCAGCTTTAATAGTGCTTGTCTAAAGCCCGCCTCAAGCATGCTCAGAGATCAAACTTAATGCCTTGGGCCAGCGGCAACTCGGTCGACCAGTTGATGGTGTTGGTCTGGCGTCGCATATAGTTCTGCCAGGCATCAGAGCCCGATTCGCGACCACCGCCGGTGTCCTTCTCACCGCCAAAGGCGCCCCCAATCTCCGCTCCCGAGGTGCCGATGTTGACATTGGCGATGCCGCAGTCTGAGCCCAGGTGCGACAAGAAATACTCGGCGTTGCGCACATCGGTGGTAAAGATGGCTGACGACAAACCTTGGCGCACGCCATTGTGCATGGCCATGGCCTGTTCCAGATCACTGAATGGCATCACATACAAGATTGGCGCGAAGGTCTCTTCCTGCACAATGTCCCAGTGGTTTTCTGCACGGATAAGGGTGGGTTCGACAAAACAACCCGGGCCATCCAGTACCTTGCCGCCGCACAACAGCTCACCACCAGCCTGTTGGGCTTGGGTGATCGCCGCTTGATACCGTGCCACGGCGGCGGCATCAGTCAGCGGCCCCATCAAGGTATCAGGCTGAAGTGGATCGCCGATGCGAACTTGGCCATAGGCTTTGACCAGTTGCTCGCATACTGTCTCCATCAGCGACTCATGGACAAACAGCCGACGGGTGGTGGTGCAGCGTTGACCGGCCGTGCCGACCGCACCGAACACGACGGCGGGTATGGCCAGTTTGAGGTCGGCGCTGCGGTCAATGATTAGGGCATTGTTGCCGCCGAGTTCGAGTAGGCTTTTGCCCAGTCGTGCGGCCACCCGCTGCTGCACCTGACGGCCGACAGCGGTTGAACCGGTGAACGAGACCAAAGCCACACGCCGGTCATCGACCAACTGCTCAGCCAGCTGATGCTCCGCCTCAATCAAGCAGGTGAAGATCGGCGGCAAGTCTTGCTCGGCGAGGGCGGCATTGACCACGCGTTGCACCGCCAAACAGCACAGCGCGCCTTTCGGGCTGGGCTTCCAAATGGTGGCGTTGCCACAAATGGCTGAAAGCAATGCGTTCCACGCCCACACCGCGACGGGGAAGTTGAAGGCGGTGATCACGCCAACCACCCCCAGTGGGTGCCATTGCTCATACATGCGGTGGGCCGGGCGCTCTGAGTGCATGGTCTTGCCGTACATCATGCGCGATTGGCCGACGGCGAAATCGCCGATGTCGATCATTTCTTGGACTTCGCCATCGCCTTCGGCTTTGATCTTGCCCATCTCCAGGCTAACCAAGCTGCCCAGCGCGTCCTTGTGTTCACGCAGCGCCGCCGTAACCAGGCGGATCGCCTCACCGCGCACCGGTGCAGGCACCTGGCGCCAGGCCCGCGCAGCTTGTTCAGCAGTGGCCACAACCCGCTCATAGTCGGCCGGCGTGGCCGCACACACCTGCGCCAGCGTCTCGCCCGTCGCGGGGTTGATTGCGGTGAGCTCCGGCTGCGCGTGGCAGTCTGACCAGTCGTTGACACCAAAACAGGCACCGGGGTTGATGGCGTCTAACCCAAGCTGTTGCAGGACGGGATGGAGTGCAGTCATGATTTAACCTTATGCTTTCGGAAACGCCCCATTATCGCATTGTCAGCCAAGGCCGGCCAATGTCTGCGTGCTATCCTGCCAAAAGCGATATTCATTCATGGAACTCCACGCGCTGGGTGCGGTCTAGCAAGTAACCCGGCCGTCGGTCACGGAACAAGGAAGGCCCTGATGGGCGAACGGGAAGTCGATCAACTGTTGGTGAAACGGGTCCAAAAGGGCGATCGTGCGGCGTTTGATGTGCTGGTTGGAAAATATCAGCACAAGATCATTAGCCTGATTGGCCGCTATGTGTCCGACCATGCTGAGGCGATGGATGTTGCACAGGAAGCGTTTATTAAAGCCTACCGAGCGCTCAAGAACTTTCGGGGTGACAGTGCGTTCTATACCTGGATGTATCGGATTGCGATCAACACCGCGAAAAACCACCTGGTGGCTCAAAGCCGTCGGCCACCACAAAGCGACATTGATGCCGCAGATGCTGAACAGTTTCATTTCGACTCCCGACTCAAGGAAAACGCCTCGCCTGAGCATGAACTGCTGCGTGAGGAGCTCGAGCAGACAATTTATGCAGCCATTGAGGCCTTGCCTGAGGACTTGCGTACGGCCATTACCCTACGCGAGCTTGAGGGCATGAGCTATGAAGAGATCGCTGAAGCGATGGATTGCCCGATCGGTACGGTAAGGTCGCGCATTTTTCGTGCCCGTGAGGCAGTGGATGTGAGCATTCGTCCGCTGCTTGATGGCGACGACCCAACAACTCGGCATTAAGCGGCAATGACCCATTGAACAATACGGAACACACATGGAAAAACTTGGGCCCAACATGAACCAAACAGACTCTGATCACATCCCCTTGGAGCGCTCACAACTGTCGGCCCTAGCTGACGGCGAGCTGAGCAAAGAAGACAGCGACTTTTTGTTGCGCAGGCTCGGTACCGATGCAGGACTGTTATCACAATGGCAGCGCTATCACGTGGTGCGGGCCTGCTTGCAGCAGTCATCAGCCTTGGCCTTGCAACAGGGCGAGAGCCTGCAGCAACGCGTCAGCGAGGCGCTGACTCAGGCGCCATCGCTGGCAGACAGCTTGCCGCAACGTGTGGCGCGTCGATGGTTGCAGCCTGCAGCGGGCGCCGCCATCGCCGCCAGTGTGGCCGTGGTCGCCGTGCTGGGCCTCAATCTGGATCGTCAGACGGGTGACTCACCGGCTGATCTGGCCACCTTCACCAGCCAGTCCACGGCCATGGATCGACTGTTTGCGCAGCCCACCGCACCGGTGAGTTGGTCGCAGCCGGCCGAGGTGCAGCGCGCGCAATTCAATCAACTGTTGCACCAACACAACCACATGGCGGCGGGTTCGGCCTTGGTGCCACAGGTGCCCACATTGATCCGTGAGCTGGATGGGCAAGCCGAGCCCATTGAGGAGTCTGCAGGTGAAGCGCCAGCGGCGTTACAGCGACAGGATCAGTAAGCAGCATGACGGAGATGCACTGGCATCCGGCGCGCGTTTGCAGCAGCGATGCGCAGGCACTGACGCTGATGTTTGAGCGCCCCGAGCATTGCCAGCGCTGTCAAGCGGGTCACGGCTGTGGCGCTGGATTATGGGCGCGGCTGTTTGTGTCCACCCAACCCACCACCATGACGGTGCCGCGCCAGCACTTGCAGGGCGATCATGGCACTGACCAGGCTTTTGTTGACGGCGACTGGGTGCGAGTGGGCGTGCCCTCGAACGTGTTGGCGCGTGCGGCCTTGAGCGTCTACGGCTGGCCGTTGCTGGTGTTTGTGGCAACCCTGGCGCTGGCACCCAGAGAGTGGCCCGAGGGTGGGGTGTTGGTGCTGGCTATCTTTGCAGCGGTGGCGGCAGTGGCGTTTAGTCGTCGACGGCGCAGCAGCGCGTGGGCCATGCACATCGAGGGCTTGAAAGCACCGCCCATCAAACCCACCTCTTAATCATTCACATTCAATGTCAGTTGGAGCACACACCATGACTCAGATTTGTCACACTCGGGCTGTACCCGCACAGGCTCCCCAAGGTTTCTTGGCAGCCGCACTGCTGTTGCTTGGCTTGGCATTGAGTTGGGCCAGCGCCTCGGCTGCCATCGGCCCAGACTTTACTGAGTTGGTCGATCAGTCCATGCCGGCTGTGGTCAACATTGAAACGCGGCAGTTTGCCACGCGTCAGCCTGAATCAACCCAGCGCAACTTGCCAGACCAAGTGCCTGATCTGTTTCGGCACTTTTTTGAATCGCCTTGGGGTGATCAGCCGCGCCAGCAACCAGATCGTCGGGGTGGTGGCTCTGGATTTATTATCGATGCCGACGGCTTGGTGGTTACCAATCACCACGTCATCGATGGCGCCGATGAGATTGTCGTGCGCTTGGCAGACCGGCGCGAGTTTGAGGCCGAGCTGGTCGGTTCGGATGCAGAGACCGATGTGGCGGTGCTGCGCATTGCCGCCACTGATCTGCCCACGCTGGCCTTAGGCGATTCTGAGACACTGCGACCGGGTGAGTGGGTGATTGCCATTGGCTCGCCGTTTCAGTTTGAGCAATCGGTCACCGCTGGCATCGTCAGTGCCAAAGGCCGCTCACAAGTCCAACAGCAATATGTGCCATTTATCCAGTCTGATGTGGCCATCAACCGGGGCAACTCAGGTGGCCCGCTGATTCGCACCGATGGCTCGGTGGTTGGCATCAACTCTTGGATTCTGAGTTCTCACGGCGGCAACATTGGCCTATCGTTTTCTATCCCCATCGAAGTGGCGCGTCATTCGGTGGAACAGTTGCTGCAGTTTGGTCGCGTGGCACGCGGTTTTCTCGGCGTCAACATTGAAGGCATCAATCGCGAGAAGGCCGATGCCTTGGGCTTGGATCGACCAGCCGGTGCCCTAGTGACTCGCATTGAGCCCGGTAGCCCAGCCGAGCTGGCGGGCATCGAGGTGGGCGATGTGATCGTGCGTTTTAATGAGCGCAGCATTGATGTGTTTTCCGAACTTCCACCCTTGGTTGGCTTGGTCGCACCTGGCGCTGAAGTGCCGGTGGACATTGTCCGTTGGGGTGAGCGGTTGACCTTGCAGGCCACCGTTCAGCAGCGCGAAGAAGGTGGGCCCGTGGCTGAGGCAGAGCCGCAAGTGGAAAGTGCTGATGGCAATCTGCTCGGCCTGGTGGTCGAGTCCATGGACAGTGAAACACGTCAGCGCTTGGGCAATCCTGAGGGCGGTGTGTTGATCACCTCGGTAGACAGTGAGCCGGCGCATCGCCAAGGCATCCGACGTGGGCAGGTCATCTTGATGATTAACAACCAGCCTATCGCGGGTGTCGAGGATTTCAACCGCATTGTCGAGGGCATTGAGCCGGGACGGCCGGTTGCGCTGTTATTGCATCGTGCGGATGGCAGCACCACCTTTGCTGCTTATACCCCAGCTGCCGAGGAGTAAGCCAACTGCGCGCCGTCACCCGTGGCGGATATAATGATCCATCACACTGTGAGTGCCCCGGGTTGTCCTGGGCCGATGCTGTGGCCGAGCAACCATGAACCGACTCGATCGCATTCGCAATTTCTCAATCATTGCCCATGTTGACCATGGCAAATCGACCCTGGCCGACCGCTTCATTCAGTTCTGCGGCGGTCTGAGTCAGCGGGAAATGGCTGCGCAAGTGCTCGACTCAATGGACATCGAGCGCGAGCGCGGCATCACCATCAAGGCGCAAAGTGTGACGCTGAACTACGACAGCCCAGAGAGCGGTCGCTATCAGCTTAACTTTATTGACACTCCCGGCCACGTTGACTTCACCTATGAAGTGTCGCGGTCCTTGGCTGCCTGTGAAGGCGCTCTGTTGGTGGTGGATGCTGCGCAAGGCGTGGAAGCACAAAGTGTCGCCAACTGCTACACCGCCATTGAGCAGGGGCTGGAAGTCATTCCGGTGATCAACAAAATTGATTTGCCGGCGGCTGATCCTGAGAAAGTTCGTCATCAAATCGAAGACATCATTGGCATCGATGCCTCCGATGCCCTGTTGGTCAGTGCCAAAAGCGGTCTGGGTATTGAGGCTGTGCTGGAAGCCATTGTGGCGCGCATCCCAGCCCCCGAAGACCGCTCGGACGAACCGCTGCGGGCTTTGATTATTGACTCTTGGTTTGACAACTATCTGGGCGTCAACTCTCTGGTCCGCATCAAGTCGGGCTCAGTCCGCAAGGGCGACCGCATTATTGTCATGTCAACCGGCGAGGAACACCCGCTCGATCAGATTGGCATTTTCACCCCCAAGCGCACGCCCTCGCAGGTGCTTGAGTGCGGCCAAGTGGGCTATGTCTCGGCCGCCATCAAAGAAGTTCACGGTGCGCCGGTGGGCGACACCATTACCCACGCCAAGGCGCCGGCAGCAGAACCACTGCCAGGCTTTGAGCCCATGCAGCCGCGCGTTTTCGCTGGCATTTTTCCCATCGATGCCTCGGATTATCCTGATTTTCGTGATGCGCTGGAGCGCTTGCAGCTCAATGATTCCGCCCTGCACTTTGAGCCTGAGACCTCGGTGGCCTTGGGTTTTGGGTTTCGCTGTGGCTTTCTCGGCATGCTCCACATGGAGATTGTCCAAGAGCGCTTGGAGCGTGAGTACGATCTTGATCTGATCACCACCGCACCGACCGTGATCTATGAGCTGCTGCTTACCGATGGCACCGTACAGTCACTGGACAACCCAGCCAGCCTGCCACCGGTCAATAAGATCAGTGAGATCAGGGAGCCTGTGATCAACGCGACGATCTTGATGCCGCAAGATTACTTGGGTGCAGTCATTGGCCTGTGTGAGGAAAAGCGCGGCCAGCAAAAAGACATGCGTTTTCTTGGTGGGCAGGTGCAGTTGACCTATGCCTTACCGCTGGCTGAAGTGGTGATGGACTTCTTTGATCGGCTGAAGTCTTGCAGCCGCGGCTTCGCCTCATTTGAGTATCAATTTGATCACTACCAGGCTGGCCCGTTTGTGCGTTTGGACTTGATGATCAATGGTGAGCGCGTTGATGCCTTAAGCACCATCGTCCACCGTGATCAGGCCCAGCGGCGCGGTCGTGAGTTGGCTGAGCGCATGCGCGAGTTGATTCCAAGGCAGATGTTCGACATCGCCATTCAGGCCGCCATTGGCTCACAGATATTGTCGCGTTCTACGGTTAAGGCCTATCGCAAGAACGTGACGGCCAAGTGTTACGGCGGCGATGCCACGCGCAAACGCAAACTGCTGGAAAAGCAAAAGGCCGGTAAGCGCCGCATGAAGCAAGTCGGGCGCATTGAGATTCCACAAGAGGCGTTCTTGGCGGTTTTGCGAACCGATGCCGTCAAGTCATAAGGCCCGACAGCCCGCCGTGATCTTATTGCGAGCATGGGTTCAGCGAGCACAATAAGGATCGACCATGGATTACGCAATGATATTGGTAGTGTTGACGGGCTTAACGGGGGTGCTGTGGTTGGCCCACCGCTTGCTGGCGCGCCGCCATCCAGACCAAGACGAGGAGCATGGCTGGCTGGGTTGGCTGGCCACCGTCGGCTCGGTGTTTCCAATTTTATTGATCGTGCTGGTGTTCCGATCCTTTGTTTTTGAGCCCTTCAAAATCCCCTCTGGCTCGATGATCCCAACCCTGTTGATCGGTGACTTTATCGCGGTGAGCAAGTTCTCGTATGGCTTGCGTGTGCCAGTGATCAACCGCCGTATTATCGAGACCGGTTCGCCTGAGCGCGGTGATGTGATGGTGTTTCGCTTTCCTGAAAACCCGCGCATCAACTACATTAAGCGCGTGGTCGGTTTGCCCGGCGATGAGGTGACCTATCGCAACAAAGTGCTGTTTGTGAATGGGGATCCGATTCCGCAGGATGCCATTGGCCCTTATGTGGGCGAGGGCTTGAATCGCAACCCGCCGGGTCGTCAGCCACAAATGCGGTTGGAGGCATTGAGCGAGACGCCGCATCAGATCATGGTTTTCCCTGATCGGCCCGAGCGCGGCAGTCGCACCTGGACCGTGCCTGAGGGCCATTACTTTGTGCTGGGCGACAACCGTGACCAGTCTCTGGATAGCCGCAATTGGAATTTCGTCCCCGAGGACAATCTGGTTGGGCGGGCGGTTCGCGTGTGGATGCACTGGGACTGTTCGCGCGGTTGCGTGGTCTGGAATCGCATTGGTCAGAGGATTGAATAGCGCCCCTCGCTGATGAATCAACTGCCCGGCATTGACCACACCTTTTTCTGATCCGAGTCTGCTGACCCGGGCCCTGACCCATCGCAGCCACTCGGCGCCGCACTATGAGCGCTTGGAGTTTCTGGGCGATAGTCTGCTTAATCTGTTCGCTGCCGAAATGTTATTCGAGCTCAGGCCGCATGCCGATGAGGGCGACCTGAGCCGCTTGCGCTCGCGCCTAGTGCGCGATCAAACGTTGGCAGAGATCGCCACCGAGTTGCAGTTGGGCGATCACGTGCGTTTGGGCGCCGGGGAGATCAAAAGCGGTGGCTTCTTGCGCGCCTCCATCTTGGCCGATGTGGTCGAGGCGGTGATTGCTGCCATCTATCTGGATGCCGGCTTTGACGCTGCGCGGCAGCGTGTGCGCGTGTTGCTGGCCGATCGCATGGCCAGCCTGCCAGAGGCCGATGCCCTGAAAGACGCCAAGACACAATTACAAGAATGGCTGCAGGGCCGAGGCCAGGCGTTGCCTACCTATGCCGTGCTCAACGAAACCGGTGCCGATCATGCCAAGCAGTTTGCCGTGCAGTGTGAGGTCGCCGGACAAACGCCGACCACCGCCACCGCCAGCTCTCGCCGTCAAGCCGAGCAGGGCGCAGCCAAGGCTATGTTGAAGCAGCTCAGTGGGCGGCGCCCATCATGAGCCAGCGCTTCGGTCATGTCGCTTTGGTCGGGCGGCCCAATGTCGGCAAGTCCACCTTGTTGAACGCGCTGATTGGCGAGCCACTGGCCATTGTGACCCACAAGCCGCAGACCACGCGCGATCAAATACTGGGTTTGTTTAACGATGCCCGTGGACAGATTGCTTTTGTTGATACGCCCGGCATTCACAAGCGCAAAGACCACTCCCTCAACCGACGCCTCAACCGACTGGCCAGTGCCAGCTTGGCCAGCGTTGATGTGGTGGTGGCTGTGGTCGATGCCCGCCATGAACACGACGAGGATGAGCGCGTGTTTGAGTTGCTCGATCGCATCGACGATCGGCCGCGTCTGCTGGTCATCAACAAGATCGACACCCTGAGCGATCGAGCGGCACTGCTGCCCCGCACCGAGGCTTTGATGGCCAGGTTGCCTTTTGATGCGGTGGTTTACACCGCTGCCACCCGTGGTGATGGGGTTGAGGATTTGCTCACTGAGGTGTTTGCGCGCCTGCCCGAGGGCGCGCCGGCTTATGACGACAGCCTGTTTACCGATCGCTCCATGCGCTTTTTGGCGGCGGAGGCGGTGCGCGAGCAGTTGATGTTGAATCTGCATCAAGAGATCCCTTACGGACTCACCGTAGTCATTGAGCGTTATGAGACCGGCCCGCGTCGCACGGAGATTGATGCCTTGGTGGTGGTCAACGAAGCGCGCCACAAAGGCATGGTCATTGGCCGCGGTGGCGAGGTGCTCAAGCGCGTCGGCAGTCTGGCGCGGCGACGCATTGAAGCCTTGGTTGGCGGACCGGTGCATTTGGCGCTGCATGTCAAAGTCAAGTCTGGCTGGCTCGAGGATGAGGCCCTGCTCGAGCAGTTCAGCTCAGCCACGTGAACCAGGCCGCCTGTCAGCAATGCTGGGTGCTGCATCGGCGGCCCTGGCGCGAGTCCAGTCTGATGGTCGAGTTGTTCAGTCATGAGTATGGGCGTGTTGGCCTGATGGCCCGCGGCGCGCGCGGCACGCGCTCGCAGTGGCGTGGCCTGTGCGAGCCGTTTTTGCCGCTCAGCGTGCAGTGGCGACGGCGTGGTGAGTTGGGGACCTTGACCGCATTAGAGCCGACCCAACGGCCCGCAACGCTGATCGGCACGGCCATCTGGTGTGGCCTGTATGCCAATGAGTTGTTGCTGAAACTGCTGGAGCGGGATGAGCCCGTGCCGGCCTTGCATCGGGCCTACACCGAGGTAATGGCCGCGCTGGCAATGCGTGACACAGGCCATCATGGCATTGCCCTACGCCGCTTTGAGTGGGCTTTGCTGCAGGCTTTGGGGGTGGCGCCGGAGCTGACCCATGAAGCGGGTCAGGGCTTGGCCATTGAGTCAGACCAGTATTATGTTATCGACCCTGAGGCTGGGCTGGTGCGCAGTCGCAGTGCCGGCCGCGGTTACTCCGGTGAGGCCATTTTGTGGTTGGCAGCCGGTGCACCGCCGACGCCCTCAGCGGACCTACGGCGACAAGCCCGTGGCATGCTGGCACAATTAATAGATCATCAACTGGCCGGGCGACCGCTGAAAACCCGCGAGTTGTTCAGAACGACGCAGCAATAATTTGGTCAATGACTCAGGACACAGACATGCACGCAGACCACGCCACCAATGCCACCATGCTGTTGGGCGTCAACATTGATCACGTGGCCACCCTTAGACAGGCGCGTGGCACTGACTACCCCAGTGTCATCGAGGCCGCGCGCGTCGCCGAAGCGGCCGGTGCCGATGCCATCACCATTCATTTGCGTGAGGACCGGCGACACATTCAGGATCATGATGTGGAAGCCTTGGCTGGCACCCTGACCACGCGCATGAATCTAGAGTTAGCGCTGACCGATGAGATGCTGAGTCTGGCAGAGCGCATTCGTCCCGCCGATGTCTGCCTGGTGCCAGAGCGGCGTGCGGAGTTAACCACCGAAGGTGGTTTGAATCTCAACGCCGATCCCCAGCGTCTGAAAGCGGCTTGCCAGCGTCTGGCTGAGGCGGGCATTCGCGTCAGCTTATTTATTGATCCAGATCCTGCGGCCTTGGATCAGGCCGCTGAAGCCGGTGCACCGGTGGTCGAGTTGCACACGGGTTGCTATGCCGATGCACGTGGCGGTGCGGTCACTGAAGAATTGGATCGCTTGCAGCGTGCGCTGCACCATGGCTTGAACTTGGGCTTGCAAGTCAATGCTGGCCATGGCTTGCACCGTGACAACTTGGCCCCGGTGGTGGCGCTGAGGGGATTGCGTGAGCTCAACATTGGCCACGCCATCATTGCGCGCGCGGTGTTTGTTGGTTTGGATGCGGCCGTGCGCGAAGTGCTGGCCATCATGCGACCGACGGCCTAAGCAAGATCAGCGGGCGGAGCCGGGCGCAGCGGCTTAACCAGCACGCGACGGATGCGCGTGTCACTCAGATCAACCACGGTGAGTAAGTAATCACCGATCTTGAGGCAGCTGCGACCATCTGGCAGCGACTCCAGTTCTTCGATGACCAAGCCCGAGAGCGTGCGTGCACCACTCGCCGGCAGCGTCCAGTCGAGGCTGCGATTAATCATGCGCACCGAAGCGGCGCCATCAATCAACCAGCTGCCGTCTTCGCGCCGCTTGAGCATGCGCTGTTGCTCACCTTCGGCACTGAACTCACCAACGATTTCTTCGAGGATGTCATCAAGTGTGACCAGGCCTTGGATGTCGCCATACTCGTCGACGACAAACGCCGTGCGTTGCTCACGCCGTTGAAACTCAAGCAGTTGCTGGGTCAGCGCGGTGCCCTCAGGGATGAAGTAGGCCTCATGAACGGCATCTTCCAAGGCGGCGCGATCGAGTTGACGATTGGCCAGCAAGCCAATCACGGCGCGCACATGCAGCATGCCCACCATCTGATCCAGGTCACCGCGCCACACCGGCAAGCGGGTGTACAGCGCGCTGGTGAGCAGCTCTA